>ERZ1463038.410-NODE-410-length-14505-cov-14.500900_pt1 | contig 14505 bp, 14 predicted proteins | sample MGYA00564479_ERZ1463038 | MGnify/ENA primary metagenome ERZ1463038 (study PRJEB39244, sample SAMEA3635134) | Helicobacter pylori | study: EMG produced TPA metagenomics assembly of PRJEB11511 data set (Assembly of a 5300-year-old Helicobacter pylori...
AGATCTAACGGGTGACTGGAGTTCAGACGTGTGCTCTCCGATCTCGCTGGCCGGCACTTGGCCCATGCACAGCGACGAGTCGAGGTAGAAGCGATCGTCGAAACCGATGACGGTGTGAGTGCGGTCTCGGGGGTCGATCGGGAGCTGGCGGTACGCGCCCTTCGCGTCGAGCGTGAGCGCGACCGACGTTGGTGGCTCGTTGGCGACGATCGACGCCGTCTCGGGGAAGCAGGCCCAGGCGGTCGGGATCGGGGTCGGGTTTTTGCGAAGCCGCTCGTTGAGCGACTTGTAGGGCGCCTTCTTGCTCTCCGGGTGCGAGTAGTGGAGCACGCTCCGGGGCTTGTCGCCGGGTTCCTTCTGGGCGAGCATGAGCGGGCTCGCGTGGAACGGTCCGAACAGGGCCTCGAGCTTCTCCCGGGTGGTGCCAATCGAGATGTGCCCGCTGGTCTGGCCGTCGGTGATGTAGTCGAGGAGCATGTCCCGCTCGACGGTCGAGGCGCGTCCCTTGGGCATCGAGCAGCGGGACCCGTCGGGGAAAAGTCGGTCCTCTGGGCTGAGGCCGATCGGGAAGCCGTGCTCGATGTAGTGCGGCAAGATGGCGTACCAGGGCCGCTGCTTGACGTCGAACTCGTCGAGGGTTTGGCGGAACGCGTCTGCGCGGAGCGGGGTGCAGATGCTGTTTCGGAACGCGACGAAGTCGAAGTCTTGCAAGACCTGGCGGGGCGGGAGCGGTGGCGGGGGTGGAGGCTCGTAGTCAGGCAGAGGCGGCATCGAGAGCTCGTCGGGCACGTTCGCGTGCGTGAGGCCGCGCGTGGCGTCGCCCGCGATCGGGGGCACGTTCGCGTGCGTGAAGCCGCGCGTGGCGGGCTCGGACGGGACGAGGGGCAGGAGCGGGACGGGGGGAGACACGGCACACGGGCCGGGCTCGAGGCCGATCGCGTTTTCGGGGGGCAGTGGCAGAACGGCAGGAACGAAGTCGGGCGGAATGGCGGACGGGGCGGCTAGCTGGGCGTGCGCAGGCTCGGGCTCAGGCGTGCGGGTGATGGCTCGCTCCGTGGTTTCCCTTGCAGAGGAAGCACGCGTGGAGCTTGTCGCAGCTCCCTGGGCTGATCCTGGCGGGGTGGCAGAGGCCGTCGGGGTTGTGCTGGCCGAGCTCGCAGAGAGTCTGACCGTCCTCGGAGAACTGCGAGGGTGCGAGAGCGGGTGCGTGTCAGCTCTGCGTCCTCGAAAGGGCAGAGAGGGAGCGGGTGCGGGAACGGAAGCGGTGCGGGGGCGGGTCGTCTTCCCGTCCAGGACGGGGAGGGAAGACCGTACGAGCGAGCTCTCGTGAGGGGGAGCTGCGAACGAGCGTTCAGGAGCGATCCACGAGTCAGAGACTCGGGAAAGCCTGCGTGTGGCCTTCACCTCGCGAAGCGCGGAGGGAGGGGACCGGGCGGGGGCTCGCCTCGCGACGCGCGATCGGAGGGAGGGGCGGATGGCAAGAGAAGAAAGAAAAAGGAAAGAGAAGGGAGGTGCTCACCTTCCAGGTTCCGTTGAAGTTGTTGATGAGGAGCTTGTTGGGGCAGCTCTTCCAGCCGTGTCCCGCGTGGACCTTGCCGCAGCTGAAGCAGAGAAACGACCTCGACCCCTTGCGGCGGTCGGGGCCGGGCGGGGCGGGCGAGGCGGACGAGCGAAACGAGTTCTCCTCGAGCTTGATAGACTGCGGGGAGGACTTCGGGTACGGCTGGTGCTCGCGGTCCTGCGGTGCGCGCTGCCTCGGCGTCTTGCCCGACGAACTCGGCTGCGCGCTGGAGCTGTACGACGTCTTGGACGAGAGCGCGCTCGAGAGCGAGGCGATCTGGCCCTGGAGCGCCGAGATCTGGGCGGCGGCCTCGTCGTTCTGGCGCGCGGCGAGGTCGTCGACGACGGCCTTGAAGATGTCGGACTTGAACGTGCCGGGGTCCATCGGGGTCGTGGTGCTCGCGAACATCTGGCGGATTCGGATCGAGTAGAGCGCCGGGGCGAGCTTGGCTGAAGCGCCGTGCGCCGCGCCGATGCGCGCCTCGACGTCCGCGAAGTGCACGCTCCAGCGCTCGATCGTGAGGCGGCGCGCGGTCGGGTCCGTGACGTACTCGAGGGCCGAGATGAGCGTGACGTAGCGGGTCTGCGCGCGCTGGCGCTGGGTGTGGACGAGCGAGGCGTCCTGGTCGTATGGCAGCGTTTTGGCCTTGTCGGCGAAGAGCTTGTACATGTCCGACGTGGGGTCCTTCGCGAGCTGGAGGGGGACGTCGGAGAGGTAGTAGAGCGGGATGTCGTAGCCTTGCGAGTGGTACTTGGCCGTGAGGACCTTCGGGATTGGGAAGGGGTCGAGGTCGGTCATGGTCTCGATGAGCGATGCGACCGCGGCTGGATCCTCCTCGTCGGCGTCCACAATCTTCGCCCGGATGCCCTTGGGCAGAATGCCCTTCTCCGTCTCGCTCTTGAACGCGACGACGGAGGAGAGCGTCTCCTTGAGCCCGAGGTGGAGCTGCGTCATGAGGTTCTGCGGGTCCGCGTCCGCTGAGGCCTGCATCTCCTGCAGGCGCCGCTCCATGTCGTCAAGACGCTTCTGGTTGTCCTCCGCCCGCTTCTTGGCCTCCTCGCGCTCGTTGATCAGCGCGAGCTGGTCGTCGCGCGCTTTCTGCAGGATCGCGCGGCTCGCCTCGGGTGCGGCGTCGACTGCCTCCTGGCTGATGATCTCGACCATTGGAAGGGCTGGGGGCCTTGAGGGCGGTGGTGGCGGGCGGCCGTGTAGGAAGGAGGGGACGCGGCGAGGGCGGGCGCGATGGGTGTCCAAAAAAAAATCTGCTCGAGGCTACTCGCGAGGGCTGGTGGCTCGGAGTTGCTAAGGGAGGTTCCGAAAACTGCCTGGGGAGTGTCGCCAGGCTGCTCCGAGTGCGAGCCAGCGAGTAGCCGAGAGCGATGGGGCCAAGGGCTGATCGCAGCTGCGACTTTCTAAGTCGCGCCCGATCAGGGGGCTCCTTTTCATTGCTCTCGACGCGACACTGCTCTGCCCCACACGCCGACGGAATTGACGCACTAGTCCGCCAATTCCTAGCGCGGCGGCGCGTCCCGGCGCTCGCATCAATGCCGCGCGTACTGGATGGGCCTGCGCTGGACTGAGCCGGTGGGGCCATTCCGACGAGTGCGAACTACCTGGAGATGTAAGTGGGGAGAGGGAAGGCGGGCACAGTCGACTACTTCAACGTTCTTCCAAGCTGTAAATAATAAACCACGAAAGAAATGTCGTGGACAGGGGCGCGTTGTGCGGTCGACATTCCCAAACTTGCCCACACGAGAGGTTCATGTCATAGGAGTTCATGGATTTTCAGCATGCACTACTGTGATGGCCCCCGGGTTTACATTGGGTACTTGCGGCTGAGCAGGGTAACATACTCCATCGCCGCCGACCGGTAAGTGTCCAAAGTGATGCTGAGCCCAAGAAGTCCACCGAGAGGACGGTCGAGGAACGTCAAGAGGCTCGGGACTGTCGGGGTCCACTGCGGCCAGTGAATGATTCCCGCATTGCCGGCCGAGTTGGGGTCGAGGGCGACGCAGAAGTTGATGAGGTAGTCGAGACCTTCATTGTCGACGCCGCCAATCATTGAGGCTTGGAATTCGCTGCCTCGATTGAAAGGTCAGCGACGCCATGGAATCCAGAAGTGCCAATCCATACGTGGAGAGCTCGCTAGAGTGAAAGGCTCCTAGGAAGGGGATTGCCTTTCCACGAGAGTAGTTGTACGACCATATGTTCTGAAAAGTACAAGCACATCAATGCCAGACTCGGAACGCGCCTGTGAATCAGTCTCTCAGACTCACTGCCTTGCCAAGGCTCGCAACCTTGTTGAGGAAGAACCTTCGAGGAGCCTGAAATCAAGGGAGTTAGCATCTTGCCGCTTAAAAGAGTAGTGTAGTTCAGCTGGTAAGGACCAGAGATCATTGGCTTACCTGGAAAGCGTAGTCTGGAGCAGGCGCACGTCAGTCGCAGCCGTCACAAGCGAAGCGTAGAGACTCACCGCCAGCGAACGCAGAGATGCGCTTGAATTGAGGACTGAAAAAGGAACGTCAGAGACGTTCCGGGTGACTCCAGTCTTTTGTGCAATCCAACTCACGTGAGCTGGTTGAGGTACCCGGTGTTGAACGGAGAGCCCTGCGTGGGATCCTGGGGATAGTGCAATGCGAGGCTCTCGATTTCGGCGTCCGTGCTTCCGAGGAGGTAGTTTGTCTGGATGTACTTGAGGGCTTGCGCGTTGGTGGTGATGTTGGCACTGGCGGCCGAGAACAGTGCTGTGCGAGGGTGGTCAGCGACGCCCATGGGAACCTCAGCGCACATCACTCACTGCCCTCATCATCGCTTTGTTGAAGAGTGTCAGCAAATGCCTGCTTCTCCAACAGGAGAAAATTTCTCACCAGTCACCGATAATAAAAGGAATAGCGGCAATTTTCCCTTCCTCGACGAGCTGCTGAGCGTCCTTCCTGATTGCAAGCCCGTCCGTGCGAGGAAGCCACGCGTTTCGCAGCGCCTGGTAGGATAGAACCGACGGAGTCATGTCCATTCCCGCTACGACCTGGTCGTAGGGCGTGTGGCGGAGGCAGTCGAGCGAAGCGGTCGGGTCCAAACCGGTGCAGTTTGCCGCGGCGGCGACGATGTCGTAGTCTATAGAACAAGGCCAAATATTAAAGCATCAGCCAGTGTCTCAAGAGAAATCGAAACGGCTGACTCACACTCCTGGCCGTTCAGCTGGCTGCCGGTCGGGAGCTGGGCTCCAGACTCCATGAAGGCGCCACGGAAGAGGGAGGTGTTGGACGTCGGAGTGTGTGGCATCGTAAGATCTCCGTCGTATGCGACCATATGGAGCGCGATGCTGATGCTTCCGGCTGACTCGCCCCAGCTTTCGAAAGGCATGATGAGTCCGCAGCTTCGGGATCAACGAGACCGAAACTCACAGCGTCACCTTGGTCGGGTCGCCACCGAACTTCGAAATGTTGTCCTGGATCCATCGGAGCGCAAGTCTCTCTGCGTGTTCTCCCTTAGTGTGAGTCATGAGGGGAAGATGGGCGAGGCACAACGCACGGTCGTAGAGCCAGGCATTTCCGACGCCGGCAAGCTCCGTCTCCTTACTCGCCATGAAGCCGAACGCGTTAAGACGGTCTGTTGAAACAGGCACAAGTCAGACGTTGGGCTTTATGAAACGGGATGTCGGCCATTGGCGCATACAGTTCTGGGAAGGCGAGGTCAGCTCGAGGCGGCGCCTGAGAAAGTTGGAACAACCATTGAAACGACGATGACGGGGGTTCCGATAATCTGGGAGCGCTTGATGAGAGGAGTTGCATCGTAGGACGCCGAGCCAAACTCTTTACATAGAGCTTTCGGTCAGCGCGATGGTGAGCGGGGACAGCGGGCGCGAGAGTACCGAATCCGCCACTGACGAAGGAGCCCTGATCAGATGCGATTCGAACACAATGACTGGGAGACTAACCCGTATATCCAAACGAGCACCGGAAGTGTCTGGCCGGCGGTAATGTTGGAGGGCGTCTGGACATTCAGGAAAAGGCAGTCCTCCTGGCCCGCAAGGCCGGGGCGAGCACCCGACGCGACGACCGGGAGTGCTTCCACCTGGTCGATGACGGATGAAGGCACGCCATCGGCGAAGCCGTCCGTGAACTGCTGTTGAGTACATTGGGCGCCACCTGGGTCGTGAGCGACCGAGTCAGCAATGCGCGGTGGAGACGGGCCAGCTGCTAGCGCAGTCGCCGGGTGGTCGCCGGGGTCGCGAGTGGAGAAACAAAACCAACTCACGGGCGGTAGCTTGCTGTATATCAGAGCCCATGTTAAGGGGAGGGAGAGGGAGGTTGAAACGCAGGTCTCCAACAGGCTGCGACGACGCGCGTGAGCTTTCGCGCGAGGTCCGCGGGGCAGGCGAAGGGGACTAACCGGCTGCGCGAACCGCATGCCCAGGAAGTTGACAATGCCGCTCGCGTTTGAACCCTGGTAGGTCGCATATTCGAGCTCCACGACGGGTCCTGGGGCGGACGTCGAAGGTGCCGAGGGGGCGGAGCTGGCGGCGGGCATGCTCGAGCTCGCGGCCGTGCTCGTCGAGGCCGCGACGGCCGGCGCGGTCACGGGAACCGTGATCGGCAGATCTTGCGGGGCTGGTGCCGCAAACGCGATCGAGCACAGCAGTCCGGCGAGGGCGAGCTGCTTTCCCAGCATCGTGCTAGAAGTGTCGGGGTGTGGTGGGGTGAGGTGAAGGGAGAGAAGAAACACCGGGCCAGCAAAGCACGTACTTATTCCGGGGTATCGGGGTACTCGGAGTATATATAGGGGGAAGCGACCTTCGAAAGGGCCCCGCGCGATGGTGGGAGGAAGCAGGCGGGCGGACTGTGGCGGCGGGTGACCAGGCGATTGAAAATGTGTACCTGCCGGCTTACGTACTAGGGCGCTAATTCTGATCGACCCTGGGCATGGACTGCCAAGCCTGGCAGGACCAGGCGAGCTGCTTGGAGGATCATCATCGGTCCTTACGAGGACGCTGCGCGGAGGTCGACGCCGGACGACAGGTCATCGCGCGCGCATCTCTTCTGCAGTACACAGACGGATTAGCGTCGTCCTCGCATCGTCTAGCACCCCGGCCGGCTTTTCTACTCGAGTCGACCTCCTGTACCTACCACTTCCGACCCGGCGCCTTGCAGCCTGAAATTAATTCCTGTGCGCGACGTCTGGGTCAGTCTGGGTTCGTGGGTCTACGTCCAAACGCAACAGCGCTCGAGTACAGAAGAATAAGGTACATCACAACAAAGGTGGGCCTGCGTGTGCGTAGATTGGCTGCATTGTACCCGGCAGGCAGTTTCATGGTTCGAAGCGGCGACGCCTGACGATCATGACATGCCTGACAGCCCAAGTCACACTCTGCAAGTCTGTCGCGTTGACTAGTCAACTTTGGACAGGGGGAATGCGAGTGATTGTAGTTTGAGTATTGAAACACCGTCAACTTCAATTAAGCTGATCCGTGATCGCGCCTACCGGCTCGGTTTTCACTGACTCGGCAGGCCCCGCCCTTTCCTAGATCATGTGAGCGGCTCGTCTCTTTTCTTGCGTCGTTGTTCGTGGGGAGGCAGGGGAATGGGCATTGGAGATTGCGTCGAGTGGCGACTGGTGCGCTAGCGGGCCTGGCAGAGGGGGCAAAGTCTCAACAAAACCCTTGGCTGCCTCTGCGAGCAGCCAAAAATACCTGCAGCCCCTCCCAAACCGGGTAAAGCGCAAAGCTTGCTGATACCGCTTCGACTACGCAGTTCGCAGGCTTTGCAGTGGCCAAAAGCGAGGTCAGCGCACGAAGCAGATAGGGCGGGGAGGAAATAGAACGGCACATATGTGCACGATAGTTGTACTCAAGCAAGGCAGGTTTGAGTGCGATAGCCATAGCCCACCCCGACCAACGAGCTCAGCTGGCGAGCTGCCTATCGGCCCCCCGCCCGCGCGCCCTCGCGGTCTCACCGACGAGAGCCGGCGCCAATGAATCCACCGTCGGCTATGTGCCTCGGCCAAGTGAAGCGCCCCGCGCTTCCTCTGAAGTGGCTCCTTCCGGCGAGGGTGCCAGTGGGCTGGTGCGGAGAGGTCGAATTGGGGGCTGACAGCGTCGGCAGGGCGCGTTGAGCAGTGAGGCGCCTGTCACTAGTTTGAGTGTAGTGTGATATCGTTTCACTGTGTGGCTGGAGCAGGCTGGGTGCTGCCTAGCCCGTTTATGCCGCGAGACTCGAGTCGAGCTGGCGACGCGGCGGGTACCAGAGTGCGCGCGAGGGAGCGGAGGGAGTCGTCGGGGGACGGTGTCGATTACTCACGATGAAAGCAATCAGATCAGGACACAGTGTTGTGCGACGGTCGTGTCCAGTGACGGTGAGCGTCGAAGGCAAAGCGCGCCGCTCGGCCCCGACCCGGATTGGCTCCCCTACACCCGCTCCCCCGCCCGCATCGCTTCAAAACCGCTTGATCACCTTCGGCTTCCCTCGTTCAGGCTCAAGATCAAGCCTCCGCGCCCAAGGCGGCAGTGAACGGCCGGAGCGAGATGTCGAAGCCTCGCGCGTCGGGGCGCAAGTCTGCGGCCGCCGCGGGCGACTCGCCCAAGAAGCTGTCCAGGGAGGCGACCTGGGCCATCAAGAAGACAGACGGTGAGGCGTTTCCAGCCTGAGGCGCGCGTGCTCGTGCTGACCTGCGCCCATCCTCGACCAGCCGAGCCCTTGTTCCGCCACGACATCCAGGCGCAGGTCCTCACCGACATCTTCGGCGACCGCACGTTCCGCTTCACCGCTCCTGTCGATGGTGGTACGCACTGTGATTCTCTGCCCTCCCGAGCTGAGCCCTGATCCGTCCCCCGCAAAGGCTCGCCGATCTCGCCGCCCATCTACCTCAACTTCGATCAACTCTACCTCGAGGCGCTCCTGTCGAGCATCAAGACGACGCAAAACCTGAGGTGGGCCACCTAGACCCCAAGGCGGGAGGCGCACGCTGACGGCGCACACGGGCGGCGTGTAGGCAGAAGCTGATCGAGCACCCGGCGTTTGCGATCAACTTCTGCAAGATCTGCCTTCTCATCAATGTCGGTCGGATCAACACGACGCTCGCCTGTGAGTGCGAGCGCGACTCGCCCCGCGAGTCGGCGCTGACCCCCCGTACATGCAGTCTACCCGCAAATGAAGACTGCGCTGAGGACATACCACCCCGTGCCGTCGCTCCAGGGAGACGAGGCGTCGCGGAAGGATATGCAGGATGCACCTCGCATCAAGGGGATCCTAAAGGCGTGCTTCCTCGACTGGGAGGTCATGGATCAGCCCACCGTGCTCAAGGACGTCGCCGTCAAGAGTGTGCGTTCCGTTTCAAGGTTTCAGAATAGCTCAGGGACTGAACTTCTGTATTCAGAACTCTCCGGTACTCACCCGTGGACCCCCGACGACGGTCGTCACGGCCATCTTCCTCGTCTTCGCAGAGGCGGCCGTGCGGCTCTTCCCCAATCACCATCTGATCCCGAGCTGATCCGAACTCTCCTGCAGTGGATTTCCGAAAAGTATTTCCCGCCTGGCTTTGATCTCTACGACCTCTTCTACCCCTCCGAGTGCGTCTGGCCCCGACCCGCTGCCGCCGCCCAACCAACTAACACTCGCTCGACAGCATGCCCTCGGCTCCTCGTGCAGCCGCCTTCCTCTCCCTTATCCACCACGTTCTTGAAGACAAGTCCTTCCTGACCGACTTTGACACCGCGACGCCCCCACACATTGCGCTCACGCGCCCGATGGCGCTCGTGCGCGAGCGCGACCCCGCCGCGCCCGCCGAGAACGTCGATACGCCCGAGGAGGTCGAGTACGCGCTCGAGATGAAGAAGCTCCGGCTTGGGATCGTCAAGACCGTTCCGGCGTACATGAAGCGCGAGGAGCAGCTGAACCAGCGCGAGGCGAAGAAGAATGAGAAGGACAAGGAGAAGGACGACGGCTGTGCGTCTACCGGCCCCGAAAACGATCCGAGAGTGAGCGTGGGTACTGATGCGCTCTCGGCATGCAGCTGGGATCGAGCCGGCGAGCAAGAAGCAGAGGGTCGGCGGCCGGAAGAGCGTCCTGCGGTCATACGCGAGAGTCGCCCACGACAACGACGCCAAGGACACCATTCCTGGTGCGTTGCGCCTTTGAATTATGTCCACAGCGCGTGCTGATTCCAGTACATCGTAGACATATTGCCCTATGGCTGGGAGAAGGAGGACTGGTCGCACACGCTGCCCTCTGCGTCGGGCCTTCCCCGTCAGCTACACCGACGCTCACGTCCGAGCGCACTCCCGACTGACGCACTTTATATTGAAGACGCCTGGTACAAGACGAAGCGAGATATGGAGGTCAACCAAGACCCAGACTACGACTCGGACGAGGAAGATGCCTGGGCGTACGACACCCTCCGTGCGCTCCCACCAACTTCGCAGTCCAGCTTGCAGATGCTCACCGCTTGTGACTGTAGTTCGCCGTGCGCTTATCACAGTCGAGGACCCCTCGACCGGCCAGCGCGTGCCCGTCAAGCAGCTCAAGGAGTACGACGAGTGGCTGCGACGTCGCGAGGCCGGCGAGGAGGAGGAAGACGTGGGCGTCTACCCGGGCGACGAGATGGAGATGGATCGAGGCAGTGACGGGGACGGGGACGACTGAGGACCGCCACGGCGCATGCTGATAATCACTACTGATGTTGAACTATTTGCTTTGCCAAAGCGCTCGCTCACTCATGCATGGATCGTCACGTCAACTTCGACTCGGTTCTCGTACACCTCGGAGCCGCGAAGGATCGTGTCTGTTCCCGCGATGGCGGCCAACTCCGGGTGGAGGAAAGTCGCGAGCGGGTGGTGGAACTCGAGGAAGACGGCACCTGCGACAGTCGAACGTCAGCTCGGCCTGGACGATGGCCTGGCAACTGGCGCACCGAACTGCGGGTAGCCCTTGTCTCCATTCTGGTGCTCGATCTTGCGGCTGTGCTTCCCGTCGAAGCCCGCTGCGGTGTAGCACTGCACCGTCGACTGGTTCGTACGGAATGCGAGCGACACCTTCGAGTCGGGCGACGTTAGGATGACCTTTGGCTCGTCGCTGACCGAGTTAAACAAGATGTTGTGGTCTGTGAATGTGTTCGTCAGTCTGTGTGATTCAGTTGATGGGTTTCGGCGCACCGATGCCGGCAGGCGGGAAGTCGGCGCCGATGGTGCGGTGCGAAGGCGGGTCGGCCGGACTTCCCTGGGTGAAGTTGAGGGCTTCCAAAGGAGTGCCCTCGACAGTCGACTCGGCCTTCCCGGTAGCAAGCATTTTCTCGTCCAACGCAGTAACGCGAGACGACTTTCGCACAGGTTCCAGCGCACGTCAGCTCGCGACGCAGCGGGGCGCGGGGACGGAGCTCACATCAATCCACATCTTGTGCTCGAGAATATCCTCGCGCTCGCCCGCCTTGAAAGTGCCGAGATTGAAGCCCCAATGAACAGTTAGATTAACGGGCGTGCCCTTCCGCGACGCCTCGACGTCCTCGTCGATGATCCTCGCGCGGTGAACAAGCGAGATCTTCGTCGCTCGCACGATCGTCAACGCCTCAATCTCAAGCTTGAGCGGGAACCCGTCCGCCCCAGCCTCGGAGACGAGGCGGTAGATCGCCTCCTCGCCGTCGACGGTCGTAGGGAATGTCGCGTCTTCTGGGTGGAACAGCGCCGACGACGCACGGTCGACCTTGGTCCACTCCTGGGTGTCGATTCCCTTCTCTCCGCCGTGAAGGCACACGCCTGCGATGTGAACGAAGGTCAGCTTCTCGAGTGATCCGCGGACCGGCTGAGCGAGCCGAGGTCTTCTGAAGGCGCACCTCCACTGCCCGGGAGCACGAGCTCCACGTCGCCAAACTTTGACTCTGTCGGCAGCCGGTTCGCGTACCGCCCCACCGTCTGGTTGATGAACCCGCGCCCTCGGCCCGCGCCGTTGAAGTGGTGGTCCTCGGGCTGAGCGTAGCCGACGAACAGCTCTCGCTCCGTGGACCCCACCTGTGCCTTCAGCGAGTGGTAGGTGAGCCCATAGGGCAGCAGCGAGAGCGCGAGGGGGGAAGCAGCGAGCGTGTCGGGTTTGAACATGACGGTGTGGGGGCAAGCCGCGAGCCGGCCGGCGGCTCGGCTGAGCGCGTCGTTTTCAATCCAAGTCGATCTCCCCCTGTCTTTCGCGACTCTTTGGTTCCCCGACGGAACTTGACATGGCCTCAGAGATGTATTCACAAGGCGTGGGACTTGCAGCGTCCAGAGCCTCGCGCTCAGCATCAGCAGTCCAAAGAGTCGCGAGTCGCCCTTCGAGTTGCCGCCAACGAGTGTCTTTTAATCAAAGCACTGACACAGCTCCGCTTGCCAAGTTTTGTCATCACAGGAGTCTGCCATCCCAGGATCGGGACAATTCTGAGAGACAAGAAACCACTCAGTGAGGGAGGTCGCTGGTGTAAACTGGACGGGCTCGCGAACAGAAATGGCCATGAGCGCTCCAGAGTGTGCCCAAATGCAGGTTTGAGGGCAAGCCGGACTGTTTCGGTCCCAAATCCTTCATACACTTTGCGCTAGTCGGTTCCGATTTAAAGGAGGCTATGAGGCGTGAGGAGAGGCACACCTTGTGAATCCATTCCAATGCTCCGCCGGAGCCTGAGCGCGTCTCGGGATCAGGAAACGAATTCGTGGATCGGCAACACTCAGAGATCATCAAGCTCCTTGTAGAGATGCTACGCGTTCGCAAGGATCCGGCGTTTGGAGACAGCGAACTGTGCTGCCCAGGCCAGAACTCAGCAGCAAGGGTCCACGTCGTCGTTCGGAAACGGGTACAGCAGCTTTCGGACGAAGAAAATGTAATCTCGCGTCCATGCTTCGTCCGTGGCTCCATGCGTTCAGTCGTAGCATTGGCACAAATCGGACTCCCATACCGTGTCTGTACAGACGTCCGCCATTTTGGAATCTCGGCAGCCCTGACAAGCGAGTCAGCGCCAGTCGAACGAGGAAAGGAAGGGAAGGCGGGGTACGAATACCGTGGGCCAGGTGCGCTCGACGGCGTGCCCGAGGGCGGGGTTTGCGGGGCCTCCCGAGCCATTCGCACCCCAGTCCTGCGGATAACTTAGAGCGTGAGATGATATGCATTGAATGTGGAGTAAGGCATCAAACCTTGTGGATCCAGTGGTCTGCGGGCGCCTGTGCCGAGCAGCGGAGGCAAACGTCAGAAACGGCGCGCCGGCAGCAGAGAAACCCCAAGGCGTACCTCGAGTAGCTCATCCAGCGACCTGTAGAGGTGGTACGCGTTCGCGAGCACCCGTCGCTTTGATACTACGAACTGCGCCGCCCAGGCAATCTGCGAGCCGCTGTCAGCACAAGACTTCCTCCACTATCGAGAGAGCCTTACGAGCTGTGTCGAGTTGTCTTTCGGGCAGAGCTCGCCGGTGAACATCTCGAAGATTTCCTGCGGGGTTCGTTAGCTCATTGCCGTCCATTAAGTTGAACACACGAGGGCCGAATGACACGCACGGGCACGCGCTGTTTCAGTTGAACAGATCAGCGGACGAAGGCGCAGGAGATGCGAGGATGGACGTGCAGTGAAGTTCCCAGTACTTGTGTCGACGTCAAAGCCGCAAATAGACTTTCGATACGGCCCTAACGATAGGAACCCAGTCTTGGAAACGACGAGCTCTGCCCGCCTTTTCCCCATTTCCTGCCAGGCCATGTGGCCCTAGAAGTCCATTTCAGCTTACAGCTGGGCTCATTCAGTCCAGAGAGCAGTCACCTGCAAGAAGATTGTGTGGTCCGCGAGGCCGTCAGGGTCATCCACCATCGAGCGCGGCGGTGAGTGAGAGAGTGCACTCGTCAGGGCGGTAGTTGAGCTGTTGTACTTTGCGAGGATGTGACGAAGGTACTGTATCGACGGAGTCAATTGGTAGCTCAACTAGGCGTGAGAGTAAGACACTGACGGTTGCTCCTTCGCGGCCGACATTCGGGAGATCGACGACCTCGTCCACCACGCCGAGTTCTCGCTTCAGATCTTCCGCCGAAGTAGGTCCCTTGTTGTATACGATCACTCGGGGTCGCCGAAGGCTGACAAAGTGCTGCGATAGGATGTGCTCTTCATCGAAACACTCGCGAATCAGCGGGAGCTCGCACCGAGATCCGAGGCCTGGCACTCACCCAGCGTGAGGCGAGTCTCCCAAATCGGTTCGGCGTAGTAGGCGATGACGATATCGATCGTTCCAGGCTGAAGTCCGTCACAGAGTGCGTTGTGGTCTGGTAGAAAAGTGCATACTGGCGACAACGCGGTCCTCGGAGGCGGCCAGACGGCGAAGATGCCGAGTTGCAGGAACCAGACGACGGCTGGCAGGAGCGCCAGAACGAGCGTCTTGCGGGATTTGAGAAGGAGTCCGAGCCGGGACGAGTCGGGGTCGCGGGAGGAGGTGGCGGCCGAGTCGGGAAGGGAGATGTCGCCGCGCTTGGCAGGGGGAGGTATTCGGAGAACGGCGCTAGCGACGTTGGCGAGCAGATCGCTCACTTCGGAGTCGAGCGTGATGACGGTGAAGGTGAGGTAGACGAGGAAAAGTGAGAGCCAGGTGCCTTCGAGATCGATCGTGCGAGACCCGGCGACGGTCCAGACGACGAGAAATGCGAGGTTGCGGGGGATGATATCGAGCGTGGACAGGATAGGATTCGTCTCAGGGCTTTGGCGAGCGGAAAAAATGGCTGCGAGATGAGGAAGGGGCGCGGTTGCGAGCCAGCCAGCCACCGCAAGGCTGTCCGAGTGGTCGCGAGTGGTGTACCAGTCGTCGTGGACGATGGAAGTGAGCGAGAGGATCGAGAGTAGGCCGAGGCCGAGGGAGAACGCGATCTTGTCGGCCCTCGTCAGCGTCTTTGCTTCCGCGAGGCGCCAGTCCCAGTGCTCAGATCGGAAGAGCGTCGTGTAGGGAAAGAGTGTCCTAGGTGTGTAGAT
>ERZ1463038.411-NODE-411-length-14492-cov-11.936829_pt1 | contig 14492 bp, 21 predicted proteins | sample MGYA00564479_ERZ1463038 | MGnify/ENA primary metagenome ERZ1463038 (study PRJEB39244, sample SAMEA3635134) | Helicobacter pylori | study: EMG produced TPA metagenomics assembly of PRJEB11511 data set (Assembly of a 5300-year-old Helicobacter pylori...
ACGAGATCTAACGGGTGACTGGAGTTCAGACGTGTGCTCTTCCGATCTTTATTCTATGAAGCTGACCTTGCCATAATAGTTCTGAGGCAAGCATAGCATAGTTGCACAAGGCAGACTACCCCGAACCCGCCATGATAGCTCGTCGGCGCCGGCCGTCAAGCTCAAGACCTGCTTTCGAGTCAACGCCGCCCGGTCGATGGTACTCGATCTTTCTTTCTTTGCTTGTGACTATGGTTATTCAAAGCGAAATCTCTCCCTCAGAATCGTTTAGCGTCCGCGTCCGATGGGCTGTGGCGCTCACTCTGGAGCGCGAACTTGAAGCTTGAGACCCGCGTCGAGGTCGCCTCCCGACTGCACCTCCTCCCATGTTCTGGACGGACAAGCATTTGAGCTTGAACCCATAGATATGAACGGTACATACCAACAGCTTGGACCGATTCGCGGCTGCTCAGACTCTCGCCACCGATGACTCGCAAGAAACGGGATCACTAGCAGCGATGGCAGCCGAGAAGCAGCTATGTCGGGACGTGGGTAGGCTTTGCGTGCGTATATACTTGAGGGGGAGATCAAACGGTGAGGTAGCCGCCGCTGACTTCCTGCCTCGCTCCGTTTCGCAGACGGCCGAACGTCGAGGTCGCCTTAGCGGATGCACGAGCGCATCCGCTCAAGCAAGTCTGACGTTCAAGTTAAAACGATTCAAAATCACGGTCCAATTGTACCTAGCTGACGAATCCGCTTTTCGAAACGCGCCTGTAAGGAGAGCGTCCTCGCGTCGCGTCGCCCGGGCTGTACACGACCCCAAATTACCAACGTCCCTTTGTCCTTTCCTCCGAGTCTCCTGTTGTTCAGTCCGTGTGCGAGATGTGAGGTGTCTGGACTTTCGTCCATGGTGCACGTCCTCTCCTCCGCCCACGACAATGTCTCTGGTCAAGATCGACGACGCCGCTGCTGGCAGCGGCTTGGTTTTCTCCGCCGGCTGGTCGGCCAGGAGTGAGTAACCGCGGACGTGAAGATACACACCAAACTGACTGGCAAGGCTCCACCCAGATGGATCCGTGGCTACCGGCCGGTACAAGGGGACATTCACCGAGTGCGTCGCGAGGACGTCCGCCGCGAACGACACGACCGGTACGACATGTCTCGCAACGGTGACAACCAATGGTTTGTCGCAATAATATTTCACTTAGATTTTCGTGCACCTGTGGCTAAACCACCATCCACTCAGCATCTAGTGTGGCCTTCTATGGCGACGCGAGCTCCGGGCTCGGGCGCTTCTTCTGCGGGATTCAGGCAGACGGCGTCGTTGAACCAAGGTGGTACCAGGGTAGAACATTGAAGAATCGCTCTTCAGGCGTGGAATTGTGCTCGTGAGTCAAGGGTGACCAGGACGGTGGGGTTCAGGCGCAGGAGCTGATGCCGATTCGCAGCGTGTCCGGGCTGGGCGAGGGGACCCACTCTGTCGTGTACGGGCAGATGGCGAGTGATGTTGGGAGATCCAGGATCTCGGTGACTCTGACTTTGATGATGAGGATCCTCTCAGCACGAGCGCTGACGCACTTCCTCTCACCAGCTTGACTATTACACAATCGGGTCACCCTCCACAAACCAGACCTCGGTCCTTTGGATGTGAGTACGAAGGATATCAACCTGAGTGTACTTACTGATGAGTACGTCGACTCCACAGATCTCACTTCAATGCCACCTCGCCCAATTCACTCTTCGACGCCACCGGCACTCCCTCCCGCCGAATCGCCGCAGCCACTGCTGGACCACCATCAGGATCAGCTAAACTAAAGGAATCATCTGAAAAACAGCAAAAATCCGCATCAGCGCACCCGACCTTGCCCCTCGCCCCCCAGCGGCTGAACTCGACCGCCCCAGCCGCCACGCCGTCGAGCTTCCGCCCCATCTCGACGGCGGTGAAAGCAAATACCTCAACACCCTCCATTATTTCTGGCTCCATCTCGACCCTGCTCGGCATCCCCTCGTCCACTCCGACGCACCTCATCACGGCCTCCGCTGCCGCGAACGGCCCTGGTCTCATAACGGCGTCCGGCGGGGAGAGCGGGAGTGACAATGGCGTCGGAGGATCCTTCGCGACAACGTCACCTAATTCGAAGACGTCGTCGACTGTAGCGAAAGATTCAGGGGCGGGAAGTGTGCGGGTGGGCGGAGTCTGCTGGCTACTTGCGTTGTATCTCGGAGCTTGGGCTGTTGTTGCTTGATTCACCTCTCTGATGTAGGTTAAATGAGCACCGAGATAGTGCAGTACATTTTGCTAGCTAGAATGTACCCATCTCGATAACTGAGCCTGTTCTGATACTGATCGGCCCCTCCCCTGCCCCAGCAGCATTCCCGGCTCTATCCTGGGTGCGGGGTTTGGGCGTCTTGACATACTCGTCCCAAGATTTCACCTCCTTCTCTCTATGGCGCCGATCCAATCCTCTGATGATGAATTGGGCGATGACGATAATGATCGCTAGGCCGGCGCCGGCGATGCCGAAGGACGCAGTCACCTTGCTGGCGACAGGGTTGTTTGCAAGGAAGGGCTGGATTGAAGCTTGATGGATAAATATGGATGTCAGTCACTACTACTTGATTGGATCAGCAGCACACGTACCGAGGAGTACGGCGAGAGCTGCGGCTGGAGAAATGTAATCGTTGAACCCCCCGATCCACTTGAACCACTGCTCATGAATCTCAAGTGTGTGCAGGGTGCGGTCGAGGACTTCTCCCGTCAGGTCCTCATATTCTTTGGTGGTGTAGGCCTCTACGAGGACTCGCTTGGGAGGGGATTGAATAGCGCCGGCTGCGATACGTAAACTTGCATCATCAGGGTCTCGAGATATGGTGTTCAGTCGGAGTCGGTAATTACCTGATGCACCTTTCTGATCTTGAAGATCCTCTCAACGATCTTGAGGTTCCCGTCCTGTAGGTAGAGATAGTCTTCCATCGTTCCCTCCGCAACAATGGTGTCTTAAAGCGCCTGATCAGCAACGTTGGAGATCAAATGGAATACGAGTACGCACCACCTCCCGTACGGCTGTCACCTATACGACTCCATGCAGACCAGTGACTGACGACCGGCAAAGATAGCTGGCTTTCGAAGAGGTCACGAAGGTGCTCCGCCGATGGGTTGTGACCGACCCGCTTTTCCTCGCTCCTCAGAGTTTCAAGTGAGGGCTAGCGAGTGATGACATCGAATTCGAATGTAATGGCGGGTAACCGAATTGTGAGGAACACCTGAAGCGCTGAAAGCGTGGGCGGCTTTGTGGGGTCGGTAGTTGCCGGCCATCCAGAGGGCTGAGGCGGCATCCCCTGGAAAGTCCAGCAGGTGGCTGGAGACAGTATTAGTTCATTCAGAATCGGAAGTCTTCACCTAATCACCTTCGTGCGGATTGTGAAAAGAGCTGAGATACAGGCGAACATCGACCTGATCTGGAAGCAATACCGCAAGGGTGCCTAGCGGAGAATGCTCCATGAGCTTCTCGGGCTGAGATTTATAGATCGAATCCAGGAGGCAGAAGTATGTACTCAACGAGGACGCCAACAGATTGTGTACGGCGTGCACGATCGGGACCGGTTCCGGGCGCGCTGCTTCCGAGTCCGATGCGGTGGCTTGTGAGTTATCCTCGCTGATAAGCTTGGCGATGATAGAAAGGCGCCCCCTGTCATCTGCCGCTTTGCGTAGCTGCTCCTTAGTGATTCTTAAAGGTTGACTGGGACTGCCGCTGGCCACGAGTTCATCAATGATGATGTCTTCCGCACTCGTCATACTTGATCCTATCCGAGGCTCATTCAATCAAGCTGGCTTAGAACTACGATCGTGGGGGACGAACCGGTGGCCGACGGAGCTGAGGTACCAGATCCCTGCGGACCTCGCCCATTTGCAGACACAGAGGCGGAGGACAAGGCGGACTGGGCCGTCGACATGTCGTGTGGAAGATGTAGCGAGTCTATTGACTCGGTTCCGATGGCGATGAGTGGCGGGAGGAAGAGTGCTTGCTTCCGTGTCCAACAGAATCGTCTCGGAGTGGCCGCGGACTCGGACTGCGCGGCGATGCCCTCCCGCGGTAGCGTCGAAGGTTTTGTGCGAAGAGCGCGTGCAAATCAGGAATTGAAGTGCTCTGGACAGTAATCCGGCAGGCTGCTACGATCTTGTGGCACGGGGTCGAACGCGAGCGGCGCCACTAGTCCTCGCCGTTGACGCCAGGTATCGACATATTTCAGGTGAAGGTAGCCGAACGGTACTGCTGTGACAACTGAAAATTCCTTTCGGCCCTCACGTAGATAGAGCACTGCTGTGCATGCAAAGTCGACCCGGATGTCAGCGCATCGCGCACGAGACTCATGGCGACGAGAAGCTCACAACTCAGCGCTGAATCATCTCGAAGTGAACTCCAGCCTTTTTAGCCCCACCATCACTGCATCGTGCTCCAGCGCGGTCCAAGTTTCAAGGCAAGGCGCGCTTGTGGCGAGCGCGAACGTCGCCTGGCGTAGATGAGGAGAGGCGGCGCTTAACGAGTCGAGGAGAGAGGCAGAAGGAAGCTCGAGTTGTTTTTGAAGATATACAGAGATTTCTCGAAGGGATGGGATGGCACGAAGTGTGCTGAAGAGTCGGACAGGGGAAGTGGCGTTGTCTGTCGAAACTGAGAGCGACTCGACTTTCGTGAGCGGGGTGAGGTTGCAGACGTTGTTTGCGCTCCTGTCAGAATAAGGTTTAACAAATCTGGCATCTGACTCCGTGCGAGCAGGCCAGCGTCGGACGGCTTCATGCGCAGGAGGCGACGCGCGGATGAGATGGGTAGCGAGACTTACACCCCCGGCTGAAGTAAGTTTTATAGTGAGGTGACTGAGCTGAGTCGGGAGATTGGATGGAGGAAGGTCCAGCGCGGGGCTCGGCATGGGGGGAAGGAGTGCATGTGCAGCTGCCTTCAGGCGGGGCCAAGGAACAAGGAAATTCGCGAAGATGTCGTCAATATTAAAAGAAGTAGCTCCACCTGAGTACTCACCTGACTGCGGTCCCCAGAGTTGGTTGCAGCGCCGGGACACGATCGGTAGTATCGAACCCCTTGAGTGCTGGGAGGCTGCGAGAGGCACTCCAGAAGATTTCAGTCGAGCTGGGTACTTTTGAGCTTGACGAAATCGCTCATCTCTGCGTCTTCTGTAGACATGATTTCGCCACGGGCCAATCCTCAGCAGGAGCTCGTCCGGGAGAGCGTCGAAGAGGGAACGGCCGGTGGTGAAAGGCGCGCGGGTGAGCTGCTGCTACTGCCGCATTCCTCGACTCGTGTTCGCACGCGCCGAGTTTGTGGGTGGTCGTCGTTGAGCAGGCTGCAGGAGGACTGTGTCATGGCCGCCTCCCAGAGTCGACGTCTGAAACTGGTCGAAACCTGTTTTCCCGATTCACCACGCGAGGTTTCGCACCCCATCAGAGAGCCTCTCCCGCCCCAAGCCGAGCGCCCCGCCCAGCAGACCTCACCCAGCCCTCAGCATGTCCTTCCGTCTCGCCCGGTCGACCCTTTCGCTCGCCAAGGCCGCCCCCGTGCGCGCCCTCGCGCCCGCGTGCGTCTCTGCGCTGGGCCTTGCACCGAGCCCTGCTGCACCTGCGCTCCCCCGGCTAACGATCCCCGGTCTCCTGCAGTGCGGCCCGCTTCAGCACGTCGTCGCCGGCCTCGACCGACGTCGTCGCGAAGAAGAAGGCGAACGCGCTCATCGACGCCCTGCCCGGGAACAGCCTCGTCTCCAAGACGGGCATCATCACCCTCACCACCGCCGTCTCGGCCGCCGCCATCTCCTCCGAGCTTTTCGTCCTTGTGCGTCTGGATCTTTGTCGGGGCTGTACCGGCGCTGTGCACAGCAGTGGGTGCACCAGGGAGCTGACCTGGACCCCGCCGCGCGCAGAATGAGGAAGTCGTGATCCTCGGCTCGTTCGTCATCTTCCTCGGCTACGTCTCGAACCTCGTCGCGCCCGCCTACACCGAGTGGGCCGACGGCCAGATCCAGGTTCGTCTGTGCCCCCTGCCCGCCCGCGCGCGCGCCGTCGCTCGGCCGCCGACGGGCGATCTCGGAACGTCGTGTCGTGCACCGCTAACGCCCCCCACGCGCGCGCGCAGAAAGTCAAGGACATCCTCAACACGTCGCGCACGGCGCACGTTGCCGCCGTCCAGACGCGCATCAGCTCGGTCGGGGAGATGAAGGACGTCGAGGCGCTTACCGCCCAGCTGTTCGAGCTCTCGAAGCAGACCGCCGCGCTCGAGCACGAGACGTTCTCGCTCCGCCAGAAGGCCGCGCTCACGACCGAGGTCAAGAGCGTCCTTGACGCGTGGGTCCGCCACGAGGCCCAGGTCCGCGAGGCCGAGCAGCGCGACCTCGTCCAGACCGTCCTGGCCAACGTCCAGAAGGGTCTCGGAGACAAGAAGCTCCAGCGTGACATCCTCCTGTCGAGTGTTGCCGAGATTGAGGGTCAGTCCTCCGATACTCGACTCGTGGGGTGCGCTCGACCGAGAGCTGGTGTGGGGCCGGCGTGCGCGATGCGGTTGGGGAAGGAAATGCGCACTCGAGCTGACCCGAACTCACTGTTCCACAGCCCTCGTCAAGAGCAAGGCCATTTAATCGACCATCCCACCCTTGTCGATCGGAACGGAGGAGTGCGAGCAGGAGCGGCAGCAGGCCGAAGCAGGACCCAAAAGAACGCGGCTGGACTAGAGTCCCGTCTCACTGGAGGCGGAGGGAGGCTGTACACGAGGATGCCAAAGCACGTTTCCTCGCCACACTCGACGCCTTCGCCTGTGGTGAACACGAATGCGATGCTCTGGTGGTGGGACGAGGCCGGCGCGGGAGTGGGTCGGTCGAGCGGCACCAGTCGCAAGGTGGGTGCGGCGCTTCCAAACTGGAGCCAGCACCGGCTTGCTGCGTGTACCCGAGTGACCGACTCTCCCACGGTGAAGTTGGAGACGGCGCGACGCAGTCTGCAGTTCAGAAAGCCCTCTGGCTGCATGATGCCCGCACTGCTTCCCCAAAATGTGGATGTTTGCACTGACCTCATCCCTCCACACTCTCGCCCGTCTGTTCTCGGGTTCCAGAAGCAGAGGCGGAGGCTCAGCGCTCAGCGCTCGACACGAGGTATCAAGTACGGCTCCAATATCAGCGTTCCTCCGGTCTTCATTCCCCGACTCTGATTCGACTCTCAACACGTGCAGTGCACCTTCTTGTCCTGCGAGCACCACCTCACCACGAGCATCCGCTACGCGCTCGACATCACGGCGTGGCTTCAAGCTTTGAGCCCTGTCTCTCAGATCCACCATGACATCCACAGAACAGATGTTTCTTCCTCACATGCATACAAACAACTTCCGATCAAACACCCCTCTCCACATCTTCCTGCTCAGTGCACGCGCTGGAGCATCGGCTCGTGCTCCTGAACGACCTGGTCGTAGTGTGCCGGTCCAGGTGCAAAGACCGTCGTCGACTGCGCCGAGAATGGGTCGGCGTACAGAGTCGTATCACGGATTGTAGGTCCCGCGACCTCATATTGGCTGAGCAAGGAACCGAGTCAGCATCTCGACTTTGCAGGCGTCATCAAATCGCCCTCACCGAATCTGAACGTGCTCCGAGCGGGTCCTCCGCTTGAGGCAGCAGCAAATACCAACCAGCGCAAGGAGGACCACCACGACTGCTGCTGCGACGGCCCCGATGAAGGTGTTGCGCGCGACGCCAAGGATCTTGGACGGGATGGTGACTGAGACGAGCTTGTCGCCGGCCATGATGACAGGAACGGCCGACACGGCAGAAAACGTTTTCGTACCCGAGGATGTTACGATGGTCGGAATTGTGGTCGCCTTGCCACCGATCGTCGTCGTGAGCTGGTCGGTCCAGGTCGTGTCCACCCTGGAGACCCAGGTCGTCGGGCGGAACGAGGTCGATGTCCAGAGGTGGGTGCTGGTAGGAGAGGCGGGGGCGGGAGAACCATTGGTACGCGTGCTTGTTGCGAGGGAAGTCGAACTTCCGGTCCCGCGGCCGCCAGAGGACGTCGAGCCTGACGTCGCCGAGTCCGCGTGCGACGAAGATGAGGATCCGGACGCGCCACACGTGCCTTGATTGGCCTCTCCGCCTCCTGATCCATAGTTTTGGCAAGTTCCTAGTCACGAAGTCTTCGGTCAAGTCAAGGAGCCATGGGAGGAGGTGAGGCGCACGCACCAGACGCGCAGTCCGCCGAGGCGCTGCAAATACCACCGTCTGCTATCAGAATTGCCGGAGGGAGGCAGACGTCAAAGTTACTGCATGAATCTGCTCGAGTGTAGTGAGCGAGGGCTGTGACAGGGCATGTTGCCACTCACTCGGCCCCGCGAAGCACGACATCGGGTTTCCAGCGCACGTCAGGCCTGTGGGGGTTATGGTGCCCGATCCCGAGCCGTACGGGGTAGAGCTCGGTATAACAGAAGCAGAGGTCTGACAAACTCCCTGGTTGCTCTCTCCGCCTCCGGTACCGTACGCCCCACATATCCCTGCGCCAAAGTTAGCGACGAGCAACAAGGGCCTCGAAGGTGACTCACCTGAAGTACAATCTGGATTGAACGTGCAGATAGATCCTATTTCCTTCAGCGTGGCGATGGCCGGAGCCTGGCAGACGCCTTGGTTGCCTTCACCTCCGCCGGTGCCGTACGCTCCGCAGGTCCCTGTTCGCCGAAAAGTTACTTCCCCGACCCAGTACGAACAGGAAAGAACACACCAGAGAAGCAGTCCGAGTTGAACGTGCAGACTTGCCCTATGGCTGCCCCGGTACCCCGCTCAGCGAGGTGGGGCTTCGGAGCAGCGGCGCAGAGTGTGAAGAGCGAGCTGCCGAGGACGACGTTGGCGAGCAGTGAGAAGCGCATTTTTGGTAAGGAGGTGAGAAGGAGGGAGGTGTGTCCCAGACCGTCGAGAAGAAACAATTGCAACGAGTACGGCAGCAAGGTGGAGTACGACTCAGTACTGTACGGTGCGGCACCTGTGAGACAGATGCGGAAAGGTAAATCAGTCTCGCGGACGTCAGCAACAAATCAGAGTCACCTACGGTTTCTCCGGTCTGCCACATATTGGCCTGGCCTCTCGTCTCGTACCGACGAGCTACGGTCAGGACGATCGCACGTCTACGACGATCTGGCCTTTATCGAACCAGGAGAGGGATTCCAAATATCGCGTACCCACTACACGTCCCGAACCCCATACGCCGGCCCAAGCAGCTCGTTGCTCGGCCACAAGTCCTTGTCGCGCAACTTCGTCGCCGTCTCGACGCCCGCGACTGGCAGCCGGACCTCCTTCTGCCCTCCAGTACCAGGGGCCGGAACCCAAGTCGGGATGAGACCCAATTGTGTGAAGACGGTTCCTTGGTCCCAACTGTGAGAGAGATCAGGGTCAGCCTTTGCGAGGCGGGGAGCCTGAAGACGGAGGAGAGACGCGCGTGATATGCTCGTGGTACCTGTTGCGAGGGGTGAGCTCTTCGGATTGAGGCTAAAAGCTTGATAGTGAACGGCTTACAAACGATCACCGCGAACGCAAACAACGGCCATCATCGGAATCTCGAGCTTCTTCCCAGTGGGCGGCACCCCAGGAGCGCTGTGGGAGGTTGTGAGCACGAAGAATCAATCATGGGGATCGATTTATTCTCACAGCCAATCCACCGTCGTGTCGTGCGTAAAGTGCATGATGAACTCTTCGCAAATCTGCGAAGCGAGTGACGGCGAGTCAGTCGAGGTTCGCTGCACGGAGCGCGAGGGCGAGCATACTCGGTCAACACCAATCACCCTAGAAACGAGCTCGTTGACTGTGTCGGCGGGGTTTGAGAAGATGAAGTGCTTCTCGTAGAACTCGGACAGTGCCTTCCTTCCGATGCCGCCAGTGCTGTCAAGCACGAGACGAGCGTCAGGTCCTTGCTCCCCGCAAACGATACGCAGGGGTACTCACATTGTTGGAACGTGATTTACGTAAGGCTCGGCGACCATCGTCTGCAGGGAACGCGAGGGTCAGCATGCGAACTCACGGCTCCGCGGAGGGGAGGCTCACGCCCATCGTCTTCGCGACGCTGCGATCCTCAAACTCGAAGAACGTGTGCTCCTGCAGAAGAACCTGGTCAGGGCCTCTAATCGAACCCAGGCCGAAGAGTCCGCACCTCCCAGATCGCACCCAGGTCGAACGACGGACCCTCAACCGCTCCGGGCGCCTTCAAGAACGCCAGCGAGCGCGAGTGCGAGACGGATGCATGCGTGCCATGGTACTCGATCGGGAAAGTTGGGAGGGAAAAGTAAGGGGAGTCCGTCGTGTAGGTGAAGGACTGAGCGCCGGCTGGTGCGGGCTGCGACGAGGTCGGGAGGTGAAGGAGCGTCGGGATCGCGAACGCGGTCTCTGGTACGGCGTATGCGATCACTGCTTTGATCGAGGGGTACTTTGGAACGAGAGAGGCGAGTTCGACGAGTGATTGCGGCTCGTAAACTGCACAGGCCGATGGGGTCAGCAGCCAATCGCGGCGAGCGCAAGTCACCAGCTTACCAACGACTCCGATCCGCTGCTTGACAAACTCCTTGAGGCCTTCCATCGCCGCCAAGCCCGCCTCGAGCACCTTCGGCAGCCCCCACGCGCCCTCAGCGTCGCTCACGATCACCTGCAGGACGCAGTACCCTTCCTCTGCCCACTTGAGCAACGGACTCGGGTCCAGCGGAGCCTTCCATCCTTCCGCCGGGGTCGGTGATGCGGGTACGACGAGGATGAGGCCAGGTCCGGATCCGTGACGCGAGAGCGGCGGCTGTAGGGTCACGTTGCTCGCGAGCTGGATCGCGGCGGCGGAGGGCAGCGCGACGGGGCGCTCGCTCTCGGCGTGTGGGTCGTAGAACGTTGCGTATTGTGACATTCGGTGGATCGGTTGTTGTGTGGCAGGACCAGAGGTACGCGCGGCCTTTTGAGACGGAAACGGACGGGCGCGGGCCACACGGCCGAGAACGCGGCGAGGCGGATAGTCCTTATCGTTGCGGTGGATTGCGCGCGGGAGCTGGTTTCCGTCGTCGTCTGTGTGACGCGACCGACCCGTCGATTCTTGCGAGTTCGGCTGTGCTGAGGGGACCGCGTCCCGGCTGGACGGACCACTCTCGGGCCTCGAGGCCTCACGGCTGGGAGAATAGTGATACATTGATCTCGGGAGGACCAAGATGCCTTCTTGACTGCTGGGTACGACCGAGTGGGGGTATAGTGGGTGCACGAAGGGCGAAAACGAGAGGGGATAAGAACGATAGGGTTGTCGACTAGGACGGTAGTAAAACGGGCGGGGCGACCGACGCGCACGAGGTGGGTAAGCAGACGGAAGGCGGAAGTGGGTGCTGCCTGCTGCTGGAGCTCAGGGAGTAGGAGGAGGAGGAGGGAGCGGCCGGTCGGCGAGTCATCGGTGCACCGCGACCGGCTGCTGCTGCCTCGGCGGTCCGTCGTTCCCCGGCCTCGGATTCGGCTCGGGCGGCCTCCGGAACTCGGGGCTCGGCTGCGGGTCGTACGCCGCGTGCCCAGGTGCGTGGAAGCTCTGCGACTTCTGGTTCGCGAGCGCGTGCGGCGGCGGCCGCGGCGGGAGCTGTGCCGCGTTCGGCGCGAAGGTCGAGAACGAGATCGGGCGCTCGTTGTTCGTCCGGAGCGGGTTCAGGTTCGCCGGCGGGGATCCGGGCACGCGGTTCCCGACTGCTGGCGCGCTCCAGCCTTGTCGTAGGTCGGGGCGCTGCGGGTGCACCTCGCCGCGCGAGGTCATCTGCTCGCCTGGTCGGCGGGACTTGTTCGAGCGCACGTAGTTCTCCGCTCTGCAGAAAATGAAGAGTGAGCGATGGCGACAGTGCGAAGGTGGAGCTGACGGACCGCGACAGGATCTCCTTGCTCGTAAGTTGCGACGGGTTGCTGAACAGGTCCTGGTCGTGGAGGATCGACGAGAACTCCTCGGGCACCTAGTTCGACGGCGTCACAGATTAGTGGGGTTCAACAGCTTGACCAAGAGCTGCAAGGCACTCACCTGCCAGAACTCGTCCTGGTACTCGAGCAGCTCGTGCACGGCGCGCACGGCGGAGAAGCTTTCGTCCTTGTACGGGTCCTTACTCTTCGAGTAAAGAATGTTGGGGCAGATGACGGTCGCAAGGTTCTGAAGGTCCATCTTGCTGCCCGTCTCCTCGTCGACGTGCGAGAACGAGGCGACCCACTTGAGAAAGACGAAGATGACCTCCATCGTGTCGCGGTGCGGCTTCGGCATCAGGCAGCACACAAAGTGCATGATCGTCTTCCGCTGCTCGAGGTTCTCCACGCCTGTGTGAGAGTCGTTAGCGAGGCATGAGTAGAGCGTGAGAGCGGGACGCACGTTGGGTGGCGAGGAAGAGCTGGAACAGCTTGAACGTCATGAGCGGGTCCGGGAGGTCGCGCAAGAACTTTTTGAGCAGCGCGGCGAGCTGGACCGGGTTCTCGTCCGAGAGGTTCACCGACGCGGGGTCGCGGTCGAGCGCCTCCGAGAGGTCCTTGAGCCGCCGGATGTTGCCGTTCTTGCGGAAGATGCCTTCGACCGACATGTCTGTCCGCGGCTCAGCGAGTCAGCAAGTCTTCGCGCTTGAGGCGGGGACAGGTGACGCACCCATCTGCTTCATGGCGGAGATGACGTCGTCGACGAAGCTCGGGATCCGCACCGAGCCAGGCCCAGCGCCGTGCATCGAGTCTGCGCCGTTGCGCTCGACGAGGACGTCGAGCGGAATCGCAAACACGCCTGCACGACCGACACGCATCAGCCGCCCGTGCTGCCGCCCTCGACACGCGCCCAAAGACTGACCCTTCTTCTTGACGACCTTCTTTTCGTTGCCGCCCTTGAAGAGCTTGCCCCAGAACGTGTTCTTCCTCGCGTCGATGATGTCGAGCAGCTCGTCGAGCGGGGCGACGTCGCGGAACGCGGCGTTCTCGCTGAGCATGAGCGCCGCGACGTGCTTGACGATGAAATACTCGAGCGCGGAGAGCTCGGAGAGCAGCGTGCCGGTGCGGGGCGGGAGGTAGTGGCGACTCGCGCGGGCCTGCTCGCGCTCCATGACCTTGGGCAGGTCCGCGAGCGTGATGCCGTCCTCATCCTGCGTCGGCTCGGCGGAGCCCCCGAGGACGGGCCCGTCGAGCGAGAGCGGGACTTGGTCGTCGACGATCCGTACGGCGGTCGTCGCGCGGTTGTACGACGGCCGATTCGCCAGTGGGGGCCCGTTTGCGAACGCGTTTGGGGGCGGGAACGCGTCGGGCGGGAGCGAACGGAACGTCGTGGGCTGCACGGGTGGCGAGGGGCGAGGAACGGTCGCTGCGCGCGAGGGGTCGAGGATCGGCTGGTCCTTGCGCGATGGCACCGGTGGCTTCTGCCCCGAGTCGGTCGGCTGGGCGGAGCGCCCGGTGGGGGACTGCACGACGGTTGAACGCTTCGGGATGCGCGCGGTCGTCGACGAGAGCTTGCGGTCGAGGTTGACCGACTTCATCCGCTTGATGTCGGTCGAGTCGCGGTAGGCGTCGTACAACGACCGCTCCCGCTCGCCCGACTCGGCCGTCATCTCGTCGCTCTCGACTGCGGTTCCGGTAGGTGGAGGTCAACGTGAGAAGCAGGTGAAGCACATGCAAGAAGCGCACCTGGGGAGGAAGGCACGACGCCGCGCTGCTTGAGGAGCGCGTAGAGCTTGTTGAGCGCGACGCAGAGCAAGAACGCGTACTGCTCGAGCCTCGTAACGTACTCGAACCCGTCGCGGGCCATCTCGGTCCTCGCGCAGTCCTTGCACGTCGTGCGGCCGCCTCTGAGTGCTTTCGGTCCCGTGCGGTCCTCTCCGCCGGGCGGGGGCTCGATGCGAAAGTCGCGCGCCTTGACCTGCGCGCGGTCGGTCTCGCCCAGTTGCTGTTGCGACTCCTTGGCTGCTTCGCGGCCGCAATTGACGCACTTGAGGCAGGCGAGGTGCCAGCGGAGGCTCGTGCCGAACCTGGCGCACTCCTCCTCGACGGTGAGCTTGCAGACCTCGCACAGGTCGCTCGTCGCCTCGCCCTGGCCGACGAGCGTCCCGACGGCGCGGGTGAGGCTCTTGTACCCGTAGCTCCGTGGCTGGCGGGAGGCGAGCTCGGCGCTGCCTGGTGGCAAGGCGGAGAACTTTGACGCGTCGGGATCGCGCGCGAGGCGGTCGAGGCGGGTGAGAAAGTGGCCAATCGCGGTTCGGTTCGCGTACTCGCGCTCGAGCTTGAGCGCGGCGGTGAGCGCGATGCGGATGAGAATCTTGAGGTAGTGCGCGAGGCCGGTCACAAGCGAGAGCAGCTCCTGCGTGATCGACATCTTGCGCGCGCCCGCTTCGTGCGTGTGCGAGAGGAGCGAGAAGAAGTTGACGACCTTCTTGCACAGCATGCGCGCCTCACGGATGTGGCTGATCTCTGTAGGGGGGTGGGCTCGTGTCAGCACTTGCCGTCACTATTAAAAAGATCGGAAGAGCACACGTCTGAACTCC
>ERZ1463038.412-NODE-412-length-14488-cov-13.939514_pt1 | contig 14488 bp, 19 predicted proteins | sample MGYA00564479_ERZ1463038 | MGnify/ENA primary metagenome ERZ1463038 (study PRJEB39244, sample SAMEA3635134) | Helicobacter pylori | study: EMG produced TPA metagenomics assembly of PRJEB11511 data set (Assembly of a 5300-year-old Helicobacter pylori...
AGTTGGGAGACGACCTCAGCGAGAGACACAGAAAGGATTCATGTTGACGCACCTTTCTCGAGCCTCCCACTCCGGGTCGCGCCAGCCATTCTTGACGTCGTGAATCGCGGTCCGCGACGCTCCCTCAATCGTGAGCATGCGGGTCGCTCGTCGGCTCCACGAAGCACGCAGTTCCGATCGAAACGCGGTCAACGCCGTTTCAAGCTCTATCGGGGACCAGCCGGATCAGCAGCCCGACTCTGGAGTGCTGAGGGGTCAAATTACTCGCCTCCTTGGATTTCGACCCACGGAGGCGACGCTCCTTGCTTGTGAATTATACGGTTAATCAAGAAGTCGTCCCTGTGAAGGCTGGCAGTCAGGTCACACGTTCTCCGCATCCGCAGGGGGGGTGGTGAAGACTGGCCGTTTGATGTAGGGATTCGCACGAGCATCGTCGGCCTTTATAGGGCGTCCTCGCCCCTGGACGGTCTGGAAGAACCCCTCACTCCGAGCCTGCTCGATCTTGTCCTCCACGAACCCGTTCCACGCGCGCATGCCAGCGGGAACGGGGCTTCGGCCCTTCGCGGTCGTCCTGGTGCCCCCCGCGGCGTCGTCCTCCTCGGGGACCAAGATTCTCGGGCCACGCCCGTTCATCCCGAAGCCCGATCGGTAGTCGAGACTCTTGTCGTAGGCCGACTCGAGGCGCTTACGGGGGTCCACCGCTCGGTCGGGTCGGTTGAGAACGACGCCGCCAGCGCGGACTAGGGGAGTCGAGGTTTGAGGAGAGCTGTAGGTGACGTCCCACGGATATTTTGCGGGGGGTGCAGATGCAGATGGAACGGGTTTGGAGTCGAACAGGCGATTCGGGAGAGGTGCTGGTGTTGGTATCGCCTTTTTGTATCCCTGCGACGCAGCCGATCATGATCAGCGTCCCTCATCCACACCAATGGCGCGCAGGATCAGCCCACCTTCACCCTGAGAGGCTTGTACTGATCCGCCAGAATCCGCCGGATCGCACGATCCTGCGGCTCGTCCCCATCCCACGGCCGCTCGTCTGGATCGGCCGCCGCCGGCCTGCGCCTCGCCCGCTCCGCGAGGTCGTCGGCCTCGTCGAGCTCTGCTTGCGCGCGAAGGTAGGCTGCGGTCGAGCTGGGGGTGGTGCGAGCGGGGGACTCGGCTGGCGAGGCCGAGGGCGGAGCGCACGCGGTGGTCGATCTGAAGCGGAGGTGGACAGCAGCACGCTGCGATACGAGCGACTGGGCTCTCACTGGAGATGCAAGTCGAGACAGAGCGGCGTGCCTGCAGATCATGAACAGCTGCCTGTAGGGCAAGTGAGCGGCGGCGGCGGCGGCGTCAGATCGCCCGGGCTCGGAGCTCGGACCCGACGTGCCCGCGCGGCCGCACAACAACAATCGCAAGTGGAAAGTGCCTGTGGTGAAGATCACCGGCTTAATGGAAGACGATCTTTCAGTCAGCCCACGGTGAGTATACACGTTGAGCTACTAGAGCTCGCGGTGCTCCGAGCTCCAACCTCGGCTCCCGATCGCTTACCCACCAACGGGTTAAGAATACTTGCTTGAACCATGGACAATCGACCCCCAGTTCATTTGTGCCAGACTCGACGTATCTCGGAGTCGGTCAGAAGCTACTTACGCCGACAACCGGCTCGCACCGCCGCGGCCGCTTCCCGCGACGCTTCTACAGCTACGTTCTTGCCCCGACTTCCGCGCGGCAGTGCAAAGGTTCCATCCAAATTGACGTACGTCCGATGTGTAAATTAAGGGAGTTGCTGGAGGAGATGGAGGGTCGCTATATTGACGAGGTCATGGCACGCGCCGCGACGCGTCCGAGAAGCGCTGCGGCCACGGGAACCAGGAGTGTCGCCCGTCTCATCTCAGCCCAGCCGGGTTAGATCGTATGTGGGTCGTAGCCACGCAGATACCTCTCCTTCGTACTCCGGGTTCTTGGCCTTGGTGTGCACTCTCTCTCTCACTCCAACTACCTCGACCCCGTGCGACCAGTGGCGTTGCTGTCCGCCATTCTCCACCCGTGAGTGTGCACAACGCAGCGTATCTCAAGAGTACGTGCTGATATCAATTCACAGCATCATGTCTTCCCAGCGGACCAACGTTTCCTCCCCCGACGGAGAGCAGGCGTCGATCCTCGCCGACGCTCGAGCTCCCGGGCAAGCCACCAGCGACGCACGGCTCTCTTGCCACTCGACCTCGACCGAAGACCTCGAAGTCACCTACATCACTGTTTCGACCTGCTCAAATGCTACGCCGCCAAGCGGCAATTCGGCCCAGTTTGCTCGACCCGAGAAGGCGACGAAAGTGCCGCTTCGCAGCGTACTCGAGGCCCAGTCGCGCGTACGCGGGCAGGCGTCGCACGCCGAGGGGCGCGAGGACCACGAAGAAGCATCCCGAGACGAATCGGCTGCAGGGAGCCGTTTCGAGAGGATTGCAGCATCGGAGGAGCAGGCACCGGGGCGGCGCATCTCGTCGACGCCACTGCGCCCACCCAGTCCGGCCAAACCGTCCGCACCGTCCCCGCGGCCAACACCACACGCCTCACTATTTTCACATTTCCGTCAGCCTTCGTCGCTCTCCCTCGGGGCCTCCTTCGCACGACTCACGCAGGGCGCCACCATGCGGACGCCCGTTCGCGCCATGACCATCTCCGCTCCGACCGAGGTCACCCACACCTCCAGACCGGATCTCATCCCCTTCTGTTTCCCTGCGACTTGTACCGGCGCCGGAGAAGACCTCACCCCGGTCAGCCCGACTCGAGATCGGAGCGTCAGCATGCCCACGACGTCCCCGGGCGGCTCATCATCCGTCCTCGATCATCGCCGACGCACCTCGACGAGCAGTCTTCGCCGACTCGGATCGACACATAAATCGCGGCCGTCGACCTGGTTCTCGCGAAACCCGTTCGCGTCGGGAGTGCCGCCCGGCTCCACCTCGCCCTCCCTCCAGCCAACCTCGCGACCGTCCATGTCCCTCGTCACGCAGAGCAACCCATTCGCACGGCGACGCATACAATCTTCGCCCCTTTCGCACTCGCCGTCGGCCTCCGCCTCGTTCGCCCGCCGCGGACCGACTCTCGAACTCGACGTCCGCGAACGCGAGAGGCGGACGTCAGTGTCCGAGGCGGTCAAGACGCTCCTGTCCCTCGGAAAGCGCTCTCAGTCCACTCCGATCATATCCACAAGATCGAGCATTGCTGAATTCGACTCGGAGCTGGTCGCCTGGCCGCGCGTGCCGGCGCCCGTCGCGACGCCCACGGATATGGAGGTACTCTGCACTGACGCGTCCGCGCCCCCCACTTCGACCTTTGGCCTTAACAAGACCAGGAAAATCACTTTGAGCCCACCCCTCGAGAGCGACGCACTGTCAATCAGGACCGAGTCGCCCAGCGTGTTGCCGTCGGCCGCCACCGAGACGGTCGACATCGCGCCCTCAGCACCGCGCGTCGCTTTCCGCATCCAGCGCAAGAAACCACCAGCACGAATCAACACCGTCGATCCGGAGGCATCGACTTCGTTCTTCCCCGCCAGCAGCCCTCTCCACACCCCTTCGCCACCTCCCTCGCCGCCACCGGACGAGCAGACCTCGCCCTCGACTCGCAAGCTCACGCTCGATTCTTTCACGATAAACTCGCAATTCTTTACCACGCCGCCAGTCGAGCGACCCGGCCTGACGAGCCTGACGCCCCCGCCGCGCCCTCGGAGCAGTCGCGGCTCGTCCTCCGCGTCGTCGCCGTCCGCCTCACTCCGATCCTTCCCGTCCCTCTCTCCTCTCGAATCGTCCTCCAGCACCACTTCCGACAAGTCGCCCGTTGCAAATCTCCCGACCGCCCGTCGCCTGATCTCCGCGAACGCGTGGGCTCGTGTCTCGCTTTCCGCGTCCGCGACTCGCACAGCCAAGGCGCGCAGGAACGAACCGCTGCCAGCCGCACCGATTTTGACACCGATACACGACCGGCTCAGTAGTACTCGGCGTACGGGAGAGGATGATAGTGGGGAGGCACGCGAGGACGAGCGCGTTCGACGCCCGCTGACGCCGCCACCCAGTCCGCCGAGCCCGAACGTGGCCTTGGAGTTTGAGGACTAGATAGTGGACTTGGAGATTCGGAACAGACACTGGGTGGTTTCAATAGACTATTGTTGAGGTTCATGGCGGGCCGGTCTCGACTTCGCAAAGCCTGCATCCGTCACTGATCGAGCCGCTTGACCGAGCGGTGGTTTGACACCTCGCGGCTCGTACGCATATAGCTGGGTCTAATCTGGAACGCATGGCAAACCTTGGAAGTACTGCGTTGCTGGGCCCAAGGCTACGGGAGCACTGCGACCGCGCGGACGTTGCCAAGGGACGACCCCGCTTCAGACTAGCGCCCCCGCCCCAACCAGCCCCGGTGCGAATTTGTGAAGCTTTATAGCGAGAAGAACGCGATCAGGCGCCGAGATTACAACATGAACTGCACAGAGTACGGTAGAGAGACCAACAGCGGAGGGAAGACGGGAGAGCGGTGGGTGCGGGTGGGCTTTAAATGCGTGGTTGCGAAGGTAGGGCGGTGCGAAATCGAAAAGGAAGCAACGGCGACGGCTCCTACGACGACCTGAGATCGCTCTCGTTGGCGTGCGTCGAGGTTGTGCTGCCGTTCAAGAGCATCCGGACCGACGCTGACGCCGGCAGGCGCGGCTCAGTCGGGGGCGAGGCCCAGCTTGGTGGCGGAGCCTGCATGACTGGTGGAGACGTACGGTCGTCGATGGCGGTGAAGTAGGGGATCGAAGGTGGTGAGGGGTTCGTGGAACGAATTTGCGAGACGATGGCGACGGCGCGGGGTGGTGGCGACGGGTACTTGGTCGCGGCGGCCTTTGCCTTTGCAGCGACGGACGGCGTCGGCGCGAGCAGAGCCGCGCTGGTGTTCGGTCCCGGCTGTACAGCTGATGGCGGAGCTGGTGGTGTGACCTTCTTCCGTCGTGGCGTAGGCGCGGTCGAGGCCGGGGGAGGTCCGGCGGTCTTGTTGCGCTCGATGCGTGCGCGGAGCGCGGCCATAACGTCCTCGTGCGTCGCCGCCGCGGGGTTCTCGACGTCTTTGCGCGCTTTCTTGCCTCTGTTCGAGAACGAGTCGAGTGCGCCAGCAGCGTCGCGCGCGGACGGCGAGCGCTTGCGTTTCCGACGCTCGGCGTCGTTGTCGTGCGGGCCGAGCGGCGCGGGTGGCGAGCCGTCGCGGCCGGACGAGTGGTTCGAGGGCGAGGGGTAGCTGTAGGCGTTGCGTAGAACGGGAAGGGCGAGTGCGTGCGTCGAGGGCACGCCCGGGTGCTGTTGGTGCTGCGCGTGCGCTTGGGGATACACTTCGGCTTTCCACGGCGGGTACGACTGGTTCGAGCCTGTCGACAGCGGCGACGTGGGCGAGCACTGCGACGACTGCAACGAGGCCGCCATCCAGTACGCCTGGTGCTGGGCGAGCACGGTCGCCGCGCGAAGCTGCTCCGCGCGCAGGACGTCGAGTGCGGCTAGCCGCTGGACAAATGCGCGGGGGATCATCAGCTCGCGGCCTCGAGTCCTCTCGCTTCAACCACGACCAACGCACCTCGTCTTCCTTCGACTTGGCTGCCAGGAGCGCCTTGAGCAGCTCCTTATCTCCCGCGCCATTTTGCTCGTACGAAAACAGAATCGACGCGAGGGAAGGACTGAAGAGGGCGCCGTCGCGCTCGCGGGTCACGATCGCACCCTGGGCGAGAGCGGCAGTCGGCGTCGGGGCAGTCGGTGCAGCTGGTAGCTGGTGTGACGGTGAATGCGACGTGGAATGCTCGGTCTTGGCGGGTCCGGGGCTTGCGAGCGACGGCGAGCGGAGCGGCACCTTTGAGAGGTTCTCGTGCGTGAGCGGTGCGATGCACGACATCTCTGCACCCGGAAGTCGATCAACGGCAAAGTATGAAGGCAGTAGTGGGACGTGGGAAGGAACCAAGGGCCGGAACTGAGAGGAGAGCCAGCGCCAAGACAAACGCCAGAAATATAACCAAGCCAACGCCGTATGCTCTCTTTGGGATCAGCTTGGGCGAGTCGGAGTGAGACTGGGAGTGGGACTGGAGTAGACTGGTGTGAGGGTAAGAGGTATATGAGGATAGCACTACTCAGAACACACCGTTTGCATGCATCCTCAAAGATCCCTGCAGTCGCGGGGGCGGGGGCCGGCGCAAGCCTATCACGCACATCGCAACATGAACTGGGCGGGATCCTTGGCTGCCACATTACAACATTACATACATACATACACTCCAATCTAGCCCTTGTACTCGGAAGCTCTCTTCCGCTGGGCGGCGCGCTGGGAGCCCAAAAGGGATCGGTCGCTGCGAGGTCTGGAACCAGCTCAGCTCGAGGCACGCTTGCAAATAGCGATCCTGACCACTGGTGAGGGGCCAAGCTCGAAGACATGAGCCTCTTGGCAAAATCCACGATGAACGTGTGCACCGCACTTGGATAGCGCCCGGGTATCGAGATCGTACATGCGCCAGCCCAAGCCTCCTGCCGCGCCGCCTGGACGCCAGCAACCGTAGCCGCGTGACTTCGTGCGAAGCGTGCTTATGATTTCGTGACGCCTGCGCAACCACACGATGCGCCTTCCTCTTCCGCACGGCAACCTGTTGATCCGAAGCCCCGGATGCGCCGTCGAGGAGTGCGGGCGTGCGGTCGAGTGGTTGGGAGAGGTGTGGCGGCGCGGAACGCGGAGAGCGGTGAAGGTGGAGAGCGTCAGCAAATGCATCGTGTATCGAGAGTCAGCACGACCGGTGACACTCTTGAGTACGCACATTCGCCCAGTGCAGCCAGCTGCGTCGCGAGCACGTCGACCTCACGCCCGACGTCTCCCTTCGCGCACGCGTCATCCACGAGCGCGCCGATCTCGGCTCGCATCGCCTCTGGTACGAGCTTGGCGAGCGACACTTTGGGGGACAGGAGTGCGAGCAGGAACAGCGCCGCAAACGGGTCCGCTGGGAGGGCCGGGGCCAGCGCGAGGAGCGGGGCGAGGAGCGCTGGAATGCCCGCGATGGACGATGGCCGCGCGGCGAGTGGTGGAGTCGGGAGAGCGGCGAGGGCGAGCGAAAGCGTGTGCAGCAGAACTGGGGCGGACGAGGTGCGCGGGGTCGACAGGAGAATTTTGGTGAGCTGCGACGCGAGCACCGCCCAAGAGGACTATCCCGGAAGACTTCAGTGCCAGGACTTTCCGAAACCATCGCATGAGTGGAATTTACCTTGTTCAGTGTGAGACTCGTGTGCGAGAGCGGGGACGTGATGGAGCTTGGATCCGACTCGGGGAGCAGTGTCAGGACGGCGTAGCCTCTGCACAACCAGTGGACGAGGTGAACGAAATGGAATTGAAGAAGGCAACAACATATAAAGTCAGCGTCCTGGGATGCAACAACCGACGGCAATGAGACTGACCTTGGCTGCGCCGTAGCCTTGTCGAGCGGTTTCATCGACTCCCACGCAAGTTTGGTCGGGATCCAGTACGAAGGGTACTTGAAGCGTGCCACATCTTGGCAAGTCCGAAGGTGAGCTCGTTAAACCGCCCCTGGAAGGACGCAGATGCTCACCGAGCACCAGGACCTGTCGACGCGAGGTGGGGTCAGCTCCAGAAAAACGTCCCCCCAAACCCGGCATGACAGACGCACCATGTCCTCCGCCTCGCAGAATCCTCCGATTGGACTAAAGTGTCCGTCTCCCGTCTGCCCGAGCGCCTTCCGCGAGAACGACAGCGCGAGGAAGCCCTTGCCCTTCGCAGCCGCGCGCAGGTCGGCCCGGAACGCTTCGATGCACTGCTCCTCGTCGATTTTAGTTGCAGCGAGCGACGGAGAGGTGACTTTTGCCGAAAGGCCGTTGCACCGGGCGAGGCAGGCGAATTCGGAGAGGGTGATCCCGACGCTCGCGACGTCCGAGAGGGAGCGGCAGCAGTCGAGCATCTGTTCGCGGAGGCTGTCAGCTTGTGCAAAATTCTCCAGTGACAAGCTGTGAGTGTCTACCTCCTGCTCATACCACCGCCACGGGCCTACGTAGGATGCACGAGGTCAGCTCCGGCGGCACTCGTCGCAGCTAAAAGTGCGCACCCTTCCACTTGCGCCGCGGGTCGACCTCGAGCGCGTTCAGTACCATGCACAGCGTGCCCAGTCCGCAGAATGCGGGCTCATTCTGCGTGATGAACTGGGACGCGAGCGGAAAGTAGCCCTCGAGGTTGCCCTCGAGCAGCGCAGCCCTGAAGAGGTCCTTCCCTCGCGGGCTGGTGAACGAGATGCACGAGTCTGGCAGCTGGCGCTTGTAGAACGAAGGCGAGGGTGGCGGCACGGCTCGGGCTTCGGTCGCCATACCGGGGATCGCAGGCGGGAACGCGCGAGGAAGGAACGCGGCGGTCGGCTCGGTCGGGACCAGCGGAGAAGGCTGTCGCTCGGCGAGGTGCGACCCTGGGAAGCGAGGCTGCTGGTGGTGCTGCGACGGGTGGGCGTGCGCGGCCGCGAGAGTGGCGTTGCGAGCTCGGGCAAGGACGGACCGCGCACCGACGCGGCGCTCAGTGGCGGTCGATGGCCGGAGACCGCTCCGGGTGATTCTTCTCGTGAGTACGTGCGTGGCGGCTGGAGGTGACGAGGTGGTCTCGCTGTTTGCGGTTCGGGAGCAGGAAGTTGGGCTGGGTTAGACCGGCACGGGTGGAACGGCGGAGCTGCAGGACGAGAGCTCCTTTCTGTTACGGGTTCGCTCTGCTTTTGTTGAGCTGTGGACGGCCTTTTGAGAGCGGTGACGGCAAGTTAGGTATGCTTTCGCAGAAGAGTGCCCGCCTCGAGGTACGTATGTACCACTGCGTCCTCACGCCTCACGCCGAAATGATGGGCAGGCTCGCCGGAGACCAGGTTCCATGGCTTACATTACTCGGTGTATACCCAATGTGCCCGCCCTTTCCCGGTAAGCGGCAAGCGTCCAGGCGCGTCGAGGCGCCAGGTGACCGTCGTGCCAATCCAATCGCGGAGGCGTGCGTGAGGCTGAGTCAGCTGGCTCGTCGGCGGAATTTAAACGTTCATCCATGGCGATGTCGCTGGTGAGAAGATCGACGCGAGACCGGGAAAGCGCCTACCAGCATTACGCGGCGTCATGCGGTTCAGCCCCACGCCCTTCCGGTCCGGGGCTCCATTGATCCCGTTTCCCTCTCGCTGCTCGACCTCTCTTTCTTCCCATCTCCCTCCGTAAAATGAAAGCTGGGTTCTCCTCGGTCGTCCTGGCGTCCGCTTTTGCCGTCGGCAGTGCGGCGGCAGCGCGCAACTGCTCCGGCCTCGCCCATGTCGTACCGAAGCTCCTCCCCAACCTTGAGGTCTACGTATCTCAGAGCTACCCAGGTAATTTGTTTCCTTTGCTTGCCTTCGGGTCGACCGCCGCTGATAGTTGGCCGCCCTCAGCCAACACGACGTTCTCGTCTCCGTACGGTGCGAACACACGGAGGAGCCTTTGATAGACATGCACGCTCACGTCCGACAAATCTCAACAGCTTCCGTCGCATATAATACGCCTGTCCCTCAGCTCTCGGCATTCTGCCGCTTCGGCGCCTACATCCACACCTCCAACACCTCGAAGGTCCGCCCGATGCAGAGACGGCTCCCACATCAGGCCTGACTGTGCTTCTCTTTTTCATTGACCAGGTTCAGTTTGAGGTTTGGCTTCCCCTCGAGTCTGCATGGAGCGGCAGGTTTGCCATGGTCGGCAACGGCGTCCGTCACTTTTCTTATGAGGCGGGTGTAAAGAGCGCGACCTGACCCCAAACGCCCCTGCAGGGAGATGCCGGAGGTGTCAATTACCCCGACATGGAAATTCCGCTGTCCAAGTGTCCGTTTCATGTTTCGCTACAGCACGGGGACCGTCGATCTCACGCTCTCTCCCGCCACCCAGACAATCTCGCTGTCGCGTCGACGGATGCTGGTCACAATGGGTCCAGCGCCGACGGGACGTTCGCGATCAATGGCCCGCAGACTCAAATCGACTTCGGCTACCGCGCTGTTCACCTCACGACCGTCTACGCGAAGAAGATTGTCAAGGTGCGCTGCTTGTCAAGACCCTGAGGGCTTGTCGAGACACAAAGGCACTTGACTGATCGCGACGCACCTGGCAGGCATATTATTCCAAGCAGCCGTCGTATAGCTACTGGCTTGGATGCTCCAGTGGCGGAAAGCAGGGACTGAAAGAAGTTCAGGCCTACCCACACGAGTATGACGGAGTCATCGCTGGAGCCGCGGCGTGAGTCTTTCGCAGGCCCCTTCTCGAGTGCCCCGATCTGAACCTCAGTACTGGCAGTCAATGGTGGACGCATCTAAACGGTCAAACGTATCGCATCAACGCCATCGTGAACGCGGTCAACTCGACCGGGCATCTGAGCGCTACCGACTATGCTACGATAGGTGCGTCGCTTCGGCCAGTATTTCCAGTATTTGCGCTATAGTGGCTCATGGTATTTCACCGGATCAAAAGGAAAGCTTGTTATGTCGCAGTGCGATGCTCTCGACGGGCTTGCGGACGGAATCATCACGAACCCACAAAGGTGCAAGCCCGACCTGTCGTCGCTCTTGTGCTCCAGCGCGAACGCGAACCAGTCTGCTTGCCTGACCCCGGCCAAATTTGAGACGATGAACAGCATCTACGCCAACTGGACCGAAACCGGTACTGGCAAGTGGCTCTTCCCGGGCTTCGAGCCCGGATCGGAGGCGAGTCCTGCGTTCTCTGTGACCGGCTCGCCCTACGGTAAGCTGGCGCTCCAGCCTCGAGTGTCTTTAGGTGGGCTCACACTCTAGATCTCTAGGTCCTGGACCGGATTTCTTCGAGTGAGCTCGGAGATTACGTTGCCGTCGACGTCCAGTTGCTGACGCCACGCTTCGCAAGATACCAGGTGCTCAACAAGACTACAGTCGGAGCCTTCTCGGCGAATATCACCGAGCTCGAAAGGCTGATCAAGATTGCCGACGCCACTGATCCCGGCCAGACGAACGCGATCGACGGAAACATCAAGCCGTTCCTCAAGCGCGGGAAACTCCTGACTTACGTCGGCCTTGCGGACACTCTCAGTCAGTCAGGTCAACTCTTTCTGAGAGAATCGTCGCTGAACTTTTGATACACAGTCCCCAGTGGAAGTTCTCTGTGGTACTATGAGCACGTCAGGGAGTCGCTGGGCTACCCCAAGGACCTCTCCGACTCGTTTCGCTTGTTCGCTAGTGAGTCTCCCCAGGCCTCAATCCTACATTTTGGAGCCTGATCAAGTTTTCACACAGTCCCGGGCATGAAGTGGGTTTCGGTAGCAGAGATGAAGCTGGGACGAGCGCTGACGTGCCTCGTGCAGCCACTGCTCAGGCGGCGTGTCGGCAAATAACTTTGGATCACCGGGCCAGCGTGCCTTCAACGGCACAAAACAGTCGAGCAAGTTTGACGCGAAGCACGACATGATCCTCGCGATGATCGACTGGGTCGAGAAGGGGAACGCGCCGAAGGAGCTCATCGGCTCATCGTACATCGGGGGAAACAAAGCGGCTGGTATAGCCTTTCAGCGCAAGCTGTGCCCGTAAGCTCTTCTTCGACCGATAATGGTATCATTCCTGACCACCTCTCCAGATACCCCGCCGAGGGCACTTACATCGGCGGCAACTCCACTTTCGCGGACAGCTTCGAGTGCAAGTTCAATGGATGATCTGGGTCGGTGGTAGTATAAAATAGGATACCGCTCCGGAGACGAGCCTGAAGTTCAAGACCGCCTCGAACTCTTTCCATCAGTCGCGCGGTGGAGTCTGAGATCTGAGAGCTGCACCCTCGCACACGGTGTCTCCGAAAGCTATGCTTCCTTGCTCGCGAAGTTCTTCATCACAGCGTAGGCGTAAGTCTACCTATAGGTAGCCTCCGCTTCTGCCACCTTGAGCTCAGATCGACCGGCTGAGCGGCGGAGGGGACATCGCGCGACTGCGCAGCGGATCATCGTCGTCGAACGAGACGAAGCTCAGCTGTCGCCCATCAAGACTTGGGTCAACTCGGCCTGGGTCACCTCCGACCGATGGATGAGCCTGAGCCCGGAGTGCTCGAGGAAGGCGACGATTCGGCCAACACGGAGGCGCTGGCTCGACTCGCGCGCTCGACGAAGCGCCACCGCTTGCGCCCCAAGAACCGCGACGGGACGGACGGGCAGCGCGTGCGCGACTTCATCACCGAGGCCGTCCTGGGCCCGCCGAAGAACGCGGAGGAGGTCGACGACGACTGGTTCAACGTGCGTCCGGAGAAGGCGCGGATCAGCGTCAAGGTGCTGGCCGCTGCGGGGACGATCAAGCGCAAGCTCGGCGCGGGCGGGAGCAGGCGACAGTCCGATTCGGACGCGGACCTTAGCGGGCGGTCGCAGAACGCTGGGTCGGGCGCACCGCTCGTCGTCGTGCACGAGGAAGAAGAGCGCGAGAGCACCGGGCCGCCGCGAGGAGTGCCAGGTGCGGGGGGACCCAGCGTCGCAGGACCAGGACCAGCACCCGCGCCGTTCTACTCGGGCCAGTCGTTCTTTGAATCGCCAAACAACTCGGCAGAATCGCTCGTCAGCTACCTCAGCCCGACCCAAACGAGCACGTCCGACTCGCGCCCGCCGACGCCGTCCGCGGTGCCCACGACCCCACGGCCCGCCTCGCCGCTCCCGCTTCGCCCCAGACCATCATCTCGAGCGTCTGTGCTGAGCGAGGACGACCCGCTGCTCACGAACGCGCCCAGTCGCACGCTCACCATCGACGAGCACCTAAAGCCAGCCGGACGCCGGAAACGCCACCACCACCGCCCGACGAGCTCGCGCGCTGGCGACCTCGCGAGGAGAGCGCACAGAGCCTTCAGAGGCGATGCGACGATGACGGACATGGGCGAAGCACTCGAAGACGAACTCGCGCAGGCCGGCTTCCTCGGCGTGGACCAGGAAAAGTACGAGGTCGACATCCTGTGGGAGAACCAGCGAGGGTGCGCCTTCCCAGTCTCACTTTCGGGTTACTGACTAAAGCCTGAAATTTGATCATGAATGCAGACTCGTCGTGTTCGGCGAGCCCAAGTTTGCCGCGAACGCCCTCTTCGCGGTCGACCCGGCTCCGTGGGCAAACTCGCACCTTCGCAACAGCCCGTACACGCCGCACGATCATCCACTGCCGACCCCGGCTTGGAAGTGGGACCACGACCAGTGGATGGTCGACATGGGCCTCGACACGGACGAGAACGGGTGGTCGTACGCGTGGCGGTTCCGCTCGTCGCACTGGCGCGGCGAGGCCGAGGGCTGGCGCTCGTTCGTCCGGCGCCGGCGATGGATCCGAGGGCGGTACTACCACCCGCCGGCGCTGTCGCTCCTCAAGGGCGTCAAGGACAGCGACGACACGGGCGGCATCAACTGGAACGAGCTTCTGCGCAACTCCGAGTTCGCGGACGCAACGACGCCGGACGACGGGCCTGCGATCGACGATGACCAGGTGCCCGTGGACGACCTGAGCGCGAATGATCGCCCACCTTCGCGCATCTCGTCCTCTCGATCGAGCGTCGCGGGGCTCAAGACTGCAACGGCGCTCCTGCCCGTCTCGCACGACATCAAGAGCGACGTCTGGGCCTGGGACGTCGCGCTCGACGCGCACGACCCGTTCCTGCCCTGGTCCTTCATCGAGGCACAAGGTGAGCTCGTCCTCGCCCGCCGCCGCGAGCAGTTTCCGGCCGGGAGCCGCTCTGACGACGAGCTCGTCGGGCTCTGGCGCGAGTCGGTCGTCGAGATCAACTTCCACCGCGTCGCGCGCGTCCTGCGCCAGTGCCGCGTCGACCGGGAAAAGCTTGGTCTCTGCCGCTGGTGGCTCGGCGAGCCCGCATCGCCCCAGATCAACCGCGAGCGCGAGTTCTTCGACGAGTTCAGCGGCGACCCCGACGCGTGCGGCACCATGGCCGCAGACGTCGTGCGGGCGCTCGGGCCGAATTCGGTCCCTGCCGTGGGCATGGATGCCAGAGGCTGGGACGCAGACGGCAAGAGACCGGCGCCCGAGGACGTCTGGGACCTCCTCGAAGCGAGGGTGAGCCCGCTTTCCGCCCGCGCCTCTTCACGCGCTGAACCCGCCTGCTGCAGCTCGACCACGTCTTAAACCTCTTCGAGTTCCAGCACTCCCGACTCCACCTTCTCCGTCTCGTTCTCTCGCTCCACCCCGTCGCGCACGCACATCACAAGTGGCGCGGCTACGACGGTGACGCGCCCTTCGAGCCCGGCGTCCTTAGCCCCAAGCTACTAGGGAGTCGGTTGCGCCGACGTATGGATTTCTACACCGACGTCGTCGAGCTCCAGAAATTCTTCGCAGGCTCCGTCGAGCGCGATGCCAAGGGCAAGGCGCGGGAGACGAGCGCCGCTTGACCATTTTGGACCCTTAGAGCAGCATTTCTCTCCGCAGACGTACGCCTAATCATTTCACTCACTCTTTTCGCACTTGTTTCCTTGCAAACCATCGCATCAC
>ERZ1463038.413-NODE-413-length-14481-cov-21.783377_pt1 | contig 14481 bp, 16 predicted proteins | sample MGYA00564479_ERZ1463038 | MGnify/ENA primary metagenome ERZ1463038 (study PRJEB39244, sample SAMEA3635134) | Helicobacter pylori | study: EMG produced TPA metagenomics assembly of PRJEB11511 data set (Assembly of a 5300-year-old Helicobacter pylori...
GGCGCCCATTTTGCACCGCAGACCTGACGCCGTCACATCACTCAGAGGAGAAATTGAAGCTCCACAAGTTCGCCGACTACATGCCCGAGTATACGGGTGACAACAGCTTCAACGCCGTCGTCGCAAGCTACCTCCTCAACCACTTCACCAAGCTCTATCGCAGCCATGAGCGGGTGAGTCGCTTTCACTCTCGCACCCATACTCCCGCTGACGGTATCTTCCCTCCCCAGGAACTCTTCCACCACCTCACTTGTGCAACAGGTAATACCTCATCTTCTTTGTCCCGTCACACCTACTGACTCCGCCCTTGCCCAGACTCGAAGCAAATCAGCATCGTCCTCGCAGCTGTGAACGAGCAGATCTTGACCGCAAACCTGCTCAATTCGGTACGTCCTCCCCAGAAGCGATAATTGCCTGAGCTTAAACCTCTCCTTCTCCAGGGCATGATGTGAGGGCCGGTGCAAGATCGCGACCGGCGGCGCGGACCCGCGACCCGGCGCATCGCCTTTCGCATGCACGCACGCAATACCCACCCCGCGCCCTTCCATGATACCAGTCCACAGACGAATTACATACATGCTTGTTCTACGCTACTGCTCGACCGCCTTCCTGAGCTTTGGGCCTCCACCGTCCGTCCAAGTCCGCCGCATCGTCCTCGTCGCAGCCTCGCTTTCCAAACGCGGTCGTCGAGGGTGTGGTTGGTGAAGGTGGTTTCCACGAGCCTGAGATCTTCATGAGGCTTAGATATCACTGAGTCTGGTTTCAGAATCTGCGAGATGCGGGTCATTGCCGTAGACGGCGAGGGTGCCCGATGTCGAGGCCACCGCGTCCTATAGGCGCGGTCAGCGTCTTTCCCGGGAGACCGAGAGTATGGTGTTAGTGTACTTCCTAGTCCCAAATGACCCTTAGCGACTCCTCTGACGGAGCGGCGCGAGGAGCTGGCGCGCCGTCCACCACGGGGCCGGGGACCGACTCGTGCTCGCCCGCCGTGATCGGCTGAAGGCGCCTCGTCATACCTTTGCCTCCAGGCTGCGTTAACTCCCGGATGTGAATATTATGCTCGACTTGTGAATTCCTCGCCCAGGGAAGCCACCGGCACGAAAAGAAGAGCACACCGACTACCCCTGGCCGGCCGAGGCGGCGGAATAACTGCGCGAGCAACCAAACAACGTAGTGATTTCGAACAGAGATTCCCGAATCACTCATTCTTGATAGTCTTAGACCTTCCTCGCCGCGTCCGCTGCAACGCATAAAGCACGTCAGCGGTAGTCCTCTGCTCGGTGGGAGCGGTGGTGAACGTACCGAGTTCCTCTGTACAGCGGGAAAGCTAAACGGAGAGGATCGTGACAGCTTCGGCGAGCTGGAGAAGGACCAGCTTCTCGGGCCTGGGCGGGGCGACGGCTGGCGTCGTAGGTTCGCCAAGTGCGGTGGAGGTGGCGGTGGCGACGTCTGCAGATCAAAGGGTGTCAACTTCTACCCATGCTACGCGCAGTGGTACAATGTCTGACCTGTGGCCCTCTTCAGCTCATCCTCGCGCTCCTCGACTCTCGCTTTCGTCTTCGCAAGACCCTCCTCGGCCGCGGCGGTCGTCTTCTGCAGCGCCGCATTCTCTTCCTTCGTCGCATGGTAGTCGTCCATCTCAAGCATGAGCGTCTGGTTGAATCTGTCGGTCTTCTTGACCTTCGCCTTCATCTCCTCGTTCTCCACGAGCATGCGCTCGAACCGTGCGCCGGCGTCCTTGGTGAGCTCCATCTCGAGGTCCTTGATCCGCGGTTTCGCCTCGCGCAGGCTCGTGTGCCCGTCCGAGATCATGGCGACTGCCTTTGCGAGCTCGAGCCCGGCGTCGTCCCGGATCGCCTCGAGGGTGGCAACGACCTTCTCCTCGAATTCCGAGCGCTCCAGCTCGAGGCTCCGAATCTTGTCGGTGGCTTCGGTGAGAGAATAAGCCTGCATACTGATCTTGGAAGTCTGCTCCGAGATGATCGCCTGGGCAGCGGCGAGAGTGAGGGGGACGTCGTCGTGCTGCGCCGGTGCGACAGGGGCGGTCGAGTGGACGTCTGGGGCCGGGACCTGCGTGGGGAAAGTCGTAGCTACGGGTGAAAGTGAATCGAAAGTACCGCTAGTTACTGCTGGAGTAGTCGTCGAGGTCCTGGCCGAGGTGCTGGTGCTTGCAAACGGGGTCGACCTGGTGCCAGTCTTTGGCGGATCCTTTCAAAATCCCAGACCAGAAGAGGGTGGTTCAATCCTTTGGAAAAGATCTTTACCTCCAAGTGAATTATTCCCCATCCCCTGGCACTCTCGCCCGCCCATTTCGGGAGCGGCGGGAGCGACGACGACCCGCCCTGCGCGCCAGGCTCGAAGAAGCTTGCGAGAGAGCGTAGCTGCCCCGGCTCGCGTTTACGAGTTTCCTTTGGCGTGTACTTGACGCCCCATCCCCCTCCGCCGGGTGAAGCGACGCTGATTGGCGGCTGTCCGCACGTCCGCAGGCCCTCGTACTCGCGTGCGCGGGTGGCGGGTTGCTTGGAGTCGGGACGGGAGTGGACGAGGAGCTGTACATGCTCGGAGGGTGCGTCGATTGATCGGCGGCGGGTCGGGGCTCTTGGAGTGACGTGGTGGGATGAGCGGAAAGCAACCCGCAACGGGCTCTCGGATTGCTGATTCGCAGCCTCGAGCTCAATCTTGCGCCGCTCACCAGTCATCGCGTCGGCTTGCATCCATTCGACTTGTCGCTTCAGGTTCTCGATCTTGCCTGAACGAGCGGGGATCCCTGCCTCGTGCTCTGTCACTCGGAGCACAGAGTCCCCCAGGTCCATCTCGAGCTTGGCGATGGACTGTCCGTCCCGCACGCGGCGACGGAGGAGCTCTGGCGTCGCCTCGGCGGCGGCGGAGGCAATAGATGCAGCTCGAATGATTTTTTGAGCCGAATGAAGAGATTCTGATGCGGGGAATGTGGTAGGAAGAGGAGCAGCTGTGCAGGCGGGGACTGTCAGTCGGAGTTGATGGGGAGGCCCAGGTAGATCTGGGCTCACCTGAGATGGGCTTGAAGGAAGTGAATATGGCGCTCTCGGGAATCTCGCTGGCCTTCGACGGTACGGGCAGCTCGCTTCGACCGTCGACGTCGTGCGGCGCGGGTCGCATTTGGATCGGCGGGTTCGGGTCGGGCGGCGGCTCCGTGGTCACGCTCTCAGTCGAGGTTTTAGAGTGGTGAGATGAGGCGTAGGTCGTTGGCGGTCCTGGGGGTGCGGTGAGGTGCGGTGGAAGTGGTGTCGACTCGGCCCGCGCCGGGGCTGGCGAAGAGTCGCCGAACATGGCGTAAATCTCTGCCAGCTTGTCGTCGTGCTCAGCCTCAACTCGCGCAGGCTTCTGTGAGCTGATCGAGGTTGGTCGAGCGGGCGGCGCGGGCTCGTTCGGTGCAAAGGTGGGAGCGACTGGGGTCGACATGGCTGCAAGCCGCGCCTGGAACGCTCGCACACGGTCGTTTGTGGTGTTCATCGGCTGCGAACGAAAAATGAGTGATGGGCGACGTGTGAGCTTTCCGTGCAAGCATACGCATCGCTGTCCCCGTCAGGGGCTGCGTGTGTCTCACTTCGTCTGTCCGAGGTCGCATCGCGCGGTACAGTTGAACCCGACGCCATTGCGAACTAAACCTCTGAGCTCGTGGTATGATGATCTTGTGCTCCTTGAGATGTTGCAAAGGAGATGAGCGTCAGGAAGAGAAGGGCACGCCGGGCCCAATCGCGGTGGCACTCTTGTCTCCGCTCGCCGCCGCTCAGCATCGTGCTCGCCTTCTTCGCACCTTCCCAACCTCTTTTACTCTCTGAACCCCGCCCCAGTCGACCGAAATCGGCCCCCTCGGGCGCAGCTTGGACGCCGAACTCTCGGCCCTGCGTCCCTCTCCGTCCCACCACCCCAGCATGTCCTCCCCACCAACCTACACGCTCCTACCAGCCTCTTCGACACCTCCCGACCCCGAAAAGGCGCCCCACTCGACCCCGCCGCCGTTCCCGAGCCACGCGGCCCGGTCAACGCGCGCACGGGCTTATGCACTCGCTCTCGGCGGCCTGATCTCGGCTGCGGTCCTTGTCGTGTTGCTGTACGCTGGGCGGGCGAGTGGGCTCATGGCGATGGCGTGCGGGAGCGCAACGGCGTCGAGTTGGGCCGGACTGACCGCGGGGACCGACGAGTTCGCCGTGGCAGACCAGGACGGAGAAGGGAAGGCAGACGAGCTGCCGGCGTACTCGACGAGCGTGTACGAGAACGGCGAGACGAGCTCGTTCGTCTACACCACCAGGCCGATCGTGCGTCCCGTTGCGCCTGGGGCTCTTTTCCTGCGCTCCGAGCACTAAACGTCATTCTTTGACACCGGTTTTAGATCAACCCGGGCGGCTACACGATCGGAACCTTCGTCGGCTACCAGCACATCTCATCCCCGACCGCCGCCCCGCCTTCCCCCACATCACCCGAAGCTCACTGGCGCCAGAAGCGCGGCTTTGACCTCGAGGACGACGCCGGCCCGTCTCCCACCCCAACACGAGAAGCCGTACCAGCGCCACACACGGACGGCGCGACCGAGTTCTCGTACGCGCGCGAGCGCAACGGCGAGGTGGGCAGGTACGTCAAGACGACGAGGCCGATCGTGAGTCCCCCCCCCCCCCCCCCCCCCCCCCGCTACTTCTCTTGGTCTTTGGTGAAGGACTGCTGGTGCTGACTGCGAGTCTGGGGAAGGTCAATCCGGTCGGGTTCACGATCGGCTCGCTCGACGGGGCGTATGTTCGCGTCGGGACGCACACGCCGGCGCCGACGATACGGGTGGTGGAGCAGTGGAGCCATCAGGAGTTGCGGCGGAGGGATCTTGTGGAGGCTTGATCCGCTGGCTTGGATGCTGTTGTTGGAGGGCTCGCAGGCAACGGACACTTGAGGGCAGTTGGCGCGGCTCCGTGCAGCAAGTGGGCTCTGGTAGCTGACTTCTGTTGAGATCTACGTCGGACCTGTCTCAAAGGCTGAAGAATCATTTCAATCCCAACACCTCAGCTGCTTGCGAGCTGGCGCCGCTCACCCAGGATACCTTCAGCACCCGCGGGGTCTCCTCGACGGCGCCTCAACTCTCAGTCGACACTTTGTACTCCTTTGCCTTCCGAACCTTGAGCGACCCATTTTCAACCACACCTAGACGCTGACCATGCGAGTCATCATCGAGCACTCGACGCTGTCGCCCTTCCCGTCCTTCGGCACGACGAACTACATGCACCCAATCGAGCTCACCCGGTCTCCACCGCCCCGTCGACTAGTCTCGCTCAAGTTTCACCACTCTGGGATCGACGTTCGCTACCGCACCATCGGCTCGCTCTACCACTCGCTCCGCTGTCTCGACTTGCTCTCACCCAGGAGAGACACGCTGCTGGACAAGGACGCCTTGATTGATGCGCTGCAGCACAAGCTCATCTTGGCAGGACACGATTGTGGCCGAGGAGGAGATATCAAGATGGTAATGGGATGGATCGAAGCGACGCTCGATGGAGCTCTTGAAACGCTGGGCGTGCCGCCGACGCGCGATGACCGTGCGCTTGTACACCATCTGGACCACCTCGTGCGTTGTTTTTGGCACTCGACTACTCAAGCGAAAACATGTCTTCTTATAGAAATCACAAGAACCAGAGTCGCGGCATGGTGTCGTGGGCCTTGCTCGAAACGGGAGGGCAGGCATGGGAGAAGACACCGCTGAGCTGGGGAGGATCGGGTGAGCTCAAAGCACGAGCTACTACTTATTAGAGTCCTATGATGCTGATTCCTGAAGGCACGGCAAAGAACCGGGTGGATTTACTCAGGCGACGTCTTGACGAACTCGCCGCGCGATTGTTGGTCCCGTTTCAACAACGACTCTTGAGTGGTTGGCATCTAGCTCTTGCCAAACTTGTACTTCCCAGGACGCTGATGCTTCTAATGGCAGTTTCACTTCCGTATTATAATTGTTGCGCAATCACAAGTCGGGCTCGCGCGAGACGTCGCCGCGATGGTCTCAGGCATTTCCAGTCCCTTTGCGAGAGTCGATCTCCAGCCCTCCCACTTTGTTGATGACCATCTCGACTAAAAATCTTTTGCGGTCCCACACCACGCCGGTATCGCCCGGCGACCAAAAATGGACAGTCCGTTCGCGATCACGGAGAAGCGACCGCTCCTCCCGTTGCTCCGCCCCCGTTCTCTCTCCACCTTCACCACTCTCTCCCCATCTCCACCGAACCCCCTCCGAATGAGTCTCGGCACCGACTTTCTGACCTTTTACTGGCACCCAGCGGTGACATCGCCCTCCGGCGAAGTCCTCGTCATGCACGGCGTCAACGCGCGTCCGGAGGACCACTCTGCGGCCTCGCACGTCTCGTCTCCGCCAGCGCTGAACCGGGCAAAAGTGGCCGCGTTCGATTTGGACCGCACGATCATCCGTCCGGTGGACGCGAAGGCGATCGTGAGTTCCCGTTTGCGAGACTGTTGGGCGGAGGATGCGCTGATGAGCGAGGGGAGCAGCATCCGAAGGATGAGAATGATTGGGTGTTCATGCATGCCAATACTGAGCGCGTTCTTCGAGAGCTGGTGAACCAACACGGGTCCGTCTTTACCGCCTTCCCCAGTCAGCATCGCTAACTCTCCGACGACGCGCAGCTACTCTCTCGTCTTCTTCTCCAACCAAGGCGGCAGCCTCAGTCCGTTCCTTCCAGCTCTTTTTCGAATCTCACTCGCTCATCTGAAAGCCCAGCGAAACGACCGCACCAATTCACGCAAAAGCTCCCGTCGCTCGCGCGCGCGCTCGGCGTGCCCTTTCACGTCTTCGCAGCGTGGAGCTACACGGATCGGGTGTACCGCAAGCCGGCGGTGGGCATGTGGAAGCTGTATAAGCGGACCTTCAACAAGATGGCTCGTCAGTCTCTTGCCTTTGAATTGGTGGAGGAAGCTGATTTCTGGATTGGGGAAGGGTTTGACAAGAGCTTCTTTGTGGGGGACGCGGCGGGACGGAGGGGGGATCATACGGCTGATGATCTAGGTAGGCCTGTACTTCCGATTTTCTCGCGGTATTTGAGAGAACCCCGCTCACAACGACTGCATGCAGGCTTCGCCAAAGCGGCGAAGCTCAAGTTATACACGCCCGAGCAGTTCTTCGCGCCCGCCGAGCCTCCCTGTCTCACCGTACGCCCATGACCCTCGGAAATTTGTCTGCATGAGAAGAAGCTGTTTCAATGAGGATCCTCCAGGACTTTGTGGCAGAGCGCTCGCTCAGCCACCGCGGCGCTCGAAGGGGCGTCGCGCTCAGTGGGCGGCAGGCGGTCCTTTACGGAATGAGCGAGACGGCCTAGAGTGGCTCTCACTACATAGCCGAGAATCAACAGGAGTGGCTGTTGGTCATTGAGTCGAGTCCGGCCATCGTCGCAAGCATGGCCATCGTCGCAAGCGTGCTTCGCGGTCAAAGGTCAGACGCAACGAAGGCCTAGACTATCTCCAATATCCATAATTATTTATTTCGGTTGATGTCCTCCGCGCCGCATGATGAGACGCTGCCAACGCCACCGGGCGGACGCCGGACGACGAACGCTCGATGGGCGTCACACCATGCTGTCCTGCGTCCTCGGTTGTGCCATTCAAAGGTAGTGTGTAAGGTATCTAGTGTGTCATGTGCTTCTACTGGCTGTCGGTCGTCGACGTTTATGCGGGCCTTCAAGAGATGAGCCTTCGCCGCAGGGCGTCATCCGTCCAAATCAGACCGCATCAACGGGGAAAGCACAGATAAGAAATGACGGACCGAATCAATCAAACGCTAGTCCCTGCCCCAGCCCAGCGCCCTCGAACGCCGCCGCGGCGGGTCCCCTTCTCGCTCGCGGGCCCCGAGCGCAGCGCAGACGCGGCTCGTGCGGGCGTCGTATGCGCTCCTCTTTTCGTCACTCGCCGCCTCCGTCCAACCCCACTGCTCACCGCCTACATTTAGCGCACTTCACCAAGCCAGCCGCCCGCCACACGCAGCTCGGGGGCGGCGGGAATGGCGCTCCACTCGGCTTCGCACGCCCCACCCTTGCCGCTCTTCACCCAACCGCACCCGCGGCCGCACTCGCCCGCATTCTCGTCGAAGACGTCGCAATCCTACTCGACGCTCTTCGCGAGCGGGCTCCACAACGACGTCGACGAGCTCGGCCGTCGTGCGCCCGCCTCTACCGCGCGGCAGGTCGACTCGAGCGGCGGCAAGAAGAAGGGCTTCCTCGCCAAGACGCTCGGTTCGCTCGTAGGCCACGACAAGCGAGGGAAGCGCGAGAGGGTCCAGATGCCCCCGAGCCCGCCCGTGAGCCCGCGCGGGCAGCTACGCCCTCCGCGCAGGCCGAGGAGCGCGAGTGTGCAGAGCGGGAATAGTACCGCGACTGGCACCAGCGGCGTCAGTGGGGAAGGCAAGGCGGCGAGAGTGCTCGGGTTCGCGAGCCAGTCGAGTTTGGTCGCGGGTCGCAAGGCGGACAGAGTGCTCGGGATGGGTGGCGTCAGGAACGCGAGTTCGGGCAGCTTGAGGAGCGCGAAGGAGAGTTTGAGGTCTTTTGACGAGCGGACGTACGATTCCTGTTCTTTCCTTCCGATTCAGAGCAAAAGAAGGCTGACTTTGGGGCCGGATGCTGCAGTCGACCACCGCCTCGCGCGCCAGATCTTCCCCCGCGCGTCGACTCGCTGCCCATCCCTCCGCCTTCTTTTCCACTACCCGCCGCTCCTGCGACTCCCCGCTCGCTCTCACCGTCTTCCCACCACTCGCGCGGTCCGCCCTCCTCCTGGCGGTCCCCGTCCCCGTTCACCATCTCCGACCGACTGTCGTGGTCGGCCCAAATCAACATCGGCCAAGCTGCGCTCGAGGAGCTCGAGCAGAAGGAGCTCAGAAGGGCGAGGAAGCCGAACCCGATCTCGTGGTACACGTCGAGCTCTCAGTCGGACCACGGCCCGCCCGCGACGTGGTATTCGGACCATACCGCCTCGCGACCTGCGTCGAACCGAACGAGCATCGTGGAGGAGGACGAAGTGCCGTACCCGTTCGCCCCGTCGACGACGCACGCCTCGTACGCCTCGTTCCCAGTGTCGACGTTCGAGCCGGACGACCCCCTCGTGGCGCCCGCACCAATCTCTGGCGCCTACTCGTTCCTCAGTTCCGCACCTCCTCCGTTCACTCACTGGTCTCCTTCCTCAACCCCTACGAGCTCCCTCCGCCGTCCCTCCTTACCAACGTCGCCCACTCGTTCCCACACCCCGCTCTCCCCAACTCGCCCGCCGCCTCTCCCCCCATTCACCCACCCATCCTTACCGCCCCAGCCCACCCGTCAACGAACCAACACGCTCATCTCGTCCGCCTCGTCCGGCACACGCCGATACCAGCGCTCAAACGCGCTCAACGCGCTCGAAGGTCGTCCCGCCCTCCCGCGCCCGACGCGCCGTCCGGTCGTCGAGACTCGCGCGAGCAAGCCGTTCCTCGACTGGAGCGACGACGACGACGACGAGCACGAACGGCCCCACGCGCACCCGTACCAGCGACCCGGCAGCGTGCAGAGCTCCGTCTCGATGAGCTCGTTTCGGTCCGCGGGCGGAGAGATTGACCTGTTCCCGAACCCGCCGATCGAGGCCGGCACGAGGAGGCGCGAGGCGAGTGGGAGGAGTGGCAGGAAGGGCAGTGAGGACAGCTTCTTGAGGTTGAACTAGCTGGATGTACAACGGATCTTGGGGTACGTACGGGATCGGACAGTGCGGCGGAGAGAGAGCACTGCGAGCTTCCAGCGCGTCGGGCCCCTGGTCGTACAACGTGTTTCGGTTTCCGGTCACCCTTCATACCTCAGCAGTCCGATCATCGCTAGAGCTGTTCCAGGAGCTGAGCGTTCTTGGAATCCGACTCGCTCAGCTTCCCCGCACGGCGGAGTCCGCACGGCCGGACTTGTCGTCGCTCCTGAGGCTGAGCGCTCCGGCCGACCACTCACGATCAACTTCCGTCTTTCTGCTTCTTCACTTGCTTCAGCGAGTCTGTGCAGCATTCGCGGCGGGCAAGGTGGCGACGTCTAGGTCGCATCCCCTCTGCGAGACCGCATCTTTGGCGCCACGAGTACACCAACGAGACAGGCATCCGTAGGCCTACTTCAGGATCGAGCTCGAGCAATTGAAAACCGGCCTCTAACCCATCAACCATAGTCGTCACCTCTCCACGCACCTCCACCATGAGCGTCACGTCGACCCATCGGATGCTCACCACCCACCACATCGCCGTCCCACTCTCAAACGCGTATCCAGGCCGCATCTCATCTCAAAAGCGCTCCAAATCCCGCCTCGCTCGGTTCCTCAGCATCTTCGAGTCCGCGCCGGGCGACACCTCCGAGCTTCACGTCGTGCACCACCACCACCATCGGCACCACCGCAACGCGCCGTCGTCCGACCAGTCCGCCTCAGGCACGGAAGCATCCGACAACGCCTCGCAAACATCCGAACCGGCCGAATCCCTCGCCGACGCGGACGGCAAGATCCAGTCCCTACAACAGCAACGGGCAACGCTCGACGCGGCCGAAGTCGCCGCGATGAAGGCCCACACCTCCGCCGCCGTCTCGCGCGCCCAAGCGGCCGATTCTGCCACTCTTCACGCGCGGCAGAAGAAGTGGCAGGAGCAGCAGGCGGGCGAGGAAGCGCGCGTCGCGGATGCGGAGGGACGCGCGGCGAAGGCGCGTGCGGCGCTCGAGCGGGAGCGAGCGAAGGTCAGCAGCCTGCAGGCGAAAGTGCGCGTCGAGGAGGCCGAGGTGGAACGGGAGAAGAGCAAAGTCGCCGATACGCAGGCGCTGCTGCAGGCTGCGAAGGGGCAGGCGGCGAAGGACGAGGCGCCCGCGACGTCGGATACCGACAATGAGTCAGACGCGAGTCACAAGTCGGCGGCATCGTCGTCGAAGGGATCGGACGGAGGAATTGGGACGGGAAACGGATCTGGGAACGAGAGCGGGAACAGCGGAGCGAGTGCGGCGTCGTCGGGCGACAACTCGAAGTCGCGCAAGCATCAGAGGAAGCACCGGCGGGATTGAGCAATGCAGACTGGATCGGTGAGAATGAATACCAACGACCCTCTGACTCGCCTGTCTGCCATCAAAATGCATGGCTGCACCGGTCAACGTTCCTAATGCAGGCAGCGGCGCGGAGCGAGTCAGCTTCCAGGGGCTCTCTTCGCGTTCAAGCTAGCGCTTCAAGTACGGCACCGGTCACTATCAGCAAGCTAAGCTTGATGAATGCTCTGTCAGATTCTTGCATCAGCAAACGTCGCAGTGTCAATGCGCAAAGGCAAAGCGCACATACAGGCAGAGCTTGAGCCCCGCGAGCTCGCTGCCGCTCCCGACCCACAACGCTGCTCCGTGTCGCCTTATCTACACCTTTGGAGGACCCTCGTTGTGTGCTCCAAATGACATGTCGTCGCCGGCGCTGTGTAGGCGTCGCACACGCTCCGCACGCGTCGTCCAAGCCGCTGCCGCATTCGACCGCATTTGGAACAGCCTCGCTCAACTCATGCATGACTGGTCGAATGTACCGGTACTCGTGTTAAAGTAGTCAGAAGACGCGCTGCTGGCGTACGAACGCGTCCGAGCTGAGTACATGCGGGCTTGGCCATGACGCAGCGTAACGGACGCGTTCGCTAGCGCGTCTCGGGGCCCTCGCTGTCGCGGGCTCCCTCCTTCCCTCACCCTGCCAGGGCTCTCTTCACCCATCCACAAGCATGTCCTACACACCAGTCCCCACGGCCCCCGACGCTCCTTTGCCTTCCGAGAGCGCGAGCGAGAAGGCCCCGCGCCTCGCCCGCCAAATCTCAGCGTCCCCACTCCGCGTGACGAGTCCGCCATCGTCGCTCGCCCAGCACTCGCGGGCGTACCTCTTCGCTGTTCTGGCACTCGTGAGCGTCGTCGCCGTCGTCGGCGGCGGCAGCTTGGGCGGGTGGTCTTGCTCGGGCAGGAGTCGACCTGCGGACGCGGCCATGGACAGGGATGCGAAGTTTGCGAGCTTGATGAAGCGAGGCGTCGAGCCGAGGGCGGAGACGACGGCCAAGTACTCGACGTCGACGTACGACGATGGGCAGACGAGCACGTTTGTGTACACGACCAGGCCGATCGTGAGTCGGCTCTCGGGCGCGGGATGATGGCTAGGAGCACGGAGCTGACTTGGATGTGCTCAAGGTCAACCCACAAGGCGTCACGATTGGCACCTTCACCGGGTACCAGGTCGAGTCGTCGACGCCCACGCCGGCAAAGCGCGACGACGCCGAGCCGGCCCCGGCTTCTCCGACGGCGATGCCGACTTACTCCACTTCGACGTACTCGAATGGGCAGACTTCGACTTTCGTTTACACCACGCGACCGATCGTGAGTGCTTCTCTGCTTCTCGCCTCGCTCGGCTTCGCTGGAAGGACGGCAAGCTGATCACCGTCGCGTGCGCAGGTTAACCCGCAGGGAGTCACAATTGGGACCTTCACTGGCTACCAGGTCGAGAAGGACTCGTCGTCCGCGACCCCCACGTCAACGCTTGAGGACACTCCATCCTCGGCGTCGTCGTCCACCCCGACGGCATTCCCAACTTACTCGACGTCGACGTATTCGAACGGCGAAACGTCCACCTTCGTGTACACCACTCGTCCTATCGTGCGTCCATTTTCTTTGTCCTGTTGGGGACCAGCTGCTCACCCAGAGATTCATCGCAGGTCAATCCTCAAGGCGTGACGATCGGCACTCTCACCGGCTACGTCCACGAGACCTCCTTCCCTCCCTCTTCTTCCCCCACATCCTGCACCGAAACCCTCGCGGCAGCAACTCCGGCAGCCGAGATGGCATTCGATGACTCGCACCTTCTCCACCGCCGCGGCCTCGACTTTGAGGATGCGGCCGAGCACATCATCGCGAACCCGAAATATGTACCGACGCCTGAGGAGGCTGAGGAGGTGCTGAGGCACCAGGAGTTGCGCAAGAGGAGCGAGTAGGTGAGCGTAGGGGAGGCGCGACAGACACTTTTTTCGGGCGGGACGCCGACTTTCATTCGTATCCTCCTTGACCTTTGCGATAGACTCGTAGATGGAGCTTTGTATATACTCACCACCAATCATTGTCATGCAAGCACACATGCGCATCTCCGACGGTCCGGGGCTCGTCCTTTCATGAGCTCAACACTGAGTCAACTTGCGACGCGAAGACCTCGTCCGTTTCGCCTATTCGGATACGATGAGCTGATCGAACAAAGCAACCCCTGTTCCAGCAATGAGACTCCACACACGCAGGTTTGGGTGACACCACCGCACCCCTGAGTCGTCGAGGAGCGCGGAAACCCGTCATCGCCTCTGTTCCTCGTCCCAGCATGTCGGAACCGACTCTCACCCCCAAGCGCGAGCACAAGCCGCCACAGCTCCCGCCAGAGCTCATAGCACAGATCATCTCCCTTGCCGTCCCACTAGCGCACGTCGCGAAGCCCCTCCAGCCGCGTTACGACCTCCTCTCGACGCTCTGCCTCGTCAACCGGACTTGGCGGGCCCTCGCACAGCCGCACTTCTTCACGCACGTCGCGTACGATTGGAAGAACAATCGCCTGGCACGGCTCGAGGAGGCTGTCGAAGGGAATCAAGAGCTCGCGGTGCTCGCGAGGGGCGCGCAGGTCGTTCGGCTCGGGACGACGGACCCGACGGTCAACGGAGGCGAGTTTGGGGGCGGAGCACAGGCTGGAGGCTTTGATACGGTCTTTCGTCTTCATCCGAAGATCTCGACGCTGTGGCTCGACTGGTCGAGATCGCCGAGCGTGTCGGATCTGGTTCCGTTCAAAGGTACGCACTTTCTGCAGCACGAGAAGTAGGCTTGCTTGGAGCTGACAGCGTCGAATCAGACCTCCGATTCCTTCATCTCGGAGACCGGACTCGCCCCTGGCTCACCTTCGACGTTCCTACGCCGCTCCCATCCATCGAGCACCTCTCGCTAACGACCGCGAGCGGGGACGATCTCGAGCGACTCGTCCGAAGCCCCACCAGTACCTTCCCACGGCTCACGACCCTTACCCTCCTCGGCCAGCAATACATCACGCCCGCTTTCCCATCCTCTCCACCCCACTCACCGCCGCCATCAGATCCCTGATCCTCATGACCGACACCCGCGAGTCCTCCATCGTCGCACGCGACCTCCTTCCGCTCTTCCCCAACCTCCAGTTCCTACGTCTCGGATATTGGGTCGCCAAGATCCCGTTCCCGGTTCGCGTCGCAAGCCTCGCGACGACAAGCCTTGGATCGCTCGTGCTCGAGTGGAACTGCGCCGAGGACCGAGAGGTTGTGCAGGGGCTTGAGATGGCGGCGTTGAAAGAGTTGAAGACGCTCAAGTTGAACTACTGCGAGGGCTACTATGGGTTTAGTCAGGGGAGCGAGGAGGTGAGGGAGAGGTGTCGGGAGCGCGGGATCCAGCTGGTGGAGAAGTGGTGGACTGAGAAGGAGAAGGCCGG
>ERZ1463038.414-NODE-414-length-14471-cov-42.505411_pt1 | contig 14471 bp, 9 predicted proteins | sample MGYA00564479_ERZ1463038 | MGnify/ENA primary metagenome ERZ1463038 (study PRJEB39244, sample SAMEA3635134) | Helicobacter pylori | study: EMG produced TPA metagenomics assembly of PRJEB11511 data set (Assembly of a 5300-year-old Helicobacter pylori...
CACTACACCGTTTCGGTGGCCAATGCACCGAAGTCCGACCTGGTCCTGACCCTGTCCAATGGTGATAACGTCACCATCAAGGCCAACGCCACATCAGCCAGTTTCACCGCTGCCGCGCCGGCAGACGACGTCTACAAGGATGCCGGTCCGACCACCCTGAGCGTGACCGGGGTGTCCAACGGTAAAGACGGTCAGCTGGAAGGTCTCGATCTGAGCAAGGCTTCGGCAACCACGGCTGTTACTGACACCATCGACACCACCACTGTCAATTTCACCGCTGGGTCAACACAAGTGACAGAAGGCGCTACTGCCCACTACACGCTGACATTGAGCAACACGCCAACAGCAGATGTAACGGTCAAGCTTAGCTACACCGGCACCGCCACCAATGGCAGTGACTTCAGTGGCGTAACCACGGTGATCATCAAAGCCAACCAGACAACAGCGCTGCTCGACATCAAAGCCCTCACCGATGGGCTTGTAGAGGGCACCGAGAAGTTCACAGTCAAAATCGACTCGGCCACGGGTGGCAACTTCGAAAGCTTGGTGCCTGGCGCCAACAACAGCGTTACTACGAGCATCGTGGACGCGGATGCTCCGGTTTCAGCTGGCGGGAAGGCCACTGGCACCGAAGATCAGACGTTGACTCTGACGTGGGATAACTTCGGCGTTGCAAACCCGGTCAACGCAACAGCCGTTCCGAGCATCATCATTACCACGCTTCCGGGCAGCGGTACGTTGCTGCTCAACGGTGTTGCCGTCATTGCAAATCAGGTCATCAGCAAAGACGACATTGTCCAAAACAAGCTGACCTTTGTGCCGCTCAGCAATGAGTCGGGTATAGACAGCTTTGGCGGAACCGGTGTCGGTAACAAGCAAGCCGACTACGCGCAGATTCAGTTCAAACCGACCCTTGAGGGTGTAACGGGTACCGTGGCAACCCTGAAAGTCGATATCACTCCCGTTGCCGATCAGCCGAGCCTGGCGCTTGGCAGTGCAGTGATCAGCTCAACCGGACTGGTAAAGGACGTATGGGTTAATACCCTGACCGGTATGTCTGGTAGCGGCAGCGGCGCAACGGAGTCGATGATCAAGTTGGGCTTCAATACCACCATTACTCCCACCACACACACCGATACATCGATCACAAAGTCGACGGGAGATGTTGCAGTAGGTACCGCCACTAAAATTTCCGGACTTGTCTACCTGGAAGCTGGCAAGGTTTACAGCTTCGGCGGTACGGCCGATGACAGCTTGCTGATCACCATCGGCGGTAAGACGGTAGCCAACGCGGCGTGGGGCATCAACTCTGGGGCTATTTCCTCCAGCCAATACACGCCAACGGCAACCGGCTTCTACACGCTGGATATTTACCACTACAACCAGGACAACGTTGGAAACTACACCATCAATCTGACGGTAAACGGCGTGACCTCGGAGCTGAACAGCGCCAATGCATTGCTTTACCGTAACGTGAGCGATCTGACCAATGCAGGCCTGACCGTTTCCAGCCTGAACGAGGTGAATGGCGTCATCGGCGAGGGTTACTACGCAGGCTACGAACTCAACCACGGCGTAGGAAATACTGCGATCAAACTCAGTTCTGTCAGCGCGACGTATACCGATAACGACGGCTCAGAAACTCACATCACCACGATGTCCGGCGCACCTGCTGGCTCGGTATTGAGTGATGCGAATGGCCATAGCGTTATGGTGACCGATGCAACCACCAAGGTCGATGTCAGCAGCCTGGACCTGAGCAGCCTAAGCATCAAAACGCCGGATTACTACAGCGGTAAATTCACGTTGACCGTTACCGCGACCGCTACGGAAACTGCCAACCTGGACACCAAGACCGACGTCGTGAATATCTCCGTTACTGTGGATAAGGGGGATTACAAAAGCACCACCGGCCATGCAGGGACCGACACAATCAATGGTACGGTTGCCAACGATGTCATCGTCGGTGATATCAGCGGCACCAAAATCGTTGCTGGGCAGAACTACAACATTGCCATCATGCTCGACAGCTCGGGCAGCATGAGCAGCACAGCTATCACGAACGCGAAGACTGCTCTGACCTCCCTGTTCAATGACTTGCAAAGCAAGGTCGGCGGCAGCAACGGGGTCGTCAAGATATTCCTGGCCGATTTTGACAGCACCGTCCACAACTACGTCTCGGTGAACCTTGCAGACCCGGGTGCTCTCAAGCAGCTGCAAACGGTGATCGACTCCATTAGCAGTGGCGGTGCTACTAACTATGAGGACGTGTTCAAGCTGACCACCCAGTGGTTCGCCAGCGATATGACGAAAAGTAACGCCAATGCTCAAAACCTTACCTTCTTCATCACCGATGGGCAGCCTACCTATCACCTTGTGACTGGCGACGCCGCTAACACTTTCTTGGTGCACAACAATAGCAACAACAACTCTGTCAGCCTTGCCGACACAATGACGAGCTTTCACACCGGTACTGCAATCATGGCGGACGTCGGTGGCGTGAGTCGTACGCTGATCAGCGCCACAGGCGAAGTTTTCAGCTGGTCGAAAAGCGGCAACACGTGGACTCAGGACACCATTGGTGTGCTGCACAGCACTGATAGCACGGGTCATCTGATATACGAAGCTGTCGCGGGGGCTGGCGACTCGACCGATTACGCAACCAACACCGATTCGATGGCCAGCTATGCGGCATTAGCCAAGGTTTCAGTGGTCGAAGCCATTGGTATAACCAACGGTATCACTAGCGCCCTAAACAGTTATGACTCCGACAACACGGCGCATACCTCGATTGATGCAGCAGACCTTTCCGCCAAGATTGCTGCAACTACCTCAGCTATCGCGCCAGGTAATGACGTTATTAATGGCGGCGATGGCAATGACATCCTGTTCGGCGACATGATCACCTTCGGCACTGCGCAAGGTACTGCCGCGCTCAAAGCATTTGCCGAGAGCAAAGGCGCTGTCATCGCGGATGATCAAGCTCTGCATCAGTACATTACCGGGCACCTGAACGATGTCACCGCACTGGCAAATAGCTCGAACACTACAGGTTTGGCAGATGGCAGCGACACTCTACTCGGCGGTGCCGGTAACGATATCTTGTTCGGCCAGGGCGGCAACGACACCCTGACCGGCGGCAAGGGTAACGACATATTGATTGGTGGCGCTGGCGCAGATACCTTTGTCTGGCTCAAGGGTGATACCAATACCGGTACCGGCGTCGACGTGATCAAGGATTTCAGTACTGCACAAGGCGACAAACTTGACCTGCGCGATCTGCTGCAGGGAGAGACTGATGCGACCCTGACGAACTTCCTGAAAATCACCAACGACGGTACCAATACAACGTTGGACATCAGTAGCGCTGGCAAGCTGAACGCTACTGGCGGCGTCGCCAACGCCGACGTGCATATCAAGGTTGAAGGGGTGACTTGGAACAACGATATGATCAAGTCTCTGGTGGCCGGTACCGACACAACCATCAAGTATGACCACAGCTGATTAAGCCCGCCCGCGATGATGTAGAGTCTGAACTAACATCATCGCGGGCAGCGCCCTTCTGTTGTTTCGGGCGGGACTTACATTTCGAGGTTTTACCCATGTTCTACGTGCAACGTGATCAACAGGGGGAGCTGGTCCGCGTGGAGGGCGTTCCTTACGTGGAAGCGACTGAAACACTTCCTCCAGACAACCACGAGATTCAAGCCTGGTATGCGAACGATGTGATCGAGAACAGCCTCAAGCAGCTCAAGCAGAGCGACTTTGAGATGATTCGGGTGCTTGACGACCTGATTCAGGTACTGATCAGCAAGGGCGTGATCCGGGTGACCGATCTGCCGCCTGCGGCGCAGGCCAAGTTGATGGACCGTACCCAGGCACGGGAAACGCTGGGCGGGTTGAACCATTTGATCAATGATGACGAGACGGGTTTGATCTGATTCTGTTTATGGCTTGAGGGCCTATCGCCGACGCGCGATCAGGCCCGATTGGTCATCCTTACTTCCAGGGCGCCGGATCACCAAACAGCTGACCTTGCACACCTTCGATACCCATCTCGCAAATAATCTGCAGCTCAGCGTCGGTTTCCACACGCTCGGCAATCAACGGCAAATCGATGCTGTGCGCTGCGCGTTGGATGGCTTCGATAAACAGGCGTTTATGGCTTTCCTTATCGATGGTCCGAATGTAACTGCCATCGATTTTCAAGTACGCCAACCCCAAGTGCGCCAGGTTGCCGATCATGCTGAAACGGCCGCCGAAGTGTTGCACTGCCAAGGTGAACCCCAGTTCTCGCAGGCGTCGGGTCAATTGCTCTAGGACACGCTGTTCCGGCAGTTGTTCTTCACCGATTTCCAGGGTCAATCGAGGCCCGAGTCGTGCTTGCTGTTTCAGGGTCTCGAAGACTTTATTCAAGGCTTTTGGATCGGCAAGCGTGGCCGCAGAGAGGTTCAAGGCCAGCGCTTGATCATGCTGGGCCATCTGTTGCAGGACCAACTCAAGCATCAGTTGGTCCAGCCGCGTCGACCAGCCGAATCGTTCGAGCCAAGGCAGGAAACGCCCCGCAGCAATGGTCTGTCCCTGCTCATCAAGCAAGCGGGAAAGCACCTTGTAATGCAATACGTGTTGAGGATTACGACTGTCCACTACCGGCTGAAAGAACAGCTGGAAGCGACGCTGGGTCAGTGCCTGGTCCAGCAGGTTGTTCCAGGCGTGGTGATCGTCGCCCAAGCTGATGGCGGCGCTGTGCTCAATACAGCTCCAGCTACGCTCGCCCTCGCTTTCAGCCTGAGACAACGCCTGGTCGGCAAGGCCGAGCAAGGTTTGCGGCGAGTCGCCGGGGCTGTAGGGTGCCAGGCCGATGTACGCTACAGGCGTCACATCCGACGCCCCAGTGGCTTGCAGGCTGAGCAGCGCGCTTTCCAGATTTTGAGCAAGTTGCAGCGCTTCGGCGCGCAGCATTTTTGGCGCCAGCACGGCAAATTCGCCGCCACGGCTGCGGGTGATGAGGTTATTGGTTTCCGGATAATGCGCGCATTGCCGAACCAATTGCTCGCCCACCGCGCGCAGCAGTTCATCTGTGCGCTTGCCGCCCAGACGCTGGTTCAACCCGACCAAATCCTTGACCCGCAGCAACAGCAGATAGCCCGAACTGGCCTCTTCCAGGTTGCTGACCCTGGCGTTGAGCTGCATGTCGAAATAACGACGGTTGGCCAGGCCGGTAAGGCTGTCCTGATATGACTCGACCCGCAGCTTTTCACTGCGTTCAGTGTTTTCCTGAAACAGGGCTTTGAGCTTCTCGACCATCTGGTTCATAGCCTGGACCACGCGCCGCAGCTCCGGGGTACGCGGCAGTTCGGGCAGGCTGAGGAATTCGCGGCGGCCGATAGCGTGGGATTGCGCCACCATATAATCAAGAGGCCGCAACTGCCGACGCAGCAGCAAAGCACCCAGAACTGCGCTGACCAGACCGCAGATCAGCAACCAGGCGAGGCTGCCTAGCGCGCTTTGCCAGAGCTTGGCCAATGCGAACATCGGATGGCTGACCACTTCGACCCGTGCAGCCTGCTGCCAGCCACGGCTGACAATCGCATCGCCACCAGCAGCTTCCAGGCCGATCAGTTTAACGAACCAGACCGGTACGGTGCTGCTATCGGGGACGCCAGAACGCTCGACAATGATCTTGTCGGTGGCCAGATCGATGACGCGGATGCTCGAATAATAGCCACTGTCGAAGATTGAACTGACCATCAGCTCGACCATCGTCGGGTCATCGATATTGGACGTCAACGACAGCGCGAGAGAGGTCGCCGCATCTTGTGCATGGGAGCGCAATTGATTGACGTATTGCGTGCGCGAACTTTCCAGGCTGACTATGAAGCTGCCGCTAAAGGCGACAACCAGGAACACACAAATAGCGATCAACAACTGTTTGAACAGAGACATCGGAACTCCTAAAACTCGGGCTCAGCCGGGAAGCCTTCGGCTTGCATTTTTCTCAACACATCCTGCCAGCGTGACAATCGTTTTGTGTCGCTCACTCTCTTATTGCCTTTGGCGCCAGGCAACCACAACCCTTCACCATTGAATGCATACACCGGCAACAGGTCCGTTCGTTGGCTGGCGGGTTTGATTGCATCAATCAGGCTGTCGAGCACCAAGGGTTCAGCATTCGGGCTTGAGTAGTAGGTCAGCACCATGTGCGCACGATTCAGGCGCAAGGCTTTGACGTAAGTGATCAACAGTTTTTCGCTCGGAACGCCCAGCCGCCTGAGGCTAAAATATTTAGCGATAGCGTAATCCTCGCAATCGCCAGCCCCCTTCCATAGTGATTCGATGGGCGTCGCCCAATAGTCGATTTCATGCCAGTTATCTATGTCTTCTACATAACGAATTTGGCGGTTGAAGAACTGATTGACTACTTCCAGCTTTTCCCTTTCGCTGATTTGTTTCTCGGTCGACAACAGGTGCTGCCAGGCATCAATCCGCTGACGGCCCTCGCCCAACGGACCATACAAAGCCTCGGCCCGACGGCTGATCAAGGAAAAATCCCAATCGGCATGCAGGCCGCCCACCAACACACTGGCCAAGAGCAACGCAAAAGAGAGCCATCGCCCTAGTCGATGACAAGGCTCTCGCCGATAAAATGCAAAACGTGCCGCCAATTGAAGTTAATCCGTGCGGTCATCCGAGAACCGGTCGATGGTGCGGGTTCAATCAGGAAAAAACAATGGCATCGTGCGATCACTTACAGCGGAGAATCGGCTCATCCTGCAGCACTGAGAAGATGATGCGCACGCTTGCTCTGCAACCCTGGCGACATTAAATCCATTTCTGTCCTAAACTGCGGAAAGCCAAGCGCAACGGGTATTTCAGGGCGTTCAGATTACTTTCTTTCAAAGGTCTACACGTTTTCTGGCTGTCTTTATTGTGGGCTGGATCCAAAAAAACAATTCAAATCTATAGAAGCGCGCGCATGTCAAAAACCGACAACGAAAGCTTTTTGAGCGGCGTCCTGGGACGTGAACAACTGCCTTCCCACTTGGCCAGAGCCGTCATCGAAGAAAAACTGCGCAATGCCATCCTCGACGGACGCTTACCCAGTGGTACGGCGTTGCGTCAGCAAGAACTGGCAACCCTGTTTGGCGTCAGTCGTATGCCGGTGCGCGAAGCGTTACGCCAACTGGAAGCTCAATCCCTGCTAAGGGTCGAGACACATAAAGGTGCAGTGGTTGCGCCACTGATTGCGGAGGATGCGGCCGATGCCTACGCCCTGCGCATCCTGTTGGAGTCGGAGGCGTTGCGCCTATCGATTCCTCATTTGGACGAAAGCGATATAGCAACAGCCCATCACTGTATTGAAAGGCTGGAAAGCGAAACCGATTACGCCGAAATCGGTATGCTAAACCGCATGTTCCATATGGCGCTTTACACCAAAGCGCCCAATAAAAGATTGCTGCGCCTGGTTGAAGACGGGCTCAATGAAGAAGAGCGCTTCCTGCGCTTCAATCTCTCGGAAATGGGCCTGGGTAAGCTCTCGCAGGATGATCACTGGGCGCTGCTCAATGCCGCCCGCGACAAAGCCATTGATAAAGCCGTGGCGATGCTCGAACACCACCTTAACCGGGGTGTTGAAGCCGTCACCCGATACTTGGGCAGTCGTTCACCCACCGCGCCACGCAGTGCCAAGGCACGTCGAGCGATTGCAGGCAGATCAGACCCGCTGAAGGATCCGCTACAACCGTTGTGAAACAAGCTTGATTAAGGTCCCCGACACCGGATCTCCTCCACGTATTCCGGGCGACCTTTTTCGCAACGCCCTCCCCTCTAGCGCCTCGCGCTGACCTGCTTCTACAAGCGCGACCGGCTTGCGGTCGCGTTCGTCTTCTCTTCATTGCCGCGTCTATCGCAGACTTTGCTTCGGCATCAGAGTAGAAACCTTCAAAACCCCTAGCGCTGTCCAAGGAGTTTGTCGAACGGGCAAGGACCCACTGGAAGGAATTCCAGCGCTGCCTAAAAAAACGAAAATATAACTTCTCCACTATTGAGTGACCCTGAGTGAGGCATTCACTCGTTAGTAAATATTCTGACTTTAATAGGCCGGAAGGGTTACTTGCTGCCAACTAAAACCTAGCCCATGGTTTTTAGCTGGCACGGTATTACTTAAAAAAGACGCCACCACAAATAATATAAAAATAACTTGCCTGACACTTTTGAAGTGCTTTAACTTTTCCTTCGCCGCCACTGACCATTCAATCGTGCTCCGCCTGAAGCCCTGCCGGGCCTGACCCTGCAGCCCAATGGACACAACCACCGACGGCAGATAACTGCTTATTCACGCATTCAACTTCGAGGCTTCTATTCGTCTAAATTAAAGAGCCACACCCCGTGCGCCGACAATGTTCACCCACTGAGTTAACCCACTGACCGTTGATTGAAAGTCCCCACTAAGGTGCTCCCCATGAACAACTTCGAACTTAGGCTTGATCGTAAAAAAGCAGCACTCAGCAATCACCCCATATTTTCTGAAATCGATTCAATTCAGGTGCTGCGACGTTTCATGGAAACCCATGTATTTGCCGTATGGGACTTTATGTCCCTGACCAAGCGCTTACAGCAAGAATTGACCTGCACCCAGCTTCCGTGGCTCCCCCCCAGAGACCCCAAGGCTGCGCGCCTGATCAATGAAATCGTATTGGGTGAGGAGTCGGACGCCAAATTGAGCCACGGTCATTACAGCCATTTCGAGCTGTACCTGGATGCCATGCGCGAAGTCGGCGCCAATACGCTGCCCATCGAGCGCTTCGTCGCACTGCAAAAAGAAGGCGTTAGCTATGAAACCGCGCTGCAGAATGTCGGTGCTGGACAGGCTGCTTATTGTTTCGTCAAACACACTCTCGACACCGCGCTGCATGCACCCGCTCATCGTGTGGCAGCAGCATTTCTGCACGGACGGGAAAGCGTCATCCCGCTGATGTTCCAGCGCATCCTCGACGATTGGGGCATCACCGTTGAGCAAGCGCCCACCTTTCGCTATTACCTGCAACGCCACATTGAGGTCGACTCCGAAGATCACGGCCCTGCAGCTCAAGAGCTTCTGGCACGACTGGTCAATGGCGACGAACAGCGTCAGCGCGACGTTTATGAAGCTGCCATTGCAGCCATCGAAAGCCGGATGACCCTCTGGGACAAACTGCGCCTGAGCATGCGGGCTGAACAGATGGAGTCCCACGTATGATTGCCGATGACTATCAGTCCTTCGCCGATGCCTGGGAGGGTCGTGCGACGATTCGCACGCGCCCGCGCCGGATCATCGAAAACGATGAAAAGCTCATCTATCCACTCAGCCGCCAGCCCTTGGTCCTCAGTGAAACGTTCACCCGTGAGTGCGCACACTTGCGCGATTTCGCCCTGACGCAAAGCCTCTACAAATTCATCAATGACGTGGTGATTTTCGAGACAGAAATCGTCGACAAAACGGCGCGTAGGATCGCCAAAAACCACTTTGCGATTCGCTTCCCCTTTGCCTGTCGTTACGACGCCATGACCATCGTCGTTGATGAGGATTACCACGCCCTGGTCGCGATGGATTTCATGCAACAGACCATCGCCCTGACTGGCATCGAGCCCATCGAGCTACCCCGAGAAATCGAGCTGAGCCGGGCGATACCCGCCGCCCTGACCTTGGCCCCCGAGCATCTGCGCAGTGCGGTTGAACTGATTTGCGTGGCCATCGCCGAGAACACGGTGACTAACGATGTCGCCGCGTTCGCCAAGGACGAGTCGGTCAAACAATCGATCAAGGGGATGATGGCCGACCACCTGCTTGATGAGGGACGGCACTCCGGGTTTTGGGCGCGGCTGGTGCGTATCTACTGGCATACCGCGCCCGAGTCGGACCGCGAAAGCATCGCGCGGATCATGCCGGTATTCATCCGCCAGTACCTGACCCACGAGATCCAGAAGGGTTTCGACTTCACGCTAATCGATCACCTGGCGGTCGCCGAGTCAGTCAAACAAGCGCTCAAGGACGAAGCCTTGGCCGTGACCTTCCCGATCAATCGTCATCACCCGCTGGTGGGCAACATCGTGCGCTTTTTCAACAGCAGCTCGGTGCTCGAGTCCCCCTGTGTACAGCGTGCGCTGGCTGACTATCTGCCCGGCTCTATCAGCCAAGGATCACTGCAATGAAACGTCTTGAGATTGTGCTGATTGGCCAGAGCCTGGCCTTGAACACACTGATTGCGGAGCTGGAGGAGCATGGTCATCAGTTGCATCGTTTGACAGATCCCCGGGCGCTGGACCTGTGCCTCTGTACCGACGCGTGCATGCTGATCGAGGATGGCAGCCTGACATTGACCGCACAGCAGGAGAAAGCCTTTGGCGCGCGCCCCCGTTTGGGTTTGCGCGTCGGGCTCGGTCCCGTTACGGATCATGGCCTGCCACAACTGAAGTTGCTCTGTTGGTTCGGTACTGCCTCCGGGCAACGCCTGATATCGCGTCAATTACTGGTCGCCGACACCTCGGGCAATGGTCGAGTATTACGCGACTCCGCGATTGCGACGCTGGTGGAGACCGTCGCGCTGCACGTCAGCCGTCTATCTCGCGATGCCGAGTATTTTCTTCAAGCACCCACTGTCGAGCCCCCTCACGCGGCGCAGCAAAAAGGGCTGGGCATACTCGAACAACTGGCGTTCGAACACCGATTCAACCGCACCGTTCAGCCACATCTGCTAGCGCTCGCCGAGATACCGATGATTGTGCGCCTGGATCAGAGTCTGTTGCGGTTTGCCGAGCGGACTGCGCTGAACATCGGCGGCAAGCAGATCAGCTATGAGGCTCTGCATGCGCACAGCCTGGCGATCCAGAAACGGTTGCTGAGCGTGCTGGCAGAACAGGGGACCGGGCCGGATGATGGCCCGCCGGTGATCGGTATCTGCATGCCGAAATCAGTCGCCCTGTTTGCCGCGATCCTCGCCATTCTTGGTTGCGGTGCTGTGTATTTGCCGCTGGACCCGAGCCAGCCAATCCAGCGTCAGCAGTACATTCTGGAAAACGCCGGTGCCGTGCTGCTACTCCATGACGGACAACATCCGCTCGGTGAGCAATGGCCAGGGCTAGACATCAGCCATGTGGGCGCGGATGAGCGCGACCCCATGCGCTCACTGATGCGCCAGCGTCCCACCCGTGAGGCGCCGTGCATGACGCTCTACACATCGGGCACCACGGGTCACCCTAAAGGTGTATTGCTCAGCCAGCGCAACCTCAGCCATTTCACGGCCTGGTACGCCGAGCAGGTGAGCCTGTCCGAGCACAGCCGCGTGCTTCATTTCTCGACGCTTAGCTTCGACTCTTCAGTGATCGACATCTTCCCGACATTGCTCAGCGGCGCGGAACTGGTGGTGCCCAGTGAAGAACAGCGCCGCGATCCTGTGCTGCTGGTTGAGCTGCTTGGTCAACACATCAGCCACGCGTTTCTGCCACCCGCACTGTTGAGCATCCTGCCGCTCGAACGGCCACTGGGGCTTGACCATCTGATGACCGGTGGCGATGTCTGCGAGCCGTACGTCATCGAGCGGCTGGCCGGGCAATGCCGTTTCTACAACCTTTATGGCCCGACCGAGGCGACGGTGCTGGTCACCTGTGGGATGTTCCACGCGGACAGCAGCAATCGCAATCTGGGTCTGCCCATTGCCAATAGCCAGGTGCTGATCCTCGACGAGCAATTTCAACCCGTGCCCGAGCAGACGCCCGGCGAGCTGTATATCGCCGGACCGGGCGTATGCCTGGGTTACCTGAACAACCCGACACAGACTGCAGAACGTTACCTGAACCTGCAATTGCCTGGAGGCCGAAGCCTACGGGTCTACCGCACGGGCGATATCGGCAAATGGACCGACAGCGGCATCGAGATCTGTGGCCGACGCGATAACCAAGTGAAAATTCGCGGCTTTCGCGTCGAGCCCGAGGAAATAGAACATTGCCTGCGTGGCAGCCAGTTGTATCGGCAGGTGGCGGTGGTCGTCGATGCGCAACGGCGGATTATGGCGTTTGTTGCCCAGCCACTGCAGGACCAACCCAGCGTAGCTCGTCAGGCGCTGAGGGCTCATGCCGAGCGAATGTTGCCCGATTATATGCGCCCCGCCACGTACACCGAGTTGGTGAGTATGCCCTTCGCCAGCAATGGCAAGGTCGATCGTAAGGCGTTGCTGGAGCTGCCGGTCTCCTTCCTCGACGTGCAGTTGCGACGCCTGCCGGAAACAGCTGTAGAGCAGCAGCTACTCACTCTCTGGGCAGAGTTACTTGAGATGCCGTCTGCCGATATCTCCACGGAGGAAAGCTTCTTCAATCTCGGTGGCCACTCAATCCTGCTCTCACAGATGCTATTGGGGATTCGTGAACAGTTCGGGCGAGGCATCCCGATCAACCGCTTCATCGAAGCCCCGACACTGCGCACGCTTGCGGCACTGATCGATAACGACGGAGCACAATCGTCCGCGTGCACCGTCAGCGCGCAAGCACTGCTTGATGCCAATCCTCAGCTGGACATGGCGGTATTGCCTATCAACCAGTTGGGAGATGTGCATAAGGTGGTTGTCACTGGCGCCAATGGCTTTCTGGGCGTGCATATTGTTCAAGCCCTTCTTGATTGGGGTGCCAGTGAGATTGTTTGTCTGGTTCGTGAAGGTGGCGGACAAAGTGCACAAGCGCGCTTCGCTCAATCACTGCGAGAAAACCGTCTCGAGCATCTGGACCTGAGCAGGGTGACGGTTTACCCCGCAGACATCACTCAACCGCAACTGGGCCTCAGCGCCGAAGTGTACGAATACATCGACCGTGAGTTCGGCGTACTGGTGCACAACGCAGCCAATGTTAACCATGTTCAGGATTACGAAACGCTGATCAAGGATAACGTCGAACCCATTTTCGAATGCCTGCGTCTGTGTGAAGGTCGTAGCAAGAAAATCTTTAATTTCGTTTCTACGCTATCGGCCTGCAGCACCATTGATGCCGCCGGCAACGTGCTGGAGCAACCGGCCGCCGCATCCCCACCGATCTATATCAAGAATGGTTACAACCTCTCCAAGTGGGTTGCCGAGCGCATCCTGCAACGCGCCAGTGATCAGGGCGTATGGGTAAACATCTACCGACCCGGCAACATCGCGTTCAACAGTGTCACCGGCGTCTGCCAACCCCACAAGAACCGATTGATGCTGATGCTCAAGGGCTCTATGCAATTGGGCCAGGTGCCCGAGTTCGCCATGAACTTTGATCTGATGCCCGTCGACTTCCTCGCCCGTTTCATTGGCTTTCATGCCAGCCGTTATCAAGCCAGTCATGCGGTATTCAACCTGCACAACCCCGAACTGCTGAGCTGGACTGACTACGTGGCTGCGTTCCGTGAGGCGGGGCGGGAGTTCGAGATGGTCAGCACTGCACACTGGCAAAAACAACTCAGCCGAGTCGACAACCAGAACGCGCTATTCGGGGTGCTGGGGTTCTATCTCGATGGCTTTGAAGAAGACATCGGCGATATCTCAATGATCCAGCACGACAACGCCCGAGCCGGTGTGCGGCGTATGGGCGAGTGCTATCCGCTAAAAACAGAGGCACTGCTGCACAAAGGTTGCGAGTACCTGAAAGAAATCGACTTTATCTAAACCAACCCGCTGGAGAACATCATGAATACCCTCAACACATTGGAAAATCTGCAACCGGACACCCTGATCAGAAACCCTGAAAGTTGCCGTGTGGTCTCTGCGGTAGAAGTAGCAAGTCATGCGCGAAGCGTGTGGGGTATCGTCGGTAATTTCGCTGGTTTTCCGGCGTTCATTCCGGCGCTGGACGCCTGCGAGATGACCGGAAGTGGCGTGCGTTCGATACGCAAAAAGCTGTTCAAGGATGGCAACGTAGTGGTCGAACAGCTTAACTCTCGCGACGATGACGCGCGTTATATGACCTGGTCGCTGATATACACCACCCTGCCTATCGGCAATCTATGGGCATCCATGACCGTAGCAGAGCAAGGTGATGATCAGTGCCGCGCGACGTGGACAATCGTCGGTGAGCCGTCTTCAGACTGGCCGGACTCATTGCCAGCGTTTCAAGCATTCCTGCAGGCTTTTGCCGACGATGCGATGAACAACGTGCGCACTATGTTCGCCTGACATCTACGCTTTAGTAAGCCGCAAAAACAAAACCCCTGTCTGCATCAGCAGACAGGGGTTTTGGAATTCAATCTTGACGATGACCTACTCTCACATGGGGAAACCCCACACTACCATCGGCGATGCATCGTTTCACTGCTGAGTTCGGGATGGGATCAGGTGGTTCCAATGCTCTATGGTCGTCAAGAAATTCTGATGCCGATCCGTTACAGGGGTAACGTGCCAGCTAATTTCGGTAACTCTCACTAAAACAAAACCCCTGTTTGCGTAAGCAAACAGGGGTTTCGGAATTTAATCTTGACG
>ERZ1463038.415-NODE-415-length-14456-cov-12.163114_pt1 | contig 14456 bp, 13 predicted proteins | sample MGYA00564479_ERZ1463038 | MGnify/ENA primary metagenome ERZ1463038 (study PRJEB39244, sample SAMEA3635134) | Helicobacter pylori | study: EMG produced TPA metagenomics assembly of PRJEB11511 data set (Assembly of a 5300-year-old Helicobacter pylori...
CGCCCGGCGCCTGCGAGCCGGGATGGGCTGAGGGGAGCGAGCGCGCGCTGATCCGGGACGGTGGTGCAGGTATGGCATGAGCTACCACGGGCACATGGGCTTGCAGGTCGGCTTCCTCGTTGCGTTCACGCAGCTCATCCCGGAGCACCAAGTGCAGCTCTTCGGCGGCCTCGCAAAGGTCCGCGTCAAGGTGCGTCTGCCAGCGTCCTTACCCACCTCGTCCGCGCTCCTGAGCCCTCGGCCCCTGCAGTCGCTCCCAATGCTCTACGTGACCGTCTCGAACGTGGCCTGTGTCCTCGGCTACCAGTCGCCGTACATCCTCATCCAGTTCGGCTGGCTCGTCTCGTGGTTCTACCTCCGCTTCGTTAAGCTCAACGAGGGCGGCGAGTTCCGCGGCGACAGGAGCGAGACGTTTGCGTTCGCGAGCTGGTTCCCTCCGTTCCTTCAGTACGTCCCACTTCGTTAAGCCGCGTTTCGACTTGGATTGGGCGGGCCTGCGGAAGGAGGCCGAAGCGTGCTGCGAACGCCGAGGGAAGAGAGCTGGAGCGCAGGTTGGCGCACGAAACCTTCTGGAGGTCCGACAGCATCACGCATCACGCTGACCGTTGCTTGTCTCTGCCCTCCCTGCCCACCCGCCCACTTTCGCTCCCTACCCACTTTCGCCACTCTCACAGAAAGTACATCGCGAAGCTGTCCAAGTTTGTCTTTGAGCTCGCGATCCGCTTCCGCCTCATCCGCCCCTGGACCGACATCGAGTCGGGCGCGGGTGCGTACACCGGAGTCCCGGGAGGCGCGCGCGCAGAGGCTGAGCGACGGAGGTGAGTCTCCTTTCTGTGCTCGTTCCAGTTCTCTTCCTACCTTTTTCCGACTCTTCAACTGCCTCGACTACCTTCCTACCTGTCCCACTTATTCAATGCCTCCTGGACGCGTCCGTTGACTCGCAAAGAATCGAACGCTGACCTCCAATCCCCCTGTCGCAGAGCAATGGCGCTCAAGGCGCTCGACCAGCGCATGGCCTCAAGCAGCAAGCCCGCGACCCCGGTTGGAGGTACACCCTCATCAGTACCCTTGGCGGCGGGCAGCAGCTCGAGCGGGAGTGCGAGTGCTCTTGGTGGCGGAGACGCGGCGGAGGACGAGGTCGTCAAGGGCGACAAGGAGAAGGAGTAGAGTGGCGTGGATATTTACACGTCCAGGACACGCACTTGCACCACCACCCATACTCAGTGTCTCGCTCTCGTGTTTGGTGCTCGCAGGACTAATCACATGTATCTAGCTGACCTGGAAGTGAGCGAACTGTTCAGTGTTCTTTCGAGCTTATCGCTGTGTTGGATCATGCGTGGAGCAGCTGAACGAGAGGTAGCATCGCATTTGTATCATAACCTGAGGCGAGCTACATAAGTGGGGGGCGTCACCTTGAGCAAGCGGGAATGAAGAAGTCCGCGGAGCACGCTGATTCGCACCTCTTTGCGCGCTCACCATCGGGGCGCGACGACAGACTTGCGATCTCACAGTAAACTAACTCTTGAGGATTAGGTAAGCTAGGCTGAGGATCGTCACCAATTCGCTCAACGGCTGGCCCTTCTAGTAGCAATGTCGCCGTTCCAGAGACAAAGATCGCGCCACTGGCGAAAGGCTTCTTACCTTTCAAGCATCGAGAGACGTTGATGAGAGGGTTTTGGATTGAGGCAGGCGGTCTGCGATGGAGCAGCATTGTGATTGAGACGCGATGAGACGCGCCGCCGTTGCGAAGTGTCGCTCAGCGCTCAGCGCTCCCCCCCCCCAGCTCAGCGAGGACCTTCCGTCTTGGAGCAGTGGATGTTACAGCACTCCAGACCTCTGAAAGCCATGGACGGCATTTCTGACAGAAATTGGAGACGATCTTTTTCCCGGCGCGTCCAGTCATTCCAACGGGCGACGCGGGCACGCACAGCGCCAACCAGGCCCGGCTTTCCCTCTCCCCATCTCGAACACCGCCTGCAACTCACCGCCTACGCACCACCCGTCACTCTTTTACGCCTCTACGGTCTCTATAAAAGGCGCTCGCCCGTCGTTCTCCCGTTCGCCGCGTCCCAGCGCGATCGGCAGCAGGTGAGTACACTTCCCCTTCATTCCTACTCCTGCTGGTCTCGAAGCTCACAAACAAAGGAGTTGTGCAGACGACCTACTCCCACTGCGCCCAACAAGTCTCGTCGCCGCCTGCGAGCGCGCATGCACCTGGGCCCGAGAGTGCGTCCTTGTCGCGTCCTCGCGTGCGCCATCACAGCCAGTCGGGAGCTAACGGTCTCTTGTGCTGCGCAGCACACGACTTGAGCATCCCCAGCTCCCCCCACATTCTTTATTCAACTCTCCCACTCGGTCCGATGCCCGCACGACGTACCCTCGCCGGCGCGCTCGCGTTCGCGTTGCTGGTCACGCTCGGCATCTGCGCGCCCGCGCCCGCGAACCTGGTGTACCCACTGCAGGAGCAGCGGCCCCCCGTCGCTCGAGTAAACGAGACGTGGTCGTGGACACTGCTTCCGGGAACGTTCAACGCGTCGAGCGGCTTGACGCTCACGCTCTCGTCGCGCGCGCTGCCGTCCTGGGCCTCGTTCGACGCCGCGACCTGGACCTTCGCCGGCTTCCCAGCGCTCAACGACGTTGGTTCGAGAACGATCACCGTCCAGGCGAACGTGTCGGGCGTGGCCCAGGGCACGAGCGACATCTTCACGCTCCTCGTCCTCGACGCGCCGGCGGCGTATGTCAACCTCGCGCTCCGCGCGCAACTGCCGAGCGCGAGCAGCCTCGGCGACGGAACGGTCCTCACCCAGGACGGTGCGCTGCAGGTGCCCCCGAACTGGTCGTTCTCGCTCGGGTTCCAGCAGTACACGTTCCAGGACGAGGCGCGGAACCTCATCTACTACACCGCGTACCAGCAGGGCACGACTGAGCTCCCCACCTGGCTCCGGTTCGACAACCGTACGGTCACCTTCGACGGACTCGCCCCGATCGCTCGCGGCGAGTACACGATCACGCTCTTCGGCAGCGACCAGTTCGGCTTCGGCGACGTCCAGCAGACGCTTGCGATCAGCGTTGGCTACCACTCGTTCGAGATCGTTACGACACTCCCCACCATCAACTCGAGCGCAGGAGGCCTCGTCAGCTACACGGTCCCAATATCGGGCCTGATCCTTGACAACTCGACCGTGCCGAGCGCGAACGTCTCGGTCAGCGCGTCGCTCGCCGCGTTCCCGTTCCTCGCGTTCGACCCGGCGTCGCGGCTCCTCTCGGGTACCCTTCCGTCCACCCTCGGCCCGTCGAACCTCTCAATTCCGTTTACCTTCACCGACTCGTACGACGACACGATCAACGTCACGGTGCCGCTCGCGATCCAGGCGCCGCTCTTCGCCACCGCGGCATTGCCGCTCCTCACCGTCTACACGGGCCAATACTTCTCCGCGAACCTCACCACGTACGCTACGAGCCCAGACGCGACGTATACAGCCACGGTCTCGCCAGCGGCCGCGCAGGACTGGCTCAAGCTCGACGACAAGCCCCTCATCATCTCGGGCACCGCACCGTCGCACACGCCGACGTTTGGAAACGCGACGATCGTGTTCACCGCGCTCGACCCGGTCACGGGCGTCCAGAACAACGCCACGCTGTTTGTTGCCGTGGCCAAGTACTCAAGCGGGACCTCGACGAGCGGCAGCCTGCCCAGCGCGACCGGCGCGCTGCACCCGTCGCCCCACGGCCTCGCAAAGTCGGCCAAGCTCGCGATCGGGCTCACCCTCGGCCTCGGGTTCCTGCTGCTGCTGCTCTGCCTCGTCCTCTGGCGCACGTTCTGTCGCACTGAGCGCAAGCTCCGGCGCGATGGCTCGACGCTCATTTTCGAGCAGGCCGGCCTCGCGGGCGCGAACCGGCCTTCGCCCGGGCCTTCGAAGGGCACGACGCTCATCGGCACCCCCGGAACACCCGTCGACAAGCACGGCGAAAAGGGAGGGCCTGGCCGCAAGTCGATCGTCGACCACGCCGCCGCGCAGAGGGACGCGGCCGCCGCCGTCGCTGCCGCCGCGTCGACGTCGACGCCGCGCCGCATCGGCCTCATGGGCCTCTTCCGCGGCGGGACGCCTAAGAAGGAGATTTCGACCATCTCGCTCCCGATCCAGTCGCAAAACTCGCTATACGGCCTCGGGATCGGCGATGGGCCTGGCCAGCGGCACAACATCGTCGTCGTGACGGACGACGGACCTGCGACGTACGCGCCCGGCGCCGAGTCGCGCCCCGACGTGCGGGGAGCCGCTGAGGAGAGCGACTTTGAGCGGTCATCGAGCTGGGAGAGCGGCGGGAGCAGCTCGCTCTTCTACTCGGACGGGTCCGTCGACAGCGACGGCGGCCAGCGACGACGACCGCGCGGGCCGCCGTCTGCGCCTCGCCAGCGTCGTGACTTCCTTCCACTGCCGATCCGCACCCTCCCGACCAGCGGCACCCTCGCCTCGTCCGAGTCGGGCGAAGCGATCCGCATGGTCACCTCGCGCTCGAACGCGACCGAAGCCAGCCGCTCGGACAGCGGCAGCGAGCGGCGGTACGACTCGAACTCGTACCCGGACTTGGCCGGATCGGGCGACTCGATGGCCTCCGTCCCCGCCCCGCGGCTCATCCCGTTCACCTCGGAGCGTCTCGCGAGCCAGTCGTCGAACGACCGCCGCCAGTCGCACTCGGCGGACCCGAACCACCGCAACCACCGCAACTCGGCCATGATGGACGCCGAGGAGGACGACTCGGTCGCTTGGAACCGCCAGAGCGTCGTGTACGCCCCTCCAGCAGGCGGGTCCCCGACCACCTCGGCCGTCTTCTTCGCGACGCCGCGCGCGTCGACCGCGACCGAGTGGCGCTCGCCTGCCATGTCCGAAGTCGACGAGGGCGTTCGCCTCGTCAACACGGACCCCGCGTCTCCCGTCTCGCACCGTTCACCAAACCCGCACCGGCGGAATCCTTCGGCCTCGACGTACGGCGGCAACGAGCCCTCGCGGACGTTCCTCCAGGTCGGGCAGTACTTCCGCTTCACGCCAATGATGAACCCGGCGCCGTTCGTCTCGATCACGAGCTCCCCCGGCCGTGGTGGCCCACCACGAGCGACCTACCACGCCTTTGTTGACGACGAGGACGACTCGGGCCGCGCGCTCCCGAGCTGGCTGCACTTCGACAGCGCGAGCCTGCAGGTGTCCGGCACGCCGCGCGCAGAGGACGTCGGCATTCTCTCCTTCTACATCATCGAGCGGAAAGCGATGCAGACGCCCGGATCCCCGACCAGGCGCGGGTCGCCCGTCATCCAGACGCCGCAGGAGATGGTCGTCGCTCGATACGAGCTCGATGTGGGCGGCGCGGACGAGGAGCAAGGCGGCGTCCTTCAGGTTATCAGCTACTAAACTATCATGTCTCCCCACACTCATTTTACACTAGACACTTGTTCCCCTTGGTGTACGGCAACGGCAACCTTTGTAGCTTTAAATCTAAATTATCGAACCAAATCTTCTTGGACCGACTGCCTTGCAGCCTGCAGAAGAAGCGACTCGTGCTGCTCGCAACCGTTGGAACACGCCAGAGAGTGGATTCAAGTTGCCAAAGTGATTCAAGCGAGTGTGATACTTCGAGGTGGTGGCGTCAACTCAGATTGTTGGAAAGGAAGGGAGGTAGTGGAAGAAGGTGGGTGGATTCTTTCAAAGGAAGGCTATACCGCAAAGTCGTCAAAGTCGTTGCTCGTCGTAAAGGTTTGCGGCTACTCGTCCGCGGTCCTGGTGTGCGAGGCAGGGGCCATCTTTCTCGTGAGGATCTTTGGGGCGAAAGGAGGATGCACGGGGGAGATTGTGTCCTTCGTGTGTCGGCGGTGAGGCTTTCGAGGCGCGTTGACGGCCGAGGATCGCATCGACCCGGCCGTTGCGAAGCCGTCGCGGAGCTCTTGACGACGGCGGAACTCGCCCTCTCGCTCCCGCTGCATCGGGAAAGAGACCGGATGGATTGAGTTCCCATGTGTGTGGCGACGGTTGGGGAGGTGAAGCGGCGCCTGGATGGGTTCGGCGCGAGAGACATCGCGGTGGCGGAGCTTCGGGACGGCTGGGAGGTTGCGGGCGATGTCGGAAATTCGAGCGGATTCGGCATTCTCGAGCGTCTCCGAGCGAGGAATGAAGGCGTGGATCTTGGCCGTGTGAGCGGTGGAGGAGTGGTGAGGGAGTCGGTCGTCGCCGGGTGGGACGGCGGCGCGGGACCGGAACGAGGTGACGTGCGCGCGCTGCTGCGTTGTGCCGGATATGTGGTGCGATGATACGAGTGTACGAGCTCGGGGCGGCTTTGGCGCGTGATCGAACTCCTCCGTCGCGCGAGTGATGTGAAGTATGGGCTGGCTCTGGCGAGGGGCCACAGCCTCGGCGGGTATGTCACTGTCAGACGTGTAGACCGGGCGAATGGGCGTTTTTATTTTTCCCAAGTCCGAGGCGGAAGTGGGCTTGATCTTGGTAGGCGCGAGGGCGGCCTGCTTCTGGATCCGAGTGGGGCCTGTGAAGGGATGCTCAGAGTCACCAAATCAGAGCGACCACAGAATAAGGGAGCACACCACTGCGCCTAAGAAGAGAAAATGTTTCGTTGTCGGAGTCGGTCTGCGTATCGGTGTCCAGCGCGTCGTACCAGTGCTCCCTTGACGGTGCTCGTCGCCTCGGCCAGTCGGAGTCCTCGGACTCGAAGACCTCGCGCATCGGCTGCATCCGACTCCTCATCGACGCCCAGCCTCCCATATGAGCTCGCTCTTCGTGCTCCGCAAGTAGCCCCTTGAGCGTGTAGTAGAACTCGGGGCTCGCGGCGAGCGCGTCGCGGCACTGGACGACGATCTGGGAAGTGCTGTGGGGCCCGCTGGGGACGCGAGTGTGCGGAGCGACTAAGTCGAGCTTCGAAGTGACTCTCGAGCGTGTGGGGGCGGGTCCGCGGCGGTTGCGCGAAGGCGAGACGAGCTGGCGGCGCGGTGGCGCTCCGTGGCTCAGCGGCGGTTCGCGGTGGCCACGCTCGGATCGGGCCTGAGAAACCTTGAGGGGAGAGGTACCCGAAACGAATGAGGTTCGCGATCGATGGCTGGGCTGGGAAAGGAGGTCCTGGATGGTCGAGTGCGACTTGGGCGACGAGCTCTCGCAGCGGCCGAGGTGCGTTGGCGCTCGCTGAGCCCGCGAAGTCCTGGCGTCCGAGTCCGAGTCCGTCTGAACGTTTTGAATTTCGCGTCGCTCCTCGAAGAAATCAGACTGGGCGGTGTCCGTCGGGCCCGCCGACGACGGCGAGGGACCAGCGTTGTCCGTGAAGACTGGCGAGGCGTAGATGACCTTTGGCGAGCCGGTCATGGACGCCTCGGGGCTGACGGAGGTATCGATTCGGATGCTCGGCCCGATCTGCGCCCCTTCGGCGAGAACGGTCTCGCTCGTGTCGGATGCAGAGTCGGAGGGGAGCGGCACTTGGGTGGCATCGCGCAGTCCCGCCGAGCTTCCGATAGCCTCGAGCTTCTCTTCCTGGTACGAAACGCCGCTTACGGTCTCGGTGACCGGATTAAACTTGTCTGCGAGTGACTCGGTGACGGGCGTGAGGGCGGAGGTCGGCTCTGGGTTCGCGTCGTCGGGGTTCGACTGGGGAGGTGACCTGACGGCTTCAAGAAAATGTTAGCAAACACATAACCACTATTACTGATCTCCTAGCGTACTGGGAGAGAAGACAGCCGACGTCTTCGCCGCATCCTTGTGCTCCCAGTCGGTCTCGGCGGCGGCCGCCTCCTCCTTACTGACGATGACCAGACCGACGTCCGATCCGGACTCGCTGGACGGCCAGGAGTCGACCGATTGTAGCTTCACGACTGGCGAATCCGATCCTGACGACGAGGTCGACTCGCTGGGGCGGCGAAGCTCGCCAGACTCAGTCGCCGGGACGAACGCGGAGGCAACGGGCGACGTGATCGACACGGGTTCGCCCTCATGCTCAGTACGAGGCGTGAAAACAGAGATTTCCGGGACCTTGGAGTCGTCCACTTCTGGGAATCGCGCGGCGGAGGATGGTGTGGCGTCGGCGAGGGTGAAACAGAGCGGCTCGACGCTGTGGCTCTTGGCTGCCTCCCAGGCCGTTTCCCAGTCCTGTTCGGTATGAATCGTGACCTTATCGGATTTCGAATCGAGGTAGCTCAGGCGAAGTTCTCGCTCCTCCGCCTGATTGAAGCGTTCGCGAAGTTCCGCCTGCAGTGTCGACCACACCGGGCGGCTCTTGCGGCTGAAGGTCCGCGAGTTGCTAGAGTCCTCGAGCGCCACGCTGAATTCTATGGCTGAAGAGTTTGACATGATGCGGGAACAACAGGCGGACCGGAGTCGGGGGAGTGTTGATGCTCCGCCGCCGGACGCCGCGGGTCCACTGGTGGTGGGCCCCCACGAATCCACGGGGCCTGGGAGTAAGTACCGGAGAAATCTGGTGTAGACATTGATTAATTGATAATTCAAGAGGTGTCGCTGGAAGGCAGTCAAAGAAGTGGGATGATGTGGCGGAGGGTGCGAAGTCCGAGCTCGAGTCGAGCTCATCGATACTGTATCGAGGTTGGCAAGTGCTGAAGATTGCGGGGGCAATCAGGCGAGCGCTAGAGTGCGCAAGTTTGCAATGTATCGAACTGACTTCTGCTTCTCCTTACCCACCCACCCTGCACGAGTACATCAGGCTCGCGAGCCTCTACCCATCGCGACGGGCTCGCCGGCTCCCGCACGAGCTACCCACGCCGCCGCCGAGCACTGTTGGAACTGCTGTCGGTGCTTTTTGTGCTCGGCAAAATTTTTGATCCCTACACATCACCCTTGGGGGGAAATTGTATTGGGAAGCCCGCCTGGGTGGTGAACAGGCCGTGGCAAAAACGGGCGCCATGGTTTCGCGCGCACTGCAGTCGTCAGCGCCGGGCAGGCAGCGACGGACTCACCACCCCAGCGCCTTCCCACAGCCCACTACTCACCTATCAGCCTTGTGAGCCTACGGACAGACCAGCTCCGCCTGTGCAAAGCCGCTAACGAGCACGAGTTGACCTCTCCAGCCGCGTCACCCCTCGCCTCACCACCCCCCACCTTTCACCACGTCCAGCTCGTCCTTCTCCCGCTAAACAGCTCAAGATGGAAGGTGCGCGCACTCACGACCTCGCCACGTATCCGGCTGACCTTGTCGTGCTTGCACAGTCTCTTTCGGCATCACCGGCAAGGACTACGTCCTGTTCGCGTCCGACACCTCGGCCAACCGGTCCATCGTCCGCATGAAGAGCAACGAGGACAAGCAGAAGGTCATTGGAAAGCACCTCGTCATGGCCTGTACGTGGTTCCGACCCTGAGAGCGCGCACGCCCTCCCGCGCATGCGCGACCACCAGTGGCGCCCAGGCCAGAGCGCTCACGCGGCCTCCGCACTCCACAGATTCTGGAGAGCCCGGCGACACGCTCAACTTTGCCGAGTATGTCGAGCGGAATCTCCGCCTGTACCAGATCCGGTGCGTCTTCCCCCGCGTCGCGTCGTGCTGTCCGCACGCGCCAGAGCTGACGCCGCGCGTCCCTCAGCAACCACCTTCCCCTCCGCCCCTCCTCTGCCGCTTCGTGGACGCGTCTCCAGCTCGCCAACTCGCTCCGTTCGCGAAAGCCGTACTCGGTCAACCTCCTTCTCGGCGGCTTCGACCCAACCAACGGCCAGGCGGAGCTCTTCTGGATCGACTACCTGGGCACCCTCGGCACCGTCCCCTACGCCGCACACGGATACGGCGCCTACTTCGCCCTCAGTACGATGGATAGGTGGCACAAGCCGGATATGGACCTCGCGGAGGGTATGGAGCTGCTGCGAAAGTGTGTCGACGAGCTCGAGAAGCGCTTCATCGTCAACGTGAGTCTCGGTCGTGTCTGTAACTCGGACAACAAGTGTCAAGGCGCTAATCATCTATTTCGAATGACCAGCTCGGAGAGTTCACCGTGCGTGTCGCCGACAAGGACGGCGTGAGGCAGGTGAACCTGAAGACGGGTGACGACGTCGTGCTGTAAAGGAATGAAGCGTGTCTACGTATTCCGGCGACTTCCTTCCTGTAGCTTTTCATAGCGGCTTCGATCACTACCAGTTGATAGTGCGGTAGTACGCCGCCCTCAGCCTGTGCGACACCAGGCCCTCTGGGTCGGTCGCGATATCGTCGCGCCGTCGCGTACTTCTTACATCGTTTGACGCCGCGCTCGAACTGAGAATCCGAACGACTACGTCTAGATCGTACGTACGAGTAAGGTCTGCCGATGGCGCAGAGGGTTGGTGTCAAATAGGGTCGCTCAGATGTGAGGCGCTGTTCAGACCATTCAGACCACCATACGAGCGGATGTGATGACCCCTTAGTACTTATTATTGACCAGATAGAATAGAATAGCTGAACGATTCCGTCTCAGCAACAAAACAACATGGCATACGAGTCACGAGCTCCAGACGCAGGAGCGATCGTGGCGCTCGCAGGTTCGCAGGTCCTCGTGGCAAGAACGCAGAATTGATACCATTCTGGCTCACTGGACCTGAGGCCTTAGCAACCGGAATACGTACAACCGTGCGTCCATGATGGACTGAAGTTGACGTCGTCCTCGCTGCCGCGCTTCGCAGAGCGAGTTGAGGCAGCTTGAGTTCTAGACAGGTCTGGAGCGTGGCATCGTATACGATGACTGCGAAAGTAAGAGCCGATGGGGGAGCATCATCAACCAAATAGGTACATACGGAGCCTCCCGACCGACTCCCGAGAAACGCATCGCGCAATCGGGATCATCACTCGAAGGGCAGCACGAGGCTGCACAGCTCTCAGGCTCCAGAAACTGGCGAAGATCCTGACCCAGTTGTGCACGAAGCATGAACCTACTCCTCCCCCTTCAGGACGCCACACTTCACCTGTCCCCGCTCACCTGTCCCCCGCGGCTGCCGTTTCTTCCCAAGCCATGTCCCCCGTGAACGACCTGCGGAAGATCCTCAACGACAGCCTTGACCTCTTCGAAGCTGAGCTCGTTCGTCTCGGCTTACCAGAGCTCGACTTGGCTCCTGTCCCCCATCCGCTCGACGATCCGGGTTGGCTACCACCAGCCAAGCTGTTCGAAGCGCGGCGTGCGGCGTGTGCTTCTCTCGACATGCTCTCTGCGCTGGTGAAGCCGAGCTTTCAGACGTTGTACGAGGTGCGCACGACGATCGCGAGCTGACGCACTCGGACGGTACTGACCCAGCCAATCGACAGGGCCCGTTCGGCGTACGCTCCGCACCTCTGGATAGCACACTACACAATCTGACTTGAGTGCCAAGGCGAATGTCGTGGGGGCTTGGACGGTGGCCGCGGAGGCGAATGTGGCGGACGTCCTCGCAGGTGGCTGCGCCGCGACAGTGACCGCGTCCTTCGAAGCCCTGACCATTTCTCGGTCTCCCAGGTGACGATGTGGATATATTTAAAGGGCTTTCTATAGATGTACTTGCCGAAAGGACCGGGACGGATGCAGGGCATCTTGGCAGGTGCTTGCGGGTTCTCACGATGGAGCATGTTTGCGGAGACATCGCCAGTACGCTCTGGCTACTCTCACGAGTAAATCGGAGCTAATCACAGGCAATGCAGGGCGTCTTTGCCAACAAGTCAGTCCTGTCGGGGATGGATGCGCTCGCTGGCCAAATGCTGATTTCCACCGTCAGTCGCATTTCACTCGGGCTGAAGGGTCCCGGGCCGTTCCATAGTTGGAGTATATTGAACGGAAGGTACTTTGGGAAGACTGGACTTTCCTTGGGCCAGTATGTGGCGTCGCACAGTTCCAAACGTGAGTTCGCGAGCTTGCGCGCGGCACGTAACGTCCTTGAATGACTCTTGGACGCAGCTGCCTTCCAGCTAGCGGCGGGCACAGACAAGACCTTTTACGAGTGGACGCACGTCGATGGATCAATGTGGCTTGGGTTCCCACTGACGTCAATTCCACTGCAGGTTTAGCGACCCGGAGATGCTGCGCTGGTTTGTGAGCAAACTTCCTGCAGTATACACCCTATTGGATATTAATCAGTTTATTGTGCGGACGCCGCAGTCCGCGGGCATGCAAGGCTGTGGATCGTTGTCGCTCGCTGGCGTAGTTGGTGACTATCCATGGAAGGAGCTCGGCAAATCCCACATTGTCGACGTGGGAGGAGGCCAAGGAGCTCTTTGTGTAAAGTCGCTTCGCAGCCCTAAGTCTAGCCGCTGACTGGCGCCACACAGTACCCTCTATTGAACGCATACCCAGACTTGCGAGTCACAGTAAGTCGATACCATTTTCTGTGAGGTTGAAGCTGAATGAATCGCCTACTAGATCCAGGAGGTTCCACGTGTGATCCCGAGCGCGAAGGTCAACTTGCTGGCGAACTGGCCTAACATTCTGCCGTCAAGAGTTAACTTTCAAGGGCACGACTTTTTCAAACCGAACCCGATTCATGGCGAGGATGTCGTCTACCTTCTGCGCTGGATCGTGCATGCGAGTCAGGACGCTGCATCCGCAGGTTTCGCGGCTCACCCATCTTCTCAACAGAACTGGTCGGATGAGAAGGCAATCAGTGTGCGCTGAATCGCTATAAGTGTCGAGGTAGCACAGCTCATTCGAACCACTGTATACACAGATCCTACAGGGAATCTCAAGCGTCATGGCGCCCAACTCGCGGATCCTGCTCGTCGGTAAGGCCTGCGTGTCGCTTTCCCAGATTGGTTTGAAGCCGCCGAGCTGACCATGCTTCGTGAAATCCAGAAATGGTCTCTAGGCCAGGATCCCCGTCAAAACAGCCGTACTCATCCTACAAGCGGACCTTGGCGTCTGTACCTAACCGCGGACCATACACTCCGCTCCACTTGCCTGCGCCGCTTTCAGCGAATGCTGGCATGAGGGACACCGGCATGATGGACCTCATGATGATGGCGCTCTGCGAGTCCTTAGAGAGGACCGAAGACGACTTCCGGAAGATCCTGGACAAAGCTGGCCTGGAGGTCCGTCGCTTTCTGATGCGCGAGCGTAGGGTTAGGTCGCTAACCGGAACAACCACAGTTGGTCAAGATTCACTATACTCGAGGACAGGTACATATAACCGAAGCCAGGCCGAAGACTCTGGAGTACTACGAGGTTCGATGAAGCTCATAATTACTGCAACGTCAACCGCCTGCGACGCTTTCCGCCGTCCGCTGCCGCTGTCGCGATTCGTCAGTGTGAGTGGCTCTTACTCGTCACGATCCAAAGTTGAGCATCAGCGGTTGGCGAAGACTACCCACCCTTGTTGAGCACGAGCGCCGTGGTCAGCGGGGCGTCCCGGCGTCGTTCGGGTGGGTCGACCCACCCCGAATTGACGATCGGAGGGTGGAACCACTCAATTGTACAACGAATCGAAAGGCAGGGATGGGATCAGTAGCACTATATGCGCGCTTCGCACACCGGGTCGGGTTCGGACATTAACGAGCTCGCCATACTTATCCTCAAGCACAGGCGGACTCCGATGCGTCCATGCTGGGTGTCTGGCCCCTCACTTTGAGGCAGGTGGCACCGGGACCATAAGCCTCACGTGTGAGAAAGGTGGGGTTGGAGTGGCCGATCTCGGGCAAACTTGTGGGGCTGCATCGGTGCCCCGCACTGGCACGCCCCACAAAACGCTCCGCTCCTTCTGCTCTCACTTCCTTCCCTCACTCTCTCTCTCTCTCACACACTCACACACACACACACACACACACACTCAACTATGGCGCCCAGCACCAAGATCCCTGCGACTCAAAACGCTTGGTCAGTTCTCCTCAGCTACCTCGCAGTTCGCGGACGCTGATGCCGCGCCGCACCCAGTGTCTTCGAAAAGCACAACGGCCCGATCGAGTTCCGCACGAACCACCCGGTCGTGCAGCAGAAGGACCTGAAGCCTGGAGAGGCGCTCGTCAACATCAAGTACTCGGGAGTCTGCCACACGGACCTGCACGCGCTCAAGGGTGACTGGCCCGCCCCTCCCAAACTTCCCCTTGTCGGTGGACACGAGGGAGCCGGATGTGAGTACTTGGGCGATCCTCAGCGCGCGCGGCGACTCGCGGCTGACCCACTCTTTCGCAGACATTGTCGCGATCGGCGACAACACCACCACCAACCTCAAGGTTGGAGATGCCGTTGGAGTCAAGTGGCTCGCCGACTCGTGCCTCGGTGAGTTTCGAGCCCTGAAACGATCGTGCGAAACATCTCTGACTGGGCAACCGTCCACAGACTGCGAGGTCTGCCGCGAAGGCCAGGAGGCTACTTGCCAGAAGGCCGAGACCTCGGGTTACTCCAAGGATGGATCCTTCCAGCAGTGAGTCCCGGCGTCTTCCGCTCATAGCTCCGCTGCACGAGCTGACGCCTCCGTCGCAGGTACGCCGTCTCATTCACCCGCCACCTCACCCCCATCCCCGCCGGCCTCGACCTTGCCCAGGCCGCCC
>ERZ1463038.416-NODE-416-length-14453-cov-13.964023_pt1 | contig 14453 bp, 27 predicted proteins | sample MGYA00564479_ERZ1463038 | MGnify/ENA primary metagenome ERZ1463038 (study PRJEB39244, sample SAMEA3635134) | Helicobacter pylori | study: EMG produced TPA metagenomics assembly of PRJEB11511 data set (Assembly of a 5300-year-old Helicobacter pylori...
CGGGGAGGCAGCCCTTGTTCAACGGCGAGCGGGTGATGTGCTCGGCCTGCTCCCGCTTGAGCTCGTCGGCGTGCTCCGAGGCCGAGGGCGCGTAGGACGACGACGTGTGGTGCACCGACGACGCGGGCGAGTGGAACTGCGTCGGCGCCTCGGTGGGCTCGCGCGCGAGGAACACGATGTCGAACCGAAGAACCGTCTCGTGCGGCTCGAGTGATGCGACGTACTCCTGCAGCTCTGCGTCCGAGCTCTGGCGACGCGCAAGCAGGGCGAGTGGCGTCAGCGTTCCGTGTGTACGACTGCGCGGGTTGCGCAGGAGGCCAACTCACGATGGTGACGGGCCCGCCGTCGGCGTGGTCGTAGTAGATCAGCGCAATGTGGGCGTCCTGTGGCAAAGAGAAGCGCTCCTTGACGGTCTGGACGAGCGACGTGAAGGGCGTGGTGGCGGCACGCGAGAGCGTCATCTTGCGCGTAGAAGCCATGCCCCGAGCATGCTGGAGAGTGACTTTGACGGTGTGGGACATGCTGGTAGCGGTCTGGGTTGGGGATAGAGAGCCGACTCGTGGCCGAGGGTCGACTCAAGAAGCCAGCCAAGGTGCGCAAGTGACTCGCCAGTGACCGGCACGGTACCGGTTGCATCCGGTGGCGCCTGCACGCTGCGTCGGACCCCCACGGTCTCCCGCCTTCCGTCGCTCGCTCCCGCTCGGATTTATTCCCTTCGCATCTCAGCGACCAGAGGCCACTCCCCGCCAACACCCACAGCAGCGCACCGCTTCCCGCTCGTTCGCGCGCCACTCGCAGCATGTCTTACCAGCCGCCAGCAGTCCCTCCACCTGGGTACGACACCTCGGGCACGGCCAAGCCCCACTACGGTGCGACGGGCGCCCAGGAGCCTCTCCTCGCCCAGCAGTACGCGTCGGGGAGCCAGGCCCCGGCGAACGAGTGGTCGGCGGAGGGCAACGATGATGACATTCCCGAGGACTTCAAGGCAAGCGTGCACGAACTGGCATTGTGGGCAGCAGAGCTGATCAGTCTCTGGTGCAGGTCGGCATGACCGTCTCGCAGTCGTCGCAGGACGTTCGCCACGCGTTTGTCGCCAAGGTGCGTGCGGCGCACCGAGGGGCTCGCCGAGGTCGGAGCTGACACGCTCAAGAACGCAGGTCTACGGCGTCCTCTTCTGCCAGATCGTGCGCCTTCCCCACTGCGCACAGAGCGAGTCGATGGCGAGCTAACGCGCGCGTCCTCCGCCACAGCTCGGCACGACCGTCATCGGAGCGCTCATGAGTGGCGACGCCGTCAGCGGCTGGGTCCGCGAGCACAGCGGCCTCATGCTGATCCCCATGTTCGGCGCGATCGGCGCGATGCTCGCCGTCTTCTGGAAGCGCCACTCGCACCCCCTCAACATCATCCTCCTCGGCCTGTTCACCGTCCTCGAGGCCATCACGATCGGCAGCGTCGTCTCGTACTACAGCGACACGGTTGTCCTTCAGGCGCTCGTCATCACCACCTTCGTCTTTGTGCGGTCCCGTCCACAGAGCGCTTCAAGCGCAGCGCTGACCCAGCCGACCCCGCAGGTGGGCCTGACCTTGTTCACGTTCCAAGTGAGTCCTTGCGCGTTTGCAGAGGTTCATTTAGCTCACTGCTCGCTGTCCAGAGCAAGTACGACTTCAGCAACATGGGCAGCTACCTCTTCGCCGGTCTGCTGTGCTTCCTCGTACGTCCGCCTCGCGAAGCGCAGAGCGAAGCTGATCCTCTCTGTCCGAACAGATGACTGGCATCGTCGGCATCTTCCTGCCGTTCAGCCGTGTCACGGACATGCTCATGGCCGGCGCTGGCTGCGTGCTCTTCAGCCTGTACATCGTGAGTCCCCGCTTGTGAGCGGATGACGGGATGGCGGAACTGATGACCCCCCCTCCGACAGGTGTATGACACGCACATGCTGCTCAACCGTCTGCACATCGACGACTGGGTGCTGGCGTGTGTCAGTCTCGTGAGTTCTCTTCGCTCCGTTTCAGCCGCCGGCTTGAGCTCACCGTGGTCGTTCTCGCAGTACCTCGAGTTCGTCTTGCACCTATCTCTGCTGTCTGCATTCTCATAAACTGACGCAACTTACCGTCTGCCAGCATCCTCAACCTGTTCCTTCAGATCCTCCGCCTCCTCAGCGACATCCAGGACCGCTAAAAGCCGACGAGGCCGTTCTCCCGCCCGCCCTTTCGTCCCCTTCGTGCCCCCCCCCCCGTGGGCTTGTTTGTGACCTTCTTGTTTCTCATCATGCAATCCCACAGAGTTGTAAATTCGACATGCGTAACTTCTGAGTCGGTGGCAGGATTCCGCGGGCGCACACTTGACGACGCCGCACCGGCCGCGCGCGGGACCCGCGGCGGGTTCTACCCACGCTGAGGTGCGACTTCCGAATGATGGCCAGTGGACCTTGCCTCCGAGTGGCTCGGAGAGCGGATCGGGACTCGGCTCGTGGGCGTGCAACCTGGCAAAGTCGGCGCGGATCGAACTCCCTCGCGGCGGATGTGGCTCGCTCTGTCGCCCGAACTCCCAAGGTAGCGCAGCAAGACTCTTTGACCGTCTCTCGAAGAATGTGATTCCATGACTTCGCTGCATCGCTGGCGAACGCTGCAGACGCGCCCACTCGGAGGTCGCAAGAGCGGGCTTGGAGCCAACTCGGAGCGCGGAGTGTGCGTCCCTCCTCCACTCGTCCCCGCCGGGTCGCTGATGCTCATCTCCACGGTTAGGTTCGGCCGACAACGAGGAAGAGAGTTTGCTTCCTGGCCTCCCTCTCCATCGACCCACGCCCTCAACTGCGAAACGGCGTTCGCGTCTCATGTCAGTCGACTTCAACCTGCTGTTTGGGTACGCCTTCGTTCTCAAGAGCCCTGAAGACAACTTCCTGAAATGAGCGACAGCCCCTTCGTCGGAGGCACCTGGCTCAACACCGCTCTCGTCGCTTTCGAGCTCACCGAGGCCTACTCCTACTTTCGCAAGTACCGCGCGGACCCAAGCTGGACTCGGGGCCTCGTCGCCAGTGTGGTCCTAGTCGACACCGTTGGAACTCTGGCTTCGTTCGCGCTCGTCTATCAGGTGGGTAACTCCTCGGCGGTTCGGGCGCCGCAAGGCTGACGGACCTGCGTCTCCAGCTCACCGTCTTGGCATGGGGCCCGCCCTTCTCATCCGGCCTGCGAGAGAATCGCACTGATTCTGCGAACTCTGTATATGCTTCAGGCAATCTCATCATGCTGGCGCTGGAGCCGTGGAGTTTCCCAGTCGCGGTGCGTCCAGCGCTCGCTCCCGCGCACTGTGCGTGGCGCACATCGCTGATGGAGTGACACTGTTTAGGCAATCATGACCGGCATCCCACAGACTGTACTTCAAGCGGTCCAGATCTTCCGCATCTACAAGCTGTGAGTGACCTCTTGGCCAAGGAAGTGGACTGCGAGCTGACGGCTCCCACTGCAGATCTCAAAGTCGTCTTCTCGTCGTGTTGCTGGCGCCCATCGTTTCAATTGGTGTAAGCCAACACTGTGTGTGATGAATTATGCCTCTTCCTGATTGTCACACTTCACAGCTTGGTGGTTGCGTCGCTTCGACCGCGATCGTCTCGCTCTATCCACATTACAATGAGCGCCACAAGGTCGCCACGGCCTCTACGTGAGCCCTTCGACTTCAGAAAGTAGTCTTGATCATTCAACCACGTGTTTTTTATAGCATCTGGCTCGCCACGAGCGCTGGGAGCGACATTTGTATTTCGGCCGTCCTTGTGACGCTCCTCGTCCGCGCAAGGCGCAGAGTTTCGATGCTAAGATTTGAAAGGTCACACCTCCCTCTAAAATAAGAATGAAGATCCCCTGATCCGCGCACATCGCTGAGCAGTGGAGTAAGCCGTCCTCTGTCGAGGCTGCTCCGCGCCGCGATCGAGACAGGCTGTGTTCCCGCATGTTGGACCCTCATCGCGCTCGCCACGAGCTGGTGGAACCCCTATGCGAACGGTGCATTCGAAACTTTGTCCTCTCTGCGCCCGGAGAGCTCACCTTGAACCCCAACGCAGTGGCGCCCGGTCTAATGATCTGCTCCGGTCGTGTCGCATCCCTGACTCTCTTTTACAACCTCAACCTGCGGAAGGCAACCGCTCGGGGACTGTACCTCAGCAACGGGCAAGTCGATCGGAGCATCAGCCCCGATGGGAGCGAGTCCACGAGCACCCATCCCACTCCGCGGTCCACCTTCAAGTTCGTCGCTTTTGGCGGAAGGAAGATTCCTCAAGTGCCGGTCAAGCTCGATGACATCGTGTATGATCTACCGGATCAGCGACACTCCTCCCTGCAAGTTACGCTCCCTAATGGAGAGGCCTCTGTAAGCACGGAGTTGGGAGAGGCACAGGCGAAGCTGACTGTCTTCTGGCGGCAGCTGAGTGACGCGACCGAGCTGGACAAGATGCAGGCGATATACGATAGGCAGCGGTACACTTTCGATCGGACATATCGAAACGGGGACTCGGTTTGAGTGGGCGTTGTGGGCGGATGTTGCGTCACCTTTGCGACTTTGCTATTCATACCATTGCAAAGGTTTTCTTGAAGGAGCCCGACCTCATCTGGGAGATCTCTTGACGACTCTTAATAATCACGACTCCGTCGTGCCCTCCACAAGGCGCAGGTCCGTGATTGCGCACTCAAGCGCGCTCGCGTCGCCGCTCGCACTTCGTCGCACGCCGGGTCGCACGCGCGCCAGCGCCTTCGTCAAAGTCCCAACCGCCTTGAAAGCTCGTGAGAGCTCCACCTCTTTCATTCTGTCCTCCTTCACCTGTACCGTCAACGAGCCTCGATCCAGCCCTCCGCACGTCTACTCCGCGCCATGCCGCTGCTCAGAGTACGTCATCGCCCCGCCCCACTTCGCGCCGCATGCTGACCATTCTCGCTTTCAGAATTTACTCGGATCTGCGACAGGGTCCAACCAGTCGAACAACCCCCAGTACGAACAGCAGCCTCAGGGCCGTCGAGCGCGGCGCCAGCAGCGGCGTCAAGGCGGCGGCCTCATTTCCGGGCTCGTCACCTCTGGAACTCAAATTTATCAAGGGTCGAACGGTCAGCATCCTCAACAGCAGCCACAATACTATCAGGGGCGCGACTTGCAGCAAAACGCGTCCGCTGGGCTTAACGCTTCGCAAGGCTCGAGCGCGGCGCCCATCGTCGGACCCGACGGCCGCCTCTACTACCCCGGACCCGCCCCACAGCCATATGGCAGGGGAGACTATCCGCTGGTGGACGCCCAGACCCAGGCTGGAGATGCGGCCGAGCAGCGGCTCCGAGCGGAAGAGTACGCTCGAGGTGGCGACGGTGGCGACGCAGGTGAGTTTTGCATCGGAGATTACCAGATTACCTACAGGTGCCTTGAAGCTTATCGTGAAGCCCTGTAGGAGTCACCCGAGCACCCTGTTTGTCTTCAAGCCCACCTACCGGACCCTTCGCGCCTCCAACGGAGGCCCCTCCTCGGTACTCGGCGCCCCGCCAGCCGGACGCGTTTGGCGGCAAGGACACCTCGGGTCTTTACACGGCCAACCTGCAGGAAAAGAATTGAATAGGGGAGCCGGCTTTCATTGTTGTAGGAACCTATGTAACTTTCGGTATGGGCATCCGAGGTGCGAGGGCTGCGTCCGAGTGTCGCGCACAAGGTGGCTCGCTGCTGTGCCGAATAGGAGGGGTGGTATACTCTCCGTGGGTATCAAACTGAGGAAGGTCGAGGTTGGGTTGGGGTCGAGGTGACTTGCGGTCCAAGCTGTGGACTGCGGCAAGGCTCCGAAAGCCTTCGCTTCCGGCGCTCGAGTGCCTGTTGAGCTCTCCCACCTCACCTGTCCCCGTCCGGTTTGATTGGATGGGCGTCACGCTGGACCTCAGGACGACTGGTGCGCTGGTCGTCTTCATTGCTGTCCTACTCGGTGAGCCCGACGGTCAGCCTCCCCGCGCGACGCGCGACCTGCCACCTCGCGCTGTATGCTCGGAATGCGGGCAGTTCAGGTCGAGGATAAGCTCAACGGGTGTCGGGACATCGAGCAGAGGGGCAAGGGAGGACCTGGGAGCTGATACGACCCTCCGTGTCGTTGTCAACAGCGTACACGACGCAAACGGAGCTCGCGCAGCATGTGCAACAGAAGCAGGGCTACCGCAAGCCGTACTTTCTTCTCTGGATGACCCATTCGGTCCACCTGTCTTCCTGAAGCTCCCGGCCGCCTCGAGCTGACGCTCAGCTCCGCAGGGCTACGCGCTCATTCTCCCGCTACACCTCGTCGCGCTCCGCGCGCTCTCGATCTCGATCCCCGAGTCATTCTCCATCCTTCGTGGCGTCCTACGCATCCAGTTCGCCGCCGAGCCGACACCAATCGCGCCCGCGGGAAAGTCCGAGTCGCGCCCAGGGTTCGGGCGCTCCATCTCGGCGTCGTCCCTGCCCGGCGGCCGACCGCCGAATCCGCGCAGGTCCTCGCTCAAACGCCTGTTGGGGAACTCGGAGCGCAGTCAGCGCAAGCTCTGGAAATGGAGGATGGGCCGCATGGTCGTCAAGCTCACGCTCCTGATCGCGTTCCCGGCGTTGACATGGTGAGCCGTCTCTCGTAGGTCGTTTCGGCGGGTGATTGGGAAGCTAATCACATTTGAACCTAAACCAGGTACTCGGCTGTGCCGCTCACATCAATGGTGCGCTCTCTGCGGACCTTGTCGATGTTACGGGCGGAGCTGACAGCCGCGCGGCTCGCAGACCAACATTACCGCCATCTACAACGTGTTTGGTCTGCTCAAAACACACATTTAGTGGAGTATGACTTGTTACTGACTACCTGTATACTTTCAGCCTTCTGGGCCTACCTGCTGGCGATTCGCTTCCTTGGCGAGGAGCCCTCCAAGTTCAAGCTCTTGTCGTGCGTTCGAGTCCACAGCCATCTGAAGCACATCAAGGAGCATACTGATTGTTTAATTTCCTCCCTTCAGTGTCCTCCTCGCGGTCTGCGGGGTCTTCACCATCGCGTACGGCGACTCGATGGTCGCTGGTGACGACGGCACCTCGCCGAGCGACAGTCGCGGTCGGCTGTTAGGTAACCTGCTCGCTGTGCGTTCTTTTTGCCTTTCAGAAGCCGTCCCATCTACTACTGAACACCCACTTCGTACAGCTCGTCGGCAGCATCTCGTACGCGTGGTACGAGGTCTGGTACAAGATTCACGTCGCTCTTCCCGAACCGTCGGCGGACGACGACGATGATGATGACGGGGTCGAGGACGAGGTGGACGCGCTCCTGGCCGAGGACGACATCGAGGCCGGTATCGTGCCGACGCCCGACGCGAGCGGGATCGTGCTCTCGCACGCCCCCGCGACGAGCGTGCTGTCGGTCGCGACGTCCATGACGCTCTCGCGCGAGGTCACACACCCCTCCCCCTCGACATTCCTCCTCCACGCCAACTTTGTCACTGCCCTGATCGGGCTCTGCACGTTCGCGCTCCTGTGGATCCCGATCCCGTTCCTGCACTGGATCGGCTGGGAAGAGTTCGAGCTCCCGCCGAGCGAGTGCTGGGCGCCGATCGCGGGCATCATCCTCAGCGGCGTCTTTTTCAACGCTGGATTCATGATCCTGCTCAGCTTGTGGGGCCCGGTCGTCGCCGTGCGTTTCCCACTCCGCTGTCCGCCGCTTGAACCTCCACTGAACCCAGCCCTTCAGTCCGTCGGCAACCTCTGCACGCTCGTGCTCGTCGCGATCGCCGACACAATCCTTTCTCCAACGGGCCAGTCACTGTCAAAATGGACCCTCGGCGGGTCAGCCATGGTCTGCGCGGCGTTCGCGATGCTCGTCGTCGGCGCGGTAAGGGGGGACGGGGGGCACTAGATGAGCGGGGTGGGGAGGAACAGTGTCTAAAGACTACCAAAGAGCATGTATACCCATTCACGACAGCGTATAGGCTGAGAAACCGAGCTTTGCTGCGACGCGGCGCGACTCGCTCTAACCTCGACCTGAGCCTCAGGGACAGCCATTCACGGGCTTACACTCGCTCTGGATTTCACCAGTAGGCACAAGATTTACCGTGGACCGGAGCTTGAAGTACTTCAACTCGGGCAGCAGCGAGTGTGCGACGATGCATGCCTTACACTTTTACACTTGAACTTGCTATTTCTCACTAAGGCAAAGACGAAATTCAAGCTCTGTTAGAAATGATGACCTCCATCGGACCCATCTGCACCGTGAAGCGGTCCAGAACGAAGCGCTCGAACTTTCCGACGTCGAACCCGGGAGCGAGCTTGACGTCAAAGTTCAGCGCGAACATGGTCACGAAGGCTCGCATCTCGAACTGAGCAAGGACGCGGCCAGCGCAATTGAAAGTGCCGGTCGAGACTGCAGAGCGTGGACGTCAGCACGGCTTTTCACAGTTGCACGTCGAAGGCTTACATGGCAAGACTTGGGGAGGCCGGGATCACTATCTCTCAGGGATTCGCCGAGACTAAGGAGACTTACATGCTTTCGGGTTCATCGCCTCCTCCTTTGCGGGCGCGATCCAACGCTCGGGGCGCCAGGAGAGCGGCTCAGGCGAGAAGTTGCGGGGGTCGTGGTGAGTTGCCTGCATCGGAACGCTGATGTTGGTTCCGCCAGGTATAAAGTGGCCGCATCGCGCTCTCAGAGGGAACTTCCTGTTGAAAGTCTGAGCACCTCCCGAGGCTCACTCGTGAGGACGGCGCACCCGCTGAGTCTTTGACGGCACCACCGTGTTGAGCCGCTGGGTCTCGTGGATGATTGCTGTAGTTGCAAGTGATCAGTGGTCTTGCTTAGGCTTCGGATATTCTGCACGCACCATTGAGCACCTTCAGGTTCACCAAGTCGGAGTTCTCGAGCGTGCGGTTGCGAAACGCTTCGACCTCGACCTGAAGTTGTTTCATCCAACTAGGATTCTGAGCAAGGTGGAAGATGATGAAGTTGGTGGTCGAAGCGACGGTGTCTGCGAGCGACTCATCAGCTGGGGGTCATGATCTGAGTTCAGGCCTTGTCGGCGCACCCGTGCCAGTGATGATCAGAAGACGGACTGGCAAACCGGGCAATGATCAGCTTATAGCGAAAACATCAATGAATTGAGGATCAACTCACTGTCCCCGTCGAGCTCCCACATGTCCAGGGGCGAAGGCCCCTCCTGGTCCTCTCCGGCAAGGTAATGGAACGCGTCGCGTCGCGCGGAGATGTCTCCCCTCTTCTGTCGCTTCAGCATAGTCGTCATGGCTTGATGGAGAGGATAGCAGTCAAGAAGAGCCTTTGCAAAGTGAAGGCGCCGAGGGCTTACAAAAGTCGTACACTTCGCGGCCGAGCGGCAGACTGAGTAGGGCCGGGATGATCCTGCAGGCGAACGTTTAGCAGTGGCTAAGCCGATAATGTTCCAAGGAGCCGCACCAGGGGATCTGAAAGCACCCTGGGTTAGCTCAAACGTCAAGCGTCAGATCTGTCGAGGAGGTGCTGTACCTCGCCGACAATCGTGGCTGCGTGCAGCGCATGCTCAATGGTGTCTGGACGTCGAGTCAGATCGTGGATCGAATGAAAAAATTGGCGTAGAACCACTCACGAACATGCGGGCTGACTTTGCGGCTCTTGATTGACCCAGACGACTCGCCAAACGCGAGGTGGTTCATGACGTCGAACGTGAGGAGCGTGCACCAGTCCGTCATGTTGACCGCATCCCCACTCTTCGCAAACGCTTTCAATTCGTCTGATGACCGGTCGAGTTAACATGGTCCTCAACGAGATGCAAGTCTGCACGCTCACCGATCCACTCCTCGCCGCTCTCTCGAACAAAGTTCGAGTACTCGGAGATCTGCTTGGTACCAAAGGCACGATCCCAGTACTGAATTTCATGTCTGAGCTGAATCCAGGATCAAAGATGGCGAGAAAAGTACTGACCTTGCGACGCTCGGTGTGTTCCTTTATCGTGCGGAGCGAATGCAGGCTCTGGCCCTTCGCGGTGAATGAGGTGGCGTAAAACGGCCCTGCGCCACCGAAAGAGGGGACGATTAGCCTTACTCCACCAAGCGAAGACCAACTTCAGGATGGACCTTTCGGCAACTTGAAGATTGGCTGAATCGCCGAAACATTGAGGACCGAGAGCTCGTTCGGACCCTGCCCGCCCGACCGTTGTCAGCGGCTTCCCTGAAGCGAATAAAGGTGTGAGCTGATAAGATACCAACTCACGATCCGAACAATGTCGCCATGCTTCCGATGCTCCTCCGCGATGGCCCACGGCGTGCGCCCTTCGACGCACAAGGCCATGTTCCAGAACTTGGTCGCCGCAGCCATCCTCGGTCCAGGGAAGCTGCGGAGACGGTGGAAGAAGAGGCGGTAGGTCACGATCGAGGCGGTGAGGGCCGCGGTGAAGTAGAAAGTGGCGAGGCCGGTCGAGAGGAGCGCCTCGGAGAGCGACTGGTCCGCGAGGGTACTGAACGCCACCGGAGCGAGTACGAGTGTAAGAATTAAAGCGGGAAGCATGATCAGGATGGGAGGTTCCCAGAACTGAGCGAAGAGGTGTGTGGCCTGTGAGGCCAGATCAGCGACGGGCTGACGGGGGTCGAGTTGAAGAAGCACGGACCAAGGCAGCGGTGACTGAGCAAAGGGGAAGTTAGAAGCGTTCGATGAAATCGCTGGACAGTCTGGAGGATGGTGTGATGCCTATTAGGGCTTGGTCGTGTTCGAGGAGACAAGAGCCAGGCTTACGTGTCGCGCAGCATCGTGTCCACGAAGCTCATGCTGGATCGAGTGGGAGGAAATCAAGGGAAGAGGGGAGACAATGCTGACGCACAGTTAAAAGCTGACTTGTCAGCTTGGACCTGCAAGACATCCGCGAGAATGTGGGGGCACTCGCGGGGTCGGCATCTGTGGGGCACCGAAGGGCGGCCGGCGGTGCTCATCCGCTCCGCGACCAGCGAGCGTGTCCAGAAGTTCCGAGAAGCAGATGAGGAGAGAGCGGGGCGCGGCGCCTTCGACCGGGTCCGGCGTTCGTTCGCAGCGCGACGCCGGGCGGTCAGTGCGAAGGTTCGAGGCGCGACGTCGCAACAGCGCGCTCCCGACAAATCAAGTTTGAACACCTGGACAGATGCTGGCGGCGACACGGGTTCAGTAACAGCGTAAGCGCGGGCAATGAAAACCCGAAGATGCGGACTCACGACTGCTCCGCGTGAATCGCCGACGTCCACATCCCGACAGCAGTCTCTCCCAGCCACACGGCCCGAAAGTGACGACGCCCCAAAGCCCGGAAAACAATTCCAACCACAACCGACCCTACAGCCCCTCCTGCGTCAAGTCCGCGTCCGGCCTGGGCACATCCTCGACGGCCCTCCCCGCGCGCTCGTCCTCGAGGTTCTGGCCCAACGCGACCGGCGGGGGTGGGCCGAGCTCGTCGCGCGTGTCCTGGCGGTAGACGGTGATCTCCTGCTGCTTGAAGTACCGCCGGTTCTCCTCGTCGATGAGGACGAGGTTGAGGTAGTACCGCGTCGAGAACTTCTTGTTGACGTCCCGGAACGTCGGCGTGAGCTCGAACCCGCCGAGGAAGAGTCGGATCGGGATCGTTTCGCCTGCGGGTGCGGAATGTGAGCATGTGTTGCGGGTGAAGGTGAGAATCGGGACAAGGCAGGAGAGACGCGGGGTGGGATGGGGTGGGGTGACTGTAGGGAGGGGACGAACCTCGCACTGGTGCGCCGTCCATGATCTCGAACTTTGTGATTGTTTCCGACTCGTTGTACTGATTTGGTGCTGTGCAAATTCGGCGCATGAGCTCGGCATGTTCAGCGGCAGGGGGACACGCAGAAGGAGGTACCCGCGCCGGTCGTTTCTCGCCGGATGATGCTCAGCTCCATGTGTTTGATCTTGATCCGTACGAGGAGGAAATAGATCTTGCCGACGATGACGTCTTTAAGGTGGTATCTGCGTGCATTGAGGAGTCAGCTAGGCCGCGCCGGGAAAGTCAAAGCCAGGCTGGGGCGCACTTCGACTTGTTGTACTCAAACTCGATGTGCAAGCAGTCCTCGATGCCGACCTCCATCTTGATCGAGTTGTTCGAATCGGGCGGCATGCGGAACGAGTGGACCCAAATGTCCTTCTCCTTGACGACGTCGGCCATGCGGCGGCTGACGGTCACGCGCACAAAGTAGCGCAGCTTGACGTTGATGCCGTGGTACGACTCGTACTGCTTCTCGACGTTCTTGAACTCAAAGTCGTACGCCTGCGCGCTCCGCATCTCGCCGGGCGTCGCGAGCTCCTGCACGAGCGACAGGAACTCGTAGTGGTTCCCCCGGTCGTAGAAGAGCTCTGTTGCGCTGGTCAGTGTAGTTCCAGGGGATGGTAGGTATGGATCTCACCAATCGAACCCACAAACTCGACCTTGATCCCATCGTGCTTGACGCCCTTGCCATCCCGCACGCGCACGACCGCCTGCTCATTCACGCCGAGTCAGAGCGCCGCCTGAGCTCGACCAGCGCATCAGAACGCACCTGCCCGCGTACAGTCTCGCCATCGAAGTAGACGGGACACTTCTCCTTCTTCTCCTTCTCGCCGCTCTTGACCTCGACCTGCGTGGCGCACGGAGACATCGGGTCAGCTGCTGGTCTGTTGGGCACGGGGAATCTGAAAAGTAAGCTCGAGCCGACCCTCGCCAGTGTCGTCGATACCGGCAGCGCGAGCGGTCCTGCCAGCCCTGGGCCCCGCTCGTCGAGAGCGGCGTGAGCTCGGGCAGCCGCGCGCCACGACCCAGCGCCCAACAGTGCTCGCTCCACTCGTCTAACCGTCCAGCCAGTGCACCACCGAGCCTTGCAAAAGCCAAGCGAGCTGCGCCTGGGCTGGCACCCCAGCAGTCCGCCGACCCGCGTCATCCGCGCGCCGCCCAGCCCAAGCGCTTGCCATGCGCAACTCGACTGACCGATTGCCTGTCCTCCTCGTTCTCCAACCGCACGTCGACGTCCAGTGGCGAGGTGAACGAGAAGAAGGACGCCATCGCGCTTCGGTCCGAGGGCGCCGGACGATCCGAGCTGGGCGGCGTTGGGCCACACAGGTGTCGCTGCTGTGGTGGTACTCGTGATACTCGGTGGAACGGAAGAGTGTCTTGGTGCTGGTGCAAGTGTGAAGGTGTTGGAAAGCTTGAGGCGCGCGGGAGGGGCCGAGCGGGTTGCTGGGCTGGACGAAACGGCTGCCTCAGGTGTTGGCTCGTGCAGGCTGACTCGTCGATCGCGCTGTTGTGGGCCTGAACGCGCCGCAACGGCGAATGAACGAGAACCGACGATGGCCAGCGAGATGGAAGACCGAATAGAGGTGGTCTGACCCGGCCGGCCGCCTGCTCGAGACCTCGCCCCAAAGGACCTCGAGTTGGAGTTCCAAGAAGTGGATGCGACGCCAAATTCATTACGATCAGCCGTCAAGGTCTACTCTGGCGGTCCGAATCCATGAAGCGGGGCTGTTGCGCTCGGCTGGGCTGAGCTGCCACCCGCTCATCACCTAAATTCGCCTCTCTCTCATCAACCACCGCCTCGTCCCCGCTTCCAGTCGCTCGTTCCTGTACGCTCTCAGTCTTCTTCCACTTCGACACTCGCACTGGCGGTCGGGCGCCTGGAACGCTCAGCACCGAACGAGTCACACCGCCCGCGACTCGAGCTCAGCACGCGACTGGGAGCACCAAGTCCAACTTGGCGCTTTGCGATGCAGTACGTCTTCTCCGGTCCGGATACGCACAAAATAGCTCACTTGGATGCTGTCCAGCTACTCTCCTGTAAGCTTCGCGCGCCCACCCCACCGGCGACCCCTCGAGCTGATCCCCATGCTCGGACTTCGAAAACCCACAGCAAGTCGCGTTGCTGCAGTGCATCGTCTCTATATTCCTCACGTTCTTCTTCATCAACCATAGCTATCGTGAGTCTCCCTTCTCCTGCTCGCTCGTGGGTCGGCCCTCCTGTCCTGGTCAGGTGCGCGTCAATGCGACCCGCCTGTCAGTGGATAATCGCGCCCTCAACGCGTCCCGGATTCCGCCCACCAGTCCCGCATGCTGAACGCGTCAAATTTAATCCCATATCAGACTACGACCGGTTCGACTCGCTGAACTTCTTCAAGGCTGGCCGAGCTGGCAAGAGCCGCGAGGCGTTCAAGCGCGTGCGTCCTCCCCGTCCTCGCATTTCGGACCCCTCGGATGCGAGGAGCGGCAAAATTTGACAGGAGAACCTTCAGATCATGGTCATCCTCTACCTCACCGGTGCTCCGTGCTTTGCTGTGCAGGGCGGCATGTACTCGTGGATCAAGGTTCCGCCGAACCGTTCGCGACAGATCGTTGAGCTCCAGCTGATCATCTTGCGACTCATGCAGTACCAAGTTGGATTCTTGCCGCTCAAGAAGTCCGGCATGCCTCTTCCATACGAGTTCTGGCCCGAGCACCTCCAGCAGATCGGAAGAGCACACGTCTGAACTC
>ERZ1463038.417-NODE-417-length-14442-cov-13.546813_pt1 | contig 14442 bp, 26 predicted proteins | sample MGYA00564479_ERZ1463038 | MGnify/ENA primary metagenome ERZ1463038 (study PRJEB39244, sample SAMEA3635134) | Helicobacter pylori | study: EMG produced TPA metagenomics assembly of PRJEB11511 data set (Assembly of a 5300-year-old Helicobacter pylori...
GATCTAACGGGTGACTGGAGTTCAGACGTGTGCTCTTCCGATCTCGTTTAGTGGGGCCAACATCCGCGTCGAGCCGTACCCGACTTCTGCGACCGATGCCTCGGACGTCGAGGACGCCACGCTCTCGCCCGGGCCGCGCCATCGCCGCCGCTCGAGTGCGAGTCGCCACCCGGTCGACCTCGCGGACATCCCCGTCGAGACGACTGCCGGCTCGCTCGGAGCGAGGCAGCGCAAGACGGTCAGCGGGAGCTCGCACCGCCGCTCACCGAGCGACCAGTCGATCGGCGACCTCGGCTCAGACTTTGGGCTGGTCAAGAGCCAGGAGCCGTCACCCTCGACCGGCCTCGAGCAGCTCCGCCTCAGCCCCAGACTGCCGCCGCTCTTTCCCGCCGCACCGATCCGCCGTGTCAAGTCGGACCTGGGCGTCGTCAAGAAGCGCGAGAAGCGCAAGCTCGTCATCTCTCCTGACGCCGTCTTCCGCGACAACGAGGTGGACGTCTTTGTAGTGTACGCGCCCTCGAAGGAAGGCAAGGTCTCGATCACGCCGAACGACATCCAGGAAGTCGTGCTCGACCCGACGGCGAATCGCGCGGGGTCGTATTTGTGGGAGGTCGCGTTCAACCGGCGCGCGTACTCGGCTGAGCTCCACGAGCGGGACTGCGAGCGCGGCGAGTCGTACCTCTTCAACTCGACGAGCGTCAAGCGGCCGGTTCGGTACCACGTCACGTTCTCGCACGCTCATCCCGATGGCTTCGTCCAAACCGTCGACCCGAATGACGACGTCACGCTCCACCAGCCGCGCCTGCCCATGACCTTCATCCACTTCCTGCCCAACACGATCGTCGTGTTCCCGGCTCACGTCATCGGATCCGCTCTGTGGTGGCGTCTTCCCCGGTGCAAAGGCCGTCACCTCAAGGGTGACGAGGACGACGGATCGTGGACAGGCAGGTGGGACCGCGAAGACCCGAGACGACCGTCGCGGCTCGTCGAGCACTTTGCCGAGTGAGTACCCGTCACCCTGAAACATGGTCACGCCATGTGGATTGCAGTTGACGGTTTGCGATCTCCGGCGCAGGTGCGAGCACCGCAACGGCCTCGGAGCGCGCGACGGTCTTGGGCAGCTCGCCCGCGCGAATCGAGCACCGCTCGCCGGGACGAGCAAGAGTCGACCGCGGCGCATCAGCAAGGGGAACTCGAGGGACGACGACGAGGATGAGGAAGACGGCGACGAGGACGGAGAAGAGGCTGGCGATCCGCTCGCTGGAGCCGTCGAAGCCTACCGCCGATCGTGAGTCTGCGCGTTTCGCAGTTTCCGAACGGCCCGTCACAAAACTCACCGCCTTTCTTCCCGTCTCAAGATTACGTGGGGTCTGATTCGTGTTGTAGCTACTGCTTGACAATGTCAGCGCCTGCCCCCACCCTCCGACCGCGCCTTTTTCCGAGGCGTTACCCTCCGTGCGCCAAGTCGTCATCCGAAATGTCCCCGACTGGCACAACCTTGTGGCACCACGCGTGCGGTGCGAGGCGTCCGCGCACGGACGCAGGTCCGCCGCGCCTGCTCATCCCCCGGCGCATCGCACCACTTTCCCGCCCGTCCGTGGATCACGATCGCACATTTTCGCGTGCAACTTACTTGCTTCCTTCTCGCCCATCGCGCGAACACACGCTCGTGCGAGCAGGATGGCATCCCAAGCGTCACCCAGGGCCTCGCCGCCGCCGCGGGGTCAACCCTCGCCCCTCGAACACAGCAACTCTGAAGGTCGCAAAAGGCTACGTCAAGATGTCGATTCGGACTACTTTTCTGTGTACACACGCTCCTCGAACATGATTGAGCCGGGGCTCACCACGCGTGTCGACCACCTTCTGCTCCCCCTCGAAGGCCTTCTGGACGAGTGGCGATCCGGTCCGTCTTCTCGTGAAAATGTCGCAAGGTTGCTCGGATCGAGGAGCTTATTTGTTAGTGTCCTGCAGCTTGTGCTTCCCGGAGTGGTCTTGCAGAGCAGACGCTCGCGGCTCTGCGAGACGGTTGCCAGCTCACGCCGACCCGGTCCATCCTTCTGGACATGCTGCAACGAGTGAGCACCATGTACCGGAAGCGACTGTACCGTGATTTTTTAACTGGAACTACAACAGATGCTTGACCCTACTCCAAGTCCGATGCACCGCAGGCTGGCGCTGCCCCCTTCCCCACCCGAGTCTGGTGGCGGATCGGACCAGGGCTTTCCCCACCACGATCGCCCACTCCACGAGCACGGCTTCGAGTACGACACCACCCGTGGCCGTTCTTACTCTCAGCCCGCCCCGCCCTCGTTTACTTTCGCAAGCAGCTCGGCACCGCTCGCCGCGGAGGGCGGCAATCGCGCCCGCGTCCCCACCTTCCTGCCCATTCCTTTTTTCACTCCCGGGACCCAAAATGACTTCACTCCGGGCTCGACTACAATCACGGCGCTCACGAACGACGGTCCGGAACAGCCGCAGCGCCACCGCGCGCAACCTGTTCGGGCCCACCGCTCCCCTTCGCTCCCGACTCCAGTCTCCTCGACTCCCCCCAATCTCGCCGTTCCTCGACTCTCTGTTCCAACCCTGCCCACGTTCGCGCCCATCACGGCCCACCGCTCGACGGACCCGCCGCCTCCGCGATGCCAACCGATGCCTCGCAACCAGGAGGAAGTATTCGTGCTGCACGATCGGGATCTCCAGGCTCGGTAGGACGAAGACCTATCCATGATCCTGAGCTCAGTGAGACTTACCTTACGTCTTAGGTACCCCAACGACTCGCTGGAGAAAAGTATTCAAGAGCTCCGCATCGTCGACAGGGGACTCGGCCCCGCCAACAAGTACGGCACACCAACAAAACTCTTGACGTTCACAACCGTCGAGCCACTCAAGTACAACGGCACTGCAGCGAAGCAGCCGCACTTCTTCGCGGTGCTCGACAACGACGTCCTCACGACGCTGGACGCAAGTGGCGCACCGTCGAAGGGCACCACCATCTTCCGTCTCGGAGTTGAGGAGTTTGTGGTGTAATCCCTGTTTCCCGATTCCGCTGGCAATCTGCTCACTCCTGGCAAACACGCGCAGAACCCCCGGCATATCGGTCGGGTCGAGCCAGTGGTGGAGGCAGCAGGAGTGCGTAGGCCAGCACCCCAGCACTGGTGGAACGAGTTGGACTGCTCGTCGTAAGCTGAAGCTCCAGAATCCAACATGTTTCTCACCTGACTCGCTCGATGTATACTAGACGATATCCACAACTTGAGGCGCCGCGCGCGGATCCTCCACCATTTTGCCACGGTCGGTCCCTAGAACTCCACCCAGCGTCGGATTGCTGACCTCATTTCGCTCAAAAGTGCACGTGTGGTGATATCTCTCCGTCGGTACGGGCCTTCGCGCTCTCGCTCAAGGCCGCCGGTGAGGAACGTCGCGGCTCGAACGCGTCCGAATGAGGGGCTCCCCTGCACCCCCCTTAGACGGGATCGTGGACGAGTATGTGGAATGAGTCTGACCGCAACTTTGTGCAATCTGTAGCCTCCCAATCAGTGCAGAATCGAAATCTGTGTCAGTGCCTACGTGCGCCAGTTTGTTCGGCGCAAGCATTGTAGGGTCAAGGCAGGTTCCAGCGGCAAAGAAAACAAACAACAACACATCCCGAACGCTCTCGGAGAGGTCCCGCCCCACCACACTACCCTGATTGCCCTACTATGCAGCGCTCCCCGAGGCTCAGCTCGGGATGACGAGCGTGTCGTCCCACGGGTGGCGGACGATCGCCGAGTACAACTCGGAGGACATATCCGCGACGAAACCGACCGTGAGCGGGATGATCTCCTTCGTCTTGAGGGGCGGGAACGTGCGCAGGAGCTTCATTGGGCTACGAGGACGGGCGTTAGTGCTCAGCGAACCCACGCAGGCTCCGCGGGACAACGCACGAGGAGCTGGCGAGGAGCTCGTCTCGCATGACGAACAGCTGAGATACAACCACGAGGACCTAGTAAGGCGATCGAGAAGTTAGCGTTGAGCGACGTCAGGAAGGCGAACACGGCGCACATTCAGGCCGACACCCCAGGCGAGGAGAAAGTCCCACAGCTCGAGTACCTCGTCGAGTGGGGGTGTGCAGGCGCAGAATGTAAGGATTGAAGCGAAGGCGTAGATCTCGGCGGTGAGGTTGGACGCGAGGAGGTGCTTGTACAGCGTCGGGTCGAGCGCCTGCAGCGCGAGGTCGACGAGCTGCGAGCTTCAATCGTCAGCTGGGCGTGTCGAGAGCCGCAAAGGGGCAAGGCGTACACGAAGGCCTGCGTGAACACCTTCGAGAGTGGGGCGGACGTAGCGGGGCGCCTGGGTCTCGATGAAGGAGCAGAAGCAAGCGTACGCCTCGAGTTGGGTCGGGAGGACGTAGAGGAACGGCGCGGCGAGGACATTCTACCCAAACGACCAGTGTAAGTGATCGTGCTCGTGTCAGAAAGCGTGACCAATGTGCACCATTCCCTGAACATACGGCGTCCCGGGGTCGATCGGTGGCGGCCGTTGCGAAGGCGACGGCTGTGCGGCGGCATCTGCGGAGGAAGTTAGTTGAGTCACGCTCTCAAGCCGATCGCACGATGTAGGAGACCGACCAAGTTGCCTCCAGACAAAGGCCTCGAGGCAGCGGATGAGCCTGTCCTCGCCGACTTTCTCGCGGAACTCGAGGTCGGTGGCGAGGGTGCGGAAAGTGTCGTTGGCGATCTTCTGATACATGGTTGATGGCGGTTTCAAGATGAGTTGGTAGTAGTTCTCGGCGTCTAGCAGCGGGTGGATGTCGGGCACGCTGCCGTCGCCGGTCGCTGGCGGGAGGTGCAGGCGCAGGAGCAGCTTCCAAACGAGTGGGCGAACCAACGCAGCCTCGTGCGGTGCGTGAGGGATACTCTCGAGCAGGACCAGCTGTGCGGCGATGCGACGAGGTCAGCCTGCCAGTCGCGTTTGTCCAGGAGTGTGGGGCCGTGCGTCCCGCGCCCGTCCACCTCGCTCGTGCGCGGTGCAGCTCGCACTCGAGCAGAACTTGGCGGTCCAGGCTGGGCACGTCGAGGTCCCGACGCGTCCGGGCTGCGCGGAGGCCCCGCCGGGCGAGAGGAGGTGCGCTCACCTTGCGCAACGAGTCGAGCCTCGTCTTGAGCGCCGCGGGCGAGCGAGCGGCGTGCTCTGGCGACAGCAGCGCCAGGAAGGCCACGGCGGTCGGCGATAGGTCCTCCACCCCGTCTTTCGCCATCGTGACCGTGTCGTGGTTTCGCGTAAGCAGGTCACGGATTCTGGCCGCACCGAAATCTAGCCGGCGAACGCTCCGACGCTGCCGACGCCCGCATGGCACTAAGCGAGCGACCTTGTGCTTGACCGCGAGGGACTCTCAACTGAGCCTCTTGTCGCCGTTCTCTACCCGACCGCCCCACACCCACCTCAGGTCAGTCTCTCGCCCATCGTCGCCGCGTGCCGCGTCCTGAGCGAGCGCCCTCGACCTCGCGTCCTGCCTCCGCCCGAGCAGCTGCGCTGACGGCCTTTGCTCGGCCACCAGGCAAGATTGTCAGGTGCTTCGTCATGACCCATGCAGACTCTCTCGCCATCCCGGCGGAGGTCACGACAAAGCCGGCCCTATACGCTCACATAACTGAGACGCTGGGCCACTTGCTCGCGCCCGGAGGGAATGACTGGATCACAGCGCTCGCCAACTCAAGTGCGCTGCTGTACGGGAGCTTTGAGAACTACAAGCTGTGGGGCAAGAAGGCCGGCAAGCGCGTCAACTGGGCCGGTGCGTGCTGTCCGAGATTGCGGCGTCGATGCTGGCGGGGCGCTGACCGCACATCCCTCCAGGCTTCTACATGGTCCCCGCACTGTTCCCTCAGTCGTCTCAGCCATTCGAGGCCGCCGCATCCCCAGAAACGCTGCTCCTGGGCCCGTTCCAAGGTGCGCCACCGCCGACCGGAAAAGTCGCCGGAGTCGCGTGCGCATGTTGTTGACGTGCCATCCGCGCTCCCCAGGTCGACCAGCTTGCCTCAACATCCCCCTTCAGTCTTTCCGCCCACTCGGCGTCTGCGCCTCGGCGTTTGTTGCCAAGGCGAGCGTGGTCGTCCCCGACGTCGTGCGTCTGTCTGCCAGCGGAGCGAACGATGAGCCGACAGGAGCTGACCCAAAGTCACCGGAACGCAGGACAAGATGCCAGGGCACATTGCGTGCGATGGTGTCACCCGGTCGGAGATCGTGGTGCCGATCATGATCAAGGTGGGCGAGGTAGACGTTGCGATTGGCGTGTTGGATCTCGATTGCGAGGCGGAGGGCGGCTTCGACGACGAGGACCGGGCCGGGCTGGAGACGTTCGTGGCGGCGTTGGTGGCTCTCGTGGACTGGAAGTTATGATAGAGGCTGCTGGATCCGGATTATTGGATGGGAAGAAGCACTTTCAACCCATCTCGACGTCGAGCCCTCCCGATGCGCCGCCCCACGAGCCCATCATATCGGCCAGTTCGCTCAACCTGCACAAATAATTCCTGGTGAGCTATGCCGCCTTGTACGTGGAAAGCAGGACCGCCGCACTCTTCCTGGCTGCCCTTGTCAACCTCCTTCATCACGCGCCACTCGTCGCTGAACGCCTCGGGGCCGATCGTTTCGGTCGTAAAGTCGGCGAGTACCTCTCGTAGCCGGATGAGCTCGGCCTGGTAGCTCGAGAAGAGGTTCGAGACGTGCGTGAGCGCCTCGCGGGGGTTCAGGCCGTGTTGCAGCGCGGTCCCAGGCTCGGCCAGAAAAACGTCCGCCTGGAACAGGAGAGAGTTGAGGCTCTCGACGTCACGCTCCATCCGCCCGAGGTCGTCCCGCACGCCGCTGAGCCCGTCCTCGATCGTCTCCTGCACCTTTGCCATGCCTGCGCGCCGTCCGATCAGCTGTTAGGCGTCGCCGTTGTGCACCGAGGCGCCCACCTCGTTCCTTGATGCCTCCGCCTGGTCTTGAGCGAGTGGAAGGCGTCGAAGGGAGCGAGAGCAGGTTCGAGAGCTGGTTGTATGACGAGACGACGGACTGCACCGAGTTAAGTGAGCTCGCGTGGTGTGAGTTGAACGCGGTCGAGAGCGAGTCGGCCTGGTGCAGGAGCTGGGCCAGCGTCGTGTTGCTCGACACTTGTGTCATGATGCGAGTACCGGAGATGGGAGAGCGGTCGTGAGCGGACTGAGCTCGCGCAGCTGCGTATCCTGTATAGTCCAAGGGGTCGCAGCGCAACCTTTTCTTATTCTGAAATGTATGCTCTCGTCTCCCCAGATCTCAAATCGAGCATTGTGTACGTGTGTGTCGGCCGAGTATTCTCAACCCACCATGCTAGCCTATTAACAGCTTTAAGAACTCGATCCAGCACGAGGCGACTTTGCGGTGTGATCGCAACGCTGATATCCCCGTCCGAATCCTATTTCGCCAACACCCGAACGGGGAAGTCCGATTCTACTGACTATTCCGCCGTGCTCATCGAGGCGCTCGATTTGGGCCAGGAAACAGTCAGCGGCGCGCATACGTACATACGAGCATCGCGACGAGCGCACTGGCAGTTCGCTGAGCGCTGAGCGCCTGCTGAGCGTCCGAGTCGACCTCTGGTCCTTGGCGGACTAGCTAAGAGCTCGGGCACAGCATATGGCCGGCGGTCTGAAGTCGACACTTTGGAAAATGTGTTTCGTGAGCGTGTGCCAACGTTCTTGCAGGGCTCCAGTACTCCAGTACCAAGCCCTCCTGCAAGAACCAGGCCCAATGGCGCCCGAAACCATGCTCATCCCTTCCACACATGCAATAGATCGCCCGGGCCTCTAAGCCACGAAACAAAAGTCGTCCATAGGCTATGGCGGTGGGTGCGGACCACGACTCGTGCCCACTTCCTCACGGAGTCGCCGCGCGGACCAGTGCCGCCAGCCTAGATTCTCAGAGTGTCTGCTTGACTCGCATTCCGCACTTAAGTCTCGGATGAAGGTAGAGTGTCGAGGTGGCTGGCGAGGGGATGCCCAAGCAGCCCGCTCGGATGGTTTCGCTTGGAGAAGTCTAGCGCTCACTTGAAGGTTCACAGTCGATGCTGAGCGCTGATACGAGGCTTCCGGGCTTGCTGGGGAAGAGCTAGAGTTGCAAAGACGAGGTAAAGCTGCGAGGGGTCGAGAAGGTTGCGAATGTGCGATAGAGGATGCGCGCGAGCGAGGTGCTGCAATTGGGGGGAGTCGAACAAGCGGGGTAGGTGTTGGGTGTGCTCAGGAGCTCGCAGCTTGCTCCTTCTTCCACTCGACGAACTGGTCGATGGCAGTGGGCCCTGCAAGTGTGACTCCAGGTCAGCATTGAAGGCGGCGCAGGGGACGAGTACTAACAGGCATCCATCTCGTTGAAGCCCGCGAGGTTCTCGTCGGTCGATTTGGCGAACTCGAGCAGCTGGTGCCACAGGTCCGACGAGACGCCCTTGAAGCCGGCGCCGAGAGTCTGGTATGGCGAACGCAAGGTCAGGACGTGACGACGGAGATGGCACCAGGGAGTCAAAGCTCACCTCGGTATAGTCGACAAAGCTCTTGGCAAGGCTGTACCTGGGCTGGAGGAGGATGCGCCAGAGTGCGGTGCCCGTCTCGCCCGCGAGGCTCTTCTGGCCTTCCTCCTTGACGAAGTTGAAGGTCCACGCGTAAAACGCGTCGTACTCGGTAGACGTCTTGCCGAAGAACTCCTTCTCGGCGGTGGCGAGGTACGCCTTGAGGCTCGCGTCGCTGTTGACCCTGTGGCGCGCCCGAGGTCAGCGCCTGCGAACGCTCGTAGGTGGGGCCGAAACGAGGGGCGCGCGTGGGAGGAATTGCTCACTTGGGTTCGCGGAAGGTGGTCTGGAAGTCGTCGAAGGCAAAACTTCCGAACTGTACAAAGCTGATCAGTTCGTGGTCGCCGCGAGTCGCAGCAACGAAAAAGCTCACAGTGCCTGGCTTCGCGCCGACCTTGTACGCGAGAATGAACGGGGCCGGGCCTTCCATCGAGACGTCCATGTTGAGAAAGAGGCGCTCGATGCCGTCACCGCCCATCTTGCCCGGCTCGTCCTCGTACTCGGCGAACCAGTCCTTGAGCCCTTGCTCCCAGCTGACTGGTTTCTTGGGCGACTTTGGCTTCGGCTTCGGCCTGGGCACGGGCTCGGGAAGGGGCGTGGTCGAGGTCGAGGTGACGCCCTGGACGCCCTCTGCGGCGTACTCCTGGTCGATCGAGTTCTTGGCCGAGGTGGACGCGACGGGCGCCGGCGCGGCGGCTGCAAGCAGGTGGGGAGGTCAGCGGCGCGGTTGCGAAGTGGGGGCGGTGCAGCGGATCGCCGTGTCGGACAAAGACCAGCTCGTGGAAAGAGAGCCACTCGGAGCTTCCATCCAGTCCTGAGACGAGTGGCAGCCGTCGCCTCGGTTCGCACAGGTCCGGGCGGCCCTCTCGAAGTTCCCCTGGCGCGCGCAAACAGGAACCCGACGCACCCTTGACCGGCTTCTTGGCTACTGGCTTCTTCTCGGCGGGCGACTTGACGACTTTCTTGACGGGGGCGGGAGCGGGAGCCTTCTTCGGCGCGGGCGCAGGCGCAGGTGCGCGTTTCTTGCCCTTGAGCTCCTCGATGACCATTCCGTCGCTGTCGTCGGCGTCGCTGCTCTCGATCTCGACGACCTCGACTTTCTTCTTCCTCGGGGCGGCCTTGGCTTTCGCGGGAGCCTTGACCTTCGGTGCTGCGGAGGTTGACGCGACGGGCTGGCTCGCACGGGTGGCCCTCTTGGCAGGCGGCTCGACTGGGTCTGGCTTGCTGGCTGCCTTGCGCTTAGGAGGCTGCGAGCGGGCGACACAAGGGGCACGTCAGCGTAGGCCGGCGCGGTCCGTGGTCGCAGAGTGGGTGGCGCGAGGGTGGGGGACTCACCATAAAGTCGGGCTCGCGGCGGAGAGAGAAGCAGCTGCACAGTCGAAGGAGCACCGTAAATGAGCGTCGGACCGGACGTAGATGAAGTTCAGGTCGAACCTCGCCCTTCGCACGAAGCCTGAGGTGCCTCAAAAAACAATTGAAATCTGAAATGCCTGATTGCACGGAGACGTGACCGCGCCTTCTGACGCCTCACCCACACTTGCGAACGACCTCAAACAGCGGGAGGAGAACATGCTCGAGCCAGACGACTCGCCGTACGACTTCACGTCGATCGAGCTGAAGAACTTCGACCAGTCGCTGCGGTGCCCCATCTGTGGCGACCTCTTCGTGGGGGCCACGATGATCTCGACCTGCATGCACACCTTCTGTGGGAAGTGCGTGCGGGAGAGCCTGTCTATGAGGGTGGGCAAGTCGGAGCGCCCGCGCTGCCCTCAGTGTCTACACGACGCCAACGACAGCCAGCTCAAGCGCACGAACAAGATCGACGAGATCGTCACCGCGTGGAAGGAGGCAAGGTTAGTGTTCTGCTTCTACACTCTGGACGAGCCACTGGCACTCTAGTGGGCCCGCCTGCGCGATAGCCCGAGCAACCCGCCGCGCGTCAGAAACAACAACGCGTCCGCCGTCGCGCACAGTCGCAGAACGCTGACTCGCGCCTTTACCCGCCCGCTTCCTGTGACTCGCACAGATCGACCTTACTCAGACTTCAATCGACCTCGGCCGCGTCCACCTCTGCTCGACCGGGCTCCGCCGCCGCGTCGACCTCGCGCAAGGGCAAAGGCAAGGCACGCGAGACGACCTCGGACGTCGACGTCTCGAGCTCAGGCGACGAGTCAAACAACGGCAGCGCACCTTCTCGCTCGTACGGCACCCGCTCGAGAACCCAGGACAGCACCGTCGCGCGGCCCAAGGGCAAAGGCAGGGCGAAGGCGGGCACCGTCAAGACCGAGGAACGCCAGGACCGCATCGACGACGGCGAGAGTTCGGACGTCATCATTGTCGAGGACGGTGGGCCCAAACAGCGCAGGACGCAGGCGAAGCGCGGCGACGCGAAAGCCTGTGAGCCTCTCCGCTGTATTGAGTCGCGCTTCGCACAGCTGATTCTCCACTCACCTTCAGCCACCAATATCAGGCAATGCCCGCTCTGCCAGGTCAACTTCTCAGCCTCCGAGATCGAGGCTCACGCGGCCACGTGCGGCACGGCGGCGTCCAAGTCGAAGGCCGCCTGGAGCAGCTTCATGGGCTCGTCGAGCAAGGCATCGACGTCGAACGACAGGAGCAGAACAAAAACAAAGTCGAAGCTGAGGTTCGCCGCCAAGAAGCTTGCCCCCCTGGGATCCTCTACTCGCAGATCCGCTGACCGGCATCTTTCCTCGCGCAGGTCGGCGTCGCCCGCCGAGGAGGACAAGCCGCTCCCCCCGCGCGACTACAACCAAATCAAGCAGCAGAAGGAGCTCGAGCTTCTTCTCACCGCAAGAAGACTTTCCAAGCGCTCTCAAATGCAACTCTCACCTCCCTACTTGCAGGCGTCTGGGCTCCCGACCACCATCGTTTCGGGCCAGGAGAAGATGGCGACGTGGAAGCGCCGCCACGCCCGGTGGACGCTTTTGTGGAATGTCAACATCGACCTCTCGCCCGACGACGCGAGTCGCAAGACGCTCAAGGATCTTAAAAAGGAGCTCCGCGAGTGGGAAAGGACGATGGACCGCGAGGTCAAGACGGTCATCGACCCCGCAGCGCACAACGTACGTCTCAACTTCTTCAGATCAACACTCTGGGGGTTTTCTGATGGGTTCCCTTGCACCAAGCAGAACCAGTACGACACCCACTTCCGCACCCTCACGCGCACCGCTGCACTCAGCAGGAAGGAGCGCCCGAAGGCTGAGGTCCGTCCCGCATGCTGTTCACTCCTCCGATCCGATGAGCTGAAAGTCCAATACCACAGACCTCCACTGCCAAGTCGCCTCCGCCCGTCATCCTCGCCCCTGACTCGGAGCTGGACGACGTCGTTCCTGTCATCCCCGCGCGGCGCGGCGCGACGCCACCACCGCGCATGCGCGACTCGTCGCCACCGCCGCTCGAACACTCGGCTGCCTCGGGTGACCTCTCCGAGTCTGCCACCTCGTCCGCGCCGAGCTCGCCGCAGTTGCCCATGCCACCGTTCCCATCCTTCGGCGGCGGCGTGCCGCTCAGCCGCAAACGCTCGCGCTCCGACTCCCCGTTCGACCCCGAGGGCCCGAAGCCATCGCAGCGCGTCCGCGAGGAGATCTACGTCGAGGAGCTCCACAGCGAGGACAGCGGCACGGACGGGCGTGGACTTGGCGCGCTCACGGAGGAGGACGAGGACGTCGGGATGAGCTCATGAGCGGGGCTTTGCTACTTGCTTCCCTTGCGTTTTCCGGCAATACTAGCGTTCATCTGCTGCTTCGTTTTTCCACAATGGGATCCGTTCTGATGACATGGCGGCGCTTGACGTCCTAGGATAGCGAGACGCGTGTTTCGCAACGCAGCACCCGAAAGTCCATCCAGCTCTGTCGTATCACGACAATCGAGAGTAAAGTCTCTATCGAAGTCTTGATCCGGGTTTCATGTGTCAAAGCTTCCAGCGAGACACCTGGCAGCACCCCGCCGAACAGCGACCCAAGGTCCTTCAAGTGCTGGATCCATAGTGGAGTGAAGAGTGTTTGAATAATGCCAACGTTAATTGTAAGTCTGAGTTCGATATCTTGACAATCGTGGAAAATGTGCACTGCAGCACCGTTGAGCCTGAGCGAACGGTGTTACTTGCCAACAGGTTCACGCTCTCAAAGTCTGATGTCGGGTACGTCGTAGCCAGTGCATGGAGCAGATATCGATTGGTTCAGAATGATGACGCTGTGCTCACTTTCCGAAGTCTCCGGAACGTTGCGTGTTTGATAGTCCGCGGACTGTCGGGGAGGAAGGCGGCTCTTGCCGCACCGCTGCTACTTCTGGCTAATAACAGCTAGACAAAGATCAGATACACACAAATTCGAAGATGGAGGTGTGCTCACCTTGATGCGCGTCCCGTCTAGTTGAACTTGGATCAGCACTGGCTGACGGACAGCGAGCGGCACCCTCCAGCCAACGCTCTAGCGCTCCGCCACTACCTACGCCTGCAGGTTCCTGATTACCGGTGCGAGCATAACTCTCACTGAACACCTGAGAGGTGGTGCGCGCTGAGCTGCTCTCGCGCGGCATCGGCGCAAGCCGGGCGACAGCTCCCCGCTCCGGGAGAGCGATCGAGCCGGGCCCAACAATTTCCATCGTCGCGTCGTTTCGGTGTCGAACGCTCTTCTTCTCACCCAACACCTCAGCTCAGCATGTCCACCTCCACGACTGCCGGCACGCCCACCGCCCCCGCGGGCTCAACCTCGCCTGCGCCGCCCTCGGCGCAGCTCGCGACGCTCAAGGCGCTCGTCGGGCAGCTCCAGGCCAAGATCGAGAAGCTCGAGTCGCAGGCCACGGACGCGATTGGGTCCGCCAAGGAGAGCCTCGGCATCACCCCCGCCCAGCACCTTCGCATCGTCCTCATGGGCCCTCCCGGTGCCGGTGAGTCCCGCCGCTCTTCCGCCGTCTGGGTTGGCGGATCCGGTTGCGATCCAGCCAGTCGGGGCTGGAGCTTCAGGTAGAGCTCGCATTGGCATGGAACGAGGCGCGATGCCACAGGTGGCTGGCGCCAGCGCTGGCGAGCGTCGGGAATCGATCAGCACCGCGGCTCGTGAGCCTGGTGCGCCCTAGGGACACTTTGGAGCTTGGATGCCGTCGTCGGGGCAGCCGGAGGGCGAATCATCGACTCCCTGCTGCCTCACCGAGCTGCGGCGAGTGACTAAAGGCGTCGGTGTCCTTTTTTGAGCGCACACGGACGAGTGGAGAGGCAGCGATGGGCACAGGATCCGGGTTACACGGGGCGCAGAGCTGACTCTCGCTCTCGTGTGGTGCTGCAGGCAAGGGAACGCAGGCCCCCAACATCAAGGCGGCGTTCAACGTCTGCCACCTTGCGACCGGCGACATGCTCCGCGAGCAGGTCAAGCAGGGCTCCGACCTCGGCAAGCAGGCCAAGGTCATCATGGACAAGGGTGGCCTTGTTAGTGACGAGATCATGGTCGGCATCATCCAGAAGGAGCTCGACACGAACAAGGAGTGCTCGCTCGGGTGCGTTGCTCTCGGACCGGCGTTGGAGCGGCACAGGATGGTCAGAAGTGGGCGCTGACCGCACTCACTTGTAGCTTCATCCTCGACGGATTCCCTCGCACCGTGCCCCAGGCCGAGAAGCTCGACCAGATGCTCGAGGCCAAGGACCAGAAGCTCCAGCACGCGATCCAGCTCCTCGTGGACGACAAGCTCCTCGTCAGCCGAATCACCGGCCGTCTCATTCACGCTGCCTCGGGCCGCTCGTACCACAAGGAGTTCGCGTGCGTGCCTCGATCGGCTCACGCTCGTGCGAGACCGACGCTGACACCGCGCATGCGCATGCAGGCCGCCAAAGAAGGACAAGATCGGAAGAGCGTCGTGTAGGGAAAGAGTGTCCTAGG
>ERZ1463038.418-NODE-418-length-14441-cov-12.508133_pt1 | contig 14441 bp, 24 predicted proteins | sample MGYA00564479_ERZ1463038 | MGnify/ENA primary metagenome ERZ1463038 (study PRJEB39244, sample SAMEA3635134) | Helicobacter pylori | study: EMG produced TPA metagenomics assembly of PRJEB11511 data set (Assembly of a 5300-year-old Helicobacter pylori...
CGAGATCTAACGGGTGACTGGAGTTCAGACGTGTGCTCTTCCGATCTACGCTGACCCGTTGTCTCTCCACAGCCAAGGCCCGCCTCGCGCTCATCGCGATGAAGGCCAAGGATTTTGACCGCGCACACAACCTGATCAAGGAGGCGCTCTCGTCGCAGACGCACCACGCCGAAATTCGCTCGCTGTACACTTACTTCCTCTCGCAAACGGCGCCGCCCAAGATGACGCAGGAGTTCACGCTCGACACGCTCAAGCTCAACAAGGCGAACGTGCGGCAGGACGTGTACGCGCTGTGCGCGTCCGGGATGCTCCACTTCAACCAGGCCAAGGAGAGCAAGGACCCGAGCAAGGACGCCACGCGCGAGCGCGCGCACAAGTACCTCCGCAGCGCCGAGTACTACGACAAGGCGCTCAAGCTCGACCCCTCGTGCGCGTTCGCCGCGCAGGGCCTCGCCATCTCGCTCGCCGAGGGCGCGATCGGCACCGGCGTCGAGGTCACCGCGACCACGCCCGCGCTGGCCGAGCCCGCGCAGAAGGCCAAGAACGCGCGCGACGCGCTCACGATCCTGCTCAAGGTCAAGGAGAGCATCCTCGACGGGAGCGTGTACGTCAACATCGGCCACTGCCACTTTGCCCGCGATGAGTGGGAGCGCGCCATCGAGAGCGTGCGTCGCCTTCTGTTGCCAGCAGTGCTCGGGTACTGACCCCGCGAGAGCAGTACGAGACGGCGTCGAAGCGGTTCTTCAAGGGCAAGAACGTCAACACGCTCCTCTACCTCGCCCGGTCCTGGTACCACAAGGCGAACAAGGACTCCAACTACTCGGACCTCCGAGCAGCGCTGAGGGAAACGCAGGCTGTGAGCCTTTCTTCGCCTGTGACTTGTCCATGCCCGCCACGGAGCTGACTCGCTCCGGTCCTGCCCAGGCCCACGCGCTCATGCCCGAAGACCCGGCGATCATGTTCAACATCGCCATCATCCAGCAGAAGGGCATCGAGCTCCTCTTCGAGCTCCCCCCAGCTCGTCGAACGCTCGCCGACATCCACCTCGCCCTCTCCGATTGCGAAGAGTCGCAAAAGTGAGCCGCATTGCCGCATCCGCACGGGCTGTTGCTGACCGTCCGCGCCCCTGCCCAGACTATTTGAGTTCCTCGCGAACCGCAAGGACGACCACCCGCCGTACTCGAAGGAACTCCCGACGCAGCGGCAGCGGTACGGCGTCTCGCTCATCAAGCGCGTGACGGATGTGATCGCCGCGCAGGAAGAGTACGAGTCGACCGAGCAGGCCCGCGTCGAGCGCGCACGGCAGACGCGCGAGGCCGAGCGCGAGCGCCAGGCCGAGGAGGAGGCCCGCCGCCAGGCCGAAGTCGACCAGCGCGCGCTCGACCTCGCCGAGCAGCGCCGCCGGATGCGCGCCGAGGCCGAGGAGTACGCCCAGTCGCGGCTCGGCGTTGTCGAGAGCGACGACGAGGACAAGAAGAAGCGCGAGAAGGGCGCCAAGAAGCGCAAGAGCACAAAGGGCAAGAAGGACGGCGACGAGTCGACCGACGACGAGGACGTCAAGCCGGCGACCAAGCCGCGCAAGAAGAAGGTGCGCCGTCTGCCTTTCCCGGTGGTCCACTCTCGTGCTGACATGTCTCGAACAGGCCAAGGTCACCAAGGTCGAGGATGCCTCCAGTGGAGACGAGAAGCCCGACGGGATGGACGTCGACGCCGCCGCCGTCGACAGCGACGGGGAGGAGGCCGTGCGGGGAAAGCGCAAGTCGGCCAAGCCGAGCAAGTCTTTCAAGTCGACGTGCGTACCCCACTGCTCTGCTGCCGGTGCCGATCGCGGGCTCACGTTGGTCCCTTTGCAGCGAGTTCATCTCGTCCGATTCCGAGGACGAATGAAGCCCGGCGCGCAAATTGTAGGGTGGGGACCGGCTCCGGGTGCTTTTTTGTCGAATCAAAAGCCTTCTCATTCCCTCGACTTTGCCAGCTGCACCGTTGCATACATTTCCACCGTTCCGTCTCCGCGGCGCAGACAGGAAACCGCACTCGCTCTGGCGATCGTCTCTCTCCTTCTCTCGAACCACTCACACCGTCCACCGAGTCTCTCGCAGCCTCTGCACCAGTGAGTCCTTGGCCACGTCACAGCCACAGCACCTCGCTGATCCGGCTCCCCCGAGTCGCTGCAGCGCGCAACCGACCTCACTCGCGCAACATGCCTCCGACCAAGTCGGGCCCCGCCAAGCCCCCGGTCGTCCAAACGAAGAAGCGCAAGCCTGCCGATGGCTCCAGCAAGAAGAAGAAAGGTTCGGCGTGGACCAAGGTGCGCTCCGGCTCGCTCGACGCGTGAGCACAAGGGTGCTGATCTGCCCGCCCGCTTCCCTTCACAGTTCCGCGCGGTACGTCAAACCTTCGAAGGCAATTCCGAGCTGGGCTGATACTGCTGGTGTGCAGGACGCCATGAACAAGTTCAAAGAGGACGGGTCCTCCCTGTCCCTTGCCGAGAAGACGGAAAACATTGGAGCGCGCTGGAAGGCGCGTTGGTGCTCTCCATCCGCACCTAGAACTTTTGACTAACCGGCAGACGACTGTAGGTCTCGAACCTGAACCCCAAGAGCCTCAAGGCGTGAAGTGCACGCGACTCGGTGTGCCGCAGCGCCACCCTCGTCCAGCTCTTCGCCCCCGTGCCCAATCAACAAGCTTGATGAATGATTCGAGAACGTCCGTCTGATCCCGTCTGGGTTGATCGCGAGAACAGCAAGCAACGCCTGGCGGCGGGAGTGTGCCGATGCTCTAACTGTACCTCCCAGGCGAACCGTCTTCTCGCAGCTCAAGAAGGCGGGCCTGCCAGTATCGACGCGGTGGTCCTCATTTGAAAAAGGAGCTTCTCTTATTGACACAAGTAGACGCCTTCAAAGATTTAGCAAGTCACAGCGTGTGCTGGTCGAGTGCAGGGCTCCTAGGCGCTCTGCTCGTAAGGGGTCGCAGGAAAGGGGCAGTACGTGTACGCGACCTCGGGAGCCGTTCCGTTCACGAAGAATCCCGCGACCTGTACGCGCGAGGCGTCAGCTCCTCGTCGACCGCGTGACGTTGCGACCGGTCCGACTCCGCGACGCACGATTTCCAGCACGCACGCGGACGGTGTTGCGAAAGTTGTATGAGCGGTCCCATTTTGCTCCACGAGGCGTGAGTTGGAGAAGCCAAAGTTCTTGAGAGCCGTGAAGGCGCCGACGCGGGGCGTGACCTGTTGTCGGGCTCACTCGGTCAGTCCTCCTTTGAGGAGAGTGAACTAAGGATGGCGCTCACCGGGTCCCACGTGTTTGTGAGAATGAGGACTGGAGTCTCCAGCGTGTTGTTGGCGAGGGTGATCGGGCCGGAGTACCTACTCTTGCTCTCCGACGGCCAGAGCTCGCAAAAGATGAGGTTGTACAGACTGTCAAACAAGAATCCGGATCAGTGGTGCTTGAAGTCGCTGGTAAGAACCTTCATGCACGCGTCTCCCATGGATCCCGAATACTTTTGAAGATTGCGGCGAATGAGCCGGGCGACTTCCTTCTTGGATGGAGGCGGGTGCGAGGCGTCATACGCCCTCCAGTCTGCGCTGTTCGGGAAGGTTCTCAATGAGCTTCACCTTTCATCAATTTCAGTGAAAAGGAGGAAGAGCTCACCACATGACCGCCTCGACGGAGAACGGATACGTAGCTGACTGACTCGCGGCCGCGACAACGCTCGGTGAGACGCTCGGAGCGATGATACCGAGCAGGAGCGTGTAGTTCCCGCCTATGGCTTCAGCGAAAGCAGCGCCTGCGGTGGACCAGAGTGCGGGAGCGTAGCCGATCTGGTCTGGGAATGGAGCACTGTCAGCTCGGCGCAGGTTGCGGGTCCAGGAGAGACCGCACAGAGAAGCTCCCTCGCGTACTGAGGCTCGACGAAGCCGGATGGAAACAGGTCGGGAGATATGGGTACCGGGTTGAAATAAAGGTTGTCGATGAGCGAGTGGATGGCGCCGACAATCTGGCCCGCCGACCCGAACGAGGAGAGTGGACAGGCGTCGCCTGCGGCGGCGCACGCTCGACCAAAGCCGTGCAGAATTGCTGGGAAAATGCATATTTTCAGTAATGAGCACTGTTTATAACCATGGATCGACTCACTTGCATCGACATCCGCAAAGGCAGGCTCAGTGAGCTGCGCGACCGGGTAGCTTTGCCAGGTATCCGCGTTGGCGACGCCGTCGATGGCAATGCGACCTGAAGTGGCAGATAAGAAGCCCGTTTGATTCCCGGGGGGTTTCTCTGACCAAGACGGCTCGGAGGGAGTATGACGCTCAAGTATTGTCCAAGCAGCGTCTGTCGCAACGAACGTCAGCCGGTGTCTAGGTCTCAAGACACGCGTATCATAGGAGTAGCGCACTCCGTACGAGACTCCATAGTAGTTGATCTTCGAATCAGGACCACTGACGAGTGTACTCAAGTAATCGAGGTCTGGTGTCATCAGAGAGTCAGCGAAGCTCTCACCACACACTGCGAGCCGCACCTTTCATCACGTTCAGAGTCCCCATGAACGCAGGGATGTCGCCGCTCTTGGCAACACACTGGCTCCACAGACTTCCCATCGTGGCCTTCTTCCTCGCCAGCTGCGCTTCAAACTCGGCGTCGACGTCCGACACAGACATGACGCTCTGGTTGCCCCCGAAGTTCGCGGGGATGTTGAGCTTTTGGGTCGCCCCACCGGTCCCCGCGCTCTTGAAGAGGTACTCATCGAGAGCCGTGTCGAAGCAAGTGAGGTTTGGAGAGCTGGCGTTGACTGCATCGGCTCCAGGTCAGTGGCCGCAGTCTCGAGGGATGCGAAACGGGTCGCACTGCCGCGAGGGTCCCACGAGATGATGTCCTACGTTAGTGCAAGACAGTCAGCTTTTCAGATACTTCGAAGTTGGGTTCCGTGATGTCAAATCAAGAAGATTGAACAGACGCACATACTGGCCACCGGTGGCAAGAGAGAGCGGCGGGCCAGCCTCGTAGATGAGTCCCGATCCCGACTGTCCAGGTCCTCCAGGGCTGTACCAAATAACGCCGAGGTAGGGCTCCTGCGTCGCCTTGAACCTTCCCACGGCCAGCTCGACGGTGCGCAGGTCCGAGCTGTTCGACCAGTCGAGCGGGGCGGTGACTCGAGTGCAGTCAAAGTTGTCGCCACTTCAGCAAGGTGGTCAGCCTCGGGCTAGGACTCCAGAAGATTGCGGATCACCAAGGAGTCCAGGTCACGTTACTGGCAGCCGCGTCGAACTCGGAGACAGGAGCGGCACGCGTCGCGGCGACGGTAAGCGCTAGGAGCAGCAGGGCCCGGGTCGCGGTCTTGCGGGCAGCGCACATTTTTGAGAGAGTAGTATAGGTGGAAGAGAAGGGATGAGGAGTGGCAGGCCATAAATAGGTCGGGGTTGCGCTGAATCGTCCGGCGGCAACGTCACCCCTCACCGACCGACGAGTGGACCACTGCACAGCCTGCTCATGTACTCGCACGACACTTCCGGCAAAATGACTCTGATTGAACATGCCAAACAGCTACATACTGACATCATCCGGGGACTCGTGAGTGGGAACCTCCGCAATTCTGCATGTCCGAGGAGGTCGACAACCCCCACCTGGCGCGTCTAAGGCGCATGGGTGACCAGAGGAGTCGGTACAGCGCCATGCTGATTTTGCGAGCTATAGGCTTCCCTTTCCACTCGGAGACGCGGACGCGGCCGGCATGGGATTTGTGAGCACTGCTATGCGGGAGGGGGACTCGGAGCCGCAGCACGCGCCGCTGGCTGTGAGGTTGTTCACTCTACTTACCGAAGCAAAAGCTCAACTTTCCGGAAGCGCCACTCCCAGAGCCTGCCTCGCTTCTCCCAGCCCGTTCGCACCGCGGGGTACTGCTGTCGACGTCAAGTCGCCGCTCCAGACGCTCCAGACGCTCGAGTCAACACCCAGAGCTCGCCCACGGTCCCGGCGCCAGCTACCAGCATGTCGCACGGCGGTGGGCTGCACGGAGCGGAGAGCTCGATGAACGGATCCGACGGGGAGGACGGTCACGACCAGGACGGACCGGACAAGAAGCGGCGACGGGTGGCGCCGCAGGGTCGGCGCCCATTGTCCTGCACCGAGTGCAAGAGGTACGTCGGTCGCAGCTCAAGCTACAGTAAGATCTCCAAGCTGACTGCGAGCCCTCAGGCGCAAGACCCGCTGCTCGTCTGGCGTGATTCCGTGCGCAACCCCGGCGGCCTCGTGTGGGCCAGGCTGACGCTGGGCCACAGGTGCGAGGCTTGTATCAAGCGTGGGAAGCCGGATGGGTGCCGGTGGGAGACTGGAGGCGGTGAAGTGTGCGTGGCGAGCGTGAGCGCGACGGCCGACCGGAGCTGACGGCGGCTGGCATCTGCAGACGCGCCGAGCACACGTTTGCCCTCTCCTCGGAGCTCGATGCCCTTCGAACTCAAGTCCAAGAACTCGCCGGCTACGTCTACCAGCACGGCCCGCCCAGCGGCTCGCGCGTTCCCCCGCCTCCGCCCCACACAGCGACTGCACTTCGGCAGCCCACGCATCCCCAGCCTGAGCCTGCGCCGACCTCGTCCCTTCGCAAATCTTCACATCAGACAACAATTCGCGACGACGTTGAGTCTGCCGTCACAAATCTCGAGCACCTCACCGAGTCAGGCGCGCGATCGGGCCCGCGCTCGTCGGCGTCTCTCCCATCCCCCTTCACCGCATTAAACCAGTCATACCAGAATCCGAACCGTCCGGCTCTAACGCTACCTGCGTTGCTGGATCGCGACCACCGGTCGGCGACCCTGCTCGACTTGATCTACTCGCTCGTCCCGGAAGAGGTCGCGGGGCGGCGGCTCGCGTCCCTGTTCCTCATGGGCCCTTACCATACTGCTTGGCATGCGAGTTCTCGCACCTCGTAAATCTGGGGAGCTCTCGCTGACCTGCGCGCGGTTCAGGTCTTACACGGGCCGTCGTTTGGAGCCGAATTGAAGGAGTTTTACCGACACGACCCGGCGACGCGTCGAGTCGAGACGGATCCCGCATGGCTGGCCGTGTATCTTATGGTATTATCTTACCGGTCTTTCGAGTCATCTGGGAAGCTGAAGCGCGTTCGACAGGTCCTCGTCTTCGGCCTGCAGGACGCCACGCCGACGGAGGCGTCGGCGCTGTTTCCCCACTTGGCACCCCTGGAAATCCCCCGACTCCCCTCCGCGCTCTACCAAGCCAGTCGTATCGCTCTCGAGGTCGCGAAGTGGGACTCGGTTCCCCAGATCCGCCACATCCAGACCGCCCTGCTTTCGTTCCCGTTCCTCTACGTGCGCTCACTTACCCCCCACCCGTCCTGCCGCTCACGCAGTCTCCTTTCCAGCACTTCGGAATCGGCACCGAGGAAGCGAATCAGTCCTTCCACCACCTGGCGTCCGCCATCTCGGCGGCCCAATGGCTCGGGCTCGACCGCCTCGGGTCCGATCCCGCCGGCACGCCGATGGACGACCTCGCGTTCTGCGACTACCCACGGCCGCTCGCGTTCGAGCTCTCCAAGCGCCTCTACCACCACCTCTCCTTCCTCGACGGCACAACCTCCCGCCGGCCGGGGCTCTGGCGCCTCCCACAGACGGCGGGAACGACCGCGCTGCCTGGGAACCTCACCGACGAGGACCTCATGCTCGACCCGATCCCGCCCTCACGCCCTGCGTCCGAGCTCACAGCCGCCACTACATCGCGCGTCGGCTCGCTCTTCGCGACCTCCATTCGAACCTCGTTGGAAAAGTCGGGGGCGGTGAGCGGGATCCGCAGGTTCTCGGATGAGACGCAGGAGGATGGTGAGCGCTCAGGGTCCGACTCCTCTGAAGCCCAGCACTCACAAAACGTCCCGACGAACAGATGACCTGAGCGCCGAGGACATCCAGTACTACGACGCCGCGTTGAGGACCGTGCTCCAGCACATGCCCTCGCCGATGCTTCGGACAACTGGAGTCGAACACGGGGCATATCAAATGCCGCCTGCAGTCAACTGTGCGTGCTTCCATCCACTTCGTAGGCTCTATGCTGGCCCTAACGCCGCCGAACCTCCAGGGATGCAATGCTCGCTCTGGACGTCAATCCACAACCGCATTCTTCGGATCCATCGTCCGGGCCTCGCTCGCGACTTCTCGACCGAGGAGTATGAGAGATCTACGAGAGCTTCGATCGCGAGCGCCAAGGAGTGAGCGCCTTACTTCAACTCTTGAGTGCGCTGGAGCTCAAGCGTGCGCTGCAGGATTGTCGCAACGCAGCGAGTCATGATGACTGCTCCTCACTTGCGGCCAGGGTCACTATCAACGTCAAAGCGGTCTGTACTTCTCCCACTGAGGTGTCCGTCACTCAGATTCATCAAGCGTTGGATCCTCGGCGCGGCCCTCGTCCTCACGGTCGAGTGCGTCGCAGCTTTGAGTCGCCGAGCAACGCAGGAGACTGATTCGTCCGCTTCCCTCCAGTCTCGTTATTTCCATTGACGCGGGTCACGACCGGTCCGTCCTGTCCGGCAAGCGACTCGACATCGCCCAGGCCCTCGGTATCTTCGAGCAGGACAACCCGCTCGACCGCTCGCCGGCCATCACACAGCAGTGCGCGCGCACGATCGACGCACTCCTCCTCGCGTGCCACCATCGTCTCAATGCGCGCCAGTCGGGTGTCCCGCCGGCCGAGGGCGAGGGCCTGCAGTTGTTCTTCGAGGGCGTCGCGAGCGCCATCTCGAGTCCCGCCGGTGAGTCCAGTTCGTGTTTCCCGAACATCGAGAAACCTCACTGATTAGCTCTATTGTCGCAGACGCGACCGCATCGACCCTGCTGTGGATGGCAGTCGACTCGAATGGCCACCCCGCGCCCACTAACGGGACCTCGACGGCCGGGCCCGCACCTCCGCCGCCGGAATGCTACGACCCCGCGCCAATGCCTGACTTTTCTGGCTTCGACTTCTCGTTCGAGGGGCTCATGATGGCGCAAGACGCGGCTCCCGAGCAGATGCCGGCGTCGTCGTTCGACTTCGCGATGTTTGGCGGGTGGGAGTCGTTCGGAAACGGGCAGTTTGGGGCAGCGCTACCGCAGAATGGTGAACGCACGGTGTGAGGGCCATTCTGGGGTTGCACTTGAGCTGGAACAACCTGCTGTTCAGCCTGCGACCGGAGGGAGGGTCCGCGCTGCCAGGCGGCCGGGCGAGATGCTTCCAAGCGAGCTCTCGCTGCTCAGGGGTACGATTTGGGTGACGACCCACTCCATCAGCGCTCTATCTTGACCAGGAAGATCGGAAGCGAAGAAGGCTCGTTCTCGAGATGGCCCCTCCCGAGCATGCCGAACGCGGTGCGCGAACGCGCACCTCGGTAAGGTCCGAGTTCATGAGCACCGCGGCGAAGTGGCGAGCAAGCCGCAAAATGATTCTCCTTCCTCATTTAGGAATCTTAAATTTCTGGCCCCAACGACACTTGCAAGCTTGGGGCAGGGCCATCGCGCGGGACAACTCTCCAGGTGGCGAGCTGGCATCCGAACGCGCTCGATCAGTAATGGACTCCAGATGAGGAGTATTTTCGGAGAACTCAAGTCAAGTAGAAAAACAATCGCTCGTGCCGTTTAAAGCCCAATCTCGCATAGGCTTGAGGAGCTGGGAGGCCTGCACTTGCTTGACGGCGCCGCGACGAACCATTCCGCGCGTTTGCCGAGGACAAAGACCGCACAAATTCAGAAGATCGATGTAGAATTGAACCGATGACGGGCTGTTAGGGGCCGATCCTCGCAGACTTGTGGCGGTGACGACGACTCAGCACTGTTGCGAGCTGTGAGTGACCTTGCTCGCAGTACTCCGAAATTCAGCCCACAAATTTAGCCCCAGACACCACTTGCTTATCAACCTTCGCCGCGCACAGCTTGCGGGACTCGACTTCCTCTCCGCGACGCCTCGAGGCACTGGACATCTCGACCGATCCACCGATGCAGCTGAACACTGTCTCCTCCAACGTCTCTGCTTCTCTTCCCTTCCTATAACTCTCGATACACACACCTCTAACCTAGAAAGGCCCATCCTGAGCTACGAATCCACCCACCAGCTCCCCGGTGTCCGCACCATGGTTCGCCGTCATGAAGCTGAAAGCTTGCGACAAGGCAGTCTGCCTCTCGCGGCCAGCGCAGAGCCATCTGAGGACGGATGGCCGACGGAGAAGGTCTTCAAATATCGTTACGCTTCCTTGACCGACATCCAGCTTGCAAGCTTGCCGCTCAACTGGCTCAACAGCCGCGCGGCGCCGATCCCGCCACAAATTGCTTTCCCAGGGCTTGCAACGCCGCAAACCTCCCAGAACCTCAAATCAGGTGGTCTGATAAATCACTCTGGGTCCGATCTCACGATCGCGTGCGCCATTCGCCCCGCGGAAGCGATGGTCCCGACGGCCTCTTCGACGGGCGAGGGAAGGGAGAAGCGAAGGAGAAGACGCACCGCGGTCGCCTTCGCGCCGGACCAGTTGGCGAAGAGATTCGCCTGCAGTTTCAGCGGATGCGGCAAAACCCTCGCGCGGTAAGCTGTCGATCTCGCGTCGCCGCCGCCTTGTAGCTGACCAGTAGTGCCCTCCAGACCGTCGGCGCTGAAAACCCACCTTGTGCGTTCATCCCCCTTATTTCGTGGGCCTTTCTGAGCTCAACTTTCCTGTTTCAGAGGACTCACTCAAAGGAACGCCCCTACGTGTGCCCCGACATCCGATGCGGTCGAGGCTTCTCCGTACGTTCTAACATGATCCGCCATCAGGGGTTCTGCGTGAGTACCCGGTTGAATGGACGGCACGGCTGCACGCTAATTGATGTTACGCTCAAAGGCTTCCAAAACCTAGTAAGACGGAGCAGAGGCGGCCTGAGGCGACGTGGAGAACGTCGGGTTCCTCAACTTTGTCACCCCACCTGTTCGGCGCGTCCTCCCAAACGTATCTCAGCAAAAATATACGAGCCGACTTTTCCTTTCATCGGTATCCCTACAACCGGCAGTGGTAGACTAGCCTCGGGCCAGCCTGACTTTTTCAAGAGGGTGGCGGTATTTCAGATTCCTAGGTGGCTCGCAATGATGATTCACAAACTGGTTACAAACGCCTCCAAGACTCAGTCAAACGTGATCTTGCGACCCTGGCTCTCGACAATGGCCTCGCTGGCGCGCTGCGCGCTCGCCAACGCCGCTCCTGGCTTTGCCCGGACGGACGACGACGCACCTCCCCGACCACCCCTCGCGCCTCCCCTCGCTCCACCGCGGGGCACGCCGCGCCCTCCACCGCCGCTCGGCCGGAAACCAAACTCTGTACGGGTCGCCTTCTCGTCGTCGCCGCCGTCGTCCTCGAACACGCGCGCCTTGGCGTCGGAAACGACGTCCGCGTCGTCCCAGTCACGACCCTTCTTCGGCATCGCGGCCGGGCGGCCGTTGCCGCGTCCTCCGGCTCCGCCACCGCGCCCACCGCGGTTCGCAGTGATGGCGGCGCGCGTCCCGATGCCACCGCGACGGACGGCCTCGGCCGATGCATACTCGACCACGAGGGTGCGGCCGTTGAGCGAGTGGTTGCGGATGTTGAGCAGCGCACGGGTGCACTGCTCGGGAAGGTGAAAGTCGACGAAGGCCCAGCTGTGAAACGCGAAGAATGAGCGGGGGTGGCGCACACGATTATGGGAGTCTCGAACGCACCCCTTGCACTTTCCAGTGTCCTCGAATGTTCCTAGGCGGATCTTGCGGATACCAGCGTCCTTGGCCTTGGAGAGGTCCTTCGGGCCCTTGTCGGGCTTTGAGCGCACCTTGCCCGCCTTGATGCCGCTCTCGTCCTCGCTCACCGCACTCGCGTCGTCGTCCTCGGCGTCGCTCTCGGCGTCGCTCGCATCGCTGTCGTCGTCGTCGCGGTCCGAGTCCTTCGCGTCCGCGTCGCCGTCCGCGGCGGGCTTCGCGTCCTCTTCGGCTCCCTTGACCTTCGGGGCCCAGGCTCCGGCAGCCTTTTGGTGCGCATCGAACATTTCCCTAATCTCGTCGACGGTCGTCTCGAAGCCAAGGTTTCCCATAAAGAGCGTCGGGCCGGCGGCGTTCTTTTGCTTGTCGAGGATCCGACGCGCCGTCTTGTTGAGCGTCTGGGGTCCGCCGGGGGTACCACCAGGCACGAGGGCGGAAGCGTCAAGAGGCGGGAGAGTCGGAGTGGGCCGGCCGGTGTAGTCCGAGGATGACTTGATGAGAAGTTTCCGGCCGTCGAGGTGCTGCTCCGAGAGGCCGACGGCGATCTCGACGTCCGTCTCGGTCTGGAAGTCAATGTAGGCGAATCTGGGCAGAGCCGTCAGCAACTTGGCCCTCCTCTCTCTGCAACCCAAGAAAGCTCACCCTCTGTTGGCCTCGCCCGTGCGCTTCCCGCCGGGCATGTTGATCCGGGTGACCTCCTTGAGGCCACGGTCCTCGAACCAGGCGAGCAAAAGTTTGCTGGTCGTGTTGAAGTTCATGTTGCCGACCCAGACGCCGTGCGCGCTCTTGGCGGGCGTGTTGCCGACGGTGGGACCTCCGGGCACGACGGGCGCGGCGGCCGCCTTGACAGGCTCCTCGATGCCGGACAGCTTCCTCCGCTTCGCGAGACGCTTCTCCTTGTGCGACAGCGCTGGGGTGTCGTCCTCGTCCACCCCAGCGACGTCGTCCGCGAGCGGCGGCGCAACGTCGAACGACGGCTCCTCGGGCGCGGGCGCCGCTTCCGCCTCGGCTTCAGCCTCAACGTCCGGCTTGGCGTCCCGCTTCCGCTTCTCCTTCTTCATCTTGACTGGGGGTGGGGCGTCACTGCTCATCGCGGCGTGGTGTTGGTGTTGACGAGTTGGCGCGAGCAAAGTCTGGCGGACGATCCAAGCTCAAGCTTGAGCTTGGACCTCAAATTGTCCAAGTTCCTTTCGCATAGATAGCTTCTCAGTCCACCTACGTACGGCCTCCTTGAACCAGTTTTGTTATGATCATGCTCTCCCGCTCGCTCACGTGGTAAATTTGAGCTGAGCAAAGCCAGTGGCGTTCTCTCGAGCGACTACTGCGGCCTGACGGCTCCGTATTTCCGAATCGCGCCCAGGTATCGCAGGGCTCTCATTGCATCGAAGTCACAGAATACTCGGGCAGCCCGATGCCGGACCGAAATCCCCGCGCTGTTTGCCACCCACCTTGTTGCTCTGCTCCCGCTCACCACTCTCGGATCCACGCGTCTTCGGCATCCCAAGCGCCAACCCACTTCCGATCAGGGCCCGCATACCTCAAACACAGGGGATACGGAGACACCGAAGCTGCGCCTGTGCTTGTGCGCATCTGCGAGCGTCGGCGTCCGACGTCCGCGCTGGGCGCGAGGCCTCAGGCCTCACGAGGTCCAACCTCCGTCTCACTTCGCACATCATCTCTTCTTATCGTACACATCACTGTGCGCACCACCTGTTCTCTGAGTCACTTCACCGCTGATCACTTTCACCCTCAGCCTGGCTCCACTTCCTGTCGTACGCCTGTCACCCACTAGGATTCCGCCACACCAATCCCGATTGTTCTCAAGCCCACTCCGCGCTATACTGAAGACGCATCATGAGCCCCATCGTGGTCATCGAAGACGGAGCTCCCGTCCCATCGAAGTCGGGCCTCGACCTATACCAATGGAATTCACCCAACGGCCTTCGCGTGTCAATTCTTATTGAAGGTAGGCAAGACTTTCATCTGAATTGGCTGCATCGATTCTTGGTCTACGGGAGGTGCGTGCTGACCTGCACCTTCGCAGAGCTCCTGGCCGCCGGTTGCGACGTCCAGGTCACTACGCACGACATGCCGCTCAAGCTAGGCCTTCACACGCAGCCGTGGTTTCTGAAGGTAGAGACTCTGATTCGCCAACATCAAACCTTGACTGAAGTCTCGCCTCTCGCACCTTCAGATCAATCCAAGTGGTCGGCTCCCAGCACTGGTCGACAGGTCCCGGGACAACCGCTGCGTCTTCGAATCCGCCTCGATCCTGCTCTACCTCGCGAAGGTGTACGACACAGCCTTCAATTTTCACTTTGAGGACGACGGGCAGGAGGCAGAGATGGTACGTACTTCCGAGTCGGTAGCTCGGAACACTGGTGACGTTCACGACGCGAGATTGTCTCCGAGGAGCTGACGTGACCTCGTTCATCTGCAGCTGAGCTGGGTATTCCTTCAGTAAGATTCGAGAGCATGATGTGATCTGTGGAATGCTCCTGACTTCTCCGCCACAGAACTGGGGACGTCGCGCCGCTTCAGCTCGAGGCGACTCGCTGTGTGCGCTCGCGGGAGCGCAACTTGTGAGGCTGTCTCTGCTTCATTCAAACTTGCAGTCACACGAAGATAACCCGTGTCTGGCTTCCGAACAGACAATCAGCCAAATACTTCCTCGCCGAGAGATCGGAAGAGCACACGTCTGAACTCCAGTCACCCGTTAGA
>ERZ1463038.419-NODE-419-length-14431-cov-14.035198_pt1 | contig 14431 bp, 22 predicted proteins | sample MGYA00564479_ERZ1463038 | MGnify/ENA primary metagenome ERZ1463038 (study PRJEB39244, sample SAMEA3635134) | Helicobacter pylori | study: EMG produced TPA metagenomics assembly of PRJEB11511 data set (Assembly of a 5300-year-old Helicobacter pylori...
CGGTCCTTCCGGACTTGCTGCACCCGCGGAGCCCACCGAGTCGGCCAACGACTGGGAAGCACAATTCTGAGAAGGTGGTAGACAGCAGGAAGGGCGGAAGTGGTACTGGCAGCGACGACCTGGCGAACGCGACGCTCGTCGGTGGCGGGGTCTCTCTAGCAGGCGAGTACATGACGTTTCGTCTCGAAGTTCACGACAGCGGTCCTGGAGGTACACGCCCGATCTTACAAACTTTTATAGAAGCTGAGCTTGACCCCGACAGTACGGCCGAGTGACCTCTCAGGCTCGCGCCTGTTCAGGCCCTTTTCGCAGACGCGCGTCGGACGAGCCAGCGGCGAAGGTGAGCAGGAGCAGCATATTTACAATGTGATTCGCGCTGAGTGACTTGCTCCTTAGGCTCGGGACTCGGCCTGGCGATCGTCCGCCAAATCGTTTCGCTCTCGGACGGCAGACTAGTGAGCTCGTGCCACCTGCTCTCACGCCAGTCGAGGCACTGACCTGCGAAATCCAGGGGATCTGCTCGCGGAAAGGGCAAGGAGCCCTATTTTGGGTTGAGCTCACGTATCGAATAGCGACGCCGTCAGAGACAGTGGAGGCCAGACTCCATTCGACGCCGGGGCCCAGTCCCGCATCCCCACCCGCCGTCACCCTTCGCAGCTCTCCAACTCGAGGGTCTTTCAGCCACCCGTTTATACCACTCGATTCACCAGCGTCCCTTGAGCTTCCTCCACCTCGTCCCACGCCTTCACCCGCGGCGTCGACCATCCCGCTCCTCTCCGACGCGGATGTCATCTCGGAGGCGCCGCTGCAGTGCCTCGTCGTCGACGACGACCCTCTGTGGGTCTTGTGTGTTTCTGTGTAACTTCCTGCATCATTCTGACTTGCCTGTCAGCACGCGGACACTCTTCTCGAGGATGCTGAAGAAGCAAGGCGCCGTAAACGTTACAACGGCCACGAACGGCCAGGAATGTCTCGACATCGTGCTCGGCAACCCACCACAAAATCTATCAAGGCGATTCGACGTCGTTTTCTTGGATAACTCGATGCCGTCCGTCCTGCTCCGTGGCCGCTGTGGACGAGGCCTGACACCTTCTGTCTGCAGCATCCTGTCGTTGGTCATGTCCTCGCTTCTCTTAGACTGACCACTGATCTTGCCCCACTTTGGCAGAGGCGAGGAGGCGGTACGGAGGCTGAGAGAAGCCGGGCGGTCCGAGTTCGTTGTCGGCTGCACGTGAGTGTTCCCGCTCTCACTATTTTCAGTCCCGGACCTTACTTACCGATCATTTAAAGGGGAAACGCTCTCACCGAAGACCAGCGAGCATACCTCCGTGCCGGTGCTGACAAAATCATCCCCAAGCCTGTCCTCCTCGGACAGATCGCAGAAGTGCTGTCGGTGGCGAGGGAGAGACGAGCTGCGGGACAGAGTGGATGAGCAGGGCGAGAGCAGGGGTGCTGGTTGTACATTTACTCGGGACAATTACCAATACACGGCGCTTGCTGGGAACAGACATTCGTGCGGAAGACCCTCCGAGTCGTTGCCTCTGGGCGCCTTCAGTTGAACCTTACAAAGTCAAAGCTCTGCGTCCGAAGCCAGAACGATCCGAAGAAAAACGAGAGTGCTGCTTTCACCACTTCCTGGGACTCCTGTACTTTGGGCACAGCGCGACCCATCCGCTCGTGGCTCCGCTCATGCCCATCTGAACGACCCCGGCAGCGACCGCGTTCCGCGTGTACATGCTGAACGAGTCGCAGTCGACTTTCGCGTAGAAGTCTTTGCCTTGCGACTTGGCGATCTCGGATCCGACAAAGCCGCGCTCCACGCGGGTTCCGTGCGCGCCACCCGTACGGATGACGGCGTCGACGAGCGGCTGGAACGCCCTCAGGCCTGGCTCGAGCTTGGACGGCGAGGGTGTGGGTCCAGCCGGCCTGAAAGCCCCTGTGCTGTTGTACTTGCCCGCCGAGGTGGTCGTTCCCGAGGCGGCGGCCGTCGCGAAGGCGGTGGGGCCCGCCGCGACGGCGAGGGACCGCGCGAACGAGGTTTGGAGAGGGAGCGGGACCTTGGTGCTGCTCGGGCTCGACGGTGCTGGCCATCTTGAAAAAGGGGCGAGGTCAGTCATCGTGCAATCAAACTCGAGCCACTCAACGCACTCCTCGGGGGACGGGTCAAGCTCGCCGCCAGTTCCGGCTCGCTGGCTCGCTTCCGGTGCCTCGTCGCCGGTCGAGTCGTCGCTGGTCTGGATGACAGCCATCTTGCGCCGCTCGTTCTGGCTGGCCCTCCTCGTCGTCGGGCTGCTCTGCGGCTCGATCCTGGCGATGCCGCGCCCGCCGAGCGTCAGCCGGGTCGGCGTCGCGGCGTGCGAGACGGCCGGAGTGTCCTTGCTGCTCGACTCTGAGCTTTCGCTCTCGGTTTCTGGGATCGAGGTGAGGGACGCGCGCCGAGTGTGGGCGAAGGGGAGGTGCCTGGTCCAGACAAGTGGTGCGCGTCAGTTTCCGGTGTCGCTTTTTTGTGGTGAGCTGTGGGACACACCGTGCGTGACTCGACGTCGGCGGCAGCTCCGAGCGCGTCGCGGTGTTCGAGATGGGCGTGGTCCAGTCGTACTCTTCGTCCGTCTCCTCGTCTTCCACCGGCGCCACCTGCACCTCGTCGTCGATTCGAGGCAGCCGAAGAAGTCCGTTCGTCACCTGAGGCGGCGTGTCGGGTGGCGGCGCTCGCTGTGGAGTCGGAGCCTGGACGTGGATCGAGACGCAAGAGGGGAGCGGAGTGGGAGATCTACACGCAGACGCATTCAATTCATTCGTTGAATTTGGACCACGAGATTCACACGAGAGCGCTCACTCGTTGGCCATGCTGAAAAGTCCGCGGCTCGAGAGCGACCCCTTCTGCTTGACGGGCGTGGACGGGTGTTCGGGGTTGCCGAACCTGCTCGAGGGCGAAGGTGAGCTTTACAGCCTACGATTTAGATCGTGAAGCATACCTGTTCGTCGGAACTGCACTCCCTGCGGCGATGAGCTGCCCCCAATCGACGACGGGCCCTCCCGCCGCGGAGCCATCGGCGACGAGCACGAGGCGCTTGCCGCGCTGAGCGAGGGCACCGATCGCGTACCCGAACGCGCTGGGGTTCGATACCGCTGCGACGATCGTCGTCGGGTACATGGACGTGTCGAGGAGGACCGAGAACAAGTCGACGAACAGTAGCCTGCGCGGGTCCGCGAGTTCGCTCAGCACTTTCCAGACTGCTGTTGGCCGAGACGATGACCCACCTTTCGATGTTGACTGGCTCGGCTCCCTTGTACGTCGTCAGGCCGGCGCCCACCGCGACGAGGCTCTCTCGGATCGCGCACTGGGCCTGAGGAGGTTGCTCGCCGCCGCAGTAGGCGCGGAAGCTGATGACGACGCCCAGACTCTGTGCGAACGCCCTGAGCGCCGGGGCGAGGGTGCTGTACTGGACGTTCGCCGGCTTCGAGGACTGGGTCGCGCGCGAGATGGTGGCGTCAGCGCACGCTCTAGCTTGGGTCCCGGGGACACGAGCACCGACCAGGTCCCACAAGATCGCGACTGGCGGTGGCTTGTTCATCCTCGAAGGCACCACGCGCTTGGGGTGTGATCAATGGGTGACGGCGGGAGGAAGGTGTGCAACCCCGGCGGCGGTGCGAAGTAGTGAACGAACGCACGGCCCCCCTCGCGCGACGCCTTCGCCGATTTCTGAACTCGTTCAAAAGTGAGCAACTCCTAGGGGCTTGATGTTGTTGTAACTGACTGTCGAGCGGGAGAGGGACCAGCTCCACACCCGAGTCCAATCCCTGCCTCGATTCGCCATCCTGGCCGACGCCTGAAGGATTCAGCGACATCACGACGATGCTTCTGCCACCACTTTGCAATGCACTGATGTGTTCTAAGCCTCCAGAATCTTCCAACGGCACAGTCACTCGAACCACAACCAATGTTGACGTAGCTTGGCTTCTCTCCGCTCCGACGAGACGAGCGCTTAGAGCTGTGCCATAATGACGTTGTAGGCGGAGTAGGTCGATCCAGCGAGCAGACCAAGGGATCCAATGTGGAAGACGAGAGACCTGGGCGTAGATTTAGTTGTCAGCGACCCGGTGGCGACGCACGGCTTCGCAGGCGACGAAGACCAACCCCGGGAGGCGCGACTTGGGGTTTCCGGACGAGTATCCAACCGTGTACATAGCTCGACCTAGCGGTGAAAGGAGGAGCGGTCAGCGCAGTAAGAGTGCGGGAGTCGCGTCCATGAGGAAGCGACTGAGTGCGGAGCGTACCAACGACCCACAGGGCTCCGCTTCCGACGGCAAGGGTGGGGAACTCCAGGCCAGTGAACAGGAGCGCAAAGAGGAACCAGGGCAGCTCTGCAGAGCGAGTTGAACACGCAATTCTCGCTGTAGCGATCAAAGGCTCACCCTCAAGGCAGTTGGCGTGTGCCCTCACGGCGCAGTTGAAGACCTGGAGAGCCTGAAACATCAGCGGCCGTCCTGCATCATACCGTCGACCGGTTCAGCGACGGGTCACGCACGTTCGCCTTCGGGTCTTTGGCGCACTGGTCCTGCGACGCGTACGCGTGCGGGTACGGGATACCGGCAGCCTTGCGAGCTTTCTGCAGGGAGAGGAAAAGCAGTCAGCCACGTCACGGGCGCCCCTTCCTTCCGTGTGCGATCTCCGCCCGCTCCGCAACCGGCCCACAAGAGGCGCTGCCCGGCCGCCGTCTCAACCCTCACGTGCGCAGATCACTACGCACCGATACCACCATGGACATCCAAATCGTGAGGAAGCCGGTGCTGCTGGCGGCAGCGAGGACCTGGATCCAGATCGGGTCAGCGGGTCCACGCCGGGAAGCGGAGCAGGTAGTCTAGGACGCACATAGCCGTAGCCCTGGGGGTAAAGTCCAGCGGCGATCATCTTGAAGTGCTGGGGATGAGATTAAAGTGAAGGTGGGACGGGGTGTGGGACGAAGAAGAAAGGGCGAGACGTTGACGACCACGACGGCCGGCAGGATGGGCTTCGGCACGCGGCATCGGCGTCTCGGGCCTTGTGAGGTCTCGACCTACTAGCGGTACTTAAAAGTCGGGTTGTTTGTGAGACATCTGTAACTGCAAAAAAACGTAAACAATTCAGCACGGGAAAAAGAAAAAGTCCGCGTCGATGAGCGTGCGCGCAGCAGGTGCGAGCGTTGACTCTGACCACACACTCCCTCCAAGATGCAGCAAGAGCTCGAACTCCGTGCGAAAGCGGTCAGTCCACCTGCGCCCCATCTCACGCCGTAGAAGCTCACGAGAGCCACCATCTGCGCAGATCAACCTCAACGCTGGGCCGTCGCCGCTCCCTCTGCCGGCGCTGCTCACGGCGGCATCGTCCCTGCTCTCGTACGCCGAGACGCCCGGGCTGGGCATCGCAGAGATCTCGCACCGCTCGTCCGCGTTCCAGGCTGTGCTCAGCCGGGCCAACGCGGACCTCGTACAGCTGCTCGACATCCCGGACAACTACAGCGTGCTGTGGATGCAGGGCGGCGGACTGACCCAGTTCTCCGCGACCGTGCTCAACCTTGCCGCGTGGTACCGGATCAAGCACCAGCTGCCCAAGGACGAGGACGTGGTGGCCGAGTACGTCGTGAGCGGCAGTTGGAGCGCCAAGGCGCACGAGGAGGCCGCGCGCATGGGCGTCGACGCGAGGGTCATCGTCGATGGCCGCAAGAGCGGTGGCGGCAAGTTCCGCTCGATCCCACCCGTCGCCGAGTGGGACTTGGGCGCGCACGCGGCGGGAGCCAAGGGCCGCAAGCCCGCGTTCGTCTACTATTGCGACAACGAGACGGTCGATGGCGTCGAGTTCGCTGCGGACGCGAGCACCGGGGGCCAGCCGTTCCCGTTCGAGGCGCTCGACAAGGACGTGCCCGTCGTGTGCGACATGTCGTCCAACTTCCTCTCCCGACCGGTCGACGTGAGCAAGTACGGCATCATCTACGCGGGCGCGCAGAAGAACCTCGGCCCGTCGGGAGTCAGTGTTGTGATCATCCGCAAGGATCTCATCGGTGAGTAGATTGAGCCGCTCAGGATCCTGCAGAGCCAGAGCCGCCGAACGAGCGCTGATTTGCGTGCGATCGCAGTCGACCCGGATCTCGCGATTCCGTTTGGTGGCGCACGCGTCCCCGCCATGCTTGCGTACAAGAACCTTGCAGACAGTGACTCCATGTTCAAGTGCGGACCTTGTCATTTCTCGACCCCTCCGAACTACGCTGACCTCCTGGCGTCGTCGCAGCACCCCACCCACGTTTGCGATCTATCTATGCTCGCTCGTGCTCGCCTCCCTGCTTGCATCCCCACCCTTCCCCCTCGCCACTTCCACGTCCCCCGCCCTTTCACCACTCGCCGAGCTCGCCGCCAAGAAGTCGACGCTCATCTACAGCCTGCTGTCGTCGCCCGCGGACGCGGAGCAGAAGTTCTACCAGGGAACTGCCGACCCGACGAGCCGGAGTCGCATGAACGTCACTTTCCGCATCAAGGGAGGTGACAGTCTGGAGAAGCTTTTCGTCAAGAGGGCGGCGGACAAGGGCATCGTCGGAGTCGCGGGACATCGCAGCGTCGGAGGTGCGACTGCCTCCCGCTCATTCTGATCCGGAGGCTGACCATTCGATCCTCCAGGTATTCGCACATCCATTTACAACGCCGTCACACTGGCACAGGTCGAGACCGTGGCCGCATTCATGAACGAGTTTGAGGCGGAGCACAGGACTGTCGTGTAGAACCTGCAACCTGCCTCCATAGATGTCGAGTACTACTCCTCTGGGTCGATGGATGGACCCATACGTCGTAGCCATCTGGGCCGCCAACTTTCAGCCCGGTCGCGCTCTGAATCCATCCGGTGAGTGACCCAAAGTGACCAGGCAGTGACCTCTGCGAAGAGTATATAAGTCGCTCCACGGTTCCTCAGCCCACGCTGCAAAATCAATAGATTACCAAGCGGTCATAGCTCCTTCACGCCTACCTTTCCCCATCTTTCGAGGTCGAGGCAGAGGTCGACACCGCACGCACTGCCCTGGGGCGGACACAGGAGGCTCCGCGGTGCGGCCTCCGCTCCTCGAGCCGCACCCGCGGATTGCGCGGCTTGCCCTCGTCCCGCCACCTGCTCCAGTGCATCACGACGCAGAATCGGTCGGTTCGCTTCCGATGAATCTGTTCTCGCTCCCGGCGCCCCTCGTGCTCGTCCTTCTCGCCCCACTTTCCGCAGCTCACCCCGCCCCGACGAGGACCTCGACGTCCCGTGGAGCCAGCTTGCCCCGGCCTCGCGGCCCGCCTCTGCCCAACCCTTCGTTAAATGCGACTTGGATCCAACGGCGGAAGCCTGCTGCAGCCAAACGCGCCACGCAGAGCAAGTTTGTGTTCGCACACATCGTGCAGGTGGGTCTGGGGTTTGAAGAGATTGACGGGGCCGAAGGCGCAAGCGAGCGCTGACTGCTGTTTGCTCCGGTAAGGGAGACTTTCAGAATTACCAGGCGGCAGACTGGAAGGCCGACGTCGCTCTAGCGAAGGCGGCCGGCATCGATGCCTTGTGCGGGTTTGCGGCACGAACATGCTCGATGCGGAAGGCTAATTACGAAATTACGACCTTTATTTAGTGCACTCAACGTTGGAGATGACTCCACCGATCCAGCGCAGATGAAGCTGGGTACGCTCCCGAACACCTCGTCGTCGACGAAACTCACACGCAGCGATCCCAAGCTTTCGCTGCTGCAACAGCGGATGGAACGTTTAAGATGCTCTACTCGTTTGATATGGTGAGCTACTTTTTCGCCCCCGCACGCGAACACCCAGCTGTCGAGGACCTCCCCTTGAACGCTGGCTCCGCTCGTTCTGTGGCTGGCTGATGACCTTGATGCGGATTAGAACTACTTTGCGAAATCTGGATCTTCCGATACGATTCTGAACAACTAGTACGCGCGACGGTTCTCCATCTGGCCTCCTGCGATCTGAAGCTTGCCACAAAAAAACGTCGCAGTCTCAAGCCCTACGCCGGCGGCACTGCTTACTTTAACTACAATGGGAAGCCTATGGTAAGCTGCGCTAACATGCGTGTTAATCACCTATCACCCAAGCTGAAATCCGGGCAGGTGACGACTTTCAGCGGCGAGACGAGCGGGACCTTCCTGGATGGGTCGTCGTCGATGGACGCCTCTATCGCAGCTTGGAAGGCTCTGTTCGTCAAAGCAAAGGCAAGCATCGACATTTACTTCGCACCAGGTCAGGAAGAGGATGATGCTTGTCGTAAAGAGTTTGGCTCGCTGACGTGCGTGCACTCTGCCGGCTGCCCCAGACTGGTAAGGCGCCCTCTTCTCGGCCGTGGGAGAGACGCTGATCCACATCAGTACAGGAATGATTCAACGACGTGAATTTACAAAGCAACGAGCATGTCCGCCGACCGAGCTGACCAAAGCTGCTCAGAGACGTCGACCTCGCCGCGACATTCGATGGTGGCATCATGGGCTGGTGCGTGAAGTGCTTTGGTTGCATCTCCAGCCCAGATCAAGACGTTTCTGTACTAGGAACGCGTGGTCCCGAACAAATGGGTAGGACGTGCAACTTCGCAGGGTCGACAGTAGCTCAAACTCGCACTCTCTCCGCAGCGCCATGACCATGGACGTAGACAACGCCTATCTCACCAAAGCAAAATCACACGGCATGGCTTGTGAGTGCTCCTTTGCTGAGGTTCAGTAAGCCGCCCTGACGTGCGTCCCTCTCAGACGTCGCCACCGTTGTGCGTATGCGCACGAACATTCACTTTCGACTCGAATGCTGATAGTCAGTCCGCCAGAGCGCCTTCTTCTTTGTGCACGTTGTAAGGATTCAATGTCTCTGTAGGCCTGGTCTTTGCTGACTGCCATTTGCAAGGCGTGCGTTTACCCCGGACAAGCAACCACATACGGATACGCTAACCCGGTACATAACAGATCTTCCAACAACTACATATACCGATGTGATGACTTCCTTCTTCCGGTAGGAGGAGCTCCCGTCCGCGCGCAGTGAAGGCGCTGATGGGCACACGACGACAGACACACTACGAAGCGCTGATCAAATTGGATCCTGGGCCGACTTTTATTGAGGTGAGAGCAATCAAAAACGTTTTTGCGAAGTCTTGATTCGTGTCCCACAGATCTTGAGCTGGAATGACTTTGGGCAAGCTCGCCATGTCCGAGTCGTATTAAACAATCCGCTGATCCGAAGCACACGACTGCAGGGAGAGTCACTATTTTGGAGTGGTGCGAGCGAACGCAGGCGTTCCTTCAGGAGCAACCGGATACGTATGTTCCTTGCACTGTAGGGGGGCGTCCGGGCGTCGACTGAGACTCGTGACGTCGCAGGCCACGGCGGAGTTTGACCACACCCCAATGCTTACGCTTTCCTCGTACTACTCGAGCTGGTTTAAATCTGGCACTGCACCAACGATCAAGTACGTTCCTCCGAAGACGTGCGCGAGGGCGGGCCTGATTGCACCTCCGCAGGACAGAGGTCCTTGTTTGGTACCATCGCCCTCATCCCAAGGCGGCAACCGCGACTGGAGATAGTCTCCCTCAGCCGAGTAGACAGTTTTCAGCAGTGCACACATGCCCATCGCTGACCACTAAACTACAGGTGACGCGGCTTGGGTCGACGACAACCTGTACGCCGTGGCACTCATCCCGGCTGGCTCGAAGGCAAAGTCTGTCATTTTCACCAGTGGGCCGATTTTCTTTGGTGGACACTTCTGAGCTCCACTGAGAGCAACACGTGGAAGCCGGTGGTAAGGCAGGCTCGGCAATTGCAGTCTCCGCGGGCGTGAACACAGTGAAGACGCCGTTTTCGGTTGGAAAAGTATCAATTGTGCGCCGTCCAGATCTTAAGCGGAACTAAATCCGACTGACTATACTCGTTCACGTCAGGCACTGGTCGACTCCAGTGGGAGCAACTTGCTGCAAGGCGACGGAATCGACATCGAGGCGTCGCCCAAAATTTACAATTTTAACTATCATGCCTACATTCTTCCGTCCGATGCTACCCCAGCGTAAGTTATTCCTAATTATATCACATGTCAGCTAAGCAGACACGTCTGCCCAGCTCCATCATCTCCGGGAGCCCTGTCTCATCCACCAACGGCACCTCGTCCTCTTCGAATTCGACAACCACCGCCGAAGGTGACACCAAAACGTCTTCTGCAGGAAGCTCGGCTACCAAGACCACATCCAAAAGCTCGTCCGCTGGCGATGAGACCGGATCGACCGACTCCGGTGCGTCAGCTGCTGGCGACGACGCTGGCAGCGGGGGCGACCTCACAACGTCCCTGACGACCACTGCGGCGGCAGGAGATGCGAGCGAAAGCTCAGGATCATATTCTGACGACGCTTCTTCTTCTTCTGGGACCGCCACGAGCACCTCTACGTCGACGGGAACATCGGACGCCTCCTTCGAATCTCTTACGGCAGCCGGTTGGCTGGGGCTGAAGGTCTGGGTGTGGGCATTGTTGATTCTTCTGGTGCCCATTATCCTGATTGTCGCCTACGTGCTTGTTTCACGGCACGGCTCCGGTATGCCTGACCCTTCCCAGACGTCAATTGGCGACGTGCTGACTTGCCCTTTCCAGTTGCGGCTGCTGCAGCCCAGAAAAAGTACAAGAAGGCAGCCTCGTCATATTCTTCTTCTTCATCCTCGGGTTCAGATTCGGACTCGGACGCGGAGGGGAAAGGGGAACGGCGGAAGACGCACAAGCAGCGAAGCACCTCGGGCTTGTCGTCGGACTCGGACGCCAGCGACGACTCATCCAGGTCGCTCAAAGGAAGGAGGAAGCACCACTAGTCTGGCAAATGCATACGGACAAATCATGAGTTGAACATTTCAAGCAGCTTCGGCGTTGAAATCGCTCCCGAGGAGACGAAGCTGCTGCCGCAGAGCGGCGAGACGGCTCCCGAAAGAGACGGCTTTCGAAAGAGACGCAAGGGACCAGTAACATGAACGAGTTGCACGACATCGATTCCTACCCATCACCGCACCCCCATCCAGCTGGTAACCGACGGCCGCCCGAGATTCCGCCACAGCACGAATCCGCACGCGGTCGCTCCCCCGACGATTGCGGCCGCGTAGAGGTAGTATCCAAGCCGATTCGAGGGGCGATCAACACCGCCAGGTATTGAGGATAGTCTTCAAGGAGGTAGAGTGGTCAGCTGGTGCAAGAGTGCGAGCGATTGGGGCGCACGGATGGATCGCGGTGGCCGTGATCGTGTGATACAAGTCCGCCGTCTGCCCTGTCTTCATCGAGACCGCGACTGGAACTTGAAGAGACAATTTTCGGCAGTATGTATCGGGCTGAACCTCGTGTCGCTGTGAAATTACGGAGGTGAGCACGGGGATGTGATTGAAGAGGGGGAAGCTCACCTGCTGGGCTAGGTCAAGGTCCGACTTTGTCGCAACGAAGAGCGACGGGATGTCGTCCAGTCGGTATTGTTGCTTTTAGAAGGTAAATTAGCGTATAAGCGCTGGAACAGCAGTCTTGTTGCAAGGGGAAGAGTGCGCACTCGGAGGTTCGAGATGTACGAGAAAGAGTTGGTGTCGGACGAGTCGTACACAAAGATGACGACGTCGGCGAGGGCGAGCTTCTTTGAGTTGCGCAGAACCTCGCTCTCGTAGTTCGACCCAAACTCTTGGAGCTGCGAAGGTACGCCGTCAGCGCGTCAGGACCCCACAAGTCACTCTGGAGTTCCCAGCGACGGACTTACCACCAAGTACTTTTCACCTCCGCCGCTCTCGACAGAGTTCACGACCGTCTTGACCTTCATCGTGGGCTCGAACCGCTCCTCGAGGCGCTTGCCGACAAACGCGCGCAAGATGGCCGTTTTGCCGCTGCCCGCGGCGCCGAGCACGTACGCGAGGAAGACGTTGCGCGAGACGGTGCCCTTCTTGCGGTCCTGCTTTCTTGGTCGGGTGACGTCAAGGGCAGTGGTTGAGGGAAGAAGTTGGTCGGAGGTGGTCGACGAATGCGGGTAGCCGAGGTAGGCTAGGTAGGCGAGCGTGATTCGCGGCTCGAGCAGGGTCGTCATGCTGCGCGGGTGCAATCGTTAATGTATGACAAACCAGACGAAGAGAGCTACTGACCTCCACTGGGCGAGCCAGCCTTGCAGAGTGACTGCGCCGGAGTCGGAGGTGATGGTCGTCTCGGGGAAGCCGTTCGAGATCCACGGGTTCCCGGGCGAGGTGCTGAACAGCGAGTCGAGCTCTTCTGTGCTCAGTGCGCCATCACGGTCCTGATTGAAAGATGTGTTAGGGTTTTGCGCTCAGGGCGCTCAGGGAGGCGCATTCTCGGCTCACCTTGTCGAACGTCTCAAAGATGTCGGTGAGGAACTGATAGCCTTTCGGACTCAACTCGGCCGTGCAGTCACTCGGAATGTCGAATCTGCTCCATATTCAACATTAGTCCAGGGTTCGTGAGATTCGGAACATGGGACTGACCTCGGGTGAAGGAAGTCTTCCCTCAAGGTGAGGTCCTCGCCGTAGCCAAAGGTCCTGAGCGCCTTCCAGGTCGTCTCCAGCCTGCCCTTCTGGATAAAGTGCGTGTGAAGGTACAAGAAACCGGCCTCGGTGAGGCCCCCATCGAGTACACCGCCTTCTTCCTCGGCCGCGATGACCTCCTTGATGCCCGCGAGCTCGTGCGACTGCAGTGGCCGGGAGAAGCAGACGCGCTGGAAGTCGTTCAACTCGTTGTCGTCCAGGAGACCGTCCTTGTTGACGTCGCACAACTTAAAGATTCGAGATAGGGCGGCCACGCACGCCGGTTTGAGAGTCTGCGAAGCGGCTGCAGGTGAGCTCCGTGGAGCGCGCGCGGACGGGGAGCTCCGAGTAGACTCACGTGTTCCCGGGTGTCGTACAGCGGCGCAGTAGGATGCAGGACTGCATTCTGAGCGAAGTAGAAGACCTCTGAAACGTTGAGGGGGATCTTGGCCGAGCACTCGACGCAGGTCTGTCCGACGTCCGCATCAGCTCCTCGTGCGCTCCTGTCCTCGCGAGCGGTCGTAGACTGTACGCACCTCGACTTCCTTGAACTCCTGCATGATGGGAACAATCTCTGCGGGTTCAAGACTGCGTCAGTAGCTGCCGCGCGTGCCCCGGCTGCGAGACTGACCGTCCATCAACGCTTGGTTTGTCGCGACGCCAGCTCGCAGGTCGATCTTGTTCCCGATCAGGATGACCGGAACCTGCAGTACAGTGCCATCAGTACTTCAATGCGTACTGTCCTGGTCTTGCAATGCTCACGTTGACGCCGAGCGAGCGAATGGTGGGCAGCCAATAGGTCGGCACGCGGTCAAAGGAGTTTGGGTTGTCAATGGCGTCTGTCGCGAGGTGAGGTCAGCGCGAGGCAGCTCCCCAGTCGGTCCCGCTGCACGCACAGACGATGCCGACGACATGGGCCTTCCGGATCTCGTTCTCGAGGTGGGAGCGGTCCTCCGGCCGAGCTGATGGAAGGTCCGGCTCAGCACGCTCTGCGCAACGGCGACACGAGTGACCACGTACGGGATGTGTCGATGATGAGGGTCGTGACGTCGTGCCCTGGGGTGACCTGAGGCGGGATGGTCACTTCTGGGAGTGTTGTCCTGCACGCGCCGGTCGTTAGCTTGCGGGTTCCGCCGCGCCCCGCGCCAGCGTCCCCACGCACCTCGGATGCAGCTTAACGAAAGCCTCCCTGCAGAGTGCCTTGCATTAGCTTGAATCGGCGGCTCCAACGCGCCAGGACTTGCTTGATGAGCGAGCTGATGACACTCGACTTGCCGACCCCCTCGTCGCCGACAATGCACACCCGAATGTCGCGACCCATCTTGGAACTGGTGCTCCTGTGCAAGCGTGAAGAGCCGATGAAGTGATGAGCGAGTTGGTGGACGAAGACGACCGAGCGGCGCGGACGCTGCTTTGAGGCTGATGCTGCGCGCGAGCCTGCCTGTCCGCGTTTCCAGGCGGCGGCCCGACATCGCTCTTGGTTCTAACCATTTCAACTCGCGGATCGGATCGGATTGCATGCTGTTCAACTCGCCACTTCCGCCCTATGCTGGGCCGTACAAAGGTGAGCTCGGAACCCGACCCCGAGCCGAGACTGAAACCGTTAACCATGCGGCGGCGTGCTCGGCGAGCTGAGCTGACCCGCTCGTCGAACCTCAGTGGGCACACTGGATCTCGAGGTCGCGGTGCCCAAGGAGACTTTCGGAACCGCCTTGCTCAAGGGCACCGGAGAACCGGCCCTCGTCGTGAGCCACCTACGCGTCTCCGAGCCGCGCCACCGCGACTGACTACAAGCGCTCGACCTGTCCAGCTCGAGACCGTCTTGGTCACGATGTACTACCCGGCATCGCCACTCAGCAAGGGAACAGGCACGCATCAGCATCAGCGCACTGAGGTCCAGCGCGTTGACGGGCGG
>ERZ1463038.420-NODE-420-length-14425-cov-15.968685_pt1 | contig 14425 bp, 20 predicted proteins | sample MGYA00564479_ERZ1463038 | MGnify/ENA primary metagenome ERZ1463038 (study PRJEB39244, sample SAMEA3635134) | Helicobacter pylori | study: EMG produced TPA metagenomics assembly of PRJEB11511 data set (Assembly of a 5300-year-old Helicobacter pylori...
GCGAAGTGGAGAGGGTATACAGCCGTCAGCACCGCTTCGGCGCACTTTTACGGGGATATTCAATGACGTGCAAAATCTGCGGACGAAGGAAAGTCAGCAATTTTCACCCTAGCCAGAGTATACGTGGCTCACAAGTTCGGCCAGCAGCGGTGAAGAGCCCAGGTACAGATCCGAGGGTGATGATTGAAGCGAGTTGGGTGACGTTGTCGCCCACGAGGAACTGGATGTGATCATCGTGAGCATTAAGCACTAGATTCAATTTTGATTCCTCACGTAGAACACGATGTTCCTCTGCCAGAACAAGATGTTCCTTGTCAGCCGGCTCGATTTGCAACAGTTGGGCTGTAGCACGCACCGGATTCTGGTGAGATCAGGGTGAGTTAACAGAGAACTGTACCAAAGAAGTGTTTTAAGACTTACCAGTATGGGTGCTTCGGCATCCGCCTCGAATCGTTTCTGATGGCGGGCCCAGTGCGATCGCGCCTGTCCGGACCTCCTTAGAGTGTGCGCAACCTCGGGTGGCCATGTAACGAAAGCGTACCTCCCAGAGCCTTCCGACCATGATGATGGTTGCCGAGAATGTTGCGGGTGCGATTCCGATGAGGGTCACCCTAAGATGCCCGGCGTCAGGACATCGTCCGACGATTGTCCGACGGACGAAATGGAAGCATCACCCACTTGTCCGAAATATCGATTGATTGACCAGGAGTATTCCGCTCTGCGAAATCAAGGAAAGCGAAGGCAAACTTCGCAATACTCTGCGTGCGAGGCACAAATCTCAGCGTTCGCCCGCTGCACGAGCAGCAGTAGGGGCCGAACCTGCGACGCCAGCAAGAGTTCCACCTTCTTGCGAGCTTAATTCCAAAGTGTAAGAGGTTGAGCAATCTGCTAGTGCTGTAGAGCTGGAACTCACTGGGCCAAGTTGACAACGTCCTCCAGATGTTTCGCTGGCGCTGCGACCGTCTGTCCAAGGCGGCATTCTGGGCAGTGGGTGGCTTTTCAAGAGTGCTCATCTCGGCCGCCCACTTCAGGGGTCGACGATGGTCTTGCCAGGCCTCGTGCTCCATCGCTCGTGCCCGCTCCCACTTCTCGATGATCACCTTGTCGTGTCGCTGTTCCCACAGCTGGAAGTAGCAGAACTGAGGTGCAGTATTTTTGTCAGTGACCTCAAGCAGAAGAGCAGGGAGACGCCGAACCTGGGCCGTAATGGTGCTTCGTTGCCGATGGTTCAGCGGCTGCGTTCCCGGATGACAGTAGGAGGCTCACACGACCGCACACAAATATACTCCCATCATGATGAACTGTGTGAACGATCCGCGGATGTAGTACAGGCTCACTGGTGGCAACGTGCGCGTCGTTAGCCCCCGGAGTCGCGACGTGCGACGCCACTCACCGATGTTGAGGGTGACCCCGACTGAAAACGAGACGCAGAACCATCCGGTAAAGCAGCAGTCTCTCGCCGCGAAATTCATCATGATCGAGGGCAAGAACGCCGTGCACGCAAAGGCCGCCAACACCCACCCCAGAAAGGCCGCGGCGAGCATGCTGGGCGTGTACATGTCCGCTCGAAGTGATGATCAGTGTGGTGAGAGTGAGCAGTGGCGGTTTGTGGTCCGGGAGAGGGAGATGCTGCTTGTCGTCGCCGAGCGATGGCATGTGGCCTTTGGCGTCCTGCGGCAGGCCGAGTGCCGAAATCGCGTTCGAGTGCTCGCAGAACACGTTTTGGTTGACTGGACAACTACCGCCGAGTAGACTTGGAGTGGCCATCTTCAACCTGGTGCCGAAGAGTTCGAACAGCACCTACGGAATGCGAGGCTGCCGACGCACCGGCGGCCCGAGTCGCCTATTCCGCGTCTTTGCTTGGTGCCCTGCGTGACAGAAAGGAGTGAGCCATCAGAAGACTTCTTCGCCAATGTCGTGCTCGGCGACACCGCCATCATCCCGGCATCATCCCAGCTCAAGCCGGATCGAGGGCGCCCGCTTGTGGACGGTGCGGACGATTGGGAAGTGGCGTTGCCGTGGCGTGCTTCACCAGCTGGGACCTCTGTCAGCCGAGGAGCTTCTGATACTTTGGCCTACGCACACGCTTTGCTCTCGCTGCGAACGCGTCCGCGCGGACGGCTGGTTAGGCCAGCGTGAGGTGTCGCCGCCCACCGACCAATGGCTCCTGGGGGCGATGCACTCCTCTTATGAGGGCCTCCGGAGCAAGACCATAGGGCGTCCTGATCCTGAAGCTCAAGGAGAGCAGGGCTGAGCGAGGACGACGTCGCGCTGCAGGCAGTCGGGAAAGCGGGGGTTCAGGAAGACCAGTGGCGTTGTAGGAGGATTGGACGATGGTGAGGTACGGGAAGCAGTGAGTAGGGGACTGCCCACGCGCTGCGTTTCGGGAGTCGACCGCGCGACGTCGCCTCGACGCTTAAAGACCGTGGAGCTCGAATCGACTTCAACTTGGATTAACAGTCGCTTTTGTGGTGGGTATCAGGCGAGTCGGGTATGGATGCGGGGGTGGGTGGAATGGTCTGCGAGCGGGGGCACGTCGTCAGTCGGGCTGCCACGCTCGCGACCGCGCGCGGGAGACGCACCTCAGTCCAGCTTGGGGGCGTCCTCGTCCGATGTGATGCCCCTGGCTTCCCGCTCGCGCTTCGCGTTGATCTCAACGAACTGAAAGACGACGATGCCGATGACGGCCAGCGCGCCGAGCGAGTTGCTCAGGTTGGTGAGGAACATGTCCGAGATTTGGACCACTGCACCTCAGAAGTCAGTGGGGGCCCGTTCCAAGATTCATCGGGACGCACTGTTGACAGGCTGCGATGCGTCGGTACTCAATCAGTGCGCGCATGGCCGTGGGGCGGAACCCAATCAATTCCGCCAGTTTCCGAACCACACGCGCGCGCTGCAAAATCGTTAACGGGCCCTCCTCCTTCGCCTCGCGCTCTGGACGTCCGCAACCCCACCACCGACCGAACCTCGCCATGAAGATCGAGCCATGCTTCGTCTGCTCATCCCCGTGCTACCCGGGAAACGGTGCGCTCGTCCCGCCCGCGCCGGAGCGCAGACGGCAGAGCTGAACCCCACCTCCCTTGCCGCAGGGACCATGTTCGTCCGTAACGACAGCAAGTGCTTCCGGTTCTGCCGGTCGAAGTGCCACAAGAACTTCAAGTGAGTATCGCCACTCGTAGCACGCTGTGGGAAACCGGGTGGACGCCTTTGAGCGGTCGCGTGGGAGTGGCAAGCTCGCGGGAGCTGCGGACCGGCGCTGGAGATCTCCAGTCATCAGTACTGGGTACTGTGCTGGCCGCGTAGCTGTATTGGGGCTGGTGGACGAGCGCTGCGAGCTCCGGAACATGCGCCACCCCGAGACGCAAACGCAGCGCGCTGACCCAGCCCTTCCACCGCGCAGGATGAAGCGTAACCCGCGTAAGCTCAAGTGGACCAAGGCGTTCCGCAAGGCTGCTGGCAAGGAGATGACGGTCGTAGGTCCCTCCCGCGACCCATGGTGCACTCGGTCGGCCACACGGGAACTCACCTCTGCGACCGCGCAGGACTCGACGCTCACATTCGAGAAGCGACGGAACGTCCCGATCGTCTACGACCGCGACTTGGTCCAGGCAACCATCGCCGGCATGAGGCGCATCGGCGAGATCCGTGCCAAGCGCGAGAAGGCGTTCTACAAGGCGCGGTACGTCCTTGCCTGCTGTGGTCCGTTCGCGCCGGTGCTTACTGCGCCTTTCTATGAATCAGAATGGCCGCCGCCTCGCCAGCAACGCTCGCATCCGACTCGCTCGAGGTCACGCGCTCGTCGCACCTGCTTTCCCTTCTCCACCCCACGCCGCACACCAAGAAGGCGCTCTCTGCGTCCTCGCTCCTGCTTACCGCCCGCGCGGAGAAGAAGGCGGCCCGGATCGCACGCGGGAGCAAGAAAGGCATGGAGTTCGACGGCGGGGCCGCGCTCGGCGACGAGGAGGACGGCAGTGGCGACGAGGACGAGGCGAGCGACGACGACGAGGTCAACATGGCCGAGGCGCTCGCCGGCGCCGAGATGGGCATGGACGTCGAGGTCGAAGAGGTCGAGAAGGTCAAGGTCAAGTCCAAGGCCAAGCCCAAGAAGAGCGCGCTCAGGAAATCGGGCGGCGGCATGGGCATGTCGGTCGATGCCTGAGCTGGTTCTTGTGCTGTCCTGTCTTTCCCCCTACCTCGTACACTAGTTCCCCCACATCGTTCTTTACTCTGGTCCAAAGGCAATGTTCATCCCAGCATTGGTGTATACCTCATCTCGCGGAGAGTCGGTGAGGTGGACGCCAGCTGCAACTTCGCTGGATGACAGGTGCCCGACTCGCTTCAAATTCAAACGTGATGCTCGACTACCAATTCGCGTTTCCACCCAGTGGACTACCTGCAGAACTCGCGTCGGCGGCGCGCGAAGCGACCAGGCTCGCGAGCGCGCCGACTTCAGGAAAAAAGACCTGCACTTCGCGGAAGGCCCACCAAAGAGCGCTTCGCGGTCGGCCCGCAAAGAGCAGTGATGGTCGGCCGCCGGCACTCTCGCCCACCACCGGATCGTGCGCGTCCTCTCTCCCTGCGACAGCTGCCCAAGGATTCGACAGGAGAAAGCGGCCGAAGCATCGAGTTGCTCCAAATCCCGCCCAAGTCGCCCCTGTGCTCGCCGGCGTTTTCCTACCCACCCACGTACACCCCGTCGTCCGCTCTCCGCACTTAAGCAGTGATGACAACGACACCTCCAGCCTCGGTGATCTTCTTCTCTGCCCTCCGCGAAACGTAGCGGGCCTTGACGATGAAGGGGAAGCCGAGACGGCCCTTGGCGAGGACCTTTCCGAAGCCGGCGGCGAGCGTGTCGATGACGGGAACGACGGTCGACTCCGCGGTGAGCTCCTTGCGCTGCTCAACGGGGACGAGCGACTGCACGACGAAAACTTCGTCAGCTGAGCTGCCCCCACTTGTCCGTCGCACCCGGGCCAGCACTCCCCACGGAGCTGCTTCCCATCGCGATGGCAAAGTCGACTGACAGCAAGCTTGTCGACGTTGACGACCGGGCGCCACTTGCCGTGGTCGTTAAAGTGCCTCATACCGACCTTTCCGAAGTATCCGTAATGGTACTTGTCCTGTGGGCGAGCGGTGCGCGGTCAGCCCTCGGCTCCCGTCTGCGCCTCGCCTCCAGCTCGGCCCTCGACCCCCGTGCCATTCGCGTCCCCGGCGCTCGACAGCGGTCGCGAATGATTGGGTCGGCCGAGCAGAGGTCCTGCGGTGCAGCAGAGTCGACTGACGAAGTTGGTACGGTGGTGGTGTTGTCCTCCAGCCTGGGCGAAAAAACGACGCAGGTCAGCCGTCGCGCCCTCGAGACTGCGGCCAGCGGCGGTCTACTCACGAGTCCACGTCCTCCCGGATGCTTTCTGTGCTTACCAACACGTCCGTGACCGGCGGAAACGTGTCCGCGGTGCTTGCGGGTCTTGGAGAATCGGGTAGGCATCTGAGTGTCGGGGCGGCGAGAGACGAGAACGAGCGGCGATTCGAGGTTGGCGGGACGGGAGCAGAGAGCGTCAGCGGCGTGCACTCGTACCGAACAGCAGGACGGCGCACCTTTGTTGAACCGAGTCACAAGCCAACAGCGACACTCCGGTGGACACGGGTTAGGCGACGGCCAAATTCAAAGTCGTGATGTACCGCCGCCGCCCAGTCGGGTGGCGCGAAACCAGCGTTTCGCGCGTCCCGACTTCCACTTCCGCTCGCCCGCGCGCCATGGCTCTTGCTTCTCATCGTACAGCTCCAGTCGTTTGGTGCGGTCCCGTTCACTCGGTCCAGTCAGTCCCGTCAGCTCGAGCTCGGCCTCGCGCAGCAGAGCTGACCCGCCCTCGCCAGCAGCTCGTCGTCGTCGTCAGTCGACAATCCTTTCCTGCCGCGACTCCGACTCTCCCCCGCCTGCGTGAGTCCGCGGTCCCGGCTTCGAGCTCTGTTCCTGCGGGGGGTTCGCGTCTGTCGACACCGGAGCGACGCCGAGGGGGGGTCCGAAGCCGAGTCATGCTGATGAGAAAACCAAGTCAATTTACGGGATGGGGTCCTCCAAGAGGGGACTCCAAGTGATCCTATATATGTTTTAATTCCTGAATGAACAGCAAGCGAGGACATGGGATGGAGCAGACCAGAGTAGTGCGAAGACCGGCGCTGACCCTTCTCTCACGTCCCACCAGAAGCCACGTCCGGCGCGTCGCAACCTCTCCCTCCCGTGAGCCTGCTTTCCTGCGTCTCTTTCTCGAGCTCTTCGACACGCGATGGGATGAAAACCATATGAATCAAATCAATCTGTCAATCCCCTTAGACGATGCGCCCTAACGGGACTCGTCTGTGACGAAAGATCATTGCTCTTTCTGATCGCGTTCGAACTCGACATGACTTCCGAAGACGTTCAGACGTCGAAGCTGACCATCCCGTGTCTCTTCCCGCTCCAGATCCCTCCTCGATAGTCCTCGCACGCCAGGATGAACGCGCCCAGTCGCTTCGAGCTCTTTGTGCTCGCGGACGGCGAGTCGAAGTGAGCGCCCTGCTTTTTCGCCTCGGACCAGAAAATTTACTTTGCCTCTTGCTGCCAGGCTGACCGTTGACGAGGACACCAAGATCCCCAACGCGGCCACAGTCACCATCAACAAGGAGGACCACACGCTCGCAAACATGCTTCGCGCGTTCGTTCTTTCCCTTGCAACCCAACAAAGCCGGTAACTAACTCCTCGTGCTCCCTCAGGCAACTCCTCCTACTCCCCTACGTCATCTTCTCGGGCTACCGCGTGCCGCATCCCCTCGAGCCGCGCGTCGTGCTCAAGATTCAAACCGACGGCACCTTCACCCCGATCCAGGCCGTCCAGCAGGCGTGTGACGACCTCATCCGCACCCTCGTCTCGATGAAGAACCAGTTCCAGAACGAGGTCCTCAAGGCGCGCGCCCGCGGCGACGACGATGGCATGGATGGCGGGGACGGCGGGGGCATGACGTTCTGAAGACGCCGTGCGGACCCGAGGAGAGTGTGCATAGGAAGTTTATTAGCAGTGCCCCGTTGTCGTTTACGTTGATGTCACAATTCCTACTTGTTGATCCGAAGACCTTCTGAACCACTACCGAGAGACGTACGACCTGCAACGGGTTGAGGAAGCATTTGCACACACGATCGAATCAGAAATTGAGAAGGATATGTACCACCAACGCGTTCAAGTTCAACCAAGTTCAAAAGTCAACGCGTTCAACGCTCCCCAGCGCGAACACGAAGCCAGTCGCTGACGCTGCAGAGAGACCACCTATATCGTCTCTCCCAGGTTTCGGAGACACGCACAAGCCACCCAGAGCAGGACCTTGTTTTTGTCGTGGGCAAAGAGAAGAACGTCCGCGGACTCGGACGAGCTTCGCGGGCTACCTTCAACTACTTTGGCTCCCGCTGAGTGACCGGTGAGGCATACACTCTCAGCTCACAACATCTTATTTCTCGCTCGACCAGCGCAGTTGAAGAGGTGTGCCGGTCCGAATCGCGCCTCGGTTCCGCGAGTCCTGATCATGACGTCCTGCACCTGTCTTCTCACCCCGCCGGTCGCGGAGACCTCCTGGACTTCTATACACCTGGTTCGGATTGCTGACAACCTGTGTAGATCATGAACTACGGACGCGTGCGGCCTTGTTGTACTAGGGAAAGATTTGGGAGGAGGGCGTGGGGGGGTGGGGGGGGGGCACCCATCACATACAGCATTGTGGTGCTCCGCCTGGACAACTCTCATGACGAGCTGAGGCACGCGGATTCAGAGCACAGAAGACTTTCGCTTCTGGTGCTTATCGTCGCCATACCTTCGGGAGTGGATACGACGGGCTGCGTCCGTGTGACTTCCCAACAGGCGTACTCGAGTTCTCGCCTCAATGAAGCGGAGGTACGTGAGAGGTAGCAAGAGCTTGCCCCGTGTGGGGTCGGATCGGATCTGCACCGCAGCGTTCAAGCAGGATCAGCGCTGTCTGTGCGACGCGATTCCAGTCACACTGCTCGTGCAGTGCTCCCCCCTCCCAGCGCGTAAGAGATGCGTGCGCACCTGGTCCGGAAACATGGTTGTCATCTATCGTAATCTGGATACCAAGCCTGGTCATGCATGCATCTCGTTAGATCGCTCGCGCATAAGTTCGTGCGAGGGATCTACAGGGGTCAACTCGAAGGGGGGATACCGCACCGGGGAGGTGGCTGCCTACGATTGATCGAGGACTGATCCTTAGCTGTGGGCAGTACAACGCTGTGGATATCGCGTTGATTGGGCCAGAGAGCCGTGCTGCCGCGTCGGGACTCGTCCAGAACTTAGAGCCCGTAACGAGGAAGGACACTGCGTGCAAACAGGCATAGTACCCAGACGTGTGGGAAGATTTAAGCAGAAGATAAATCGTGGTATCCCCATCCAGCTGCATGCTGAACGGCGGTTCGGAGCCCGGCGCCGTGGGCAGGTTGCCAGGGCCAGGTGGGAGCGAGAGCCACGATTGTGCAGGCGACGCGGGACCTAGTCAAAACCAGAACGTTGATTCCTTCCACGCTGATCTCTATTTTGCGGGGGTGATTTCACGCGCTGGAGACGGGCTCTGGGTTCTGGTACTGCGCGGACGCCACCCTCCCCTTCCCTCCAACTTTTCGCCCCGGTTCGTTCGACCTTAGCGGCCTTACCCTTCGTACCAGAGTACCACCTCACTTCGCCCAGCGGCACGCGAGGTCTGAGCATCATGTACGTCGCCCGGTCGAGCTGACTCGCAACCACGCCGCTCGAGCTCACGCTGAACCGCCCACCAGGAACTCTCTTCCGGGCACCCCGCGGCCAGCAACGCCTTTCCGAACTGTGCTGAAGGCGCAGAACAAGCTCCCGGCCAGGCCAGCACGCCGCCACTCGTTCTCCGGCGGCGCATTCGAGTCAGTCCTCTCCAAGGAGCTCTTGAACCTCGCACGCTCCGAGCCGCGCACGGTCGTCACGCCCGGCCAGTCAGACGACGGGAGCAACAGCGACACGCTCGTAGAAGTCTCGCTCGAGATGGAAAAGGCGCCCTTGCCACGGGTCGACCTCGCGAGGACGCCGCGCCCGGCCAACGCTGCGAGGCCGCCGACCGACGAGAACACGGCCGCGCGCCCGACCAAGCCGCACGGAGGACGCGGAGATGACAGCCAGGCCCCTTCAGAAATAATTCAGCGCTCGGTAAGCAACTCCGGCGCCGCCACGTACACCCGCCCGCCGCCCAAGGTCGTCGCCATTCAGCCGTCGCTCGGTCCAGGCTACCCTCCTCGCGGCTTCGGAGGCGCAGGCGCAGGAGGAGTCGCGTACCCGTACGGCTTCCAGCACCCAGGACAGTCGTACCCGTATCCGCCGTGCTCGTCACCGCAAGCGCTCGACTTCAGCATCTACTACGACCAGCCGCCTTACGCTGGCCACTCGCGATTCCCTTCGTTCGAGCACTCGCCTTCGCCGCCGTACCAGACGCCCTACTCACCCTCGGACTACGCGTACGACTCTTCGAACTGTCCCTCGCCGTGGACGCAGCAGGGCGCTTTCTCCCCGGCACCGAGCGCGCCCTTCGAGAGCCCGTACCCGTTCTACGGCCGCACCGCGACGCCGCCGACGCCGCCAGAGATGCACCACTTCGTCGACCACCACATGGGCGACGTCCGCCGCCAGAGCTTCGAGTTCCATCCGTCCCAAGTCATGGGCCACCCGATGCCCTGGGTTGGCTCCCCGACCTCCGCAGGATGCCACCCGACCAGGACGCTCACGATGGAGCAGCTCGAGAGCGGGGCCATCATGCGCCGGATGGGTACCGCCAAGTTCTTCGACGTTCAAAAAGTTGGCCCGGATCTCGCTTGCGTCACTCCGAGCTCACAGATCTTTTGCCAGGGCTTCGGCTTCATCCTCGACGACCGCATCGCAGAGATCGGCAACCGCGACAGTGAGCTCCCCATCGTCCGCCGACTGTCCTTTCGCTGATCTTCCGCCTCCCGAAGTCTTCGTTCACTACACTGCTCTACTCATGAAGAGTGGGTTCCGCTGTCTTTCCACCAACGAGGCCGTAGGTCGTTCCTTCCCCTTCGCGGTGCTGCACAGCCTCACCGTCCGATCCGGCCAGGTCGAGTATGATCTCGTCAAGGCCACTGGAGGCGGTTATCAAGCGCTGAACGTGTGCGGAGCTCGAGGTTAGATAGCATCCTACAGATTCCGGCTGATCCGGTTCAGCTGAGCTGTCCTCGCGTTCGTGCAGGCAACCCTCTCCGCGGCCTCACCGACGCCCAAGGCGCGCTGCAGTCGCGCGGCTCCAGCGAGCGCGGCACCCCTCGCGAGCGCCCCGGAAAGTCGCACCGCAAGAACAGCAGCAGCTCTTCTTCAACTTCGCACGCGTCCCCCAGCAGGATGCCCAAGGCCGCAACCAGTGCGTTGCCACTTGCAGCCATCCCGCGCCCAAAGGCTCAGCACTGACTCGTCCACCCCCTACCACTGTAGCTATGCTCGAATCCACCATCAAGAGTTCCGCTTCTGCTGCGCCCGTCGGCAAGATCCAGGTCCGCATCCCGTCGCCCACCAAGAAGGCGGGCGCTCCGATCCGCGCCCCAAGCAAGAAGGCCGGCCACATCCGCGACTAGGACCACATCTTGACATCTCGCACCTCACTTAGCAGACCTGGATACGGCACATCATGTACTATATAACGAGGGCAGCTGAAGGCGCCGCAGACTCGAAAATGCAAATCCTTTCTGAAATGTGAGCCATCACGACTCTTCAATGCGGACCGGTCTGCATTCGTATAGTTTGGTGATCCGAGAATCCTCTTCAACTCGCACTACAGTTCGGGGAGCCTTCGCGGACACCTCTGCATGTCGTTTCGCCCCTGTCGTTTCGCCCGCCGAATTCACTGCTCTCGTCAGGAGACTCGGCTCTCACATGCATGATCTTTCAGTTAGATCTATGTCAAACTGGACAGTACCGAGGAAGGATCGCAACAGCCAGAGCGTCGGCGCGAGTCGGAGTCCGGCCTCGCGCTCTCTGTCCCTTGGCAAAGGTTTGCGTACAGTAAGGCCTGGATTCAATCAAACTTCCGTGGAATGTCCGCCTGTGTCCACAAGGGTGGCTAAATCTGGGCAGAAGCTGAGGTTCCCTGGCACGTCTCGAACTGTCCAGGCGCAAGTACCCTTTGCAGTACAGCAATTCCGGCTGAGAAGTGAATGTCTATGATGAGGCGCATTGAATCTCTTCTTCATGCCCAGCCGACCTATTGCGGCAACAGAGCTTGCACTTGTCCACGGGCTCCAGGGCCGGGGCCCGACACCTCGTCGCGCGGAGCCGAATTGGGTTGGACGCCCTTACTTGCAACGCATACGCAGATTACCGTCAATCTACATGGTAGATTATCTATGATACAGCCGTGAACGAGACGTGCTGATCCGGATGAGCTCGGCCGGCGCAACAAGTTGGAACGCTGGAACTGGAGCCGTTCAAGTCACCAGCGCGGGAGTGCTCGATTTCACGAGTCTGATGGTATCTGTTCTATAGACTCATACAGATTCAACAACCTCTCATCTCCACCCTCTTCACCGCCGATGCTGTTCAGCCGCCCTAGCTTCCGCCACCCCCTCCGCAAAGGCTCGACGTCGAGCGACTGCTCGACCGAGTCGAACGATCCCTCCACTTCATCGTTGAGTTGGCTCTCGATCATGAGTGATGCCCCATGCTGCAGCTCGAGTGGATCTCGGATCAGCTCGAGGACGTCCGCCGTGCTGTCGTCCGTGCGGCGGAAGGGATGCGAGCTCCTCACGCCGTCCACAAGGTATTTGCGTTTCACTCTGACAGAATTAGGACTCCGCAAACCCCAAAACTCGAGCGCAGCTCCGAGACCTTGATTTGGAACGCGCAGGCTGACGAGGCGAAGAGCGTCGCGCGCAACGACCGCATCCTGGATCAGCGCGAGATGGCGTTATTGTGCCGCAAGTTTGTCGAAGGAGCGAGTAATGAGCTCTAGCATTCGGAAGTCTTCAAACAGAAACCCTCCGACCGATCCCAGTGACCGGCCTCGGCGTCGCCGAGCTCGCACGCAAGTCGACTTCGCGCCAGCACGGCTTCCACTGGCTCAGGTTCATCAGCGAGCCCTCTATGTCGACACGAAGTAATTTTGGTGTCCTAACGAGAATCTTCGCCTCTCCCTAGATTGCGAGTTCGAGGACATCGTCGTCTCGACCTCCAAGGGCCGTCGCAGCGAGAAGGAGGCGCCCATGCGGCTCGTCCATGAGCACCTCGGCTCCAACTTCCGGAAGTCGTTCTTCGAGCTATGTGTCGACGGATATCTGAAGACCTCCACACGGCACACTGCAGGGAGTACCCATCCGTCGTGTGCTGGAGCGACGCGAGCGAAGGCGACCGCCGCTCGTTCATCGCAAAGATGAGCGGAGCCATTGAGTCGGGCCGAATGGGGGTAAGAACGTGCGTCCGTGATATTATATGACCAGGTGGAGAATCGGTTGGGGGAGTTCGCCCGCGTGGAGGGTGAGGAGGTGCGGGCGACGACGAAGTGCGTCGCGCGCTGCTTGTAGTTATCTAGGGCGGAGGCGCTGTCACTGCTGTTTTCAAATCAAAGTCGGTTAGCTAGGATTATATTGAACAGTTGGTCATCTTCAATGGAGACTGAGGCGTCGCACGAGGGCACGTGGGCGGACTCGCGCGCTCGCCGGTCGAAGCGGCTGGACCTTATCCCCAGCATCGCCATGTCCTCCAGGTCTTCGGATTCGATTCGGGAAGGAAGTCGAACCGCACGCCCCACCACGATGTTCTCAAGACGATCGACGTCAAGGTTCTCGCCTCGACAATGGCTGAACGATGGACACTCGTTGCCCTCGAGCGACGCACCCAGAATTAGAGAAGCTGCAGCTTCCAAATGCTTTGAACCAAGAATGCGCAGCGTACGGCCGTTCATTGCTCTTCTATACTCAATGCCCGTGGCCGTCATCGCCACCCTTCTGCTCTGCCGGAACGGTGATCTGCGAGCGGGGGGAAGCGTAAGCGAGGCACCAGCGGAGGGGGCGAGAGCTCGACAAACCCTGTCGTCGATACGGAGCAGCGAGGTGCACGCCTCCAATGCCGACTTGAACGACTTGACCTGCGAGGGATCCGACGTGATCAGTCGTTGACAGCCGAAGCCAAGACGAGGACGGGGGGACGCACCTTAGACGAGCTGGGCTCAAGCACTCCGGCCTTGATGTTGTCGCGGACCTCGCCCTTGGACAGGTCGAGACCGTAGAAGCGCAGGCCGCGTTTTGGGTCGCCGACGGGCGCGCTTTGTGCGGCATTGTGGTACGCGCGGAGCTTGGCGACGAGCTCGGTCGAGTCCTTCGCCGCGTTGACGGCCAGCGTCTTCGGGATCACTAGGAGCGCGTTGGCGAACTCTGCTATCGCGAGCTGCTCGCGGGACCCCTATGCGAGTGAACGGTGGGTCAGTGCGAGTGCGAGCAGAAGCGGCGGGGGGTCGACGCACGAGAGTGGTGGCAAAGTTCTCGAGGTAGATGCTGAGCGCAGTCTCGACGGCACCTCCGCCCGGCACGACGCTCCCGCTCTCCAACGTGCGCTTGATGGCGCAGAGCGAGTCGTGAAGCGCCCTCTCCATCTCGTCAAGGAGGTAGTCTGGACGCAGCTCGGGTCAGTATGTGCAGGGAACCCACTGCGAAAAGGGAAAGCGCACCGTTGGCGCCGCGAAGGATGATCGAGCTCGAGCTGACAATCTTGGTTCCCTTGACGAGGATGAGCTCGTCGTCGCTGATGCGCTCCTGCACGACCTCGTCGGCCTGACCGAGGCTGCTCGCCTCGAACGTCTCCTCGCCGTCGAGGTTGGCGAGGCTGCTGATGAGGGTCGCGCCGGTGGCCTTTGCGATCCGGCGCAGGTCCTCCTTCTTGCACCGCCGCACGGCCATCGCGCCCGCCTCGATGAACTCCTTGAGGCACAGGTCGTCGATTCCCTTGGTGGTAAGAATGACGTTGGCGCCGGTGGCGAGGATCTTGCGGATACGCTCGATGGTGATGTCGGACTCTCTGCGAAAGGGAGTCGGGTTCAGCGCCTAGCTCACGCGGTCGAGGCTGCGACTAGGCGTACCGCTTGCGGATAGCCTCCAACTGCTCCGGGTCGTCAATGGTGATGTGGACACCGAGGTGCATGCTGTTGCGCGGTGTTAAAAGGTCAGCATGGGCGGAGTGGGGAACGGCGGCGCGACGCACCGAGCCTTCATGAGGTTCATGTCGAGGCAGGCAATCTTGGCGTTCGTGATCTTTGTCTTCATAGCTGCGAGAAGACGACTCAGCGACTCGGATCTAACCCAAGCGCGGACTGCAGCAGACCTTGACTGGCGACGGTGCAGTTGAGAGATCAGAAGAGCGTCGTGTAGGGAAAG
>ERZ1463038.421-NODE-421-length-14417-cov-17.160841_pt1 | contig 14417 bp, 16 predicted proteins | sample MGYA00564479_ERZ1463038 | MGnify/ENA primary metagenome ERZ1463038 (study PRJEB39244, sample SAMEA3635134) | Helicobacter pylori | study: EMG produced TPA metagenomics assembly of PRJEB11511 data set (Assembly of a 5300-year-old Helicobacter pylori...
CCTAGGACACTCTTTCCCTACACGACGCTCTTCCGATCTGTCGCCGCCTCGGGCTCGCCGCGCGTACGTCCGGCGCCACCCGAAAAGCGGCGCCTGGCGTTCCAGTCCCACGTACAGCAGCGATCCAGAGCTCGTGGCCTTCCAGATCGAATGCCGCGAGGCGGACGCGGTGATGGTTCGAGTTCAACCCGAGCCTTTGCAAAGTGCTGCGGATCCATCTCGCTCGAACCTCGGCCCCTCGTCTGTCTTCCTTCCCGGTCGCACTCGCCACTCGAGCGACTCGGCCAGCGATGAGCGCCCCCTCACTACCGCCGCTACCGCTCTCGCCCAACCTCCCCTCAGCCGACTCGTTCCCCGCGCTCGCCGACGAGCTCGCACCACCACCAGCCGACGTCGACGACCCAGCACCATCACCAGTCGAGCCGACACCAGCCGACCCTACGCCAGAGCCCACACCAGCCTCGCCCAAGCGCGCCGGCAAGCCGCCCGACACTGCGATGACGCTCGTCAACGCCCCGCCGTTCGACCCCACGCCGCCACCCGTTCCCACTGCGATCCCACTCCCACCAGCCACCGAGCCAACCGCATTGACGGACGAGCCAGAAGAAGAGAAAATCGTCGGCCCCGGCAGTGGACCGCTCGTCAGCGTCGAGCTGCTCCTGCTCAGCGGCAAGCGCGTCAGGTGGGACTTTGGGCAGGGCGCGGACGTCAAGGCTGTCAGGGAGTGGGTTTGGGAGAGGTGGCCGCAAGGTGAGTCTTTGCTGCATGTGCTTGGCTGGTGTGCGTGGCGCGTGTGTACGGCTGGAATCGGCGGGGGTGAGCTGATCTGTGCGTGCTGCTGAGCTTTTTAGACTCGGGCGAGATTTGGGCATAGATTGCTGCGGAGCGCTGGTTGGCTCTTCCGAGGGACCGCTCGAGCGCCTTGCTCCCTGTCCCTAGTGCGAACCGTCGCACGGGACAGGAGGCTCCTGTAGTTCTCGTAGGCTCTCTGGCGAAGATAGCTTGGGCTCTGTCCTTGCTCGACAGCCTCATGCAGTGATGTGCTGTGTTGTCGAGAGTCTCGAGCGGAATGATCCTGCCCTGCCCTCTGCCTCGAGCTCGCATTGGCGTGCTTCTCGAGGTGGAACGCTACTCACGGTCCTCCACACGAACATGACCATATTTTGGACCAAAGTATTTACCTGGTGCAAGCGTGAAGATGGTTCGAGGTGGCGGACGCGGACCGCGGGGTTCTCTCACCTCGAGCACACGTCGTGGTGCTCCGGGCGACGAGATGGATGCCGCAAGCATGGCTCACCAGAGAGAGGTATTTCGAGTCGTGTAGCACATGGTGCTTGGAGCTTCTTTCCCCGCCTGTCGCGGTCTTCCAGTCGAGACGCACTGCTTTCCACCCCGAGTGCACTTCGACGCACCCAGGTTGGGAGGCTTCGCGTCTTCTTCTGGGAGTCTCTCTGAACGAAGTGGCTGCGATCTTAAAAATTTTGTCTTCTGAGACTCACGTGAGGGGGACACTGACAGCCAGCACCTCTGTGATCTGAGCACGCGTCGTCGTGCGTCGATCGTAGAGCTGGCTCGCTGTGTCTGTGTGGGCTTCCTCTACGGTTCGGGTAGTTCTACGGAAACGACTGTTTGACTTGGAGTAACCGTGCGATCAGAGTGACTTCCGGGACGCATTTAATGCTGCTCGCGCGAGCTCTTTGCCAACGCGGGCGCAAGGCTGTGATCCATGCGTTGCTCGATCTACATATCCTAACTCGGTCCTGGGAGGACCGCGAGTCGTGCGAGCAGTCAGCAGCTCCGGTCTAGCAGTGAACCCGAGAGTGCTGCCCACTTCGAGGACCCGAGTCGGGATGATGCAGGGCTGGACAGACAGGCTCATATTGGAGGAAGTCGACGCTGAACACCAATTGATCCTCTCTGCTGTCGCTTGACTACGGGGATGATGCCTTGAGGTCCGGATGTAGCGATTATCACATGTCCAGCCCACTCGAGGAACTTGCATCTGATGACAGGGCCATGCACGCGCACGCCTTCTCTTTGATTCTCTGCATGCCGTGCGCACTTGGGGACGAGAGATATCAATGTGGGTGAATGGGCCCGTACAGAACTATTCAGCTGTGCTGAGCTCGGGGACGGTGTTCGGAGTCAAGCGAGCTCTTCTAACACCGTGCTTGGAAGGAGCTGTGACTCGCGTCTGGTCCTTCCTTTGCTTGCCGGCCATCTCCAGCCCGGACGGGTACACCGCATTGAGTGACGTGCGGTGTCCTTGTGACCGTTGGGGGACGCTTGCGCTTGTGTACCGCTCTGAGGTATTAGAGATAGGCATTCCTCGACACTTGCTGGCTACCCGCGTCTCGCCAATGCCTGCGCGAGTGGGTCCAGACGCCGCCTTCTCACGTCACACAAGGCTCGAAGGGATGCCAGACCTGAGTTTCAGTCCGCTGACTCGCCTCTCTCTTGGTTCCAGAATGGCGCAACGGCGACGAGCCCGTCCCCGCCTCGGCCGACGCTCTGCGCTTGTGCGTCTCCTCCGTTCCCCCGCCCTCCTTCCAGCTCACGCTTCGTTCCCCGCTAGATTATATCTCGGTCGCTTCTTGACAGACAAGGAGACGCTCGCCTGTGGGTCCCCCCCTCATTTGCGCGAGCGGAAAGGTCAGCTGATGAGTGGGGCGAGCAGCGGTCGGGATCCAGCCGAGCCAGACGACCATCATCCACCTCCAGGTGCGCACGCTCGTGCGCGATGGGTACGACGAGGGTGCGCCTTCTGTCTCGCTTCTTTTCTTTGACGACCTGTGGGCTGACGCCCGCTCGCCCGCGCGCAGACCCGCTGAAGCCGGCCAAGTCGGATGGCGGGACCTGCGGCTGCTGCACCGTCTCGTGATCCTCACACCTCCGCCCACTCCGACTGTGTTTACCCCTTCCACGATGGACCATAACCACCTACGGGCCGCGCTCGACGACTTTACGTACCGATACCTCCCATCCCTTGTCTGTGCCCCCCTCCCACTTCCTCACGCTGTTGGGAATCATTGCCCTTGTTGCCAAGGTCGCGATGTCACTCTGGCCGGCCGCCGTCACATTGCGACTCTTCCTTCCCAAGCGCCTTTCGGGCTCTGAGCCGTGACCATGACGAAGGGTGGTGGGAGCAAGAGCGACGTCCTGGTGTCGAGCGGGACCCGCGACCCGCCGCGCACGCACCTCGAGGGATCCAGAGCCAGGATCATCATGCAAGCCAGGAAATAGTTTGCTCGCAGTATCGGAAAGTCAGGCGCTTGTCCGACGCGACCTGAGTGGGAGCGGATCTGAGGACCTGGGTCACGCGGTGCTATCTGCCGGCGAACGGAAGTGACTTTGAACGCCGGTCACCATCTCTTCCTTACTTTTAGCAATTACAGAGTATATTCCTGGCGCTGCTGTGTTTCTGCGTGCACCTGGATCAAGTCAGCGCGATAGTTGCGGGGAGCGCGAGCGACACAGTTGTGCGGTGTAGAGGATGGCGTCGGTGACCACGGCTTTCTTGTGAGTCCGCGCTACTTCTCCAGCGAGATCTAGTACAGCTATTCACCCACCACCGACGACTGTGCTCAGTGATCTCTCCCAAAGCCTCACTTCCACAGCGACCATCGTCCACGAAAATCGGGCACGTCGCCTCCGCCACCGTCTCACGCCTCAGCGAGCACCCATTGGGAGCTCGGCAGATCATGCAACCCAGGAAACAAGCTGCAAACGTGTGCAGGTACGGTGGATCGCCGTCGACTATGGGGACGACGGTCGTCATGTGCCCGAGTCAGGACGGCGGTGCGGGTGGGTCTGCGGGTGAGGCTCGACTTGGGTCGGCCGCTCGCCTGTGGATCAACTGAATTGGCAATGGGGATGCTTTGATCCTGCGATGAAAGATGGGTCTCTTCATGCTGCTTCTCTGCTGGGCCACATCTGATCCGCACCGTCTGGTGGGCGAAGCGCCCGCTTGGAACGCTTTGCAACTCGTTCGATCTGCATGGGCAAAGACGTTCGAAAGATGATCATCTTGACGGCTTGCGAGTCCTAAAGGCAGCGCAAGACCAGGCGAGACGTGTGCTGAGCGTTTGCAGCGACGCGTTGCCGTCCCCCGCCGGCGCACACTTCGACCCGCATGAGGCTGACGGGCGACGAGGCCACTGAGGAGTGCCGGCGCCAAGAGCTAGGTATATCATAGAGTCAGGAAACAAGTTCAAGCTTGCGCGGAATATCAGGCGGACGCAGTTGGGGATGGCCGAGTCAGGGGTCCCGGCGACGGCAAAGTGCGACGAGCGGACGCGGTGGACCGGAGACTAGTCGTGGTTCAATGGATGGAATTGAAATTTGAAGAACATTGCGCACACGCACAAGGTTCTGATTCCCCGTCGCCGCGAATGGGTTGAGACCCCGACGAGTGCCGTGCGGTGAGGCGCGTCGAAGGTGTTCTCGTCTGACACTCTGGTGGGAAGATTAGGACGTGCTGGTCTCTGAGGATATATCTCACCATTGGAAGCCGCCCGGGCCTTGTCGTGGTCTACGCTGAGCAGGGGGCCAAAACGGCGGCGAGTTTGCGAAGCCCAACGCCACCAGCAACGTATGGCCAAGAAGATTCGAGAGGCGGGTTTAACCTCCAAGTCAAGAAACACTCTGCGGACATCTCCAGGGGGCCAGACCTCCTCCTCGTACGAAGGAGACAACAATGCTGGGGGGGTCACGGGGTCAAGAGGCACGACCGGTCTAATGTGGCCTGTCAAATGGGCATAGCCGTGAGGTCATGGGTTTGGACGAGGGCTTACCTTGAGACTGAATTGGAACAGCGAAGTGCTTCCGCTGGCTGACGTGGAGCGCTGACCACGGAGCTCGGTGGGCGCGACATTGAGGCGGAGAACACACCTGCGCGAGCAACAACAGCGCTTCTTTCGCTAGAAGGCAGCTCGTAGGTTCAACCCGGAATCAATAAGAGACAGACTTGCGCCAGTGCTTGTCCGTGCGTGCTTCGACCACTTGGCTCCGACTTTCCAGCTCATCCAGGTCGCAGTTTTGAGCGACACACAATGCACCCATTCTCATATAAGAAATGGACCGATTCTTAAAGTAGACAAAACAGGCTAACGCAGCCTGGTCATGTTGATGTGACGATGCCGGCTGCAGCTATAGCAGTATGCGGCCGGCGGGACTGGGCGAAGCGTTGCAGGGGTGTCACTTAGTCCTCAGCTCGCAACCCAAAGGCCTGACTCGCAGCTATCGCGAACATATCAACGCTCCACCCTCCCTGACCGATGCGAGCGACACGGAGTGGTCGGCGGTGTCTGCGACGCCCGCGCCGAGATTCCTGCGTGCGCTCGTTCCTCGACGCGCATCTGGAGCCTGGTTTATCTCAAAGCCAGGAAACACTTGCTCGGTGCCTTCCACGGACCGCTCAAGCTCGTACATCTTCGCGCAGACCTCAGACACCGAGACGATCGCGCTGAGACGCGGAACAACAACGGCGCGCGCGGGTTGCGGGTCGGGCGGGGACTAGCTCGGTGGCGTTCGGTGTAACCAGAGCTCTGGGTGTTCGAAGGTCACCGTCTTTGAGCTCTGAGAGTCAGTTTTACGCCGCATAAATGCGCAAGAGATGAAGAGAGAAAGGTTGAGGAGAGCGTGGCTGGTCCGAGAAGCAATCGAGGACGTCGAGGGCTCGGCGTTGGCGCGGCGCGACGCCACGCACGGCTCCCAGCTCCAGCAAGGCTGGTGCGCAAGGGAGGGATTGGCTACGCAGGCTTTAAAAAGTTTCTGGCGAGCACCGTGAGTGTAGGGTGCATCTCACAAACGCTGCCGGACAGCTGCGGACAGCAGGTCCGTGCTTCGACTGGTCTGGGGTCCAATACCGACCTGTGCCCCAAAGTCTGCCACTGAACGGGCAGAGATTGTATGTGCTCTCTATTTCATGCTGCGTCGCCAGCAACGTATCATTTACACCTTCTCGAGGCTATCAAGCTTGCGCCTGCCGACCTCGAGCGCGGACACCAACCCGCACGCGCCCGCTGCGATGCTTTTGGAGCCTGGCACATCTTAAAGCCAGGAAACGTTTTCAAAAAGACGATCGTGGGGGTCTAACGCTGTGGATCTTCTCGGGTGGAGCCCAGCGCCCCAGACGCCGATGCGCGACGGCCTTCGCGGCGCGTCCAGTCGCTACGGTCGCGTCACTAGCTCTCGGTGACCCTCTCACCGGGGGGCGCTCTGTAGAGACACGGACTGGTATGTGTAGTATTGAGATGCTTTCTTCGGCTTGTTTGTGCCCATCACGCCCAGGTTCGGACGCAGGCGTGATTGGGGCGGTCTCGCATCCACGGAGCTGAGCCGAGTTCGCCTTGTCGACCACGAGTCGGGAGAACTGAACTGATCATTCGTAGGCGGTGACTGTGCAACATTCTTTCCCACAGTTCGTACGTGTAAAGGCTCAGCGCCCACCTATTGGTAAAGACCGCTGGTGCGACGCACAAATGTCTCGGCCGTCTTGAGCTGGTGGGCCAGACAAAGGCGGGACAGGGAAGGAATACACGCACCAGCGTCCTGTGATAATCACAGCGATTGATCGATAGGCCACATACAAGCTTCAGCCAGCGGCCGCTCAACGGTGGTGTCCCTTTCGAGTGAAGTCCAGGATGTCCAGAAAAAGTTCACTCCGGAGGTGACTGCAGAGAGTTTGTAAAAAGAGATGAGAAGCTCTTAAGTTGTGAAGCGTTCTGTGAGGTGCATCAGCCTCGCTTGTGAGGTACGCTTGGTGTATCAGTTGGGCTCGGAAGCGACACGGCCCGCCGATCCTGCTGTTGGAAGATGCCCCAGTGTAGCCCTGATATCCTGAAACCCAGGAATCAAAAGTCCCAGATCTTGGGGTCTCACCCAGACTGACTCTTTTGAAGATGTTATGATCGAGAACGTCGCCCCCCTCCAAGGTCTGCGCTTCGTCAGGCGAGCTCCCGGCGCCTAGCAGCAGTCCACCTGGTCTATTCAGCGTTCAGGGTACAAGAATAACACCTGAGGACATTGAGGGAGACCGCTCATCTTAGAAGACGTCCAGCGAGGACAATCGAGCTGGGCCTTGTCACAAAAGCCTAGGTTCCCTTGCCACTGCCACCAGGATCTGGAAAGCCCGACGTCCTAATGAGCCACCTTAACCAATACGCAAAATGTCTCTCCACATCTTTATTTCTCATGCCTATCTATCACTCCACCCTATCTAGATGATTACTGCAACCACCACGTTTGTGTGTCGGCGCTGGGGCGGCGAAGCTCCCCCTGCTGCGCAGAGCCGGAGCACGGCGAGGATTATCCTCGAAACCAGGAAACAGGTTGCATTCGTGCCTTATCAGGAGGGTTCGGTGTGCGCGTCCTGCTTATCTCGGAGGTCTATCTTCGCGCGGCTCTTTCGTCACTGGTCTGGAAGGTCGCCGCACCCGCGGGTCCTCTCGCTGTTTGTGCTGATGTTCCCACCCTCTTGAGTGATTTGCTCTCGACCCCATTCGCTTGTATGAATGAAGGACATTCGCGGCGCTGCTCAGCTCAGATGACGGTTCGCTGGCAACACGTTTTCAGACTGTCGCAGCCTGATCGTCTTCCTGTCGTCCTCCCCTGCCGATTTATGAGCAACAACAGACGTATCTGTAAGAGAATTCACTAAAATTTAGACCTAAAACATACAGCTGCGGCTGTAGCTGCCAACACCTTGCTGCCGCGACGTTGTGAAGCAGTCCCGGTCACATCCCATCAACGTACAGTATGTCGATACCGCTTGCGTGCTCCTTCCAGATCACCCCCAGGATTATCCTGAAAACATAAGAAACAGTTCCGTCCTTTCGTGTATCAGCAGATGTCCTGAAGATCCGGCGGCTGAGGTCACCGAGGTCGGATGGCCGCGAGCGGTCGAGAAGTGCGCTTGCTGCAGCGGTGAGATCAGACCCGAATAAGTGAGTGTCTCTCGATTGGTACCAGCGAGAGCGCCGCGAAGTCCGCTCCTCTTCTAGCGCACGACACACGGGGTCGAGGTCGCCGTCGCAGACGGTTCTCGGTTGAGCGCGAGCACTGGGAGCAGACGAAAGGTGCTGGAAGACCACTGGCCGGGGATGAGAGAGCCTACAGTTTGAGACGGGTACGATGCTGCCAGTATACAGAGGCCGCCACTCGCAATCGCGCCTTTGAGCGAGGTCGCTCGCGGTCGCGCGCCTTCCGCCCAAGGCGACTCCGCCGTCGCCAGCGCAAGCCCAGCGGGTGCCATATCCCGAAAGCCAGGAATCACATGGGCTACCTTCCTTTCTGACACTTCACGTCATCTAGAAGAGCACGCCGGATTGCCGCTCCAGCACCACCTCCGCCTCGGAGCAGTCGGTCCAACTGATATCCTGATCGGGACAGCTCGGAGAGAGCGACGATCCCCCTCGCTCGATTCGCCGACAGACAGTCTCCGGTGACGGAGCGTGTAGAAGGCGATGTTGAAGCCTCTTGATGTCGAAGCTGGGCGGGGACCTGGCCGGCGTCGGTTGGCCGTGGCGCTCTTGCTGCTCCCCGTCGGTCCTCCGAGTCGGAATTGTACACCGAGCACTAACTCAGGTTCCAGCAACCCCCCCTAAACGCACCTGAAGCTGCTCTCGCTCTTCTCGTCCCCACCCTGGAACACCGCTCTTTTTGGGAACTGCTCATGGACCGCATCAGCTCCCACACTCCCCGTACGCACGAACGGAGAGAACTTGCGCGACAAAGCTTCCTGGTGCGCTCAACTCCCTTCCCCTTCGCTTTCCAGCTCGCCGCCACGATCACCTCGGGCGTCTTCCCTTTCTCGACCCAGTCGACGAGCGCGCGCAGGATGTCGTGCGTGGCGACGAACGGCTGCTGCGATGGCGCGGATTGGAGGGGCGCGCCGAAGCCGGGGCCGGACTGGTGTGCGGGAGACTTCAGTGGCGAGATTGGTGAGGAATGGGGGAGACGCACGCTGTAGATGCCCATGCCCGGAACGGGGAAGAGCCGGTAGAAGTCGTCGACGGTCTTGCTGCTGTACCGCTTCGTGTGCTCGACGACGCTCGCGTGGTACGAGAGCTGCAAGGAGTCTGCGCGAGCTTCTCCATCTAAGAAGCATGCATGAGTCTGACCGAGTCTTGTGGTGCTGAGGGGGGAAGTTGAGAGTCAGCAATGCTCGTTTGGGTCGCAAACGAACGTTGGGGCGCACCGGTGTTGGGATCGCTGAAGCCAAAGTAGTGCAGCAGCTTGCCGCCCTTCTTCGCGAAAGGGATCAGGTTCGGGCTACTGGCCTGTGTGAGTAATCGTTAGAAATCGTCAGGATCGTGGGCAAGTAGCAAGGACCGACGTTGAGCTGCGAAACATCGACGCTGAGCGTGAACATTGCCGCGCTCGCTTCCATGATGAAGCCCTCGCCGAGGTCTTCACTGTGGGAGGGGATCAACTCAACTGCGTATTCGTGATCACCATCACCGAGTAATGGCATACTTGGGATACTCGGTTTTGGTGTACGAGGTGGGGAAGGACCGCGGCGCCAGGGCGTGATACGAGAGCTCGCCTCCTGGTTCCACGCGGTTGAAGGGACTGGGGTAGGTTGAAAGTTCAGCTCACAGCTCTTTTATAATTGAGAAAAATAGGGCATACAGCTCCTCGTCCTTGTCATAGTGGGTGCTGTAGATCTTACGCACGGCCTTGAGCTGCGGCAGCGTGAGGCACTTCTTCTTCTTGCCATCGCGGCACGTGAGCACTTCTGGTCTGAAGCTGGAGATCCACCGAGCGGGTCAGTCGAAAGTCCGGGGCGGTCCGGAGGGCGTGCGCACTGGCAGGAGCGTGGATCTTCGATCACGCCGTCGAGCACCTGGCAGGGTCAGGCAGGGTCACCACGCCATTCAGAAGAGTTGAGCGTGGTCAGAGAAGCTTTTCGCTCACACCATCGATCGCGTCGCACTGTTTGATGACCTCCTTGTGCACGAGCTTCCATGCCTTGTCGTCCAGCACATCCTTCGCGAGCGGGCCCAGCGTCCCTGCCCTAATCTTTCCAGCCACAAAGTCGAGCACCGGTGCTCCGATGAGCTGTTATCAGAGCGTCGTCAACGTTTTCGCCAGCTTCCCGAGCTCGAGCCGCAAAGCTCACGATGCCGTCAAAGTCGCCAGGACTCCCCTGCGCGCTCCTCAGCCCCGCCGTCGCCCCCATCTCGACTCCAGCATAGTAGCTCCTCACGCCCTTCCAGCGGCCGTAGTACTTCTTCGTGAGCGCCCGCGAGACCTCCAGCGCGCGGTGCAGCGCTCGGCCACCGAGGTCCGCGATGGCGTCCTCGCCCCTGTCGCCTGGACTCGCAGCGACGGCGAAGGTTGCAAAGGAGTTGTTGAGACCGGTGCTGGAGAGGGCGGCGTAGGGGAATGACCAGTAGGAGTCAGGCGAGCCGAGCCCGAGGAGGCGTTTGTTCCACTTGTCTGCCAACTGATGTGAGCAGACTCGGCGTTTGAAATGGGACTGAACTCACCAGGCAGCCACAGCTCAGCGCGCGCAGTCGAGTTGGTCGTCTCGTTGGTGGTGATCGTGAGCTCGAGCCCTGTGCGCTCGTCAGCTCCCACCCCCAACGCGCGCCCTTGGGTCCAGACTCACTGCAAAACGCGGTGGAGTTGCTTGCGATGAAGCCCAATCGCTGCGAGACGGGCCTGACTGTCGATCCGAGCGGGTAGTACGTCGCCGAGGTGAGCTCGACACCTGAGAAGGCGCGCGACCGCGGTAGGCTGAGCGACGAGCACCGGGGCTCGTACTGGGGCGTCCAGAGCGTTGAGAGGCCTAGGATGAGCTGTAAGGGGTTCACCATCGCTGGAAGGTGTGGTGAGCAGACAAGGTGAGCTGACAAGGTGGAGGGTCCGAGTGATCGCCCGAGCTCGGGCCGCTGACTTGAGCGTGCTGAGGCGAAGCGTGTATGCCACTTATTTCTTGCGTGGAGTGATCCAGCGTTTGATGATAAGTGTCTGTGAACTACATGATCGGCTTATCGCACGCGCGCCAGGCGTGCGCGAAATGTATCCGTCTGCCGTCGCAATGCCACCGGCGTCGCGCTCGATCGCACTCGAAACGAGGATGCCGGTTCGGTACAAGGTGCATGGCATTCGGGCTTAGAAGTGTTTCAAGAGGTGGCCACATATCACGGTGAGGACACGCGAGTGGCATTCGGTGGCATCGGAGCCGAGTAACCAAGGTCAGGTCATGGAGGAGCCCTCGCTCGACTCGGACACGAGAGCTGCGAGAGCGAAGCATTCAGCCGAGTCCTGTGTCATAGATCTGACTCGGACTTCTTATAAGTTCAATGTGGGCGAAACAGCGTCCAGCAATCGGTGCCCCCACCCGGCGGCCGGCGGCCGGCGTCGCCGTAGCTCACTCACGCAGATCTGCATCAGTTCCCTTCCTGACATCGCTCTACTTACTTACGAGCGATGATTGATACTCAAGAGCTGCTCGGTTGCTCTCGAGTCCGAGCAAGTCCCTCCACAGAGATTTGCATTGCGCCCGACTCTCGCATGTCGACAAGCTCCCAAGCCCAGCACGGATCCACTTCACAGGAAATTCAAGAGCCTAAAATTGGCGAGTGTTATATGCTGGCGGAGTAGACGCGAGTCCGACTGCTCTGCGCCTTCGGGGTCCCCTCCGCTCATCCACTCTCAAGCCAAAGTGGAAGCCCTCCCGTGCGCCGCGCTGATGCAACCAAAAACGACGAAGGAAAATAACAGGCCTAAATAGTGCGAGCGAGTCCCATGCTCTCGAGACTAGGCTCGCAATCATCCCGTCGGCTGTCGGCTGCTCGCACACCTCCGTAGGTCATACTCCGTGCAGGCGCCCCTTCATCCACGCCAAATCTCTTCTGATCACTTGCACATAGTCGGTACAGCATCCGGTAGCGCTAGAGCTCCGACAGAAGCTCGAGCGGCGCTGGTCGGTCCGTTCTGCTCAGCGTCAACTCGGCCGTGCGCTCTCGCCCAAGCCCCATATCCCTCTCACATCCCATTCCAGTCGAGTGTGCGCAGACATCACGAGAAATTCGGAGAGCATGGGCAGGTCTCCTTCGGTAGATCTGCGTCGCACTCGCCCCGCTCGGGCCGTCGCTCACAGTCGGCGGGTTTCACTGACAGTGACATCTTAAGTGACCGAGTCTTGGTAGGTAATCAATGCACGAGCTACGTCCACCACCACTCGTCGCACTCGAGCTCCTTCCAAGCTCGAGCAACGCAGGTCGAGCCGTCCTGCTCGGATCCCCTCCCGCCATCCTCGCGTACGGTTCACAGCATACTGCTCAGCTCTCCAACGCAGCTGATAAAAGCGACCCCCAGGTCCATCCACTACCGCTCGAGCGTCGTCCGAAGCTCAAGCGACGCTGACTCGGGCGGCGGGCGCCGGTCGTGCTCGCGGCCGTTCAGCTCCCACGCCTTCGTCGGCTGTCACCACTCTCCCCGCGTAGACTTTTCCAGCAGACGTAATCTCCCACCCTGATGCAGTACAGAGAGACTCGCGTTGGCTTGCCCCGCCCGCGTTGCTCGTCGACCGAGCCTCTTCCGCCGGCGCCCGTCGACCCAACCCACACTGCTCCCAACGCAATCAGCGCCGACGAACGAGCTAGCTGGAGATCTGGTCCTGTCACGCACCAGGTCCTTCGCCCGCTGTCGGCTCGTCGAGGGGGAAGAGCCGGTGCGGCCAATCCGAGTCTGCAGGCGCGAGTCGAGTGGGGGAGGCCGGGGGGGACGAACGCGAGAACGATGAGGTGCGTGAGTATTCCGGCAGGTCGGGAAGTACGAGGGGAGCGTACGAGTGCAAGAGACCTGAGCTGGACGGGCGAACGGGCCAGGTTTGTAATGGTCGATTTCGGTTGCTAATGGAGGTAAGGGCACGGACCACTCTTCCCACTTTGCGCCGTCGAGCCCGACGACCGCGACGATCGCTTCGGCTAGGCAAGTGGGGGCGCAGCACTGGGCGTCGACGACCCAATCAGTCCGCTCTCCCGGCCGCTCGCTCCAGTACTAACAAGCAACTCGGAGATTCTTTCTTTCAAAAACACAGTCCACAACTAACGGAGAGAGAGAGCCCAACAAGATACTACCCACGCTATTCACACCTCGACCAGCCCGGGTAGTATCGCACCCCACTCTTGACTTGAGCCGTCCTCGGGGGACGGCTAGGCGTCCTCGTCCACAATTCCAAGGTCTTTTTTGGCCTTCTTCTCCTTCTTCGTCATGAGCGAGACTGGCTCGGGGGCGTGGTGCGCTGTGGACGCGACAAGGGAGGTCAGTGTCCGGTTCGACGGCGGTCAGGTTCGAGTTGGAATTGAGTGTGAGGAGAGATGGGGACGGCAAGGAAAGAAACTGAGAGGCAGAGCGGCGCGCGCGCGATCGTGGTCACACGACCTCGCCCGCGCGACGACGGCGACGACGAGCCGAAGTGGGGGGAGAGTCGCGGTGGCGCACGCCTCACTCAGCGGCGTCGCACCGCTATCATCGCGCACCTTGCAGTCCATCAGACCGCATACCATGTTGCCCACTGCCGTCTCCGTCGCCCAGAGTGGGGGTGTCGCGCGACGTGTCCCTCGGCCTGCCAAGGTGGGGGAGGACTCACAGTTGCGAGCCTTGCGCGCGGCCTTCTTCTCCTTCTTGAGGTCCTCCTTCTTCTTCTCGTCCATCTGCTTTTGCCACGCGCTCTTCGTTTGCATCACCTGTCCCGCGGCGTCGCGTCAGCACGAGGTGAGGGCCGAGAAGGCGAGGGAAGGGGACGCACGGGGAAGCCCTGGTGGTCGACGACGACGACCTCCTTGTTGTGCTTGCTCAGGAGCGGGTGGTCCAACGCCTCTTCCTCGGGGATCGCGGCCTGGGCGAGGGCGAACTCGGGACTGGGGAAGTGGGACCCTTTGGACGAGTCGGCAGAGGTGGACAGGGTCGAGTCGGACAGGAACGACGACTGGCTAGAGTAGGACGACATGGCGAGCGAGGGGTGCGGACGGGTGGGGGAGGGCTTGGAATCCGGGTGAGGGACGAAGGGAAGAAGAAGTGGGGCCGACCGTGCGCGATCTGGTGACCCTCCCCCCCCCCGGCCAAAAGTAGCAACCACGCTGAGACCGAGCTCTAACTCGTTCCGGACCCTTCTACGCCCGTGACCGCCTGCCTCTCGCCACCTGGGTTCTGGGAATGACCTGGATGCGCCCCCAAGGGTGGGCAACGCGTCGGCCGTCGTTGTCCCCGTGTGGGGGGAAGGTGACTCGGTCGGGGTGCGCTTGGGGGAGCGAGCTTCACCCTCGTCGGACTGCATATAGGTTTATTTCGGTTCATGCCAGCTCTCAAAGGCAGGCAGGGACGTCGAACGAGACCAAGCGGGCGCGTGCGAACCTAGATCGGAAGAGCGTCGTGTAGGGAAAGAGTGTCCTAGGTGTGTA
>ERZ1463038.422-NODE-422-length-14409-cov-22.798871_pt1 | contig 14409 bp, 13 predicted proteins | sample MGYA00564479_ERZ1463038 | MGnify/ENA primary metagenome ERZ1463038 (study PRJEB39244, sample SAMEA3635134) | Helicobacter pylori | study: EMG produced TPA metagenomics assembly of PRJEB11511 data set (Assembly of a 5300-year-old Helicobacter pylori...
ATGCTGAAACCGAAGAGTTTTGCGGTAAAGTGGGGGTGTAACAGCACCCCCACCCGCTTCGCTCCAAAAACCAAGGAAGATCTATGAAACGGATGTGGGCCGTTTTGATGATGACCACCAGCGCGCAGGTGTGGGCTGGAGATCCGGTAGCAATGCCGCTTGTCATCCAAATGCAGAGAGCGGCAAACGCAAGCATGTGCGAATCCTACAAAGGCGACAGAACGCCACTGGGAAAAGCAATGAACAAACAATGCAGTAACCGAGCAAAAGCAGAGTTCGAGGAAATGCAGGATGAAAAGCCCCTCAAGGACTGCATGAAACCCGGAAACGTGATCGACGATGACGTTAGAAAATGCATGAAAGGCTTGTAAAACCGCGCTAGAGAATAGGACCTACCGGGACCTGTCCTAATGCAGTGCTGAGCGTCACGGGACCGTGAAGGCTACGCAGATAGACCGAGGCGAAAGCTTTGGGTAAACAATGCACGAAGTAGGCTTGGCGGCGATCTGGCGAGGTTGGAACGCGACAAAAACCCTCAGTGATTAGGCGATCGCTGGGGGTTTTTATTGGACGTGAAACCGGCCGGCGTTGCCGGGTATCGGCGCACCAGGTGCAATGCCTGGCTGGCGATCGAGAAGCGCCTAATGCCCTACGGGCAGTCGAGGTATGACGGCTGCAAGGGAAAGTTCCACGGGTCTGTTGTCTCCAGGCGGAACTGGGGGACAAGCCCAGCCCTTTACGGGGTCAGCAGCGCTACTGACTGATCCTACCCGCGGAGCAGACAACAGGCCGGTGGAACTTCGAAGCCTCGCATAATGGACGTTATGGCTAAATCCGACACCGGGCGCAAGCGATTTTCCCGGTGTCAGATTCTGGCCGTTGGCCGCAAGTACCATAACGTCTTGAATATTATGCGAACCGTCCTATGCGGGGCTGGAGGGCTCTGGCGGTCAGATTTGAAGCTCTGGCTCATAGGGTCTCCGGCTCCTATCGGGATCAGGCAGCAACTTAAGCAGCGGCATTCCATAAAACACGATGAACACATCTTTGCAGCCCAGCTCGCGATACCAGTGCACAACGTCTTCAATCAGTTCGTCCAAGACTCCGATCAGAATGTCGTCGTAACCTCCAGGAGCACCGGCTTCATATCGATAACGCGCATTAGTGAAAACTTCACGATCCTTCTCGATCCAATGCTCATGGCGATCAAGCCGAATACGTTGCCTGATCGGTTCAGGTATTGCATGAAACAGCGTAAGCAGATCGTGCTTATTAGGCGCTCTGTCTTTCCGATAAGCCGGAATTCTGTCTGTGGCTTTCAAATGCTCATGGGCAGCTTTATTGCGCCCGGGTCCAGTTCGTAGGTTTCATTGACCTGGCCATTGATCTGCGCAATGTCCAGCATGTCATGGCCACGTCTAAGGTGCTTCGCAGCCTGCAAATAGCGATCGGCGCTTTCAACCATCCAAGGCGATAAATTTGCCATTACAACAGTCCTCTCACTCGTTTTCGTTCAGTTCTTAGACACCAAAGCCAAGAGCTTCGGAATGCTGGAGCCCTTGATTTACGTGGCTTGTTACCAATTACACGTGCATCCATGCGGCCTTGAAAGATACCGCACATGCTTGGAAGATAGCGATCAAGGATGAACTACCCCTAGTTTATCTAATGAGCTACCCTCCTCCTTTGATAACCAATAATTATAACTAAACTAAATTACCATTTAGATGAGCTATTATTCAGACGGCATAAAACTATCACCCCACGGTTGTCCACGCGCTCAATTGTGAGCGCCCTCCTCTAATGAAATATGCTGCACTCAGCATGCGCATGAGCTGAAAAGGTTCCTACATTGTTTGAGCGTTCCTTTCGCATTTAATGTAGTGCTCTAGCCTTGGTAGTCCAAATCAAGTGCTGCCAAAGGGTCCTCGTGTTTAGAACCCGCCACCGCCAAATGCTGCCCGACTCGCTGAGCGCCAAGCTCAAAGAGCAGCGGCAGCCTTGCCCAGACCGCCGCGCTGCATAACCTCGACGATGATTGGCACTGGAGTCATCAGGTGGTTGCGCATCATTGCTGTTGCACGAACGGTATCGCGGGCGAGGATGGCTTCGACCAGCGCGGCATGTTCCTCGCGCTTGAGCTTCAGGGCTTCGTCAGAAAAAACCGTTTGTGTCAGCCACAGGTGGCGGTAGCGCTCGGCTTGGTCAAACAGGTAGGTACGCGCCTGGAGTAAATGCTTGGAGCCGCAGCCAGCCGCAATGGCACTGTGGAAAGTCTTGTGCCGCTCATCCCAGACGTCGAGCACCTGCTCGCGGGTTTTCACGTCCATTACCTTAGATAGCGTATGGGACTGCGCGAGTATCTGAGCCTCCCAGGCGTCGTCGCCGCGTTCGATGGCCAGGCCGACAATCATGGCTTCCAGGTTGGCGCGGGCATCATAGATGTCCTGCATTTCCTGCAGCGACATGGGCGCTACGCGGTAACCTTTCTGGCTGATTACCACCACTAGGTGTTCAGCCACCAGTTGTGACAAAGCTTCTCGCAGTGGGCCTACACCAAGGTCATAACGTTCCTTCAGCCCGCTCATAAGGAGCTTCTCTCCAGGCTTGAAGACTCCACGGATGATGTCCCGCTTAAGCCGCTCATACCCGCTGAATACAGAGTTCTGCCTGGGGGTGAGGCTATCCAAGGTACTGCTCCTCAACTCGTCAAAGTCTCCATCATACCTAAACATCTACTGACCGAAAAATATTAGACAATGAAGTATTTTGTCTCTTCTTTTTAAAAACGTAGACATTTTATGTTAATGGCGATATTTTCATTCCTGCTTGACCCAGATCAACACGGGAAAGCGATTTTCACCCCACTTTGCCAGGAGCCGCCATGAACGCCTTTACTCAGATTCAGGACCTTGTGATGCCGCTGCCGTCGGAAAGCAAGGGCTTCACCCTCGCCCCTTCCAAGCAGTCACCTCGCCTTCTTGAGCTGACCTTCGCCAAGGAAACCGTCGACGCGTTCGTTAGTGCTGTTGCCGAGTGGCCGGTACAGGCACTGGAGTACAAGTCGTTCCTGCGCTTTCGTGTCGGTCAGATCCTTGACGATCTGTGCGAAGGTACTCTGCGCCCGGTTCTGATCAACACCATCCTGGACCGCGCCACCGGCGGCATGCTGATCACCCCTGAAGGCCTGTGCGACGTGACCCAGGCCGATGACATGGTCAAGTTCTCTTCGGCAGTGGCGCATCTGATTGGTCGCTCCAACTTTGATGCCATGAGCGGCCAGTTCTACGCGCGCTTCGCAGTGGTCAACACCGACAATTCCGACAGCTATCTGCGCCAGCCACACCGTGTGATGGAGTTGCATAACGACGGCACATTTGTCCAAGAGCGCACCGACTACGTGCTTATGATGAAGATCGACGAGCAGAACATGGAAGGCGGCAATACCCTGCTGCTGCACCTGGACGACTGGGAAGACCTGAGCCACTACTGCACGCACCCGCTGGCCCGCCGTGAAATGCGCTTCACCGCGCCACCGAGCAAGAACGTGCGTGAAGACGTGTTCCATGCGGTGTTCGACAACGACGCTGAAGGCCGCCCGACCATGCGTTACATCGACCAGTTCGTGCAGCCCAAGGACTTCGAGGAAGGCATCTGGCTGACCGCCATGAGCGAGTCCCTGGAAGGCAGCCAGAAGAAGGTATCGGTATCGGTGCCGGTCGGTAGCTTCGTCTTGGTCAACAACATGTTCTGGCTGCACGGCCGTGACCGCTTCACCGCCCACCCGGGCCTGCGTCGTGAGCTGATGCGCCAGCGTGGCTACATCAGCTACCAAAAAACCATGTACCAGCGCGGCCAGTAAGGTTTGCCAACAGCTGAAATGACGAGGGCCACCACGTGCGGTCCTCGTCATGCCTCAAATCAAAACGTAATTCAGGTGGGTGCAAGCTAATGGCTGCGTACGACTTCATTATCATCGGTGGCGGCATTGTGGGCATGTCCACGGCCATGCAACTGACCCAGGTTTACCCGGATGCAAAGATCCTCCTGCTGGAAAAAGAGTCCGGCCCGGCCAAGCACCAGACTGGCCATAACAGTGGCGTGATCCATGCCGGTGTTTACTACACACCCGGCAGCCTGAAGGCACGTTTCTGCCTGGAAGGTAACAAGGCGACCAAGGCCTTCTGCGACAAGCACAGTATCCGTTACGACGAGTGCGGCAAGCTGCTGGTGGCCACCAACGAGCTAGAAATGCAGCGTATGAGCGCGTTGTGGGACCGTACCGAAGCCAATGGCCTCAAGCGTGAGTGGTTATCGGCCTCCGAACTGAGTGAGCGCGAGCCGAACATCGTCGGTCTGGGCGGTATCTTCGTGCCGTCCAGCGGCATCGTGAACTACGCACAAGTCACCGTGGCCATGGGCCGTGAATTCGAAGCCGCCGGTGGCGAAATCCGCTACAACAGCGAAGTGGTTGCCATCGACGAGCGTCCCGATGAAGTGGTGGTGCGCACCGGCGATCAGGAGCACCACGGGCGTTTCCTGATCACCTGCTCGGGCCTGATGGCCGACCGCGTCGTGCGCATGCTGGGGATCAAGCCGAACTTCATCATCTGCCCGTTCCGTGGCGAGTACTACTTGCTGCCCAAGCAACACAACCAGATCGTCAACCACTTGATCTACCCGATCCCGGATCCGTCCATGCCATTCCTCGGCGTGCACCTGACCCGCATGATCGACGGCACCGTCACTGTCGGCCCCAACGCCGTGTTGGCGATGAAGCGTGAAGGCTATCGCAAAACCGATATCTCGCTGTCCGATATGTTCGAAACCCTGACCACTCCGGGCATTCTCAAAGTGCTGATGAAGAACCTGCGCCCCGGCCTGATCGAGATGAAAAACTCGCTGTTCAAGGGTGGTTACCTGAAAGAGGTTCAGAAGTATTGCCCAACCATAGCCAAGAGCGACCTCACCGCCTACCCGGCCGGTGTGCGCGCCCAGGCTGTCTCGCTGGACGGAAAGCTGATCGACGACTTCCTGTTCATCAACACCGCCCGTAGCGTTAGCGTTTGCAACGCCCCATCGCCCGCAGCGACGTCGGCCATCCCGATCGGTGCGTACATTGTCGACAAGGTCCGCGAGCAGTTAGCAAGCACCGGCGTCAGTTTCGTCAAACCGTACAACTCCGTTCGGGCTGCATCCACTGCAACCTGAGGCTGGGTGCCAAAGATGGGCGCCGCCGAGACACCATCGTGTCATCGAAACTTTTTCCTGTACCCATGAGTGCTAATCAATGAACAATAATAAATTGTCACTTGCCGAAAAAGACGTACAACACCAACTTCACCCCTACACCGATGCTCGTGTGCACGAGGAAGTCGGCCCGCTCATCATCGAGCGTGGCGAGGGCATCTATGTCTATGACGACCAGGGAAAACCCTACATTGAGGCCATGTCCGGCCTGTGGAGCGCAGCCCTGGGTTTCAGTAACGAACGCTTGATCAAGGCCGCAGAGAGTCAACTACGCAAGCTGCCCTTCTACCACCTGTTCGGCCACAAGGCGCACGCCCCCAGCATCGAACTGGCAGACAAACTGATCGAGCTGGCGCCGGTGCCGATGAGCAAGGTGTTTTTTACCAACTCAGGCTCTGAAGCCAACGACACCGTGGTCAAAATGATCTGGTATCGCAATAACGCCTTGGGCAAACCGGCCAAAAAGAAATTCATCAGTCGCATCAATGGTTACCACGGCATCACCATCGTCAGCGCCAGCCTTACTGGTCTGCCAGCCAACCAGCGCGGCTTCGATGTGCCGCTGCCAGGGTTCTACCATGTAGGCAACCCGCATCACTATCGCCATGCGCTGGCCGGCGAGAGCCAGGAGCAGTTCGCCGATCGCCTCGCCGCAGAGCTGGAAAATCTGATTCTTCGCGAAGGGCCGGAAACTATCGCCGCTTTTTACGGCGAACCGCTGATGGGCGCGGGGGGAGTGATTGTTCCGCCGCGCACCTACTGGGATAAAATTCAGGCGGTCTGCCGCAAGTACGACGTACTGGTTGTTGCGGACGAAGTGATTTGTGGCTTCGGCCGTACCGGCAACATGTTCGGCAGCGAGACCTTCGGTATTCGCCCGGACGTTGTGGTGCTGTCAAAGCAGCTTTCCTCGTCCTATCAGCCGATCTCGGCGATTCTGATCAATGACGAGTTGTATCAAGGCATCGCAGACCAGAGCCATGCCCTGGGCACCCTGGGCCACGGTTTTACCGCCGGAGGCCATCCGGTCGCTGCCGCCGTAGCACTGGAAAACATCAAGATCATTGAAGAAGACAATCTGGTGCAGCATGCCGCCGCCATGGGCAAGATCCTCCAGGACGGGCTGAACCAATTAGCCGATCACCCGTTGGTGGGCGAAGTGCGTGGGCAAGGTCTGATCGCCGCTGTGGAGCTGGTCGCCGACCGTGCAAGCAAAGCCCCATTCGAGGTAACAGGCAAGCTCGGTCGCTACCTGGCCGGTCGCGCTCAGGAACACGGCATGATAACTCGCAATATGGGCGATGCTATTGCCTTCTGCCCTCCGCTGATTTCCAGCGAATCCGAGATCCGTTTGATCCTCGAGCGTTTTGCCCGCTCGCTTGAGGATACCCAACGCTGGTTCAACGCTAGCCGCTAGGTCGCCAGCGATCCCTGAGGGAGTTCTTCGCATGTAAAAAAGCCGCTCGCTTATAGTAAGTAAGCGGCTTTGCGGACCGGGCAATAGCACCGACTACTCAGTCGTTGCCGTTCCTGACTTTCGCAGGGCTTGGCTCTCACCACTCACTGCGAGTTGGAAATGCTTTTTTTACGTTGCTACGTGAAATCTGCAGCTCTCGGAACTAGCCCAGCCATGCCTCAGGGCTATCGAAAAACGCTCTAGCGTTGCTCTCCAGTGTTTCTAAGTGATAACCGCCTTCCTGCACAATCACGCATGGCACACCGAGGTCACGCACGCACTCGCCTAAACGGGCAAAGCCTTCACGAGTGACCGCCACTTTGCTTTGTGGGTCCAGCTCATAAACGTCGAAACCCAATGACAACACCAGTGCGTCGGCGGAAAACGCTTTTACCGCGGCCAGTGCCAGCTCCAACTTACCGAAGAAATCCGCTTCGCTGGCCCCATGGGCCATCGGAAGATTGAGGTTGTAACCCTCACCAGCCGCAACCCCACGCTCATCTGAAAAGCCTGCTACGCCGGGATAGAAATTGGTCGGGTCGCCATGAATCGACACATACAAAACGTCGTCACGATCATAGAAGATTTCCTGTATGCCCTGACCGTGATGCATGTCGGTATCCATCACAGCCACACGCTGGAAACCGTCACGCAACGCCTGGGCAGCAATCGCCGCGTTGTTCAGATAACAAAAACCGCCGGCGGCCTCAGCTCGGGCGTGATGTCCCGGCGGGCGGCATAGCGCATAGGCGGCAGGTGCACCTTCGAGCAAGGTCTTCGCCGCAGCTACCGCGCTTTGCGCTGACCAGTACGCCGAACGCCAGGTTAACTCACCGATCGGGCAACTCCCATCGGCCAGGTAACGCGCAGCCTGGGCGAGAATCCCCCGCAACGCATTGGGTTCGCGAACGAAGATATTAGACATCACCTCTTCGCCCCAATCTTCCGGCACTTCTTTCCAGCGTTGATGAGCCTCTTGCAAGAAAGCCAGGTAATGGCCTCCGTGGACGGCCAATAATGGATCAAGGCCGTAATCTTGCGGCTGTTGAATATCGAAACCCAGCGCCTGTGCCGCTTTTAGCAGATTGCAAGCACGCTCAGGTACTTCCTGAGGCGTACGCATCTGACCACGGGAGTAATAGCTGCGCGGATAATGGAGAAGTTGTTCGGGGTGAAAAAAACTACGCATCGGACTCTTTCCTTATTCAACCTGACCAGCACGGGTCAGTACTGCGTTGAGCAATACGTCAGTACCCCGACGCACATCTTCGGGCAACACATCTTCTGCTTCGTTGTGACTCAAACCGCCGACGCAAGGAATAAAGATCATTGCCGTCGGGCAGAACCGCGCAAGGTGAATGGCATCATGGCCGGCACCACTGACGATAGGCTGCTGGGCATAGCCCAAAGCGTCCACGGCTTGTTGCACGGCGGCCACGCAATCGGCATCGAATGGCGTGGCTGGGCTGATCCAGTGCGGATTGACACTAAGAGACAAGCCGCGCTTGGCGGCAATGTCTTGCAGGCGCGAACGGACCTGTTGCTCCATCACCTCAATGGCGGCATCGCGATGATGACGAAGGTCGACCGTGAAGTTCACCATCCCGGGGATGGTATTGCGCGACGACTTTGCAATGTTCAACTGGCCGACCGTGGTCAGCCCCTCGGGCGCGAAATCACCGGCCAACGCTTCCAGCGCCTGAATCATCTGCGCCGCGCCGTACAAGGCATCCTTGCGCAATGGCATCGGCGTGGTGCCCGCATGAGCCGCCATGCCCTCAACGCATACGTCTAGCCAGCGTATGGCCTGGCCGCCGCTCACAACGCCAATACTTTTTGCGTTGTCTTCAAGGATTGGCCCCTGCTCGATGTGAGCTTCAAAATACGCGTCCACCGCCCCGCCTAGCGCACGCTCACCGTCATAGCCAGTACGCTTGAGCGCCTGCGCTACCGTCACACCGTCGTTGTCCTCGACGCTCAGCGCTTTTTCCAGCGCCAGCGTTCCGGTGAACACCGCAGAACCGAGCATGGCGGGAGTAAACCGTGCGCCCTCTTCATTGGTCCAGACCGCGATTTCAAGCGGTTTTCGGGTCTTAATCCCTAAATCATCCAGGCGCCGCACCACTTCCAACCCAGCCAACACGCCATAGACACCATCGAAGCGCCCACCTTCGGGCTGAGTATCCAGATGGCTACCCATCATTACCGGAGCCGCCTGCGGGTCAGTACCGGCACGTCGGGCAAACAGGTTGCCAATACCGTCAATACTCAGGGTCAGCCCTGCATCCAGGCACCAACCGCTGAATAGTTCACGACCGACCTTGTCTTCGCCACTCAGGGCCAGACGGCAACTCCCGCCCCGCGCCGTTGCGCCAATTTCGGCCATGGCCATAAGGCTGGCCCATAGGCGCTCGCCATTGATTTTCAACATACAGATTCTCCAACGGTGTCAGGCGCTATGAGCCATTTCAAGGCGATGTGCATGGGCATGACGGCGGGAAAGTGCCAGCACGCAGAACAGAGATACGCCTGCGATCGAACTGTAGAACACTGCCATAGGCCACCACTGGCCGAGGTACTCATGGGCAAGCCAGGTGCCTATCAATGGCGTCAACCCGCCAGCCAGAGCGCCACACACTTGATAGGCCATGGAGATAGCCGTGTAACGCACTCGAGTTTCGAACAGACCACTGACGTAACCAGCGATCACTGCGTAGAACGAAGCCATGCATACTACCGCCAGGGCAATACCGAAGATGATCAGCGGCGCCTGGCCGCTGCTCACCAACATGAACATCGGATACGGCGAAGCCATCGCCAACAGGCACATGGCACACAGGAAACGGGTCGCGCCCACCTTCTCGGCCACCCACGCGGCTAAAGGCTGAATGCAGAACTGGATGATCGCTACCACGAACAGGCATTCGAGAATCAACGAACGCGGCAAGTTGAGCTGTTGGGTGGTATAGGCAATCATGAAGGTATTGGTGAAGTACACGCCTGCAATGCCCAGCGTGTTAGCGCCAATGCACAGTAACAGTGGTCTCCAAGAGGTTTTAAGCACCTCTAGAACCGGCGCCTGCTCCTTGCGGTTAGAGACGGCACGAGCCCTGTCTGCGCGCGCTCTATCCTCGAGGAATTCAGGAGACTCACTGACACCGAGACGTATCACCAACCCCACCACGAGCAGCAGTGCGCTGGCGAGGAACGGCAAGCGCCAGCCCCAGCTCATCAAGTCTTCCTCAGACAACCGGGTGACCGCGCCGAACGCCAGCAGCGACAGAATCAGGCCCGCTGGGCTGCCTAGCTGAGCGAACGACGCGAAAAAATTGCGACGACCTTTGGGCGCATGCTCGCCAGCCATCAACACTGCGCCGCCCCACTCACCTCCGACTGCGATGCCCTGGACCACACGCAGCAGGATAAGCAGGACCGGTGCTGCAACGCCAACCTGCGTATAAGTCGGCAGCAGACCGATGCACACCGTCACCACGCCCATCATGACCAAGGTGATGATCAGAGACTTCTTGCGACCGATGCGATCACCGATATGACCGAAGACCACCCCACCCAGTGGACGGGCGAAGAAACCCACGGCGAAGGTGCCGAACGCGGCCATGGTACTGAAAAGCTTGTCTTCGGAAGGAAAGAACAGTTGGCCGAATACCAGAGCTGCCGCGGTGGCGTAAATGTAAAAGTCGTACCACTCAATCATGGTGCCGATGAATGCGGCTGCCGCAGCACGGCGCGGCTGTGGCGAAGCGGAAGGCTTCATGGGTCAGGCTCCTTTTGGTTTGTTTTTTTGGCAGGAGAAAGCGTGTCGCACATGCGCTCTTATGGCGCTTGATTGAAGTGATTTATCGTCTTGGGGCTATGATTAGTCAATTTTCTATTTATTATTTCAATTATAAATTCTGTTTATTATTGAGCGCCGTCATGCCAGATACCGATAACCCCAAGCTCCGCCGGAATGTGCATCCACTGCTCAACGATCGTCTGGACTGGAACCTGCTGCGCACCTTTCGAGTCATTGGTCAGGAGCTGAGCATCAGCCGCGCCGCAGCCCGTCTGCATTTGACCCAGCCTGCCATCAGCCAGGCGCTCAAACGGCTGGAGGAACAACTTGATTGCCAGCTCATCGCCCGACGCGGTCCACGCTTTGTTCTCACCGAAGCCGGTGAAGAGATCTTCGCCATTGCAGGTGAGATGTACGGCCAGGTCTCGCAGATGAGCAATGCCCTGCAAAAGCCGGGTGACGAGGTAATAGGCAAGGTGCGGCTGCTGATGATCAGCCGGATTTTCTCGGAACGTTTCGATGACTTCTTGGCCGCATTCCATCGACAGCACCCGAGGGTAGATCTAGACATAGAAGTCATGCGCAGCTCCGACATCGTCAGCGCGCTGCTGGAGAAAACCGCAACTCTGGGCTTGAGTCTCAATCGCCGGCCGCAGCCTCGCCTCGAACAACATTTGTTCCTGCGCCAGCGCTATGCGTTTTTTTGTGGTCGACACCACGCCCTGTTTGGCCGTGCAGGTTTGGCAGAAGGCGACCTGCAATCGGAAAATTTTGTCAGTTTCACGAGCGACCAGATTGGCGGGATGCTTTCGCCGCTGACCATCTTTCGCGACCAGCAAGGTTTCAGCGGACGCATCGTTGCATCATCGCCAAGCCTGGAAGAAGTGCGACGTCTTGTGATCGCCGGCTTCGGCCTTGGCTGCCTGCCGGTCCATGTTGTCGCTGACGATGAGAAGAACGGTCTGCTGTGGCGTTTGCCGCCTCACGACGGCATCGCAGATGTAGATATCCACCTGTTATGGAATCGAGACCAGAAAATGAGTCGCGCCGAGATGATTTTTATCGACAGTCTGACGGCACGACTGGCAGTCGATTGATTAAAAACCTTAGAGGTGATTTACAAGCCTGCCCACTCAACGACTCAGCATGCTGAGCCGTTGAGTGGGCAGGCTTTATATCTGTCATGGCTTGTCGAGAAACTTTGCCCCACTGCGTGGCTTGTGGTTCGTTGTCCTGAGCAACTGCATCGTTGTTTGAATTATCGAACCAGCGGCGCCTCAACCAGAGTGCAATACCGACCAGAGTAACCAGCCCCGGCACATCATCACAGGTGCCGCAAAGGCCGTTATTTTTTTGCCCCGAGTGTTGCAATGTAATGAGCGACAGATTCAGCATCTGCATCAGACAGTGAGTGCGTGACCTGCTTCATCAGGGCACCACGGGGGCGCTGGTCGGTCTGTTGGAAAACCTTGATCTGGCGAATCATATAGTAGGCGTGTTGACCCGCCAGGCGCGGAAACTGACCATTGCCCTGCCCGTCAGCACCGTGGCAGGAACTGCACTGAGCGACGCCAGACTCAGGCAAGCCCTTGCGAAAGATTAATTCGCCGCGTGCATCAGCCGTATCAGCATCAGCCTTCATAGGACTCTGACTTGAAAAATAGTCTGCCAGTTCGCTGATCTGAGTCTCTGTCAAATGGGTAAATCCCCACATGTACTGAGTCCCGGTTTCATCGCTGCGTGCATGGCCCTTGAAGTCAGTCAGCTGCAACTTCAGGTACTCCTTTTGCTGACCGGCCAACTTGGGAAACATCGGCGAGATGGATTCCCCCGTCAGCCCATGGCACATGGAGCACACCTTGTCCGCCATGGCGATGCCGGACATGGGCGACGTTTGTTGCGCTGTCTCCCCGTTCGTACCTGTGCAGCCCGTGAGCGTAACCACGCAGAGGGCAAGAAAAGAAAGTGGTCGTTTGAAAGTACCCTTCATGCCCGTTGCCTCCATGGTCTACGCCCCTGCGCCCAACAGATCAAAGTGCGTACCACATATAAAGATAAGTGGTGTTGTTTTCGCTGGCATCACGACCATTGCCATCATAGTTATTCGTTGCGCCCAAATAACGGGTGAAATAGTTATATTGAAGTCCGACCCTCAGGTTCTGCATCGGTAACCAGAAAACCTCTGGCGTCCACATCTGTGTATCGGGTGAAAAATTGGCACTGTTCGGGTACGCCGTCGCATCCGAACTGCCATTGACATTGCTATAAGACAGGCTCGCACCATATTTGGCACGGTACACATAACTGCCCTTCAACTTGAATGATCGAAGGGAAGCCGGTCCATCGTAGAGCGTCTGGGTGTCATCTCTTATTTCTTCCTTTACATACCGTATCTGTGCAGTAAAAGCGTGGGGATCAAGGAGGTACTGGTACTGGGCATCAAAGCCTACATCCCGGTATTCGGTGCTGCCCTGGCCGTAGATCGGATTATTGGAGTCATCCATGGGAAGAATTTTGGCATTCATTGCAAAGGCGCCCACCATCACGTTTTGGGGCCCCCACTCGTAGGTATAGGCCAGCCTCGCATAAGGGCTTGAGCCATCCATGTACGTCAACGGATGGTAGGTGTCGCCCTTCTTGTTACCCAAACTTAGAAAGGCCCACGTATTTTTGGCTGTCTGGTAGGAGGTCAGCTCCAGATACAACGACTTGTTCAAATAAACATAGGCACCGATACCCGCCACCTGTTGAGCCACCCCCCCTTCAATCAGCGTCGAGGCCGGGACCCCGCCAAAGGCGCCCAAGGCTGAACTGACATACGGATAGCCCCAGGCAGGCGTGCTGTTCCAGACATCCTGAACTGTGGGGTTGTTATTCAATGTGACACCCCAGATGACATCACGTGAGGCGTCCACTTGGCGGTCCGCATAACGCAGGTCAAAGTTGTCCGAGCCTAGGTGACTTACCCAATTACCCGAGGCATCCTGATGGTCATATGAGCTGTAAGTGAATTGGGCAAAGCCGCCAATGACGTCAGTGATCTTTCCGCCCAGGAACACACTTCCGTAATCAATGATGAATTGTTTGTCTTTGGCGGAAATCGAGCTGCCCGCACCGTCGCTGTTGTTGCGCGTTGAAGTGAAGTCGCCGACGATCATGGCGGCCAAGGGGTTGGTTTGTACGCCGTTGGTGTAACCCGTCAGCTTGAACAAGCGCCCATAAGGTGTCAGTTCAGGAAATTGCCCTCCCGCATGGCAGGCAACGCAGCTTTGCCCTGTTTGGCGTGCAAAGGAAGGCAGGGCCTGGGCCGACTGACAGAGCACCAACAACAATAGTGCCCCTAACAGTGTTCCCGGTCGTCTAAGGTGTCTGAAAAAAAACGGTGACCCGAAAAAAAACGACCATGCCACCGCCTTCTTCCCGCCTGCTTCGCCGTCCTTCAGATACATTTCAATTCCCTCTGGAAAGAGACTGTCAAGTGACATAACCCTGGCTGAAGCCTAGCCAGATGCTGTCCATTTACAAGCTCCGTCGGAAATTGCGCCGTTTAAGTCTGCAACGCGAAGCACACCCATCGCTGAAATCATATTCAGCAGCCTCCGGACGCTTGATCCAGACACTTTCTCTTGTGGCGTTGCGCCTTTTATTGACGAAACTCAATGCAGTGAGGCCAAACGTCCTCGCTGTCGTTTCCCCATAAGGCATTTATCTTATTTCGCAGCCCCAGGGGTGGGCCGTTGCGGCCGCGACAGGCCGAGCGGTTACTGATGAGTTGGAGCTTGTATCCGTGGCAGTGCCGCCAATGCCCGTTCCCAGATTTGTCGGGTGCGTAGCCAGACAACCTCTTGCCAGTCACTGTCAGCGGGGTAGAACTGCTCGAGCAACTCCAGCTTGATTTTCCTGGCGA
>ERZ1463038.423-NODE-423-length-14406-cov-13.421086_pt1 | contig 14406 bp, 16 predicted proteins | sample MGYA00564479_ERZ1463038 | MGnify/ENA primary metagenome ERZ1463038 (study PRJEB39244, sample SAMEA3635134) | Helicobacter pylori | study: EMG produced TPA metagenomics assembly of PRJEB11511 data set (Assembly of a 5300-year-old Helicobacter pylori...
CCTAGGACACTCTTTCCCTACACGACGCTCTTCCGATCTCGCGATCCAGCCCATCTCGTTCGGGACCGAGTAGTACTTGGACCTGCGCTGGCTGCTCGGGCCCGGGTCGACGATCTCCATCGACTCGCGGCGGGTCGGCGTGCTCGGGTTCGACTGGGCGTAGTCGCTGTACCCGCCCGAGGCGACGACGCCCGCGAGCGCGCCCGTCGCGCCGACGGCGGCCTTCCACGAGTCGTCGCCTTCCTCCTCGAGGCTGTCCGCGTCCGCGAGCGACTCGGGGGTGACTGCCTTGCGCGGGACGGCGAAGAAGCTCGACGCGGGCGCGCGCTTGGGCGGCGTCTGCTGCATCTGGGGGGGCGTGCCCGTCTGGTACGGCGAGTGCGCGATCGGGAGGTGCCGGTACGGTCGTGGTGGTGTCATGCCGCGCTCGGCCATGTCTGGCTGCGTGACGTAGAGCTCCTCGTCCTCTTCTTCCTCGTCGCCCTCGGCGTGGCTCGCGAGCGGCTCGACCTCGCGCGGCGCGTGGGCGGCCCGGCGCGTGGCGAACATGCCGCCGAGCCACGAGGCACTCCGGGGCGAGCGCTCGCCGTCGTCGGCCATCGAGACTGGCCGCGCGGCCGGCACGAAGCTCCACTGGTTTGGGCGCTCGTCGGGCTCGTGCCGCCCCCGGTTCGAGTACCCGCCTTCCTGCTCCCGCCGCCGTCGACGCGAGCAGCACAGCGAGATGACTGCGATCGCGAGGATCACGAACGCAAACGTGCCGAGCGTGATCCCGGTCACTTGGCCGCCGGTGAGGTCGTGCGCGTGCCGCGACGCTTCACCGCCCGCCGCCGACGAAGGTGCGGACGAGGTGGACGATGAAGGGGAAGAGGTAAAGAGAGTTTCGGAATTTGCGGGCGAAGTGGGGGAAGTGAGGGTCGAGGTGAGCGTCGTGCCGCCGACGACGGTCGTGCTCCCGCCGACGACCGATGTGCTGCCGTCGCTGACGATCGTCGAGCCGCCGCTGATCGACGTGCTTCCTCCAGAGACAAACGTTGATTCGGATGCGGCCGAGCTCCCAGTAACGGTCGTGAGCGAGCTGTCGGGCAGCGTGCTTGTCGCGAGCGTCGGCGCGCCGGCGGTCGACGTCGCGGGCATCGTCAAGGTCGACAGGCTCCCCAGACCGGTCGTGACCACTGCCGAATTCGAAAGAGGATCAGATTGTTTTCCAAGAGCGACCAGATGCGGAGAGCCCACCTTGCGGGATCGAGCTGCTCGCGCTGGCGCTGGCCGCCGAACTCTGCGCCGGCGCGGAGCTCGCGGTCGCGGACGCCGTGGCGCTCGTCGAGGTGAGCCCGGGTGCTGACGAGCTCGCGAGATCGGACGTTGGCTCCGATGTGGCTGAATAAGGTTAAGGAGGAGTTGAACGAAGAAGGGTCAGTGCGCGTCCGCATGCGAGCAACCCTCGAAAGCGAGCGGAGTGGCGCTCACTTGGCGAGGTCGGCTGGGGCAGCGTGAAGACGCCCGTGCCGCCGAGGACGCTGGCCTGCGTCGGACCAGTGCCGCCTGCGGTCGTGTACGGGAACGCGAGCGGAACGCCCTCGTTGACGTCGACGGTGAGCGCGAGCTGGACGACCTGCGTCTCGTACTGGGTCAACGTGACGCTGCCGCCGACGAGCGCGGGCGTGCCGTCGAGCAGGGTCGCGTAGGTGTACGCCTGCACGGTCGTGAGCACCGGCGAGGACGTGTACGAGAGCCACGCGGGGAGCGGCGCGGCCTCGGGGATGTAGGTGACCGCGAACGGCGGCGGCGGGGTCGAGACGGCGGGGTCCTGCCGCGGGTATAGGTGGTGATTGGTCGTGATAAAGTCGTTTCTTGAGGAGTCGTGTCGTGGCTGCCGAGCCTGGCTGGTTCCGTGGGACATGGCGGAAGTCGTAGCGTCGAGGGTTGCCGGCGGTGGACGGGAGGTCGGTGTCGGCGGGTTAGTGAGCGAGTGTCGGTGGCTGGCGGCGGGGTTGTCGTAAGGTCGTTAAGGTGCTCCGGGTCGGTCGAGTGGTCGCTGTCGCTGTGGTGTCGGGTGTGTGCAGGTGGGCTGCTCACGCACGAGGCGAGGACGAGCGGGTGAGCTACTGGTAGGCGCGACTCGACCTCCTCTCGGGGTGCAACGAGCGGGCGCGGCGAAAGGCTGGAGCGGGTGGGTAGATGGACTCGCTCTCAGCTGGGATCCGCTGAGATGAGACGACGAGAAGCGGAGGGGGGGGAAGAAAGAAACCAGCGCCGGAACGGCCGCGAAGAGGTCGCTTCTGCCGCAGCACTCTACGATCGAAGATCTCCGCGGGAGTTGAGTGACTAGCAACCCTCGCTCCCTACACTTCCCTGCGCACATACACGCACTCGCTCGACCACCCTGCTCATGGTACGCACACCACGCACACGCAAAAGTCAGCCAGAGCCCTCGAGAGCGATCCCTCGCGTCGATCACGGAGTCGAGGCACACGCCCAAACTAAATTAAATGGTGACGCATTCATGCTCTCCTCTCCCTGCTGAGCGCTGAGTGCTGACCGCATGTCAGCTCAAGGTCGAGCTTGATTACTTCTCTCTCAAGCAAGGCCGCATCTCGTCTGCGGGCTTGAAAGAAAAGACGAGCCTGTTCTGCTTGGTGCAGCGCTCAGTCCACCTTTGCTCTCCCAATAATTCCTACCGCACAGGCAGGCCCTTCTCCGAATAGTGAAAGAGAGCTGCCGCGATCCCGAGATTCAAACTAGAAGCTTTACCAACGCAGCAGCGCCCCTGGGGTCAGCGCGAGGTCGCCGTTGACATGTGTCCGCGACGCGAGTCCGTGTCTGACAGTCCTGCTCTTTACAGTACCCCAGATTCCGCATATTGATTATGGCAATGAGTTATATTCTACAGCTGTTGATGCTCAGACCTGCCCTCAGGCGTCCTCTCTCCGTTTCAAAGGCGAGAACACTCCGATCACGGCGACGAGACTGTTGCCGAACGGCGTGCCGGACCAGCGCCGAGATACCAACGGCTTCAATCTGCGGAGCAATGACACGCACTCAATCATCTGTCGTCGACAGCTGGAGCTGGAAAGGCGCCTCACGCTTGAGACTTCGCGACGTCCTCCTTCGACTCGTACCCTGGCGCAGGCTCTCCGTCGGCGCGAGTCGGAGACGAGGTCTGGCTGGAAGTCCGAGAACAATCCCCAGAAGTGAATGAGACGACGTTGAGAGAGTCAACCTACATTTAGCTGTGAGGTCAGCCGTCCTTCAACTCGCAGAGAAGGAAGTCCGAACCGTTCCCTCGGGGTCGAAACGAAGCAGCCACCGCTTCTCGCCCCCAGATCCCAGCACAATCTGCCCTCGAAGACATTCTGCATCGATCGATATCTTCCCCTGGTCCACGGTGCCTACGAGCGACGCGTCGTACCGGTCTCCAACGGCGCAGGTGTTGTACAAGTCCCAGAGCCCCTCGTCGGACACTGTGAGGACCGTACGAGTCAGATCTCGCTTCAGTGAAGGAAAAATATGAGACTCACAAGCCCTGTCAAAGACTTTGAGCACGGACGCAGTCCGGAAGACGCGCACGGCGGAGACCTCGAACCCGACACCGTCGAGTGAGAGCTGGACGGGGATCGTCACGAAAGTCGTGAATGTGGCAGCAGTGGTGACGACGGCAACTTCGATGCGCTGCATCATGGTGTTTGATAAGAGCCAAGAGAGAGTCGTATGAGCGCGAGATGAGGAGGCGGCGGCGGCGGAAGCGCGGAGAAGTCGATGGTCGCGTCGGCGAGACGCCGCCCAGCTTGGCTCAGCGCGCGATGAAGCAAGATGAAGTGAGGCGTGCTTTGAAAAAAGGCTTTAATTGCCCTTCGATTTAACGTCTCACAAAGATATGCAAGTAAGACTTCAGATCGTCAGACGCGAGCGCCAGCGCGATGGGTCCGCCGAGGACTTTGGTCCGCGGACTTGAACCGAGTCAGCTTTCAATCCTTTTCCCAGCGCGAGGCAGGTATCGGGCTGGTGATTGTAAGCTTCAACCAATGAATTAAGTGTCCCCATTGACGGCGAATGTTTGACACCACGAGCTGCACGGACGTCCGCTCCGCGGCCCAACTCCAAACCTTTGTCCATGCAGCCGAGCGTTGCTTCCCTTCCTCTTCCCCGGCTCCACGCGAGTTAGAACACAATGAGCTGGAGAGGTGTTCCTACCGCCGCGTCCGCACTGCTGCTCGCCCAGCAGGTGGTGTATCGCTTTGTCGTCCAGAAGACCGTGACCGCTCGCGAGGAGACGGACAACTTCAAGCTCTTGTTCTGGCAGTCGCTCTGCATCGTACTCGGTACGTTTCAAGCTCGACGTAGGCTCATCGCTACCTGACGAGCCTGGCGTCCGCCAACAGAGCTCTGCGACGACGCCCTCGCGCCCCCCACCTCGCTCAAGGGTTGCAAGGCCAAGCTCGAAAAGGAGGTCTTTGTCAACATCGCGCAGTTCGTGAGCGTCATCAGGAGTAATGCTCCACTTAGCACGATCACGAGGGTGAGCAGCGTCTTTCGCTGCCGGGAGGTCTTCGTTGCACATCGAGCGTTGACGTTGACCGTGGGACCCTCGCAGTACCAGAGCCGGGCGGCACTCAGGAAGGCGATCAGGACCAAGGGACCGTGAGAATCAGTCTTCAGATTTAAGCAATGTCCTGCTGACCAACTCCCCATAAGCCTCTTCCCCAAGAAGCACGCGAAGGCGGGGCTCCTCCAGCCGCTCCTGATCGAACTCTCGCCTGGGCGTCGGTGATGACACAAGGAGACAAAGTGGATGTCAAGATCGACAGTGTTGGATTCGGTTGGAACCGGATCTGTCTTTATTTACTCATTCAAGCCGCAATCCGCCGCTCTGGCACTGTACGCGCTGCGAACTCAGTGCGAAGCTGCCAGGGATTCAAAGCCCTGAGTGGAGACCTTCGCACGCGTCTGAGATAGCTGTAGGCTGTGCGGATCTTTGTCCCTGCCTGCTCGTCGATTTGCCCATCCCACCGGCCACCACCTACATTGCCGCTGCGCCGGCATGAACGCGCGCCTTCGTTCAAGAGGTGCAGGATGTGCTTCAAGGACTGACATGCACCTACGTCTCTTGAGCAGGACTTGATTATTTTGACAACAGTGACAGCCTTTCTTGAACCCCTTCGCACGGCCGCACAAAAGCCGCGCCTCATAGCTTGGCCTTGAGCTTGGCCATCTCTCTTTCTGTCTCCTCCACTTCTAACTCCTTCCTGATGAGCTTGACGAGCTCTTCCGCTTCGTCGTCGTCCAGCTCGTCCCGCCCGACGAGCGACGCCCAGCCGGACCGGATCGGTGTATTCGCGAGCGGCGCCGGGACGAGGTGGAAGTGTACCTGTTTATTAATAGGTCAGAAATACTCTCATAGTAGTAGTCAAAGGGGCAAACGCACATGGTGCACAATCTGGGCGTAACCTGGACGGGAACGGCGTCAGCTGGCTGCGAGAGAACTGGCGGGGAGCGGAGCTGACCCTGATTGCTGACGATGTTGAAATCGGGCTGATTTACAGCTGTTTATACAAAGGAATGTCAGCCTGTAGCTCGTGATGAGCTTCCAGAGACGCACCTCGACACAGCGCTCTCGAGATCCGCGGGATGCATCGGCCAATGCTCGCAGACACCTCGTCGGGGAGGTCAGATCTGGTTGCAGAAAAATGAGCTTATTGCGGCTGCTTCCTGATGGAATTAGCTCACACCCGGGGGAAATGTCTCCGGGGGATCACGAGTAGGTGCCCAGGCCGGATGGGGAGGATGTCTGGAGCAGGACGCACATTCAGCTCCACGCTTGACCCAAGTTCACTCGAACGCACCTAGGAAAGCCATGCAATGCTCGTCCTCGTACACCTGCGCGGGCCAACCGGCATCAGTTCCGCTCGCCCGCTCACCCGTCGCGCGCCAGCCCGCACCTTGAACGCCGGCTCGTCTCCCTTGACGATCTCACAGAACGCACAGTTCTCCTCCAGTTCGCCAGTCCAGAACCGCCCGCGCCGATGCGCGCCCGCCGGGTCAGGCGCCGGCGCGCCGTCGACAGGATCGGCTGACTGGCCCGGGCTCGACGGTGTGGTCGCCGAGCGCAATCTGAGGGCGAGCTCGATCGAGTCCTTCCGCCGTGCAAAGTACGAGATGAAGTGGGACGTCTGGGCACGGTCGGATGCACGAGCGAGGCGGGGAGCAGCAACAGAGGATCAGCACCAGGTTTGCGCCCACACCAGAGGTCAGGGCTGAGTACTCACCATCTGACGCACAGCCGAGACGCGTAGGACTGGTGTCAAAGTGGAGTACACGCGGCCGAGGAAAGCGCGGGTGCACTTCGAGCGTCGAGGTGCTCCCCCGGCTGTCGGGCCAGCACCCGAGCCGGCTGCGGAGAGCGACGACGGATCGCAGCGCTCACAAAACCTGATAAGGGCTTTCTCACCCAGACTATTATCTCAAAGTTGTCGAGGAAAGAGCACGCGCAATGATTTGGGGGCACCTCGAAGTCGCGTGCGAAGAGCCCCCGCGAGTCCGAGTTTGAGACGATCACCCGAAGACTCTCGCAGCCGACGGGGATGAATGTAGATGAAGTCAAGCGGATTGTGGAATACCTCAGGTAGCCAATCCGCACCAGCCCGTGCAACGCCTAGTCCTGTCGGCCTTGCACTCCCACTACCTCCATCAAAGCGCCTCCTCACTTGCCCCACTGCTTGGCAATCATCGACTAGAAATAAGGAGACAATCAGCATTCGCATCGATGACGGAATGTGTGATCGGCGCTCACGTCTGGCGGCTTCGTCTCGACCTTGCCCTGTGAACGTCACCCAAATGTCAATTGCCGGCCCACGCGCATCGGAGAGAGCGCCAGCTTACCTTGGAGACCTCCCCCCAATCGGTACTCAACGCCGTCCCGTTGCTCTCCTGGTAGCTCTTGATCATGGCCTTGCGCTGGTCCTCGGTCGCGCCCTCGTACAGCTTCTGGAAGAGCTCGTTGAGCTGCTTGTCGCCGCCCGCGTTCGGATCCTTGGCGCCCGCGGACTTGATCTTCTCCTCCTCCTCGGTGGCGGCCTTGGCGAGCGCGTCCCAGTTGGTGTGCTTCTTAGACGACGACGGGTACGAGTGCGCGGCGCTCGAAGCGGTCGGCTCTGCGGATGACAGGTCGCGGGGCGTGTCAGCAAGCAATAAGTCAAAACACGAGAGATTGAAAGCCAAGAACATGAAGGATGCGCGACCTCGCAACCGTCTGAGCGTACGCCTGTTCCGCTAGCTTCCAGGAGATCCTGTGGCTCCAGGAGCGGCTCGGACTGACCCGGACCAAGCACAAGTAGTAAAAAAGGAGCACTCACGAGCCATGGTGTCGACCGGTCCGACGTCCTCGCCCTCGAGCTTGCCCCACCTGACCGCGGCGTCCTTCTTCTTGAGCGTGAGCTCAATCTTGGGCGCGAGCACACGGAAGGTCGACTGGGCCGGCGAGATGGCGTGCGAGAGCGGGTCGACGCCCCAGGAGAACTCTGAGCCGGTCGGGAGCGGGAACGAGATGGTGAACTGCGCGCGCGCGGGGTGAGCACGGGACCGCCGAATGCGAGCATTTGAAGAGCGTACGGAGCGGTCCTCGAACTCGACTTTGAGTGCAGCCGGGTCGACGTTGCGGATGAAGATGCTCAGGACGACGTCCGAGTCGGTCTGGTACCTGCGTGGCGTGGCGGCGTGAGCGGCGTCGGTGAGGTGGCAGCAGGTGGAGCGCACCACTCGTGGCGAGTTGTTGGCCGAGCAGCCTTGGCTGGTGCGACCTCGACTGGAGCAACGGGGTCGAAAACGGCGTCAGTCATGGTGGCGGTGCGATGTAGAAGGAACGCAAGAGCGGGGCGCAGTTCGACGGCACTGCCGGTTCAACCCCTCATTGCGTCTTTGCCCTCCGCCCATGCTCTTTCGGTCGCTACTTTCTTCCAGAAGCTCACTCGTCGCCTCCGTCGCCCTTTCCCGAACCCTGCACCACTCCTCAGCGTGAGCGCACCACAACCGAGCCTCCGCCCCACCCCACGCTCCCGATGCTGACATCGCAGCTCTTCTACAGCTCCAGGATGCGCGTGATCCCAGTCCCGTGTCGCTCAGACAACTACATGTACATCCTCGTCGACGAAGCGACCAAGACGACGGCCGTCGTCGACCCGTACGACCCGGAGAAGCTCGCCGCCGCCGCGAACGCAGCCGGCGTCACGATCGGCACGCACCTCTTCACGACGCACCACCACGCCGACCACAGCGGCGGCAACGCGGCCTTCGTCGCGAAGTACCCGGACGCGATCGTCTACGCCGGGAGCGACAAGGCGCCTGGGGCGACCCACCTGCTCAAGCACATGGAGACGTTCAAGCTCGGCGCGCTCGACGTCACCGCCGTCCACACGCCCTGCCACACGCAGGACCACATCTGCTTCTATGTCGAGGACAAGGCCGCGAACGAGCGCGGCGTCTTCACTGGGTGCGTCTCGCTGCCCCCGCTGCCGCAGCCGGCCGTGAGGTCCCAATTGCTGACCAACCGTTTGCAGCGACACCCTCTTTGTCGGTGGCAGCGGCCGCTTTTTTGAGGGAACGCCCAAGGAGATGCAGACTGCCATGGCTCGGCTCGGCGAGCTCCCGGACGACACCAAGACGCACGTCGGTCACGAGTACACGAAGTCGAATGGTGCGGCTCCGGTCTGGGTCCTTGTGAGGTCAAGAACCAACCGAAGCACTGACTCGATTCTCTATGCAGTGGCATTCGCGATCTCGGTCGATCCTGAGAACGAGGCGATCAAGAAGCTGCACGACTTCGCAAACAAGAACGAGGTCACGACCAGCATCTTCACCCGTGCGTCCCTATCCCAGTCCGCTTTATAGTTTACTTCTTTGACGCCGGTGAATCTCCTCGCCAGTCGGTGACGAGAAGCTGTGGAACGTCTTCATGCGCACGAGCAGCGCCGCGGTCCGAGGTGCGCTGACGTCCTGCCGAAGCCGATCAGCTTCGCTCGGATGGAATCACTGACAGCTCCACCCACACTCCAGATGCTACTGGATCCAACGACTCTGTCGTCGCGATGGGCAAGCTACGCGAGCTCAAGGTGCGTTTCTCCAAAGCCAGTCTTGTGCCCAGTCTCGTGCGAAGGCTCACACCACTCCTACTCAGAACAACTTCAAGGGTTGAGATACCTGCCTGAAACTAAAAGCGACTCGATTGTGCAAAGTAGATATACTTGAGAGCAGCCTCCCCGAGCCCCGGCTGCCTCTGCGAGCCCTGCTGCCTCTCCGCCCGCCTAACCTAAACACTTCCGCCTCGATGCTCCTTCACTGGTAACCATAGCTGGGGTTGTATCCCTGGTTCTGGTTTGGCGCCTGACCGTAACCCTGGTTCTGATGCTGGTTCTGGTTCTGGTCCCAAAGCGGCGGCGGCGGGGGTCCGCCTTGATATTGGCCGGGGCCGCCGTACGAGCCTTGAGGAGGGCCCTCGCCCCAGAGCGGGGGAAGGGGAGGTCCGCCGAAGCTGCCCCCGTGGTGTGCTCCTTGGTGGTGCTGTGCGCCCGGGTAGCCTCCGCCTCCAGAAGGCGACGGCATGAACGCCGTGTTGGGGTTGTACGAAGGACCGTCGAACGACGACTGCGACGTCGGGATCGGCGCGCGTTGTCCGTGGTCGAAGGGAGGTGCGCCGGCGCCTGTGCGACGGAGTCGGTCAGTGGATGACGCGCGAATGAAGGCGCGGAGACGAACCTGGCATGTACGTGCCCGGGGGCGCGTTGTCGTCGTTCATCTCGCGGAAGCCCATTGTGTGCTGAGCGTTGCTGAACGTGTTCTGCGCGTTGTGGAAACCGCCGATGACGCCGGACGCGCCGGGGACGTGCTGCTGGGCGAACGCAGACACCTTCTCGGGCGAGAGGAACGAGTTGTACTCTGGATCAACGATCGAGTCAGTGGCCGGACTGAGAAGGCTGAGAGACGTAGTGAACCAACCTCCGCCGCACCCGTGCCCGACCTGGTCCTCGGCGTGCCCCTTGCGCTTGTTCTTGTTCGCGCGGACCGACTGCTTCGTGAGCGCGTTGAGGATGAATGCCTTGTCGTCGTGCGACTGGCCGTCGATCCACGACTTGAGGTACGCTGCGAGACCCCACCGAGTCAGCAAACGCGACAGACCGAGAGCGACGACAGTGACGACGCACCTCCCATCTCGCGCTGGATGACCGAGTTGTTGTCGAAGAAGTAGGGGTGATGGAAGGCCTGGAGCACGTCAGCAGCAACGGCGTTCGGGTCGACGTTGTCATGCTCCCAGGCCTGCACGCATGTCGAATCAGCGCCTCGAGCGCCGCGGTCCTGAGGGGTGGCTTACATTGACGATCGCCTTCACAGTGTGCGTAAGGATGATCGTGGCAATCCTTCCGGCAGGCTCGTTGAGGATGAGGATGAAGTGGTCCTTGGAAAGGAACGAGTGCGTCGGGTCGCTCGCGTTGGGCTTGTTGAACTGTTGGCGTCAGGGTCGGGAATGAGTCAGCGTTGGAGAAGTGGTATGATCATGATGATGATTGTCGACTTACCACCTCGAATTGGTCCTCGTTGTTGATGACTTGCGACGATCCCTGCTGGAGCGCGGTCGTTGCCTGACCCATAACGGGCTTGAGAAGAGGCTCGATCTGTGAGACACGGAAATCAGTCATATCATTCATAGAAAAAGCAGGCCCATCTCCGCTACGTCACATGCCGGCCCGATCTGCAGCCGGGCCCCGCGCGCAAGGAAATACTCACGGTCGTCTGTGGGGAGACTTGTCAGCACCGACACGCAGTACACATGGTATAATTGGCCTACAAAAATAAAGCGGTTGATGGAGTCCGTGAGTTTCTCGACCAGGCTCGAAAGACCCGGGATGCGCTCAATAGTGCTCTCGATCCCCTTGACGACGTTGTCGCGGAAGACGAGGACCTTCCACAGCGCGGCGTGCAGCTCTTGTGGGCTCATCGTCGACGGGTCACCTTGCTGCGCACGTGTGCGGATGTCGTCGACGCCCTGCATCTCGCGCGTAAGGTTCTCGCCCGTGCCGCCCGGGAGCTTGAACAGCATGTCGCGCAGGTCGTCCGTCACGCCGCGGTCCATCGAGCGGGCCTTAGCCTATAAATAGGAAGTCAGTAAATAGCTACTTTACAGCCATGCTGAAGAACTGACGCCGTCCATGGCCTTCGCGAGATCCGAGACCGACGCTTCACTGATGTGATCTGTCGCCTCACCGAGGAGCGAGTGGATGAAGTCACTGCCGCCGAACGTGCCAGTGACAAGTGGAGGGGCAGGTCCGGCGGGGGTTTGGATAACACAGGCGTCGCCGACGTGGCAGAAGACGTCGTGATAGCCGAGACGGCGGAGCGAGAGTTCGAGCCAGTTCGAATGGGCGGAGAACTGTGTGATCCAAGAGTCAGGCACGGTCTCAGATACAAGTGGAACTCTGGTTCACGTCTTCGAGTGTGTGGAGGAGCGTGCCGAGGAGGCGGTAGCACTCGTAGAGGTCCTTCTCGTTGCCGTTCGCGCGCGCGCGTCGTCCCGCCTGGATGCACTGGCCGATGCGCTCCCGAATGAGGCGCGACGAGGTGTCCCATCCTCCCTTCTCGTTGGCGATGTAATTCTGAGGAGAAAAGACAATGTGTGAGCTTCTGCTTCTCGTGCTTTGCGCTGATCACTCACCTTCATTCCGGTTGCGGGGTCAATCTGCGAGATGTTTCATAATCAGTGGTTGTCGCTGACTGCGAATGGGTTTGGTCAACCTACCTCAAGCTCGCGCGGGTCCACGGGAGGGCGCAGCCTCGGGTCATATTTGCGAGCGTCGCCTCCCGGCTGGTCTGCGGCGTAGCCCTTGGGGTTGTCGATGTGCTCCTGGTGAAGTACGGATCTTCAGCAGCTGTCACATTTACGCCTCCTGAAGTCCAGCTTGCCGTGCAGAGGTAGACGCCGAGCTTCTCATCGGTGACCTCGAACTCTCCCGTGGCGTAGCCGTGAGCCAGGAATCCGAGTCCCATGCACAGGTTGATAATAGTCTGCTTCGGCCTGCGCAAGAAGAAGGGTCAGCACCGCCCCGGCTAAGTCTCCTCCACGCTGCGAGGGGACGTCCGCGACGCACATCTTCGAAAGCCCAGCGACGTCCATCGCCTGGCTGTAGTCCCGGAGCCAGTTGCCAAAGTATACGCTGAAATGAGTCGTACGTCAGCTCCGTGGAACCTTCCATGTTACAGAGGCGCGAGCAGACGCACCGCTTGACTGCAGCACGCCGAGTTGCGAGGTCAGCTCCTCGCTCGTAAGTACGGCAGCGCATTTCACGAGACGCACTGTCGAGGCCACCAAACTTCGATCCCCGTCCGAGAATGCCTCCCGATTTCTTGATGAGCTCAGCCAGAGCATCTGCAATTCGTGGGTCAGTACGGCTCGTCTGGTCTGGTCGTCGACGGGTGGACGTACCCTCGATGTCGCCGTGCCTGGGTCAACAAAGCACAGAAGAGAAGATTGAAGGTACGGAGCAGGTAGAAACCAAGGTCAGCGATCCGATAGCAATCCAGTGCACCAGAGAACTAATGTGGGGAGTCGGCTGACCTGAACGCCTTGCCCTCCAGGAAGCTAAACGAGGGCTGGAGGTTGCGGTGGTCAGGGAGGATAACTGATTGAAGTAGGTAGGGGCGTACGATGTTCCCGGCGCCGAACGCATACGCTCCCTCGAGCAAGCAGAACCCGACTTGATGGGTGAGAGGTCAGTGCCGTCATCTTGGTTGCGCGTGCGCCTACGCACTGACGATCGCGAAGAGCCAATTGAGCGAGAAGCCGTAGGGTGTTCTCGAGGTCGACATGGTAGTGTGTCTGTGTGGATGGAGGTGAAGGTGCGAGATGGGACCAAAAGAGGCACAAGCCTTGGCGCTGTACAGGGGGGCGCCGTCTCGTCCGCTCTCCTTCTCTCGCCGAACCCCACCCGACTTTTATTCGTCTGTACACGCTCGCTGAGCGTACGAGTCCACGATGGGGAACATGGGCTCTGCGCCGTCGTCGCTCGCTCAGCCGTCGCGGAATGCGTCTCAGCAAGACTCGGTGCTCGGCGAGCTGGGCGGAGAGGTCCAGTACGACAAGAGGTACGCTCTGTAGACCTCCGGGTCTCGCAGGTGACTGAGACTCCGACTCGAAGTCTGGGCACTACCCGGTTCCTCAAGACGATCCGCGCGCGGCACAAGCACGGCGCGCTCGTCGTCAAGGTATTCGTCAAGGCGGACCCGTCCATGTCGCTCAAGGCGTTCCACCGGCGCGTCAAGGGTGCGTATACTGCACCTGCAGCCCTGGCGCGAGGCTAACTCGAGCCGCGCGTGCAGCCGAGCGGGAGGCGCTCGCCGACTGCCCGAACGTCCTCGCCTACCAGCGCGTGCTCGAGACGGAGCGGGCTGGGTACCTCATACGCCAGTGGGTTGCCAGTAACCTCTACGACCGGATCAGGTGCGTCGATGACGGCGAGCGCGGGTGTCCAACAGCGAAGCTGACTGCCGGACGCCACAGCACACGCCCGTTCCTCAGCCTGATCGAGAAGCGCTGGGTCGCTTACCAGTTGCTCACGGGCCTGCGCCATGCTCGCGAGCGCAACGTGAGCCGCCATCACTCGAGCCTACACCCGCGCGCCACTGACTCCGGCGCCCGGCCCCACCAGATCTCGCACGGCGACATCAAAACGGAGAACATTGTCGTCACCTCGTGGAACTGGGTCTACCTCACCGACTTTGCGTCATTCAAGCCGACGTTCCTTCCGCTCGACGACCCCTCGACGTTCTCGTTCTACTTCGACAGCTCCTCGCGCCGGACATGCTACCTCGCGCCCGAGCGCTTCTACGCCCCGGCGTCCGACATCGCCAAGCGCAAGGACAAGCTCGAGTTTGGGAAGCGCGACGGCAAGGTCACCGAGGCGATGGACGTCTTTGCGCTCGGCTGCGTCTTTGCCGAGCTCTGGATGGAGGGCACGCCGCCGTTCACGCTCAGCCAGATGTTCAAGTACCGCGAGGGCGAGTACAGCCCCGAAGCGTACCTCGCAGAGATCGAGGACGTCGAGATTCGCGTGCGCCAGCTCACTGCCGTACACCTCGTGCCCGCGATCGCTGACCCCATTGCCACCCGAAGGAGCTGATCCGGAGCATGATCTCGCTCGACCCGGCCAAGCGCCTCTCGTGCGACGAGTACCTGACCAAGTTCCGCGGTACGGCCTTTCCCAACATCTTCTACGACTTTCTCCACCCGTTCATCTCGACCCAAAACGAGACCTCGTCTGCCGCGAACCCGCCGACGCCGCCGCCCGCGACGCCGTCATCGTCCATCCGCCCACCACCGACCATCGCTGGTGGCGCTGTGATGCCCGAACTCGGCAGGGGCGGCTC
>ERZ1463038.424-NODE-424-length-14397-cov-14.173965_pt1 | contig 14397 bp, 16 predicted proteins | sample MGYA00564479_ERZ1463038 | MGnify/ENA primary metagenome ERZ1463038 (study PRJEB39244, sample SAMEA3635134) | Helicobacter pylori | study: EMG produced TPA metagenomics assembly of PRJEB11511 data set (Assembly of a 5300-year-old Helicobacter pylori...
TGGCTTTGTAAACCTGGTAGCGAGAGTGTTGCTTCTTCGAAAATGCTGGAGATCGCGCCTGCGGCTTCTTCAGCTTTTGTGCCGCCTGCTTGCGTTTCGGCGCCGGCTTGCGAGTTACCTGCGCAGGCGCGAGCAGTCAGTCTTGATAGTCGCCGGACCAGACAGTTTAGATTTACATTCGATTGTGGACGATACTCTTCGTCGTCGGATTGGGGCACGTCCGAGTCCTGTGGAAGAGCGCGTGAGCCCCAGACCGGCTCGACTCGAGCCGTGCGCGACGTACTGTGGGCGAGGGCGGCGACGGCGGCGACGGCGACACGCGGCAAATCCTCATCTCCTCATCCTCTTGATCGTGCTCAAATGTCGTTGAAGGCCCAGTGAGCGGCGAGACGTCGGTCGGGGACGCGCTCTGTTGATGTGCGAAGGCGACGTGCGAGGCTGACGCGGGAACGTGATCCTGCTCGTAGGCGTGGCTCATTCCCTGTTGTGATATGTGTCATAGCCGAGCTCGTACCGACACGTTCGAATCGATGCTCACGTAGGAGGGCGCGTAGTCGTGTTGAGGGATAGGCTCGGACCTCCCAGAGACGGCGCGAAGATTCTGCCGAGCGCGTGGGCGAGGTTCGAGTGAGCCTGGGAGCTGCCTCGTTGCCTGAAGAATACCCACGAGGCTCAGGGTCGAGTAGTGGGCCGTGCTCGGTCGCGACGCGTTTTGAGGTTGCTCGTCCGGCGCGTTCCAGTGCGCGTGCATCGGCGCGAGCGATGCGAGGTGGGGCGACGGGGGCGCGGTCTGGGACACTGGGAAGTAGTGCTCCGAGGCGGCAAAGTGGGGAGAGACGAAGTCCTGCTCGTCCTGGCTCACGTAGTCGTGGTAGAAGTGGGGTCCGGCGAGGACCCTCAAGAGGTGCGAAGGCGCGGGAGGCGGCGACGCCCAGGACGCGCTGTGGGGGTAGAATGGGGCGTTTTCGTCCATGCTCGACGTCGATGGATAAGGAAGTAGAGAGAAAGAGAGAAGCGGGTTGCAAGCCGGAAATCTGCCGAGGCTGGGTCATCGGACGAGTTCCGAGATTCAAGCGGGACGTCCGTCCTCGCGATTTGCTCGGCTCGGGCGGGGCAAGAGAGACGCTCGGAGGTTTGTAAGGCACCGTTTCCTGGACATCAGTGCAAGGACGGCTGCCCGGCAAGCCCGCGGGCAGCACAGCCTCCGATCCTGCAGCCAGCGGCAGAGGGTCGCGACAGGAGGCGGTTGTTCGCAGTGGTTTTCCGGCCGGTTGGGGTGGTGTCGAGCTCGCAGAAAGCAGACAGGAGGCCTTGGAAGCGTGGACCTGGTCGCGAATGCACGACCACGACGCACGAAGAAACGTCGAGCTCCGCGGCGAGGTGCGAAACCTGGCCTGGTGAGCTCGCGTTCGGTTCACCCCCGGAGGTTTCGCGCATCAGCTCTTGCCTGCCTGGCTCGGCGAGCCCTCCGCGGACCAACAGCGACAGAACCCAAGGACGAGCGTGTTTGATCAACCATGCCTGGAGCTCAGTTTGGAGTCACTCCACCAATCTCGACGTCGCCGCCGACGCCGCGCGACCTCGAAGTGTCGACCACCCTCCTGCAGGAGCTCAAGGACAGAGGCGTGTACGAGGGCCCCGAGGAGGCGCGCACGAGGTTCGTACAACTCTTTCGAGGCGGTACTGTTCCCAGCAGTCGTTGAGCCCGCGCCCCGTTGCTTCGCGGTGGCCGATCCTCGGCGCACTCGGAGCCTCTTAAGGCCAGCAGCAACGACCAGAGCGGCTTTTGCGCTTCCATGCGACGTAGCTTTTGTCAAGATTGGAGTGTTCTTAGAAGCGGATGCACCCCCCCTCGAGCCGAAGACCAAGCTGACGACCCCGCGTCCATCTCTCACCCGCAGGGAGGTCGTGCTCGGCCGACTCAACACGCTCGTCAAGCAGTTCGTGTACCGCTCATCACTCAGCCACGGACTCACAGAAGCCAAGGCTCGCGAAGCGTGCGTTGCGCGCGCGTCCCCGCCTTCTCGAGCGTCTCCTGACCACGCGCCTTCGCCGCCGATCGCAGCGGTGGCAAGATCTTCACGTTTGGCTCGTACCGGCTCGGCGTACACGGGCCCGGAGCGGATATCGATACCCTCTGCGTCGTCCCGAAGCACGTCGAGCGGGAGGAATTCTTCACCCTGTTCGAGGAGATGCTCACCGCAACGGAGGGCGTGCTCGAAGTCACAGTGCGCACACTCGCGCCTATCACCTGCTCAACAGCTGACGAGTATCGCTACAGGCTGTTCCGGATGCCTACGTTCCCGTCATGAAGTGTACCATATCCGGGATCGACATTGACCTCACTTTCGCCCGCCTCGCGCTCCCGCTCGTCAAGGACGACCTCGAGCTGCACGACAACGACCTGCTCCGGAATCTCGACGAGCGGTGTGTAAGGAGTCTCGGCGGATCACGAGTCACGGACGAGATCCTTCGGCTCGTACCGAACGTGCCCGTCTTTAGGGAGGCGTTGCGCACGATCAAGCTGTGGGCGAAGCGTGCGTCGGCTTTGGTGGACGGGAAGAGAGACCTTTCGGACGGAGCTGACTTCTCGCCACAAACAGGACGAGCGATCTACAGCAACGTCATGGGATTTTGCGGTGGAGTCGCCTGGGCCATGCTTGTCGCGCGGATTTGCCAGCTGTACCCGATGGGATGCCTCGGGAGCATCATCTCTCGGTGCGTTGTTCCCTTGCAACCTATTACGACGTTTGTGCTGAGATCACTTGTTGCCCTAGCTTTTTCATCATCATGCACCAGTGGCAGTGGCCGCAACCCGTCCTGCTCAAGAACATCGAGGAAGGCCCGCTGGCGGTCCGCGTCTGGAACCCACGAGTACGTCGCGCTCCGTGGCTGCACCTGTGAATCAACTCACTTTCGCGCACGTGCAGCTATACCCGTCGGACAGGTCTCACCGGATGCCCATCATCACGCCCGCGTACCCGGCCATGTGCTCGACCCACAACGTCACGGTCAGCACGCAGAGTGTCATGGCGGCCGAATTTAAGCGAGGTGCGCTTATCACCTTGAAGAGGGTCACCAGGCTGCTGATGCACCCGCTCGTCAGCATCCGACATCGTCGACAAGGTCTTCGTCGGGTCAGTGCCGTGGAGCGACCTGTTCCTGCCAGACGACTTCTTCACCCAGTACCGCTACTACCTCCAAGTGACCGCAATGTCGTCCAGCGCAGAGACGCAGCTGAAGTGGTGCGCCGTCGTGCGAGCCAACGCGAGGTGTCGTGTCTTGACGTCGCTACTCACAGGTCTGGCACGGTCGAGTCGCGGATCCGACAACTCGTCATGAAGCTCGAATACGTCGAGACGATCAAGCTCGCGCACCCGTACCTCAAGGGCTTTGACCAGGTCTCTCACTGCCTCACAGTGCCCGAACGCGAGCTCGTCGCGCGCGGAGACATCCCCCTTGCCGTCTCGGAACGAACCGAGGAGGACCTGACTCCAGAGGCGGCTGGAACGGTCTGGACCACAACCTTCTTCATCGGTCTCGTCATTGACCGGAATCCGGGTCCGTCTGGCCCGAGGACACCTGCGCCGCTCGCTGCTAACCACGCCCGATCGTTCGTTCGCAGGGGCATCCGCCAAGGCGCCCCGAAGACTCGACATCTCGTACCCGACAAACGAGTTCACCAAGCTCGTCAAGATGTGGGACAAGTACGACCCCACCTCGATGGGCGTCATGGTTCGGTACATGAAGGCGTGAGCACTCGCCCTCCTGCGGCTCGTTCGCGCCTCGCGATTGGGATCCCTGATGTCCCTCTCGCAACCTCACCTGTCCACGCAGAGGTGGTCTTCCCGCGTACGTCCACGCTGGCAGGCAGGCTCCGTCGACGGTTTCCGAGCCCGTCAAGACGGGCGGCACGAAGCGATCGAAGGGCAACAAGGTGCGCCCGGTTCCCGCATCGCCTGGATGGTGCCGCCACTCGGGGTTCTTTCCGCTCCCAGTCTCGAGGCGTGTTGACTCGTTCTCTCCTCGTTCACCCCTCCGTCCACGTCGTTCCCACCCACAGCCGGCGGTCCCAAGTGCAGCAGATGCGCAACCGGAAGAGGCCGAAGCACCGCCACTCGACGAGGAAAACCAGCGCTCCGCCAAGAAGATCCGCTCGTCGTCGTTTGTGCCAGAGAACCTTGCCGCGCTTCCCGGTGTGTCGACCGCGCCCGACGCACCGCCGTTGGCCGTCTCGACTGCGCTCCTCGCCGCCACTGCCGCCACCGAAGGCACGCTCTCCGATCCCAGCAACGGTTTCTCGGCACCGCCTCCGACGAACGGTATCGGGACCTCAAGAGCGACGCTGAGCCCCGAGATGGGCACGGGAAGCCTGCCCGGGTTCGCCTCGGTCGGCGCGTGACGCAGGTGGTTGCTCCCTTTCCTTCCTTCTCTCCCATGCAACTTTCCCAGATGTGCAGCCGTGCCCCCCAATCCTCTTCTGCTAATGCTCTCGTTCATCCACGGCGTCTCACCCACCCCACCGCGTACAGCTCCTCCTCTTGGCCGTTGCATCCGATGTACAACCTCCCCTGTGTCTTCTCACTCTGAAATTTGAAAAAGCTTTCCGAGTATTCATCACAGCAGTGCGACCTCGCTGTTCATTCCGCGTCCTACTTCGGGCTGACTTTTGAGGAATGGCGAGAGAGCCGGCCGGCGAGCGCGACTCGGAGCGCGTCGAGGCGCCTGGTCGGTTCGTGTTCTTGCGCAAGGTGCTCCACTGATCGTGATACACAGAAGTTCAAAGTCAAGATCCGCATGAGCAGCTGGATCAGACATCGTTGGTCATCGACGACCTCAAGATTCGCCGCCCACTTGCTCGATCCCCACCCTGGCCTCCGCGGCCCGAGTGCGAACCTCAGCTCCGCGACGCTTCGTGACTATGCTCCAGGCGCCTGACAGAGCTGAGACGAGTGGAGACGAGTGGAGGCCAGAGTAACTAGTGTCGTTCAATTCCTCCTAGAGTTTGGACACGGCACGACTGATACTGGCGCTATGGAGAGAAGAAAGGGAGGGACCGCCATGCTCTACCAATTCCCGCGCGGCCGTGAGTGCATCCTCGACACAAAGCGGCGATGGTGCAGCGCGATGCGCACTCTACCCGGTTTTGTCTGGCTGGAAACATGGCACAGGAGGACCTCTCGAGGCCAGTGAAACCGAGCCTAATTCAAGGACAACGCGCGAGGACCGGCGGGCGTCGCAAGGGCCGTCGTCAGTCTAGCACATCTCCGAGGTAAAAGTGCAGCCCTCCCGAACAGGAAGGTGCGGAGCGTTAGCGGGCAATCCGCGACTGCGGGACGGCGTGCTGGGGTGCCGTTATCGACACTTGCAATGCTTTGATCCCCTTGAAAATTTGAGAGGGTCTGAACAACGCCTCTAGGTGCTCTGTGCCGAAAGATGGAGGCTGAAAGGCTAGGTGGGAGTGAATGCCGGTGCGATGATTTGACGGTGCGTCATGGCAAAACGCGGGGCACACCTTCCTCTTTGGGAGGGCTGCACTTTTGGCTCGGAGATGTTGCAGACGCTCGGATCGCCTGCCAGAGAAACCAGAACGAGCAGAGCGGCTGCCTAAAAAGGGAGACTGGGCCGTCGTTGGTTTTCCAGCGGACTCCGGCGAGCGTCAAACGCGTCGACAGTGGCGGTGTCGCACGACGCTTAGCTCTTTCCAGGAGGCTGACATGCCAAGAAGGGACTGTTCTGAACGTGTTCATTGAAGCATAGAGCGTTAGAGCCGATATTGACGGGGAGAGGGCGTGGCGCGCGAGGTGGGTTTTGGGCCTCGAGGCAAAACCAGCGTCGCACTGCCTCGATTTAGGTGACCGTCATTCTCGCAGTTCTTGCGCTGGCACATGTTGAGGTGCAATAGCAAGATGCTTTGTACACCTGGCCTGTGTTGGGGTAGATTTCGTGCCCGCACCTCGCCGGCAAGTGGATGGGACAGCGGCGAAACTGGGTCTTCCGGAGAGTTAGGCGCGACGGTGACAGCGCCGCGCTCGCTTAGCTATTTCCAGAGGTAAGGGAAATTGAACTGCCACTTAGGATACAGTGCTGCAAGAGCTGGTGAGGAGAGAACTGCGCGTCAAGTCGCGTCACGTGACTGTGGTGTCTGTAAATTATTAAATTCCTGGCCTGCTCGCGAGCGAAATCGCAGGCCAAACACTCTCCCCACCACCACCGCCTCGCCTCCAGCCCGCCGTCCGCTTTCCGCTTTCCATCCCCCCACTTAAACCATGAACGCTCCTGCATCCAAGAAGTCGTCGCCCGCCAAGTCGGCCGCGGCCAAGAAGCCCGCCGCCGCGAAGCCCGCTGCGAAGCGAGTGGCCGTCGCGCCGAGTCACCCGCCCTACCAGGAGATGATCGTTGTACGTGCGCCCGCTCTCGTTTGTGCATGTTGCTCCTGACGATCCGTCGCACCTTGTCTCCCGTCTGCACCCCCTCCGGCCGCGTTGTTGTCCCGCCTCGCGCTGTGTAACGGTCCCGTCTTTATCGCCTCGTGTGCCAAACACCAGGACGCCGTCGGCAAGGTCGGAGACGCGCGTTCGGGCGCCTCCCGCCCTGCGATCAAGAAGTGAGTCCTTGTCCTGCTTGTCCGAGTCCGGGGAGCCGGACGGCGGGTGTTGTTTGCGCGCGTGCGCGGGATGCAACCCTGCCCTCGTCGGGGCGCTCGAGCGGGGAACGTTTGTATGCGCGTCCGCAGGAGGCTGGCTGCATGCACCTGGGGCCCAGCCTGTGGCCACGGACAAGTCGAGATGAGCTGCTCGACGATCTGGTCGCTGACGACCCCGCTCGTCCACTTCCTGCGTGCTCGTCGTCGTCACCCTCGTTCCTCGGCCCACCCCCAAACCTGCACGCCCCCTCGACTCGCGCCCGTCCCTCACCGCGCCACTCGCGACCCGACAGGTTCATCATCAAGACGTACAAGCTCGAGGAGAGCACTACCTTCGACAACGCCATCGCCAACGCCATCAAGAAGGGCTCCGTCTCGGGCGCGTTCGAGCTCCCCAAGGGTCTCTCTGGCAAAGTCAAGATCGCCAAGCCCGCCGCCGCTGCCGGCAAGGAGGTCGGTCTTCCTTCCCACGGCTGCGTGTGCATCGCGGCACGCTGTTTCGGGTGCTGGTCCGGGACCAGCGCTCCGAGCGATGCGTCGGAATGCGTGCCAGTCACTCGGTCTCGCGCAACGCTCGCTCACGCGACCCGCTCTTTTCCACAGAACGCCGTCCCGGCTGCGAAGAAGGTTTGTGTTGTCTCGCTGTCCGGCTGATCTCAATTGCTGACGTCGTGCATCACAGGCCGCGCCCAAGAAGACGCCTCTCGGAGCGAAGAAGGTGCGAATCGTGCCTCGAAGCCCGCGGCGCGCCCCACTCACTCGACATGTCCTGCTTGCAGCCCGCTGCCAAGCCGGCGGCAAAGACTGCTGCCAAGCGTCCTGCTGCCAAGGTTTGTCGTCTGACCCACGCTGTTGCGAGTGCTTGTGTGCTGACCCTCGGTCTCCGCTTCGCAGAAGGTCGTCCCCAAGGTGAGCGTTGCCAGTGAACCGCCTCGCCTCCCTCTTACTTACTGACCTGCTGTGGCTAGGCTGCCGCCAAGAAGACCGTCGCGCCCAAGGCCAAGGTGCGTGAAACCTCACTACCTGTCGTCCTCAGCTTCAACCTCGTGCTCACGCGCTGTCTCGTTAGGCCGCTCCTGCCAAGGCGAGCACCTGTCAGCACTTCTGAAGACTGTGCTTTGACTGACTGTGTACATTCTGGCTGTCGCGAAGAAGACTGCTGCTCCCAAGGTTTGTCGCCGCATCCCGCTTTCGCTGGCGCCTCGACTTCAACTGACCTAATTTGCTCCCAGGCCGCCCCCGCCAAGGTCAGTATCGGATCGGGCTCTTCCGCACGATTCACTTTCCAACCCTGTCCTGTACATAGGCTGCCGCCAAGAAGCCTGCCGCTGCTGTCAAGGCCGTTAAGGCCAAGGTGCGTGTTTTCGACTTCGCTATCCCATCCGATGCTGACTTGCTGTGTTCTCAGGCCGCTCCCGCCAAGGTCAGCACTCGCAGGCTTGGCCTCCGACGCTGTGCTTCGTCTGATCTCCTCCGCTCTCTAGGCTACCGTCAAGAAGCCCGTCGCTGCGAAGGCCAAGGTATAATCGGTCCCACCTACTCGCTCCAAACCAAAGGCTCACTTCTGTTCTCTAGGCTGCTCCCGCCAAGGTCAGTGCTAGCCACCGCCTCCGCGCCGCCGCCTCGTGACACCCCGCTGACGCGAAAACATGTTGCAGACTGCCGCCAAGCCCAAAGCTGCTGCTCCCAAGGCCAAGGTGAGCATTGCCACATGTTTCTCCTCGTGCAGTACTGACAACGTTGTCGTCAGGCCGCCGCTGCCAAGGTCCGCTCGTTGAGCTCGCCTGCCCGCTCCGCTCTCCGTCCTGACCTGGTCCCACCTTCTCTAGCCCGCTGTGAAGAAGGTTGTCGCTAAGAAAGCTGTTGTCGCGAAGAAGGTTCGCGTCCGCGGCGTGCGACGTGCCGGGTGTGTGCTGACGGTCATTCTCACTCCACAGGCCCCCGTCAAGGCGAAGGCGTCCCCGAAGAAGTCTGCGGCCAAGAAGTGATTGTCTCACTATTTCTTGCTCTGGGTCCTGCCGCGCCGTCTCTCCCAACTGTCCCCCAATCTTCGATCTTTCACTTCGGTCCACCTTATACCCCCTCTCCTTATCCGTCCTTTGCGAGCCCGTTGTAACCCATTTTGTTGCGAGCCTTACACTCTGCTGCTGCCTGGCTCCACGGACTGGAAAGCGCCTGCGAGGTTAGAGTTCGAGTTCGGCCTCGCAGTGCTTGATTACCTGGTCGCCTGCCAACCCATGATAGGCACCGGTCATAGGTACACATTTGCGAGACTGGGCGCGAAGTCAAGCAGTCAAAGCGCGCGTCGACGCGCGGCGCGCAGCTCGATAGTTTACGTAGCTTCCGTGGAGTCACCCGCGAGGCTCTCCCCACTCCATCTCCCGAGCGCAGGATGGCCGCCCCAAGCTCGAACGAGATCGAGTTTCACTTCTTCAGCGCACCGCCGACGCCCTCGCCACCGTTCGGCTCCCCACAACTCGGCTTCTCGGCGCACAGCCCGTCGCCGTCACGGTCGCCCAGGAAGGGCTCGCCACCGAGGCACCGGCACCAGAAGCGATCGACGCCGAGCCCGTTCAGTTCGCCGCTTGCGAGCACGTCGAGCCTCCCGCTCCCGGCACTCCTCGGAGCGCCCGCGGCGGCGTCGGTTGGCACGGCAACGGCGTCGTCCTCGCGCTCACGATCCCGGACGCCGTCCGTCACTCGCACGTCACCGCAAATTGGGCCACAAGAGCCTCTTATTGCCGACGTACAGCTCGTAAGCTCCGGCCACTGGCGGCCTGCTCACTTTGGAGCTGACACGGACCGCGCGCAGCGCAAGACGCGCCTTGTCATCAGAAAGACGTACGACTCGCTCTTTATAAAAACGAGAGCGACGGGCTGATACTCTCCTGGATCAGCTGCACCATCTACGACTCGGCGTTGGTCCCGTTCCGCTCGGTCCTGGTCGGGTTCAATGTCGCGTTCCACACGCCACCGTCCAGTACCGCGCGAGTCAAGGACTGCCAGCTCCAGCTCGTCTTCCACGGACCCGAGGGATTGCCACCGCCAGTGATCAAGGCTTTGGCTCCGTCGAGCTCGGTCGGGTCGACGTCGTTGGGCCTGCCCCTGACGGTGACCTACGACAAGAGCATCATCGGCGTGCGTCCCTGCCGCTCTTACTCAACCGCCTTCTCCTGCTGATACATACTGGCACCATAGAGCGTCAAACTCGGCTACGATCCCTACGCAAGCGCCCAGTTCTCAGCGACCAGCGGCAAGAAGTTCACCTCCGACGGAAGTGCGAAGCTCGTCGCGAGCGGTATCGAAACGAGCAAGGCGCTCATCACGGTCGAGGAGGACAGCAGCTCGAACGTCGGCGTGCCTCCCAGCTTCGACTTTGCCGTCCTCATCCACATCCCAGAGCACCCAGGCGGGGTGCCCGCGTCCGGAGCGCACCCGAGCTCGTTCGAGATTGAGCTGTCCGTCGAAGCCTCCCTGGCGCGCGGTGCGGTGCAAGAGACGTGGGCTCGGTTCCTTGGAAGTCCGAGGGAGTGGTGAGGCGGTTCGAACAGCCTCGCAAGGCGTCGCTCATCCCTCGCGTGTCGCAGGCGGCTCCGCTACGACGGGACGACCGGGCTCGGCGTTCTCCAGCTCGCAGCGAACGCCATGTCGCCTCAGTCGGGTCAGGTCATCCTTCCGAACGTGTGAGGAGGTCGATGCGGGTTGAAGGGCTGTGAGCCTACCTATGGGCAGACGCGCGTCGGAGTGAGACAGGTCGTGCGCGCACTGCATGCATGCGTGAACATGAGGCTGCGCCTGCGCGTGCATTGACTGCTTGAGTGCGTTGAAAAATAAACAGCTTTGTTCTGCTGCACGACTCGGCACCGGGTTGAGAAGCATCTGCCGAGGGACGCTGGGAGCGAGGATCGGCGACCTCTGGCGGCCGCCTGGCTCTCCGCTGCCAGTGATACGCGCTGCTCGCGCTCGAGAGTGACGGTGTCGGCGGTCAAAACCTGGCTCTACGAAATTGACCTCCGAGTCATGCTGGACGTGGATAGAAAAGAAAGAATCGGGATGAATTGGCCCCTTAGTTCAAAGAGCCGTGACGCTGATCCTTACCCGTTGACACGCTCTACCCCGACCCCGCTCGACTCGCGCCCGGCACGATGGGCAACGACCCCGATGGCCCAGACGCCAAGCGACGGAAAGGCGGCAAGTTCATCAAGTTCGCACCGCTCGTCGTCCCGCGAGCTCGGCGTCTCCAGACGCTGGCGGTGTTCGGCTGGACGACTATGCTGCCCCTCTCGCTCGGTTTCTTCTTCATCCTGTGGTGCGTAAGCCACATCACGCAGTGGAGAGCAACCTAGTGGAACCGAGGGATGCGTCCAGGCAGCTGATTCCCGGTCGCCGCTGTCCAGCTCCATCCCCTTCCTGTGGCCGATCATCATCCCGTACCTCTGCTGGATGATCTTTATCGACAAGGCTCCAGTCCGTGGCGGACGGAAGAGCGAGTGGGTGCGCAAGAGCCGGTACTGGAAGTGGTTTGCGGGCTACTACCCCGTCAGGTCGGTTCCCCACCCACCCGAGCGCGCGCGGTCTCGTGAGCTGACGCACGAGCGCGTTGTAGCCTGATAAAGGTGCGAACACTCTGCTGCACGACGTATGGATGTGGGGAAGCTCATACGCAGGCTGCCAGACCGCCGAACTGCCGCCAGACCGTAAATACGTCTTCGGTGAGCCAGCCTCCGGGACATCTCGACGGTGCTGGTTCTGATTGTCGAGCTCTGAAAGGGTACCACCCGCACGGGATCATCGGCATGGGAGCCAGTGAGCTGCTTCCCCCCACACCGCGAGCTCTCGTCTGATGCCTTCGCGCCGCGCAGTCGCCAACTTCGGGTCCGACGGTGTGTTTGCGAAGCGCGCGTTTGGGCGGCAATAGAGCTGATTGCGAGCTCCATCTATAGCGACTGGATTCTCGCAACTGTTTCCCGGACTAGACCCGCACCTCCTCACGCTGTCCAGCAACTTCAGCATCCCCCTCTACCGCGACTTCCTCCTCTCGCTCGGCGTCTGCAGCGTGAGCATGAAGTCGTGCCAGAACATCCTCAGACAAGGTACGCCCCGCCAGCCACAATTTTCTAGATGCTCTCCACTAACCCTAAACTTGCGTAGGGCCTGGCGCAGCGTTGACCATCGTCGTCGGTGGAGCCGCCGAAAGCTTGAGTGCGCACCCTGGCACCGCAGACCTGACTCTTAAGCGCCGGATGGGCTTCATCAAGCTTGCGATGCGTCAAGGTGCAGACCTGGTTCCCGTCTTCTCGTTCGGCGAGAACGACGTGAGTTCAGTCCCAGCCCACTTGCGTCCGAGGCTCCGTACTGACGACCCCCGGCCCGTAGATCTTTGAGCAGCTGTCCAACGAGCGAGGGACCCGGCTTTACAAGCTCCAGAAGAAGTTCCAAGCGGCTTTCGGCTTCACGTTGCGTGCGTGGCTCGTTCCGTCGTTTCAACCACTTGGCTGACCTGTAAGACGTCGCAGCAATATTCTTCGGGCGCGGCATTTTCAACTGCACGCAGTCCCAACCTGTCGCGATCATGATCCGAAGCTAATTCTGCAGGATACAGACAACATGGGACTCATGCCATACCGCCACCCCATCGTCTCGGTCGGTACGTCGCGACCACTCTGCGCCTCGCTGCACGCCTCTGAAGGTTCGTATTCGCAGTGGGACGTCCAATCTCCGTCAAGCATGTCGATCACCCGACGATGGAGCAGCTGGAGGAAGTCCAGGGGCGTTACATTGTCGAGCTCAAGCGCATCTGGGACGACCACAAGGAGCTGTACGCGTCGGGGCGGACCAAGGAGCTCACGATCGTTGCGTAAAGCACTGTGGTGATCTCGCGTTTTCTACCTGACATCCCTGGTGCATGCATTTATTACCTACATCCCCTCGCCTTGCGCCGGGCCTCGCCACAGAGAGGCAGTCACGAGGCCTCCGCACGTTGGCTCCGAGTCTCTCCCGTCCGAGCTGGCAGACTCAACGACGTTCTATTGCGACAGTGATATGCTGGGGAAGTGCCGGGTAGTAGCGATACATGGTGGTACAACAGGCGTGAAAACAGAACTGCGCCGACAAGACAACACCTCGGTCTCAACCCCTTCCCTCATCGTGACACCCCAAACCACCGTGTGTATGTACATGCCACCCCCAGAATAGAATAGGCGATCGGCGTGGAGCGAGTCCGGGACCAGGGAGTGGCGTTACGTCGCATCGCGTCCCCGGGAGGATCGAGCGAGCGTTGGCGGAGCGATTACCAGGCTGGTGTAAGAAAGCGTTAGCTACCAGGTGACAGATTGAAACCACATGGTGTTCACTTACCTTCGCTATTGACTCGCGATCCCGTATCGCCACAACAGGAGGGCAGCGCTGGTCGCGGCGACGACTCCCGCGGCGAGCGCTCGCCGGCCGACGTGCCGCTTTCGCTTCTTTCTCATGGCGCCCAGGGCAGCGGCCCAGTCCGGAGGGATGGTTGTGCTGCTCCTGCGCCGGAAGCCCGGGCTGTTGCTCCGTCTGTGAGGCTGACCATACCCCTCGTCGTCGAGAGCGTGCGGTCCGGGTGATGCGGACGGGGAGGGGAAGTTGACGACGACGGAGGGTGGTAGCGCGAGTTGCGGGATGTCGGGCGAGTCGGGGCATTCTGATTGGGACGATGGAGAGAAGTTGGCGCTGAAGGACGCCCGAGTGATGGTGTACCCCTCGGGCGAGTCGGGCTCCTGGCTAGCGAACGAGAAGTACGAATGAGGGTTGTACGCCATCTCTCGTGTCAAGGCGTTGAACGGTAGGAATAAGGAAGAGAAGAGACCGCTTGGCTGACTACCCGTTGCTGAGCGTGGATCCCGTGCCAGAGGCTCGTTGCGAGCAGGAGCGCGGGCTCTAACAAGGCCGTCTCACCTCTAACGAGAAGGCCTAGGGCGGTACCTTTTCCCCAAGTATTCATTTTCGGCCTGCGAAGTGGTCGCATGGAGAAAACGGACGCGCGGGGAAGATTGCGTGGTGGGAGGGACGCGTGAGACATTTTTTCGTTTCCGCTTTGAGGTTGAGCTGCCCCGCGAGCAATCGTGGCAGGCCATTTGGGCGTCGCCCCTTCAAGCTTCGGATCGACGCGTCCTGCTTTGTGATCGTCCGTCGCCGACATGGGGTGGTGTAAAAGCGGTGCGCGCATGTGCTGCGCTCGACGGCGGCCGGCGCCCGGGAGGTCTCCAGACTCAGTGTTCTGATCGGCTTAGAACAAACTCGGCTCCAATTGACAATCAATCCTCGATATCGGAGCTCTAGGTGCGTCATACACTGCGAATCGCCGCACTCAGGAGTCCGCGGAGTTGCTGCTTCGTGCGAAGGACAGCGGACAGCAGCCGGGCCAGACATGTAGACAGGCGACGCGGCGGGGCACGGTAAACTCTGGACTTCTGTGTTGTGTACTCTCTGGGTGATTTTTAAGCCGCGTTACAGCTGAGCGGTGGTGCTTCCGCCAAGAAACGCTGAATTTAGCCGCTCGTGAATACGACCTTTCCGATCTTGCGCTCGTCAAAGAGCTTGTAGTACTTGGGTGCCTCCGAGAGAGGCACAGCGGCTTCCACAAAGCCATCAAAGACGTTCGATGTCTTGCTGACCGTTCTCAGAAGCTCGAGGGCCTCCTTGAAGAGAGCGCGCGCCCTGTGTGCGACCACAGAGATCGGAAGAGCACACGTCTGAACTCCAGTCACCCGTTAGAC
>ERZ1463038.425-NODE-425-length-14392-cov-14.539164_pt1 | contig 14392 bp, 21 predicted proteins | sample MGYA00564479_ERZ1463038 | MGnify/ENA primary metagenome ERZ1463038 (study PRJEB39244, sample SAMEA3635134) | Helicobacter pylori | study: EMG produced TPA metagenomics assembly of PRJEB11511 data set (Assembly of a 5300-year-old Helicobacter pylori...
ATCTAACGGGTGACTGGAGTTCAGACGTGTGCTCTTCCGATCTGGCGCGAATGGCGGGTGGAGTCCTCTCTGATAGTGATTTTAGATTTTTAACTCGGGACACCAGAGGCATCGACGACGACGTGGACGAGGTCGGCTTCGGCTGCATCGTGACGGACTCCCTGTTCGGTCAGGCAGGAAAGACGATTTACATCACGGTTGGCGAGCGGGTAAGTACCGTTCAATTCGAGAGAGCGAGATAAAGATCGATGATAGCTTATCTGCGTTATCCTTGACAGGGTTCCGCGACGTCGAGCGTTGTCACAAGCACCCCGTCCTTCGCAGCGAACGGTGGGGGCGCGTGAGTGCTGCCCGGCGTTCCCACCTTCAAGTGACTAAAGCTTAAATGCTAGTGCTGGAGGCGTTGGTACGACAGATGACACTGGATACAGCGGGGCTGGCGGCGGAGGTGCCTCCAGCGTCGCTACAGGCATGCCAGCGGCGTCGCGCGTGCTGGTAAGTGCTTCCCTCGGCTGCAGAACTATCGCTGACTTTGATTTACAGGTCGCTGGCGGTGGAGGTGGCGCGATTCAAGACTACCAGCAGAACACATACCACGGCGGCAACTGTGGCGCAAGAGGCGCCTACGTTCCGAACGACGTTGGCGTCGCTGCAGGGTGAGGCTCCGCGAGCCGGAACACAGACGGCTGGGGGTTCGGGCGGGAGAGGATCGGGTGACAGTTTCTCAAAGTACGTCCACGATCAAAGTGGAAACGTCTCGAGCTTACCGATCATTCCGTAGCGGAGCGAATGGCGCACTCGGACAGGGGCGAGGGCGCTCCCGACCGCAACAGTTTTTCCAAGTGTGCACTGACCCCTAACAACCCTGAGTTCTTGCTGATGAAAGTATGTTTATCACGTTCAGCTCTGGTGGGGGTGGCGGTGGAGGCTTGTGAGTCCAAACTTTGCCTAACGATCATTTCTCAGTCACTGATCAAACTGCACTTCAGCTACGGCGGCGGTGGAGGCGCTTCCGGTGACGAGAATGGGGGAGGCGGAACGAGCTGTGAGTCGGCGGACAGCGCGACGACAGATTGGCGTCGACTCGCGCTGACCCAAACTCTTTGCCCAGCCGGTGCGGGAGGATCCTCCCTCGTCATCACACCTCAAGACGAGGTGATCAACTCGGACGATACCGTTCCCGCCTCGGTCTCTTTTACCTGGACCCTCCCGACTCTGGCTGCCCCGTCGCTGAGGGCGCGAGCGCGAGGGCGCTCCGTCAACCTCGCCGCCGCCGACGCGCTGGCGCAAGGGATCTACTAGTCCTTATGCAGCTCAGAATGTAGACAAATATGAACGGACCGACTTAGTCGATTATCCTTCGGTGAAGGCGAGGGAGAGTGTCTTTAGGTTGAGAAGCATGCTGAAGTCGGGTCCCAATGCTGCGGACGTGCATCGAGTGACGGAGCAATTGGGCGCAAAGATGTAATCAAATGGCGAGACTTTTCAATATCACACCTGATAAGCTCATAATTTAAAGCCCCTGCTCGACGCTCACCCGCTTCCCACAGCGCGTTGACGTCTGACTCCGACGCTCCGTCTGCGCCTCGTAAATGCGCGCTCCAACCGCAACCACTTCTCCAGCGCCGGGCGTTTTTCGAAGGCCCTGCCAAAATCGCCCGATCCACACTCTCAGCCCAGTAGCTCCCTATAAACAATCAATTGAAATCATCAATCGCAGGTGGCGCTCTCGGGCGCGCCTGCACCCTCGGTTCCTCGTCTCCGGGTTCAAAAGACGGGAAGCTGGGCTAGCTTTTCTTTTTGACGGTTAGCTACAAGTATTTTGAGTCCTGTCCGCGAGCGGATCGCAAAGACATCCCCCCCCCCCCCCCCCCCCCGGTCCAATCCATACGGTCCACACCCGCGCCGTGCTACCCTGCCCCGCGCCCGAACCCCTCCGCCAATCGCCGCTCGTTCATGCCGCCTGCCAACGCCTCTCCCGACCCGCACGCCCGCACGCACCCGATTCGAACCCCCAGCACCGGAAATCACGCAGCTGTACGCGGTCAACTTCCCCGCTTCGGCGATCCGGGCCAAGGTGCGGCAGGAGTACGAGCGCAACTCGCTCGTCGACGACCTCGCCACGGTCGACATCCTGCTCCTTAAGGGCTACCAGGAGTATCAGGAGGTGCGCCATGTCTCTCTGCGGCGAACTGTAGGCGGGCGAGAGCTGATCGGTGTTACGTGCGCAGACGGTCAACTGCTGGAAGATGGAGAGGTGCGCTTTCCTTGCGCGGGCTCGAGCTGGGGCGTCGTAGGGTGGGCACTGATCGGAGACGTTCGAACTGTGCAGTCACATCATGCGGTGGTTTGCCAAGGAGGAGGTGCGTGTCGTCGCTCCTCGTTTCCTGCTCCCCAAGCTGACCCTCGGCCTCCCCACAGCTCCCGGGTTCGTTTCGTACCGATGTATGGCTCGCGGATGTCCAGCTGACCAGTTTGTACGACCTGCAGCCCGCCCGGACAACTTCCTCGACGCGTTCTACCTCTCCCGCGACGACGGCAAGGAGGTCCAGCCGACCGCCTGAGCGCGTGGGGCAGAGTGTATGGGGTAGAGCTGAGATGGGTGATGGAAGAAAGTGCCGTTTGCGTACACTGGAGTTTGGGAGCGAGCGTCGTGGAACGGGGGCTTGGCTTCGCGGGCTGGTGGCAACGCCGGTGAAGCGCGCCTGCCAGGAAAAAGCTCACGGCCGCGAGTCTGGTACCAGCAACAGCCATTCTCAGGTGTAAGCAAACGTCGGCCACCTGTGCGGATGGTGAAGAGCAAGTGAGGGAACCGAGTCCGAGTGAAGACCTCGACGGCGTCCGCCCATGTAGGTCACAGCACACGTGCCGCAAGCGTGTTTATGAGGCAACCAAGTGGGATTCTACTCTCATTGCACGACACGCCGCCTCCACCCGACCCAGTGTCATCTGCACATTCGCGTGCACGTCGAGCCGCTCCAGCTTCCTCAGTCCGCCTATCGTTGTGATAAACGCGCGCGTTTGTGAACCTCGAAGTCCCAGTGGCTGTCCGAGGTTTCGTGCGCGATTTGCTGACGCTGGGGCCTCCGCCCAAGACGTGACTTCCAATCGCTTGAGGGCTGGCGGCAGTTTGCCGTATAGCTTGGCCGCAACGGAAGGAGCTCCAGCGGGGCATTGAGCCGCACAACATTTTTTTGAGAGCGAATCGCGGCCATTTGTTCGCTGGGAAATCATCGAGCCCGGCGCCCGCCGTGACGATGAGGTCGAGCTCACGGAGCGGGAGTGGCGTCCGGACTGTGTCGACGCTGCGAAGGAACGCGCGCCGTGCGGCGACAAAATCGGTGGAGATGGTGAGATTAGGTAGCGACGGAAGGTGACGACGACGCAAGTTGACAAACTAGGTGATTGCGGCGTAGGCGTCGATGCCGGAATCTTGCGAAGGTGCCAACGAATGGCGCGCTGCAGACTGTAAGCTGGGCGGGCGCCGGAGGAGGGAGGACGCACAGTTGGACGTGTTGATGTTTTTTTTTTTTTTTTGGGCTCGTGCACATTATTTGTGTGACGCCTGCAAGGACTTCTGCATCAGCTTCAAACTTCTAAAGCGGACGACCACACACCTTGGGGAAGTTGTCCAATAGCAGTCCCGTGTCCGACCAGGTCCAATTGTCCAAGTCGCGGCGAACGCTCCACGAGGAGTGTCAGCATCTAGGCAAAGCTCGCCCGCTGAGTCTGTCGACTACCTATCGAAACTCGGACCTCTGCCAACCTCTCGCTGACCTCGCGGGCATTCATGGGCCAGGAAGCCATCAACACCGGATCCGTCGGATTGGTGGACATTTGCTGACACGAACTTTCAGCTGTTAAGGCGACCGAGAGACCGAGAGATGAGCCGCGTCAGCACTTGGAATGAGGAGATCCTCGCCGTAATCAGGGGCCGATCGCCCAGCTCTTCTGTTCACTTTCGATGACCCTTTTGGTGCTGGCTCGAAAGATTTCATGTTGCTGAGAACGAGATGAACGTTGAAGGCCAGCTCCTTTCTCGAGCTGGCAAGGTACCTGGGTGGACCTGGCGCTTAACAATTAAATCGACGACAAGTCCGGCCCAGCCGCCCGCTCCAGGCCTAGCTCACCCCGCCAGCAACCCTCTAACGCACCTTGTGTGAACAAGAACTGGCGCACACCCCTCGAGCACCCCAAGTGAGTCCTAATCGCGAGGGCGCGCGCGGTCCCGCACGCCGCCACGCCGATGCCGCAGCGCAGCGGCTCGGAGATGGGCGCCCAGGGCGCTGGAGGGGGCTCGGACGACTCTCGAGCTCGTACTGAGCTGGTTCGGGCTGAACGAAGGCACGCCGGGTGGTCGATGCGAGGGGCGGGTGGGCCAGAGCTCCTCGCAACTCGGTCTTCAGAGTGTTGGAGCAGAGTCAAGGTCAACACTGACGCCTTGTCCGCTCTCGCAGAATGTCGTTCGCTTCCAAGCTCGGCTCGGACCTCAAGGACCTGCGGTCGCGCGCCTCCGGACCGTCGTCGTACAAGCCCGCCGGCCCCGACTCGGGCGCGAAGGTGCACACGCCGCAGGAGCTCATGGCCAACTCGGCCGCCCTGCGCCAGAAAGCGGACCGCGAGCGCCCGCCGCCACCACCTCGGCGCGGGGTCGCGACGCCGAGCCCGGCTGCGAGCCCGCCGATCAGCAGTGGGCCCAGGTGCGCTTCTTTACCTCGATGCAACAAGTGTGGTTCCTAATGAGGATGTTCTGGATCAGGTTCGGTCGGGCGAGCTCCGTCTCGACTCCGTCCCCGCCACTCGCTGCGGCGAGGTTCCGCCCCGCACCGTCTACCGCCTCGCACCCCGCCCCACCACCACCAGCACCTCGAGGGACGCCCGCACCGCCGTACGCGTACGCTCAAGCGAACGACATCCCGGAACCAGCAAGTGGGGTGCGCAGGAAGCCGTTCTCGCAGTACGGGCAGGAGGACAAGGATGACTTCTTCGCGTCTTTGGACCAGGTGCGTCGTCCTTTCGAACAGAGGCCGCAAGGAAGGAGCTGACTCAGATGCGGTCGCAGTTCTTTGGCACGCGCCTCAAGCTCGACGGACAGCCTGCGTCGGCACCAGCCAGCGCTTCAGCCCACCAGCTCCCACCGGCCGTCTCATCTGGACCCGTGAGCTTCCCGTTAGAAAGTTTTTCGTAATCTCAAGCTCAGTATCAGCAAACACAGGCCCCACCACCGCTCTCCAGTGCCGCCCGTCCAGCCCTCGCGCGAGGCCCGACCGCACTCTTTCCATCGCCCACCGGCTCCTACCCACCTCCGCAGACACACTCGTCGTCAGCACTGTCTATCCTACACTACATCCTCTACACGCCCTACCCGTCCGCCTGGTTTGCCTCCCCTTCGCCGACTCCCCCGCCTCTCACAACCCGGACCGACCTCCGCCTAACAATGTCCTGGTCCCAACTCGGTGACGCAAAGTCGCTCACGGGCTTTGCGCTCTTCGGCGACGCCTCCGTCGCGTGGTGGCACCTCTCCTGGTCCGCCCGCGAGGAAGCCTCCGGCCGACTCGACCCGACTGGCGCCCGCGGCGTGACGAAAGAAGCACGGTATTGCCCGATTCCGAGCCCGTGGGATGGCCAACGGCTGTACGCCGCGAGCGAGCGATTCGGGCCGGGCATGTTCGCGTTTGCGGAAGGAGCGGTGAGGAGTCGGCAGCCGGTCGCGCGGGGCGAGTGCTGGGACGTCGCAAGTGAGGCGCTTAACAGCGTGCAGGGCGCGTTCCCGAGCATAGGGAGGACGCACGGCCATCTGATGTACTACGGCAAGGTGGGCGAGGGTGGCAAGTGGCGAGGTGGGGAGAGCTATGTCCGGCCAGGGGACGTCGTCGAGTGGCGCACGGTCACGATTGCCGAGGTGAACGGACCGAAGGGCGGGTGGTCAACACTCGGTGACCCCGATGTAAGCCCTGTCCTTGCGTTTGAGAAAACAGAGGATGCTGACGACGACACAGCACACTGCCGTCATCGTCGCCGCAGGCACCCCATCACAGCTGCCGACGGATGGCCAGCCGTACCCGATTGCGGCGCTCGTCAGCCTCACCGTCGTCGAGCAGAGCCAGGGCGCTGTCCCCGTCGAGCGGACATATGGTGCGTTCCATCTTTGGTGGGCGTCGCGAGCCGCTGCTGACTTCAGCCCCGCCACGCCCTTCCCGACGCTCTTTCCCTCGACGTTTAACCCTCAACTCGAAAACGGTCGCTTAGACATGGCCGCCATGTCCAAGGGCGAGGTGTGGATATACCGTCCCGTCCCGCTCGAAGAGTACGTCGGGACCGCAATCAGCGCCGACTGGCCGCCCGCGTGCCAGGCCTGGGAGGTCGGGCAGCTGAAGTAGGGGGTTCTCATTTTGAGGGAATCTAAGAATGGCTTGTTTGGGGGCCGTTCAGATAGCTGGACGAGACTAAGACGCGACGGCAGGGGCAAAACGACGCGGCTCCACTGTGTGATCGCCCTGTTCGGCTCTTCGCCTCCCCATATGGGCTGATCCGATACCATCTTGACCAAAACGCGGGCTTCAAAAGTTTGAGCCGCGATTTGTTTTCGGCTCGAGTTCTCGGAGACTTGAGCGTGAGCTCGGCGACGGCGACGCAGCTCTGCCTTCACCAGCGTTCTTCGCCACCACACGATGCGATCCTCAGCCCGCCAACTCGTGCAATCCACGGCCCGTCGACGCACTCGAGCCCCTCCCGCGCCGACTCTTCCCGCGCCGCTTCTGCGCGCACTCTGGCGCAGCACAGCCCAGCCGGTCGCCGTCATCACGGCCTGCCTTGCACCGTCGAACACTGCGAACCATGGCGCAACGCTGTCCTCGCTCTCGTCCGTCTCCCTCGCGCCGCCGCTCGTCGCGTTCTCGCTCCGCCTGCCGTCGACGCTCGCGACGTTCCTTCTCGCGGACCACCCGGCGCCGTTCACGGTGCACCTACTCTCGGGCCAGCAAGAAGACGTCGCGCGAGCGTTTGCGCGGCAACCGCCCCGTCCCGCGCCACTCGTCCACCCACCATCGCCGGCACCGCGGCCAGCACCTCCGCCCGCATCCGACCATTTCCCGCCCGCACTCTTCACTTCCCTCGCCTCCAACTCTCTAGGATCGCTCTCCTGCACGGTCGTGCACTCGATCCCGCTCGCACAGTTCGGCGACGGCGACGGGCCAAAGAGCCAACTGTTTGTGGCCAGGGTCGACGCGAGTGCGGTGCCGGAACCAAGGGAAGGGAAGGAGAGAGGCAGCCTGGTGTACTGGGAGCAGGGTTATCATGCGGTTGGGGCATAGGCACCGTTCTGTGAGCTTGGTGTTGCTGCTCGGAACGAGGGGACGGCAGGGCCTGGCGCTGACTCAGGTTCTGGTTAGCAGAAATCTCTTTGTAGAGGGCTTAGGAGGCGGCTGGAATACGTCGCTGCTGGAGAAGGGCGCTAGTGGCGATGGTGCTGCTCGGTCAGGTGCGTCCTTCAGCATCGGCTCGAGGGAGGTCGCACTGACGCAAGTCTTCGACATCGCAGACCCTACTCGGTTTCGACGCAATGTCACAAACCACCCCCCAAGTCCGCAGACACCCTAGCCGGCATGTGCGTGCTCGCTCGAGCTTGCGGGCGTCCGCACCTCGTGTGTTCTCACGGCCTGGCGTGCGGCCTATAACACCAAACAGTCACCGGCGGCGGGTCGTCATCCGAGTGACTTGAAGGATCCACGGAGTGGTGGTGACAACCCAGGGCTGGGAAGCCCTTGTTGCGAGTTGGGCTGCACAACTGGCTTCGTCGGACTCGGCCGAGGTGCGGAGGATGTTTACTACTGTTTCCCCAGCGCTGGGCCAGTCAATCGGTCAAGTAAGTATGAGACAGAGAGACAGTCCGCAAGCGGGAACTCTGCCGCGCTCACAAGGCGCTCCGAAACTGCGAGCGCTCTCGATGCGGAGTCGGATGTGGGATCGACGCCGTCGAGTCGCGTTACCCCGCCTTGGCCGACCGTTCTGCGCCTCGACCGTGATCATCGGACGCCGGGTTTTCGTCCCGCTCACATGGCCTCATTCCTATCCATCTCCCCCTCTACCAACAGCGCAGCGCGACGACTGGGGACCCATCGGCCGCACGCGCCTTCCTCTCGCCGTGCCTCGCCTCGCCAATCCGGAATCGGCGCGCCGATTGCTCGCGGACAGCATCGGCCCACCACTCGTCCAGCACCACTTTCGTTCCCTTCCACATCTCACGACCACCTCCACTCCCCCAGCGGCGCCTCATGTCGGCCTCCTCCGAACCGGCGTCGCAGGCGGTCGCCACCGCGCTCCTCGGTGCGTGGTTCGCCTCGCGCAGTGATGCTCTGATGGCTAACGCGCGAGGTTCGCAGGACCCGTCTTCATCGGGTGGATGGCCGCGTTCATCCTGTTCGGCATCTTCCTCGCGTGCTTCACGAGCTACGTCTCGTCGGACCAGTACGGCAAGGACGGCGCGTACGTGAAGGGCGTCATGTGGTCCATCCTCGTTCTAGGGCTCATCAACACGGGCATCAACGGAGAGCAAATGTTCCAGAACGCAGGCGAGTGCACTTGAGCAGGGGGTCTGTGTCGATACGCCAAGCTGACGTCGGAGCTGCAGTCCTGCAAGCGCGCGATGGTGCGTTCGAGGTTCTTTAGCGAAGGAGATTAGTCTTAGTCTGAGGATACCTCTTTCTACAGTCAACTCCATCCTGTCCGGGAGCTTTGCGAGCAACTTCCAGCCGATGCTCATCGGCATGATCTCGATGATCGTGCAGTCGTTCCTGCTCATCCGCGCGTCAAAGGTGCGAATTCCTAGGTTTACAATCTTAGTGGATGCAGCTGATTGTGCTTGCGTGTCAGGTCTTTGCCAACCGCGCTGCGAAGGTGGTGTTCCTCGTCAGCATTGGGTTGTTGATCACGATGTCGTTTGCTGGGAGCCTCATGACGGCGGGGTGCGTCTTCCAGCGCCTCAAAGCTGATAGCGTGGCTCTAACAGTGTATCTCACAGGCTTGGATGGATGTGTGAGCTTGCGCTTGAAGGTTGTGGGCCAGTGCTTCTGACAGCTGACATCGTCCACCACAGACTACAACGACACAATCGACAATGCACTGCCCTTGACGTTCAACCGTGTGTGCACTCAAGTGATACCTGATCATATGGTCCGCTCACACTAGCTCACCCATCAGAAGCCGTTGGTGTATGCTCGCTCTATCTCCATTGTCCGATCCAGCGTGCGAAGCTCATCCTGGATCCGCAGGTCTGGCTGTGGTGCGCCATGGGTGTTGATGTCTCGTGAGTCCTCTTCAAAACCCGAGATTGTTGCACGGTATTGATTCCTCCCAACTCATCAGGATCTCCCTTGCACTGTACTTCAACCTGCGCCAGCGGATGGTCGGGTTCAACCACTCGACGGACACGATGCTGCAGATGCTCATCAAGGTGGCGCTCAAAACAGCATCGTATACAGCAATTGTCTCTATTGGTGGAGGTGAGTCAATGCAGCTCGAGTGCTTCGGCACCGGCTGACGGGCCCCTCACAGCTGTTGTCTCGGTGGCGTTCAAGGAGGACGACCTCATGACAACAAACGTCCCCTACGCCTTCCTACTTCCCGTGGCAAGCCTCTACTCCATCTCGCTCTTCACCACCCTCCATTCCCGCACCGCCATCGCAAAAAAGAGCTCCGAAGGATATGTCGCGTCTGGCCAGGGGACCACCAACCTCGAGCTGTCCACGGTCACCGCCAGGAGGGAGTCGCTGGCTCCAAACGGGTCGGTTCCGATGAAAGTGCATGTCAACCGAATAGCGGTAAGGCTGGAGGAGCGGGAGGAGGACCCGGAAAAGATGTGGAGAGGGTCACGTGAGACACAGGTATGAGCAGCTGCAAACATATGTTACGCTTTACTGTGACCTACCGGCTAAATCTGGATGCTGCAAAGCTCTGTTGTTGGATCTGGGGTGAGCACCCCAGACACCGCCATTTGGCCTCAGTAAGGGCACAGGAATCCCCGGTGCCAGCATGCTGGAGGGAGTGCAGGGTACCACAGAGTGTGCAGGCCGTCTATCTTGATTCAAGCAGTCTGGCTCGGTTTGAACACAAGCAACCTTGCGCACATGTCTTTGTATCTACTTGTTCCACTCCCGGAAGCAGCCAGAAACTGTGTTGACTCGCTGTCTCGAGTGTGCTGCCATCCAGATGAGGTGTGGCATACTCAACCTCCAGGTAGAACCGACGTATGTATTCATATTACCATGTCTCACTAGGTTATGGCGCACCTAAGAGCAGTATCGCCGTAGCGCGGCCGTTTCTCCATATTTTTAATAGGTTTTCGGGCAGTCTTGCAGAGAATCAAGTTCTCAATCCATATCCGAAGCAAGCAGGATGTTCCGAGGTGTTTTGCCCGAGGGAGAGCCGTCCGCGCGACGGCAGTTGATTTGGCGCGCCAACAGGGGGTCCTCACTTGTGGCGCACCGCGCGACGAAACATTCTTTGGCTCCGAGAGGTCCATACAGGTGTCTGAGGACCGCAAGCAGCTCGATACCCTGACAATACAGTCTATATTAAAGATCCTCAGCTAAAAGATTAGACAAATCAGTCCCGAAAGTGTCCTTCCGCGCCCGTTTCGAACTCGTGCCCGCCCCCGAACTCTCCGCGCCCTCCTCAACCCCAGGACCGCGTACTCCGTCACCCCCATCTTCTTCGTCTGGCGACGCGGCCCGAGGAGCTGGTATCGCGGCCGCGTCGGCCTTCCGCTTGTGAGGCGCCTTTGGAGCGCCGCCGGCCGCGATGCGCGCGTCCTCCTTCTCCTTCACAAGGCGCGCCTTTTCCGCCTTCTCGACTTTCCGTTGCGAGGCTAGGAGCTTCTTGCGCTCGCATTCGGGTGCCCCGGCGGCCCACTCGGCGTCCTTGGCTTCCTTGAGCGCGCGCTTGCGGTCCGCCTCGACCTTTCGAGCGGCGGCGGCGGCGGCGACCTCGATTGCCTTCGCTTGCGCGGAGAGGTGTCGACAACGGCCTTCTGGCGCTGGGTGCGAGTGGGCGCCATATTCGAGGCAGTGGGTGGATCGCAAGAGGAAAGTAAACAAGCTGCGAAGGCCCGCGAACCGCGCCGGAGCCCGTGGCGCACGGACGACAGGAGCTGGGCTGCTGTGCGCTTAACCCCGCCTTTCTCAGCATGTAATCTACTTGATCTGAGCAGATGGAGACCTCTATGAGGTGTGAGGCTTAGCTATGAGCCAAACAAAACGAGGTGTTGCCAGAATCGGCCAATTTTGGCCCGCGCGCCAGCCAAGTGCGCCAGAAGTGGGGCGCGCCACGAGATGGTGAGACATGGTAGCCTACAAACATGTGGGGAAAGGGAGCATGAAGATGCCTAGGGAAGAAAAAAAGAGAAACACCCAACGCGGGGCTTGAACCCGCAACATTCAGATGTTCTTTCGAAAGTAAAAGTCTGACGCTCTACCAATTGAGCTAGCCGGGTGAACGATAAAATGTCGTCTACTAGATGTCGTCTATAAAGTCTAGCTTGTCAACAACTCGCTAGCAGGGAGGGCCACTCATTGAGTCGACGTCGCGCGACCCATAGCCGGTCACAGCGCGGTGCGGGCCGGGTCAGTGAATGCTTAGTATCAATTATCTCCAACGGTGTTGCTATGAGAGGTACTCCGCGCATTCCACACTGCTGCGAGCGCTGTTCAGCCCGGTGTGTGGCATTCGTCACCGCCTATGCACCGAGAATGCTGACACGAAGGGCCATCGGGTTTTTGAAGGCAGCCAGCTTCGAATGCATTTAATCTAGTTGATCATCGATAGGCGGTCAGAACACATGCCTGGGAAGGTTTGAGTGATCCGGGCTGGCCACACGTCGCCTCCCCCGAAAAGGTGCTTGACGATCGTGGAATTAAGCGCGGACTGGCACCGGACCTCGCAGATCAGCTAGCTAAACACTATAATTCTTGAGTCTAGCTAGTGGCGACCCGCAATGGTGTGGCGACTGATGTGTTCGTACGAAAGCAAAGATGAGCAACGTCAGGGGCCAGCAGCGGGGCGGTTTCCTCCGTACCTACCGCACCATATCTCTCCAACTCTTTAGTCTCTTGCACGTATAACCCTCAGAACTGGCTTGTAGAGGTGTCCAACCGCTGATCCGCTGTGGAACATCAATGCATCACGCCGCAGAAGACGAGCGCAGAGAACACCGATCTCGGGTGCGAGTCAAGTGGTCGGCACTTAGACACTTGAGTTGAAATTGAGTGCATATCAAAGACAATGTTGCATGGTCTCCCATGCCACCGAGTCCACCGCTCGAGGGTTCTGTTTCGCCTGGTTATGGGGAGTACAAGGCGGACTTCAAGCATAATCTAACATCTGCCTACGTACGTCTGAATCTGATGACCACGAATGGGGAACTGAGCTCGAGGCTAGTGGATAAGAACTTGGTCCTTTGTAATATTGACGGTGGTCACTTGAACACTTCACGGATCTATCACTTCGAAATACTCTCTTAAATACATGCACCATTTTCATGACGACTCTTTCATTCTCCGGACACCAAGCCAGGTGTGGTAAACGGGTGCAGCGCCAAAGTCGTCGCAAGAGTGTGATCGCAAACGCAATCTGTGACAATCCTGCGAAAAGTGTCCAGCATATGCATACACTCTCTTGTTTATCTAAATGTTCAGCTCCGCCCCTTCTCCATCAAGTCTACATCCTCGTCGCTCACACGGCTTCCCAAATCATAGTTTGTGTGCCCCCGCCCACTCTTATGTCTCGATCGGCGACTCGCGTGTCGACTCGATGTATGTCTCGTAGGTCGATTCGAACGGCTCCTTTTGTGATTGCGCGGCACCCTTGCCCGCTGGGAATTGCGACCCCTCGAGTGGCCGCGACACCTGCAGAAGCTGCACGCTCCGAGCAAGCCTGCGCATTCGAAGCACTTGAAAATCCTTCCGCACGTTCCTTCGACGCCGACCATGATTGCGATGGCGAGTTGGAAGGCGAGCGTGGCAACGAGGAACTGTGTGGGTCGTCGGTCAGGCGTTTGGTGGCGAAAGGCGAAAGGCAAGGAGCGGCTCACGGCTTTCACGAAATACGCGGTCTTTGTTCCGCACATCGTTGTTATAACCTTGCTGAAGCTGCGATGGATGTGTAAGGACTTTTTATCGCTGACTACTTCATCCATCCGCCCACCAGATGACGCTCGTCGCGCTGTCGCCAGCCCAGTACCAGAAACAGATTGCTGTGTACAGACTGACCGTCAGTCGTATCGCTCAGCTTTGTAGCTTCACCCCACACCTTCAAGTATGACGGTCACAGCTAACACACCCGAGATGCCCGCCGCGGCGACCGGGACGTCTTCGAAGCACGAAAGTATTGATGCGGCAGTGAGGGCCGCGCTGAGGAGCAGCAGCCCAAGTGAGCCGTATCTGAAGCAGTTTCAGAATTCTCCTTTCGACGCGCCGTTCGTTGTAGCGCACTTTACGAGCTCGCCGACGCCTGTGCCGCTCCCGAACAAGATGGCGACGAAGACGAGGGTGGTGAGTACCAAGCTGATAATCTGCGGCCGTTGTCAGCAGCGAAGTATGAAATACTGGAAGCTACGCACATGTGTCGCAGACCCGCATCCACAAGGACAGTCAGATCCTCGCGAGCTGTCGTCCGATCCCGCGTCGGATCCAGCGTTCGAGCCCGCGTCGGTCCCTGCGTCCGCGCCTGCGTCCGTTCCGGGCTCCGAGTCGCTTGCTTGATTCTTATTCATGGTGTCGAGAGTTGTGGCGAGAGCGAGGAAGTGAGACGAGCGGAACGGGCGGAAGAGCCCCTCTACCGACCATCGCTCCGCGGACCCCGGCACCCCGATCCATTCTCGGCGTTGTGGAGGACGCGCTCTTTCCGAGACCTCAAGTCGTCGAGCTGAGCCCAGCGACACGAATTTCCGGGCTCGCACGAGCAAACACGAGACGGCACGATGGGGAAGAAGGTGAGTGCGTCGACGCCACAGAGCACGAGCGGCGAGGCCGGGATCGAGCTGCGGACTGACGACGATAAACATCGACTAGTTCATGAAAGGCCACTTAATGACGGTCGTAGCAGTCGTGCTCTCTGGGATCTTGATCGCGTGAGGCCCGCCAGCATCGGCTGGCGACCGCGACGGAGCTGACTCGCGGTTGCGTTGCGGGTGGCGCAGGCTCGTCTCGGCGTTCTACATCTACGCACTGAGGAACGACTACGTTGACCCGACTCGATGGGTCCGGATCGAGAAGATTGCGGCGATGGTCGTCGACATTCTGTCGGTGCTGCTGCATCTCGCCACTGCGCATGCGGTGCGTCCTCACTGCCCTTGTGGGGACCATCTTCTGCAAGCGGGAGATAGATCGGAAGAGCACAC
>ERZ1463038.426-NODE-426-length-14378-cov-12.462403_pt1 | contig 14378 bp, 19 predicted proteins | sample MGYA00564479_ERZ1463038 | MGnify/ENA primary metagenome ERZ1463038 (study PRJEB39244, sample SAMEA3635134) | Helicobacter pylori | study: EMG produced TPA metagenomics assembly of PRJEB11511 data set (Assembly of a 5300-year-old Helicobacter pylori...
CATTGACAGCGCGCAGCGAAGGTCCCACGCACGACCCGAGTAGGCTCCCTCGTAGCCCTCCGCATGCGCAAGGTACTTGTATCGGCAGTGATCCCACAATGGGACGCTGCCTTTTCCCTTTTCCTGCCACTCGACGCTCCCGACGTCGCCCCACGCGCGGCCTTCCGTCGCTTTGCGCAGAGCTTCGCGGATCGGGGCGAGGAATGCGCCGCGCCAGAACTATCGCAGAGCTGGGTGTCAGCTCTCGAATTGCTTTTGCAGGTAAACATTCTATAGCTCACCAGCTTCGGAGTCTTGTCCTTCCACTTCAAGTCCTTCTCGACGCGCTCAATGTTGCGCAGGACGCCTTTGTACCCGGTCAGGATCGGTTCAGGCCACGAGAAGAATCCTTCAAGCGGGAATATGTAAGAATGGGTGTTTAGAAGGGTGGAAATCAAGCTGAGCGTACCAAAGTCCGGGACGAGCCAGCCAACAGCGCCAGGTTTCGGTTGCACCGTCTCAAAGACTGGACCGGGATACCCTGCGCGCGAGCAGCATCAGCAGAGATCATCTGCCGTCTGGAATCTTCGTACCCTTATCAAGAGGCTGGAAGTAGAAGTCCACGTCCGGCATGGGCTCTGCGGCTGCGGCCACCTGCGCAAGGAGTCAGTCTCGACTCTCGCTCCCCTGCCGACGGCGTATGGAAGGCGCACAGCTTCGTGCAGGCTCCCGAGAACCGACTGCGTGCGAGTGCCAAATGGCTCAAACTTCTTCACCTAGTAAGAGTCCAGCGCGTCAGCGTCACGTTGGGCCGAATCCCGAGGTCCGCGAAGCGAGCACGCACGAACAGGTCGCCGCCGATCAAGGCCACCCTCGCTCCCCCGCCGCCGGCATCAAGCTGATTCTCGGTGACGCCTCCTTCATTCTTCTGGTCGTCTCTTCGCTGCTCAAGCTGGGGCCAGAGCGAGGGGAAGGCGACGTCGCACTGGGCGTACGTCAGGCGCAACGATCGAGCGATGGCGGGTGGGAGCGCTTCGCTGTCGGCCGTGGCGTTGAAGTCGAAAAACGGAATGGTGGAATCGAAATAGTTGCCCGGGGATGGGAGAAACATCGGACCCGAGGGGCGAGAGGAGGTGTGCCAGATGCTCGCAAGGAGCAGCAGTGCGAGGCCGGCGCCGGCGAGGTGTCGCGGGGGAAGCGAAGTCGCCTTGTCGTACAGACTCCGAGCGGCGCCGAGCTTGGTCCCGGATCGAGAGACGCGCGTGAGAAACGCGACGTCCTCATCATCGAGCGCGTCGGGCTTTGCGGCGTCGTACCGACTCGGAGGGCTCGGCGGCGGCGACGCGGCTGGCGTTGGGGGGAGCGAGTTGCTCCAGGGTGGGTAAGGATCGGAGGGCATTCTCGAAGGCGACGGCGTGGTGACTTGAAGGAAGAGGAGCTGCAGTCTGGACCGAGGTGCGACCAAAAAAAAACAGGCGCAGTCGATTGCGCGCGCGTCACTGCGACGAGTGATCGTAACCCTGACGTGCCCGACCAGACAACGCGGAAGCACTCCTTTCTCAGGCAGATCAGGCATATCAGGAGAGATTTCTATCAGCCCAATCAGGATCCGAACGAAGGCAATCGGACGCGTCCCAAGGACGCAGATCCTTCGCGGCTCTCGAGCCGTTCGCGCCGCACTCCGGTCAAAAAAGGTAGCGCAGGAGCAGTGAAGCAGTCGTGAGGACAACTTTAAAGAGCCCCGTGGAACACAATGCTGCACGTTGGGCGCTCTTGACAAGCTTGACACCGAGGTCCCCGTCAGGGATCGAGTCCGCGAAGGGTCGCCGGCGAAAGCTGCCGGCCGGTCGACAAGGCGACGCATACCTTGGTTGTGCTATCCTACATATCACACATCGGCTCTTTGAATGCCTGCACGCATTTCCGTTCAGCGGTCGCGGCCTCGCGGCCTGCAGTGCTGTATTGCGCTCACACAGTCGCTTTGGCGCGTTCGACTGATTCACTCTTCTACTTGTCTACTTGTTAGACCCGCCGCACCATTTACTATGCGTCCATTCACCAGGAAAGCCGGACAAAACTAGCGGCCGACGTCGCCGTCCAGAATCCGACCGCCGGCACCGGCACGCATGCCGGACCTCTCTCTCGCCGTATCGCATGCTATCGAGTCAACGACATCGTTGATGGGACCCTCAGACGACTGCGGCGATCCCGTTCGTGGTACGCTCCTGGATGCGGCGCGAACGCACCACCATGACACCTCCGACGCGCCGCAAGCTGAGGAGTCGACGGAGAAGCGGACGGAGCAAGTCACGCCGCCTGCCGCTGACATTCCCTACTCGATCTTCTCGACGCGAGTGAAGTGGTCACTATGCTTGCTCTGTGCAACAGGGGCGATGTTTTCCTCGTGAGTCTAGGGAGCCGGTCTCAAAAAGCTGGAGCTGACATTGTGGCGGCCTACCCAGCATGACGGCCAATATTTTCTATCCCGTCATCCCGGCAGTGTCTTTGGTGCGCTATCGGTCATCTATGTGCCTCATTCGTACACCTGGGAAGCCCACGCTGACTTCCACCCCACCGCCGCGCTCCCAGGACCTCAAAGTGTCGGCTGAGCAAGTCAACCTGTCCGTAACATGGTATATGTTGCTTCAAGGACTTGCCCCGTCACTTTGGGGATCGATCTGCGACGTGCTCGGGCGTAGGCCAGTGTACATGGTCACCTTCAGCATGTGCGGGCTTTGCATCGCGTCTTTGCAAGAGCTGACCCCTTATCTCAGCTACATCGCCGCATGTATCGGACTGGCCAACACGAACGAGTACTGGCTTCTTGTACTATTGCGCTGCGTTCAAGCTACCGGGTCGGCCTCGACCATCGCGATTGGCGCTGGCTGCATTGGCGACATCGCTCCGCCTTCTGAGCGAGGTGGCTTCATGGGAGTATTCTCGCTTGGATTGATGTAAGTTCTTATTATTTGCGAAATCTTGACGGCTGACGAAACTCCTTAGGCTCGGACCCGTCATTGGTCCAGTAGCCGGGGGACTGATCGCCAATGCATGGAAGTGGCAAAGCCTCTTCTACTTCCTCGCTGCGTTTGCTGGCCTCGTGGTCGGTATTGTTGCCATATTTTTACCAGAGGTATGTCAGTTTTCTTGGGACTACCACCTGCGCTCAAAGAAGCCCTGCAGACACTGCGCTCAATGGTGGGCAACGGCTCGTTTCCCACGACAGGCGTGAACAGGTCGCTGTGGTCATACTGTCGACCAAGCCATACCAAGGCACCACCTTCTGTTTATACCGTACCCGTCAGGAAGGGCTGGAAGGACGTTCGGCCATTCGACTCCTTTCTCATGTTCTGTGAGAAGGACATTCTGCTCACCCTCACGTTCAGCTCCGTCGTCTGTGCGTCCGAACCTGAACTTCAAAGACTTCGAGCACTTGAACGAACCTTTGGGATCCACAGGGGCCACCTTCACGGCGGTCATCACCTCCACGTCGACGTCGCTCCGCCGAGCGTACAACCTCGACGAGAGCCAACTCGGGCTCTGCTTTCTCGCCAATGGCGGTGGTTGTCTCCTGGCGGCTGCCATCAACGGACCGCTCCTCGATAGAGACTACCAAGTGATCGCCAAGCAGGTCGAGCTGCGAGAAGCGTCGGAGGAAAGTGCGCATGCGGTGGCGTCCAGGCCGCGCGACCTCAACAACCTCCTGGCGTTCCCGATCGAGCACGCAAGGTTGCGATCCTTGCGTCAGTCTATCTTTCATGAGTTTGGCATATTACTGATGTCACCGACAGCGATGTTCGTGCTCCTCATGGTTGGCTCCCAGATCTTTTACGGTTGGACGATCGAGCGAAGGGTCCACATCGCAGCTCCGCTGCTTGCCCAGGTCCTGAGTTTGTGAAACCCTTAAGTATCTCCTATCGTGTATTGACCATTATCCACCAGTCGGATTGTCTGTCACAACCGTCTTCAACTGTGTCAGGTCTGCCTCCACCCATCGATGTCCGAGCGCCCGCGAGCGAAAGTCTCACTCTTTGACCCACACAGCACACTGCTGGTGGACCTTTATCCCGCAAAGTCCGCCTCGGCCACTGCCGCAAATAACCTGTACCGGTGCTTTCTCGGAGCAGCCGCGACCGCCTGCGTTGAGCCTGTCATCGCGGCAATGGGAGAAGGTGGGCCCTCACCTCTTTGGTTCGGGGCGGAGACTGACACAATGCATTCAGGATGGGCGTTCACGATGCTCGCGTTCCTCAACCTTGCCTTTGCCCCGCTCATCCTGATCGAGTGGCGGATGGGCATGCGGTTCCGCGGCGAGCGCGCGGCGAGATTGGCGGAGAAGGACGTCCTGGATGGTGAGGGCGGCAAAAGTTGAAAGCTGGAGCATAGATTATCGACGGATGGAATAGAGCTTCGTGTGTATAGACAGCCTCAGGCTTGAGACAGTTCTTTGGGCGCTGGCCACAGGAAACTGACTCGCTGGGGTTTGCTTTACTCAGGTCATCTTCAACTCGTTCAACAAACTGGGATTACTTTTGAGAGAGAGTCGTAGCTGAGATCACGCGAAGACTGGCAGCGGATGCGCGAAAGAGAGACGGTCGGTGCGAAACCTTGAGAACGTCGTTCACCACGACTTCTAGAAGATGATCCCTCGCCAGGCGCACCCCCGCTGCTTCTGCAAGTGGAAGAAGACTCGCTCGCTCTCACTAAGGTGAGCTCCCGTCCTGCGGCCCACGCCATGCCACGCCGCGCGCTCGCCGCCGTGTCGAAATTCGCGCTCGCCAGTCGACCAGGACGCTAACCTCTTCCGCCTCCCTCCCCCTCGCGCGCGCCCTTCACAGAACAAGCTTTAAAATGTCTGACACTGAAGAGACCCCCATCGTCGTCGAGGGAGAGGAGGTTGAGACCAAGGAGGTCGAGGCGCCCAAGGGTGCGTTGCTCGCAATTTTTCTGGGTCGCGCGGGGCGGGCGCTGACGTGCGGCATGCGGTGGCAGGCAAGATGACCGTCGAGGAGGCTCTCCGCGAGGTCCTCAAGAAGGCCATGATCCACGACGGACTCGCGCGTGGACTCCGCGAGTGCGCCAAGGCTCTCGACAAGCGCCAGGCTCACCTCTGCGTTCTCAACGAGAGCTGCACCGAGGCCGAGTACATCAAGCTCATCGAGGCTCTCTGCGCTGAGTGAGTGGTCTTGGTTTGCAAGGTGCGGGAGCGGCAGCTGATCCGTGGCACGGCGTAGGCACAAGATCAACCTGATCAAGATCTCGGACCCCAAGCTCCTCGGAGAGTGGGCCGGTCTCTGCAAGCTCGACAAGGAGGGTGTTGCCCGCAAGGTTGTCGGATGCTCGTGTGGTACGTTTACCGCGTTTCGAGTCGCGCGTGACTCGAGCTCACCCGCTTTCCCGTCTCCAGTCGTCGTCAAGGACTTCGGACAGGAGTCCGAGGCCCTCAACGTCCTCCTCGAGTACTTCGTACGTCTGCTCTTCCGACTTGATTCGAAGCGGTCGCTGACTTCGCGTATCTCCACAGGCCCAGCGCTAAGCGTACCAACACGCCAGCCCTCCACTCTCCCCAAACTCCCGTCCACCCCACCCACCGTCGATCCACTCGTCTATCCAACCCTTCTCTACGCCAATGCCGTTTATCTCTTTACTGAGACGGAACCGAGGTTCCGAGGAGTGAGGATGGCTGGGAGGTTATGAAGCGGAGGACTGGGACGCAGGAGCCGAAGGAGGTTTAGGGCCTACGTGCTGGAACTCTTCACCAACCCAATCGCCATCCGGCTACATGAGCTCGATTCTGAGGACCAGGCAGTCTGGTCCACGAGCGCCCGCTCTCGCCAGCTCCCCGCGCCTCCCAAACGCAAGTTGATCACTATCAGCGAAGTTTAGCAACACAAGTGTCTGCGAGGACCGTGCCCGGCTTCAAATTGCTACCACGCGCTCGCCGGGGTACCTACGTCGCTCGACTTTGCTCGACTTCATAGGAGCCCGGCGCCGCCGACCGAGGTGCTTACGAAGTGTACCCCGGCCGCTTCACCGCTCCTCTCACAGATGGTGCAGTAACTCCGTACCTTGAGGTGCATGGACTGGGTGTGGTGGATAAGCTGGCCACGGGCTTCAGAAAGGCATGATCACCTGTGTGAGATATCATTGCCGTGGCTCGTATTTAGGGAGTTACGAGTACGGTACATCAACACCCCGAAGCTTTTTTAAAATTTTGCGGCGTCTTCGAGGGTATGCCCGCACCTCGCGCTGGCCAATATATCAGCGCCGGGCCCGGAGGCGGTGCAATCCCCATAAGAGGTGCGCTGCCTGCTCCCCGATCTTTCTTATACACGAACCTCATACCATGATTACCATCCGGGCCACCCTCGCCCTTCTGTTTGGCTTGTTCTTGGGAGCTGCCGTGGCTGACGACCCATGCACAAACCACATCCCGCTGGTAAGTCTCGCTCACAGTGAAGGAAAGGTAGCAGAGTAATGAAGCTATGGAGTACAACTCAGTACATCACTGCGATCCAGTGGCGCATCAACGCACCCAAGTCGGCGGCAGCAAGGCTTTGGGTCACACAGCCCGGAACGAATGAGGGCCTCGTCAAAGACTGGCAGAATGAGGGGTTCGCGGGGAATTTTCCAGTCGACTTTTCGGATCCGCGTTTCATCATCCTTACCGATCCGTCAGCCGGGACACGAAGGTTCCTCAGCCCAGACGTGGATGTGAGCCACCTTGCGCGTGTCCTTTGCCCGTCAGGCTGACTTCTTTGAGTCAACAGATAACCATGCGAGTGGAATGGTCTGACGATGGCTCGTGGTTCTTTCCACCGTGCCCAGATGTGACTTGCCAGTCGCCGCCGGCTCCGGTATGGATACCAGGGGACGGTGCGTGCTTCCGCATTAGTATGGGGTCGCTAACAAAGAAGCTTCCTCGTTCCAGACCACAGCGCAAACATACCTGGTGTATTCGTGAGTTGACTCACCCATTTGTCAGAGCTGCAGGGTGAAAAGTGTTTTGCAGAGAGTGTCGCACACGCCTCCGGCTGGGGTGGAAGTGGCCGTGGCGGATGTTAGGCTCGAGGGGACGAAGGAACCATACGGTGAGCTATTATTTAAGCCATGAGATCAGCGCTCCAGCTCACACCGTGGTCCCAGCTTTCTGCAAGCTCAGCGTCGATTGATGTCGAGTGGGCACGAAGTCGCAAGCAGACGGTTCGGAACAGCGCGGCAATAGTGGATTCCTGCAACGTAGGATTCCTGCTACGTAGGAGTTTTGGGTTGACGGAAAGACATCTTTTGATGCGTCCATCCGCGACATTGTAGTGCGAGTTCAGCCTCCGAAGCGCTCGTCCCCCATGACCCTTCCGCGGCAACACGGTGCCCGTCCCTTCCTTTCCTACATGGCATTTGGTGAGAACGGGAAGTATGAGACTTGACTCGATGCAACCTTCACACTGCAACGCAAGTGGCCGATCCGCTTCCCAAGTGAAGGTGTCCAACGCGGCGCGCACCCCCTGATTCAAGATCGTCTCCCTGCGACCCGCTTAGAGAAGTGCCTTGAAATCTCGCGGAAGTTCTTCCGACGATCATCGATCAGCGGTGACCACGCACGCTTGCCGAAGCGCAATCAGAAGACAGCGCGGTAGCGAAGCCTTGAGGCCGTGCAACTCATGCAGGATCAGCAGAGGTTGTTCCCAAGGCCCAAGGTCAGAGGTACGTACCAAGGGGGAGCATCTCAACAATTATATGTTGTGTGTAGACCCCGGCAAGGGCGCAGACCCTTGTGTCGCCGCCCAGCAAGTCGACACCACGTTCGTCGGGAAGTGACATTGGACGACTTTCTCGTTTACGAGTGCAGTATTGGCTCTTTCACATCGCACGATCCGACCGTGAGTAGTGGGACACGTTCCGCGACTTCAAGCTTCAGGTCGGCCCGAAAATAGCAGCGAGTCCCATGCATGCTCCGCCTCCGAAACTTGAAGCTCGACCCCCGCGAGCGGACAAGTCGTCCCGCTTCTGACTTTCTCCGACTCGTATCAAACCCTCTTCTGACTCCTCGCCTTGAGGACGGATGACTTCGGTTGTCTTTGCTTTTAATAGCTTGTGGAATGAATTCTCTTCTCTTCTCTGCTACACGACGTCTCAAGGACGTCTTCCGCACAAGCTGGCTTCCCAAGTGAAGGTGTCCCACGACCCCCTTGACTCGGGATCGTCTCCCTTCAACACAGGAAGGATCTACACACAGATTCGTGTCGTGGGCATATTTCGACGCAATGATCAGTAGTAGTTGCAGAATCCACCGCCTTTAGGTTGTTCGCGCGATCTTCGCATGGAGAAGCCACTGGCAGCGGTCTGGGTCGCAACCCGGGCAGCGAGGGCAGGGGACTTGATCCGTTGAATAGCCTCCCACCAGGTCCAGCCTTCCCAAATTGTGATGAGAAGAGTGTTTCTAGTCCACCCTCCCCTTGAAGAGACCTCTGAGAGCTTGTGGTGGCGTGTAGCACTCGTGGAGCCGAACTCGACCGCTCCGCCGAGTCATGCCGAAGAACCTTTGACCGGTTTGTGGGAGTGCCTATTCAGTGAAATAATAGCTGAAACTTTCTCTTTGTGCAGAACTTGGTGAGAGCACCTGGTGCCAGGTGCGACTCTGCGGGCCTTCGCGAGTCTGTCGGGGCAACCAATCAGGATCTTCATGATATGGCAGGGAATACCAGGAGAAGGTACATTCGGATTGGATCATCGCAACGATCCTGTTTCCTGTGTGCACCGAGCAAGGGCGTAGATCTGATACACCGCTCGCGCTCGTGCGAAGGCGGGCGCAACCCCGCTGTCGGGAGCCAGCGCTCATCCTGTGCACATCCACTCCCGCGAGACAATGCGGCACGAGGTAAATAAATCCGTCGCATGGTTTCTTGTACAGTCCAGGAGGTGGAGAGTCACCCGAGACCGCGCTCTGCCTCCGCTGGCACCGCACCACTCAATCTCGTGTGTTAAGACGGCGGCACGCAAAAGGAGTCCGTGGGCGATGGGACCAGTGAAATTAACTGCGTTTCATCCCTCAAGCTCCATGTCTTGCTTCTCTATCACTCGTCGTACGTCGACGTTTGGCAGTCAGCATCCGGGGAACAGAGCGTTGAAACGAGCGCACTGGCAACCAGGAGTACGGCGCCAAAGTGGAACCAGTAAGGTTGTTGCAGGGTCAACTGAGGAAACGTTTAGGGAGCGTTCATGGAGCACAGCGATACGAGTGCCTACCCCGCACCGTAAGTTGTCGCAGGGACGCCCTCCGCCTTGCACCGGTCCGGACCAGCCACGATGCTCAGAGATCCTGTACCCCAAGGGCGCGGTCAAGAAACCCTTGGAGATTTCTACCTGTTCCGAGTCTCGTCCATGTAGTCCTCCCGTCGCCGTGCGCACCCCACGTTCAAGCTTTAAGTTCGAGCGTCAGTTGCGCGCCGTTCGCCGCGCGATGTGGCTTCGTTTTGTTGCCGATGGGCGATCCAACGCTGAGCGGAGGGAAGACCAAGAAAGTAGCCGTACCTCTCTACGTACCTATTGTTTGCTACTTTGTTGCACGAGCAGACGGAATGGGCTCTGGCCACCGCCTTCGCGACGTTCGCAACCTGTCGCAATCTAGGTCGCAAACCCAAAAGCAGTCACTCCCGCCGCCCATAGCTTATCAAGAGGGCTCGGAGCTAAGCGTCACATATATAAGTGTTTTCAAGCGCGAACGAAAAACAGGCAGGATGTGAACTTGCCGAGCGGCAGTCCGTGGCTTATCAAGGCCATCAGCGCTCAGCGCCGTCCAGACTCGCGAGTCCACGTCCCGCCTTTCCCACGCTCTCTCCGCAATCGTGATTGAAGTCCCAGCTTCCAAATGAAGCGAGACCCCGAGAGCCCGGACCGGGGCAAGCTTGGGCGGCCTGCGAAGCTTGCGAAGGGTCGGATCCGCACGTTTGCGTCTTGCCGCTGGAGTTTCGCGTTTTGCCTACGCTTGCCGGAAGTCTAGGTTTATTCGCGCGCGGGATTTGGGTGGGTCTGCAGCTGCACGAGTAGGCCGAAACAACAGTCAACGGCCGCCGAGGTGAGCTCGCGAGCGCGCGCTGCAGCAGGCTTGGCGCATTGACGTGCTGCAGGCGCTGCGACACCCTTTCTGAAGGTGCGAGTGTAACTGGAGCCTGGGATCGGAGCAGGAACTGCAGATCGTCGACTTGAGATAGTCCCTCCGCAAGCGTAAGCGGGCGCTCCATGAATTAGCTGTTGCGTCTGGGGTTGTCGCAAGGAAGCGATACACAGATCTCGCAGCTAGCAGGTTGGGTCCGATAAGGGCGCGTCAAAGTTCAGTCCGAGGAGGACGGCCTGCGCTGACAGGATACGTGAAGTGCGGGATGACGCCGGGGCAGGGTGCGGAGCAGCATCGGGATTTGAGCTTGTTCGCCCTGCTGGACTGCCCAGTTTCGTTGGGGAGGATTGGCATTTTTTGGGCGTCCTGCACTTGGAGCACTGGAGCGCCATGCTTGCTCGGCGATGGTAGAGGGGGGTTGTCATGAAATTGATCGGGGGGCAGGCCCAACTCAAAACGCAGGCCCCTCGTTTTGCTGCGGGACGCTGGCCGCTCTCGCACTGACCCCGCACTGCGAATCTCCTCTTGCCAAACCCACATTGGTCCGCTCTCGCCGCGCATACTCCAATCGACTCCTCACCGCCTGACTCCCGACCACCTCACGTCCACGGGCGTAGAACCGACCCGCGCGCCCGCCGACTCGAGGCGCCACCACCGCTCCCCAACGCCTCGCGCCTCGCGCCGACCGTCGCCCGACGAAGCGATGATGGACTTTGCGCACGACAGCCCAGTCTCGGACGAGCACGAGCACGACTCGAGCTCGTCGTCGTCCGGCGACCACTCGAGCCCGTCCGACGACCTCGGGTTCCCCTCCCCGCCGACTGCAGACGGCTCGCACGCAGGCTGGCCATACGACATGACGGGCCTCGCGATCCCGACGCTCGTCGGTCTCCCCGGGCACCTGCACCAGCACCAGCACAGCGAGTGGGCCGAGCAGGACCCGTCGTTCGCGTACGGCGCAGGCGCAGGCGGGAAGCGCGCGTTCGGCCAAGGCCTCGGCGCGGGCCACGACGACGACCCAAACGGCCTCGCGCTGATGGGTGGCGATTTCTGGAGCACCGCCCCGAGCACGACTGTGCACTCGCCTGCTGAGCAGCGGCCGAGCTTCTACGACGACCTCCCCGACGTCAAGCCAGATCTCGACCTCGACGGACGCATGGAGGTCGAGTTTGACGACGTCGTGCACAACAACGTCTGCGGGTGCGTGCCTTTGCGGCTCCTGGAGATAGGCCGGAGGCAGGAACTCTAAGCTAACATGCACTCCGGCCCGTCCTGTTGCAGCCCGTCGTCGCTCGCGTCACCGCAGCCTTTTCCTGATGCGCCCTCGGCGTACAGCGCGCTCGCACCGTCGTCCCTCGCCCCCCAGTCCGCACCGGAGCACCTGTTTCTCTCGGCGCTGAGCATATCGATGCCGCTCGACCTACATGCCGTGAACGCGGGCATCGCGCCCCAGCTGATGGGCGGCGAGCGCTCGCCCCCTCTCGACCGCTCGCACCAGGCTCGCAGCCCGAGCTCGACCAGCAGCGAGCGCGAACGGGACAGCAGCGGGAGCCGAGCTTGCGGCAGTGAGAGCGGTGGAAGCCGCGACACGAGCGCGTCGCGGCGTCCCAAAGAGGACTACTTTGCGGGTCCGCCGGCGCACCAGCCGACGCCTCCGCCCGTCCTCGCGCTCGTCAGCACGAACCTCGTCGCGAAGGACGCCGTCGTGGCTGCGACTGTGATTCCCGGCCTCGCGGCGCCGCCACCAGGGACGATCGCCCTCGACGCCGGTCCGTTCAAGCTGCTCGTGCTCGGCGTGCCCACCGTTGGCGCCAAGAGCCGCGTTGAAACGCAGATCAAGATTTCCCTCGTGCTCGTCGCCCCCAAGGCTGGACGGGCGGGCAAGGGCGCGGACGTCGATGAGCAGCGCCTGATGACCCCCGACGGCGGCCTGGTCGACGACGCTGGCGACGACCTCGAGCGCATCGGCAGCTGGAGCCACGTTCGCCTGCCCAAGTACCTCGCGCTCAAGAAGAAGAACAAGAAGCAGGCCAAAGCCGGTCAGTCCTATCTTCCCCTCGTCCTGCATGTCGTGCGGCGCGCTCGCGCTCGAAGCCGCTATGCCACAACCTCAACGCCGCGGCGCTGTTGTACACCTCGGAACCGTTTGCTAATTCGATCATTCCTACTCTCCCCACCCCCGGTTCTGCCCCGCAGACCCGGCCCCAGAAGACACGCTTTTCCTCGACGTGGCCGTCATTCGCGGCTCGGAGCCGTTCGAGGAGATCTTCATCTGCACCGGCTGCCAGCAGCGCGAGCTCAAGCGGGCCCAGCGCAAGAAGGACGCCCGCGTGCGGCCCGCGAGCGAGGGCGCGGCCGACTCTGCGGCGACGTACGGCGTCGAGGAGGACGAGGAGCGTCGCAAGGTCGTCGTCTTCAACTGCGCCGAGTTTGTCGAGTTTGGCCAGGGCGAGACGGTCCTTCCGACTCGCATTACGTGCTACTGCCGACACCACAAGGAGCGCAAGGGCTTCTCGTGAGTCGCTCCCCCACTCGTGGTCGCGATCGATCTAAGCTGACCCACTCTCGTCGCCCAGCGTTGGCTTCACGCTCCGCACGGCCGCAGGCGTCATTGTCGCCTCGGGTGCGACTCCCCCGATCATGATCACCGACGACCACAAGACGAGCATCCGCCCGCCAGCCGGCGCGGCGATGGCGGACGTCAGCGTCGAGTCGATCGAGCCGCCCGCGCCGAAGCCGACCAAGCGCGCAAAGGCGTCTAAGCCCGAGAAGCCTGCTCCAGGACCCTCGCAGTCGACGCGCCCGAAGCGGTCCGCCGGTCGGCAGAAGGCCGCGCGCGGGTCGACCGAGAGCGACGACGACGGCGGCGCGGCCGGGCCCTCAGTTGCGCCGCCTCCACGAGCGGCGGCGGGCAACAAGAAGGCTGCGAAGCCATACGATTCGGATGGACGACCCCGAAAACGGCAGTCGGGCGTGCACCGGAGCCCGTCGTTCGCGATGACGCCGCTCGTCATGAGCAAGCCCGGCTCGCCCGTCCTCCGCGTCGTGCCGCTGCAGGACACGTCGCCCGCACCGACGGCGGCCGTCTCACCGGTACCGTCGACGATCTATGAGTCGCCCGTCGCGGTCGCGCAGACGGAGAGCTGGGAGTCGGCGCTCGGCCTCGGCGGCATGGACGCCGTCATGCAAGACGCGCCCGGCCCCGGCCGCCTCGACGCCTCGGTCGGCTCGAGCAGCGTCGCATACTCGAACGAAGGGTACTCGACCGCGCCGAGCCCCGCGCAGTCGAACGGCTGGCGCTCGGACGTGAGCTCGCCCCAGTCCGTGGACCCGTTCGCCAACATGTTCAACGGGCTCAACTCGCCACTCGACATGCTTTCGCCACGCCGCTCCAGCGTCGGCTCTCCCCTGCCGCTCCACAACGGCGTACATCAGCAGCAGCACGCGCCACTCGCAAACAACGACAGCTTCGCGTCGCTGTACGACCCCTCCGCGAACCCGGCCTTCGCCAACTGGCCGTTCCCACAAGTGCAGCCCGCACCACCACCGCCTCGAATCAGCCGCCTCATCCCAGGCGAGGGCCCCGTGCACGGCGGGATCGAGGTCACCGTCCTCGGAGAGAACTTTGTGCCGGACCTCGTGTGCGTCTTTGGCGACTCGGCCGCGGTGCCGACGCACTTCTGGTCGTCCAACACGCTCGTCTGCATCCTCCCGCCGTCGGCGAACCCGGGCCCGGTCGTCGTCGGAATCAAAGGCGTCCCGCTCACGGTCGAGCAGGGCACTGGCCTCCAGCTGTTCACGTACAAGGACGACTCGGATCGGAACCTGCTCGAGCTTGCGCTCCAGGTCGTCGGCCTCAAGATGACTGGTCGCCTCGAGGATGCGAGCGCAGTCGCGATGCGCATCGTTGGCAACAGCACCAACCCGAGCGTCAACAACTCGCCGGCGGGCACCCGCCACGCGAGCCCGACCGACGGCAACGTGCTCGCGGGTATGGCCGCGTTCTCGTCGTCCCGGCCCTCGTCCCGCGCGCCGTCGCGCCAAGCGTCGCAGGTGAACCTGACGCACCTCGGCGGCAGCTCGCCCCCGTCGGCGTCGATCGCGCTGCCGCACCTGTCCGGCGCGGGCCAGGGCGAGACGCGCAACTTTGAAGGGATCGTGATCAAGTTCCTGTCGCTGCTCGACCTCGACCCGTCGCAGATCCCCGGCGCGGCGCCATCGCTTCCGCGCACGCGGCCGCCGATCTCGCACGTCAATGCCCAGCGCCACACGCTGCTGCACCTCG
>ERZ1463038.427-NODE-427-length-14377-cov-17.767840_pt1 | contig 14377 bp, 25 predicted proteins | sample MGYA00564479_ERZ1463038 | MGnify/ENA primary metagenome ERZ1463038 (study PRJEB39244, sample SAMEA3635134) | Helicobacter pylori | study: EMG produced TPA metagenomics assembly of PRJEB11511 data set (Assembly of a 5300-year-old Helicobacter pylori...
GATTGGATGAGGATGGGTGGGGTAGGTGGCGAAAGGGCGTTGACTCGTACTGGCCGAGGGCAAGGCGAGGTTGGGTAACGCGGGGTGGCGTCGAGAGCGTCGGGAGGGGGGGTTCGGTGATGGGATCGCGCGCGCGAATTCAAGCGCGGACGACGACGACGGTCTTGGTGTTGACGGTGGCAAAGGCGGACATGGTGAAACGGCTGGACGGGTAGGACGAGGGACGGTGGCAAATACGAAGGTGGACGGGGACGGGGACCGGTGACGACGGGGTGGTGCGGGCGAGGGTGCTACTGCTCATTCAAGAACAGAGCGTCCGACGGCCGTTGTTGGTGCGGGGAGCGGGTGCGCGAGCGCAATCAGGTTTTGGGGGCGAGACGGCGGGCGGTGGCGTGCTGCGGGGGTGGGAGGCGTGGCGGTGGCGGAGCGTCGACTCGGCTGGCTTCCGGCTCGAGGCTGGCACCAAGACTTCTGCAGACAGGACCCGAGTTGGCAAGTCAGCTTCCTGCGACTCGTGCGGTCGTCGTCGAGCCCGTCCGAGGCCGGGCACGCCACGCGTCCGCAGGGCCATTCGTTGACTCACCAGCGATCGAGCGCGCGCGCGGGGAGAGGTGTCGAGTGGTGGTAAGGGTCGCTGCTCGAGTCTCGACTAGAGTCAAGTAGTCGAGATGGGCGCCGAGGGGTCGCGTGGGATGGCAGTCCGAGTCACGCCGCAGCACCCAATTTTCAACGTCGCTCAGAATCATCGGCGGAGCCCCTTTACCTGCTCTGCTCTGCTCAGCGGAACGCGCGGCTTGCGACACGCGCAGCTTGATGCCACTACGTTTCAGCGCTCTGACGGATATTCTCTGCAAGCACACAGCAAGATTCACCCCAACCCATGCAACCGTTTCACACGCCCATTCTCAGGGGCGTCCCCCACCCAACCCGAGACTCGCACCAGGACGAATATCCAGCGCGGCGGGGGTCCCGATCGTCCAACTGACCCACTTTGTCCTTCTCGCCACCCGTCTCCTCTTGACCCCCACCACCCGCCCAACACCACTCGTAAGTCACCTTGCCTCGCGCAAGAACTCGACGGCTGCGCACCTGACCGACGACCCGGGTACTAACGCCGCCACGGCCCCTCCAGTCTCCCACCCACCTACTCCAGCCCCCACCCATCATGTCCGCTCCCCCCGCCCAGACCGGCGCCCCCGCCCAGACCGGCGCCCCCGCCGCGGCCGGCGACGGTGGCGGAGACGCGTGAGTCGGGGTCCCCTTCCCCCCGGGGTCGTCGTCGCACGTGCTCACGCCCGCGAGCATTAGGCTCGACAAGGGCCTCAACACGCTCGCTGGCAAGCTGGGTTTTGGAGGCCAGAGCCACTCGAACATTGAGAAGGTGCGTTCCCCCCTCCGACTCGCGCGAGGAGCGTGGGCCGATCCTGACCGCACCGATCGATCAGGCGTCGGACGGCATCCGTGGTGCGTCCTTCCGTCGCGCGGTCCCTGCTGAGATGAAGTGACCGGGTGGGCTGATTGATCTGGTGGCGTTGGCGGCTACAGGCCTGTTCAAGAAGGCGACTGGAAAGGGTGCGTCCCCTCGCCTTCCGTCGCCCCCACTCGCCGCGTACTGATGCCCTCCTCGCTGCCTTTCCCCAGACGTCCCCATCGCGGACAAGGTACGCGCCCCCATCCGACTCTTTCGCTCTGGGCCCCGAGAGAGAATCCTGATGTCGTTCGGCGGCCGCACTCGCAGGACTACAAGTGAATTCCCGTCCACGCGCGCCGGTCCTACCCTTTCTCCGGCCGTAGTGCAAGCAAGAAGTAATTGAAGAGCATTTTTAAAGAAGCAGCCAAACGGTAGCCTGAAGCTCGCGTATGTTTGGCGGCGCTTCGCCTTCGTCTTGAACGATACGCTGCCAGTGGCGAGAGGCTTGGGCCTGCGCAAACCGCCAGAGATTCGCCACGTTCGTGAGCGTGCCAAGGGGGTGCTCGAGGTACCCTTCGTCATCTCAAACTCGCATAGTGCGACGGGAATCGGGGGGGCGCTCGAAGTCAATCCAGACTCGGTCACCCTCGAAGTGTGCAAAATCCGAACCGAGCTCTCGGGGGCTGGCCATTCCAACACGGGCCCACAACTTGCGTGGGGCCAAACCCACAGAACCCCTTCCTGGCAGCGGGCGCGAGGGATCACCAGCGCCGACCTCCGCCTCCGCCTCCGCGTCCTCCTCCACGATACCCTGCCTCGCCAGAGAAGAAGAAATCCCCCGCATCAGAATATTCCTCATGCAGACCCCCCCAATTCAGCTCGACACGAAAACCACTCACCTCCGCCGCCGTAGCTGCTCATCTCGTCGAGCTCGCGCGGCACGTCCTGCTTGGCGTCCCTCAGGATCTTGACGAGGTCCTTTGCGATCCCTTTGCATAACATTCCCTCATCTCGTCAGCCCAGCATTGTCGAGCGAGAGTGGGGGGGGGGGGGGGGGGGGGGGGGGGGGACGCACGGCCATTGTCGGGCGTGACGAACGCGTACGCGGTGCCCTTTGCGCCGGCGCGGCCGGTGCGGCCGATGCGGTGGATGTAGTCCTCGATCTGGGTCGGCATGTCGTCTACCAGGTCTTGGGGTCAGCTTGGGCCTGCCCGGTGGAGGAGACGGGGAGGAGGAGGTACAGTTGATCACGTAGCCTTGGGAGGCGGAGGTGCGAGGTCAGTGCCTGCGCCGGACAAACGCGCTTGGGGGGGGGGGCGGGAAGCGCTCGTACCAATGTCCTTGACGTCTGCAGCGTCGACAGAAGAAGAGCAGAGGGAAGACGGAAAGGCAGCGTTAGACGTCGTCGCACCGACCGCAGGGAGAGTTGTCGGAGGGTGGGGGGAAGGGGGGGAGCGCCGCCGCGGAGTGTCCATTGCTCGGGAGACGAGCAGAGAGGAGACTGCCGCTCACCTGCCTGCGGATGAGAGCAAGGACCGGATCGGCGGCGCGACGTGCGACTTTTCTTTTGGGGGGGGGGGGGGGGGGGGGGGGGCAGGGCAGCCCCGAGAGCAGCGAGTCGGCGGCGCCTCGGAGGGACGGTCCTGGCGGCACAAGCTGTTGGGATCGCAGCTCGGCCGGTCGGGAGGTCGGTACGAGGGTGCGCGCCGATGTCGGTATTGGTGTGCAAGTGGGGGGGTGGACAAGGTCGTAGCGCAGTGGGAGCCTCAAGGGGGTCCGGGAGCGAGAGAACCTGGCGAAACGAGCGCGGCTCCGGGGGAAGCACGGGCGAGCGTGCGGAGCGCCTGTCTCGGCGAATAGTTCATCGTCGTCCCTGCGCTTAGTAGACCTGACCCGGCGTGGTGCGGCGGTGTGGAATGGGGGGGAAGGGAATCAACAGGAAAAGGGGGGGGTGGGACGCACCAAGACCGCGCGAGGCGACATCCGTCGCAATCATGATCGGGCTTCTGCCGCTCTTGAACTCGGCGAGGACCCAGTCGCGCTCCTGCTGCTGCTTGTCGCCGTGGATCGCGAGCGCGGGCCAGCCGTCTTGGCGGAGGAACTTTGTGAGGTCGTCCGCGACGCGCTTGGTGCCGATGAAGATGAGCACCTTGGCGCTCTCGGCCGAGATGTGCTCGAGGTGCTGCAGGAGCCGGGTACGCTTCTCGTAGTCGGTGCAGACTTCGACGATCTGGCGGATGTTGACGTTCGCCGAGAGCTCCATCGACCCGATCGTGACCTGGTCCGTGCGAGGGTGAGCGTTGGGGGGGTGATGCAGCTGCGAGGGTCGACGCACCTGGATAAAGTCCTTGAGGTACTCGGCTGCGAGCTTCTGCACCTCCCTGGGAGTGCGCGGGGGTCAGCGAGCTGTCGACGAGACCCCGAGTAAGAGGACGCACCTCGGCCAGGTGGCGGAGAACATGAGCGTCTGACGGTCCGGGCGGATCTGCTCGAGTATCTTCTTGATCTGCGGCTCAAAGCCCATGTCGAGCATGCGGTCCTGCACGCCCGAGGTCAGTCCGGCGTCCGCAGAGCATGGAAAGAAGGCGGAGGCTCACGGCCTCGTCCATGACCAAGTACGTCACTCGGCGGAGGTTCGTCTTGCCCGACTCGAGCATGTCGATGAGCCGTCCAGGCGTGGCAATGACAATCTCGGACCCGCGCTGGAGGTCGCGCACCTGTCCGCCCTTGGGCACGCCGCCATAGACGCACGTGTTGCGGATCCTCGACGAGCTGCCAAACTTGGTGCACTCGTCCTGGATCTGCACCGCGAGCTCGCGCGTGGGCGCGATGATGAGCACGATCGGGCCGTCGCCCGGCGCGAGGAGCGGCTGGGCGTTGACGTGGATCATGGCCGGCAGCGCGAACGAGATCGTCTTGCCGGACCCGGTGGCCGAGACGGCGACGAGATCGCGCCCGGAGAGCGCCATCGGCCACGACTGGCACTGGATCGGCGAGGGCTGCTCGAACCCGGCGCGCTTGATCTCGTCCATGATGTACGACGGGAAGCCGGCCTCGGAGAAGGACGTGATTGGCTTGGGGATGTTGCGGCCAAAGACCTGGATCTCGTGCGAGCGGCGGTAGTCGTCGACTTCGCGCTCGGAGCGGCTCGTGACTCGCTTGTCCTCGTCGCTGGAGGGGTCGCACGCCGGTCAGCCAGCGCGCAAGGGCCAAGTGGAGCACAGGACGTACTAAAAGTTCTTCTCGAACGGGACGAGCGTCGACATGTCCCACCGTTGCGCGCGCAGGTTCGCGCCAAGGCCCGACATCCGGTCGCCACCGCCGGCCCCGAAGCCCTGGTTGCCTCCATCTGAGCGTGGTCGCGAGGAGTGTGTGGACGATGAAGAACATGGGGGCGAGTTGAGTGTGTCGAGGTGGATGTGTGCGAAGGAGAGGCGAGAAGGCGTCAGTTGCGTCCCACCAGCCGAGTCACGCGAGCGCAGGTCGACCGACTTACAGCCTCCGCCACCGTAGCCCCCAGACGAGTACCCTCCGCCGTTCGACTGCCCATAGCTCGACTGCCCATAGCTCGACTGGCCGTACCCGCCTCCGGAAGCGTAGCCGCCGCCTGCGCTCGTCGCCAGTCAGCAGCCGAGCGCGTGCCCCAATGACCGCATCCAGACTCACCGTTCCCGTACCCTGCTCCACCACCGTATCCACCGCCGTAAGACATGCTGCTTGAAGTTGTAAGAGGTTCTGTCGAGGGGGTCGTGAGAGACGAGGTGCGCTCGATGTGGTCGGAAGCAAGAAGCAGCGGCGCGGCCAGGTCAAAGATTTGAAGGCGGCCAGAGCGGCAACTGCGTGACATGCTGAGCAACCCTCGATCGTGGAGATGCTCGTTTTTGTGTGAGACTTGCGTTGATCCGCACTTCGGTCACCTTACCGACTCGTGCACACGGCAGCCTCTCGTCTCCATTGGCAAACGTTCGCAAGGCTCCGAGTCCGAGCTGCCAGAGTCTGCGACGGCGCGATTCCAGCAACTCGATGACGATCGTGGCGTCCAAAGTCGTGTCAGAAGCACTCTTCCACTTCCGGAAGATTGCTCTCCGCACTCCTGCGGCCTGTCTACAAATCGCGCGTCGCCACCAGCCCGGGGCCCGCACAGCCAGCCGCGAGCCGAGGGTGCGCAGCCGCACCTGGCAACCTCGCGCGCTCCTTTCTCCACCTCTCGCACCCGCACAACGATGGACGAACCTGATTTTGACTCTCTGCTCGCCGAAGCGGAGCAGGACTCGCCCCAGCCGTCGCCCTCGCCTCCCCAGAGTCCACCCCGACCTTGCGCGCCCGAGATCGTCAAACGCCCCGGCCCACCAGTGTTTACGCCGCTGACGCCCTCATCGTACCTCCCCTCGCTGAACGAGAACCAGAGGAAGGCCGTGCAGCACTCGCCGGACGGGGGGCTGCAGATCCTGGCCGGCCCGGGCTCTGGTACGCCGTTTGTTGTTTGCGCGCGGCTGGCAGCTGGAGCTGACCTATGACCGGGTGGGACAGGCAAGACGAAGGTGCTCACTACGAGAGTGGCGTACCTCATTCAATACTACGAGATCGAGCCGGAGAACATCATGTGCGTCGCGCGTCCTGCGCTCGGTGTTGTTTTGCGCGCGCAGGTCGAGGTTGAGGGCCAGAGCTGATGCTGGTCCGTTTGCGTTGTCGACAGTGTCGTCACCTTCACGAACAAGGCCGCGAATGAGATGAAGGAGCGCCTCAAGCTGCTCGTCGGGCCAGTCGTCGTCGACCGCCTGATCATGGGCACCTTCCACTCGTGCGCCTGCTTCTTTCGCTTCCTCAGACTCCCCAATAGCTAGAGCTGACCACCCACGATATCTCGACTACAGCGTCTGCGTCCGATGTGCGCGATCCGCCACCCCACCCGCGCGCCTCGCTGACTCTCGCCCGCTTAGACTTGCGCCGCTACTCTGCCCTCGCCGGCCTCGTCCCGAACTTTGTCATCAGTGACCGCGACGACTGCCTCAAGACGCTCCAGCGCATCCTGCAGCGCACGCCCGGCGCGCTCGCCAAGGAGCTCAAGCACACGGTCGTGTGCGACGTCATCTCAAAGTGCAAGTCGCAGAACCAGAGCCCGGAGCAGTACCGCCGGAGCTTCGAACACGTCTCGGCACCGAATGAGAGGGACAGGCTTGAGCTGCTGGCGGATCTTTACAAGTGAGCGCTTCTGTGTGAGGTGGAGAGGGGCGCGCGCTGATCATGTGACTCGACGCGTCGCGTAGGGAGTACCAGGATGAGCTCGCGAGCGACAATGCGGTGGACTTTGACGACCTTTTGCTCCTCGGGTACGTTTATCGCACTTTGTGGCCGTTTGGGAAGTGATGAAGCTGACATCTCGATGGACGGACAGCCTCAAGCTGGTGCAGAAGAAACCCAAGATCATGTCGAAGGTCCGGACGGTCCTCATCGACGAGGTGCGTTCTTCTAAATGATATGGCTCAAGCATCTGGCTGACGTACGTGTCGGTCCAGTTCCAAGATACGAACAACGTCCAGTTCGCGCTCGTCAAGGCGATGGCCAAAGCGCGAGGCTCGCTCACGATCGTCGGCGACCCCGACCAGTCCAGTGTGTACTTACTTTCCTTCGATTTTTAGGAAGCTCATGTCACGGCTCTACAGTCTATGGCTGGCGCTTCGCCGAGGTAGAGAACCTCGACCGCATGTCGCGAGGTACGTCTGTGTTTTCCGAATTGACGAGCCGCACACTCACATTCAATGCCCAGACTTCAAGCCCGTCACGCAAATCTTCCTCGAAGAGAACTACCGCTCCACCGGCGCGATTCTCGGTGCCGCCATTGCGGTCGTCTCGCAAGGTGCGTCGCGCGCGCTCCCACCCCACCTTTACCACTAACGAGTTCGTGGGCCGGGCAGACACGAAGCGGATCAAGAAAAGCCTCAAAGCGACGCACGCGACGGGCATCTCAGTCGTGCTGCACCAGGCGCAGAACGCGCCGGACGAGGCCGACTTTGTCGCGCGCCAGATCAAGCACATTGTCGCGCACACGGGCGGCCTCGTCGACTACGGCGACATGGCGATCCTGCTTCGGTATGGCGCGCTGTCGAGAAACATTGAGGTCGCGCTGCAGAAGGCGGGGATCCCATCGAGGATGGTCGGCGGCCACAAGGTAGGCGTGCATGAGCGTGTTTTCTAAGGTCTATTAGCTGATGCCTGCCTTGCAGTTCTTCGAGCGCGCCGAGTTCGTTCTGCCTTCTCTCAGTACTTAAAACCTACTCACACTGGCACGCCGCAGGGTCAAAGACGTCCTGTCCTACCTCCAGCTGATCGACTGCCCGACTTACACGCCCGCCTTCGCGCGCGTCGTCAACACGCCCAAGCGCGGCATCGGCGAGAAGACGGTCCGCGACATCCTCGCGGTCGCAAAGCTCAAGTCGCTCACCGCGTTCGAGGTCTGCGTCCGGATCGCGAATGGCGGCGGCATGACGGGCGTCACGACGGCGCAGCGCAAGGGCCTCAAGCAGTTCGTCAAGCTCGTGCTGGATCTGCGAAAAGAAGCGGAGGAGGTGCGTTAGGTCGCCATCGTTTGGTAACGGGAAGCTGATGACAGGAGCAGGGGAGGTCCGTCCCGGATCTGATCGCCTCGATCGTCACGCGTGCGAGCTACGTGAGCCACCTCGAGCGCTCGTTCGGCAGCGACACGAAGAAAAGGATCGAGAACATTGAGGAGCTCAAGGCGTACGCGACCGTCGTCGACATGGAGCACCCCGAGGGCCTCACGGCAGCCCAGGACGACGAGGCGGAGATGGAGCAGGTCGTGATCCCCACGGACGACCCGATGAACTCGATGTACCAGGCGAGGCCTTCGCAAGATCCGATCGAGGGCGAGGAAGAGGTGGTCGAGGTGGACGACGATGAGGTCTTGGTCATGCCGTGAGTCGCTAAGTGTTGCGCTGTTTATTGGAGCGGCAGGGCTCACAACTTGAAAAACTAGCTTCAGCTCTCAAGCACCTGAAGAGGTGTCGAATCCGCTTCGCACGTTCCTTGCCGTGTCGATGCTCGCGACCGACGCCGAGACGGAAACGGAGGACGACGCAAAGGCGCGGGTTCGTCAAGTCTGATGTCTCCAGATTTCGGTTACATACTCACATTGCCTCAATATTCACAGAAAGTCACCCTCTCGACCTGCCACGCCGCGAAGGGACTCGAGTGGCCCGTCGTGTTCGTCCCGGCATGCGAGGACGGTGCGTTTGGGCTCATTTCACGGATCTGCATCTGACTCCTGCGCTCGGAATACTGCAGGAACCTACCCCTTCTTCCGATCTACTGGCGACAACGAGGTTGACGAGGAGAGGTCGGTCCCAGCTGATCGCAAGAACCCGCCCGCTCGCTCTGACTCGCCTTTTACAGACGTCTACTCTACGTCGCAATCACCCGGGCAAAGGTCTTCTGTACACTCTCGTACTCCAAGGTCCGCATGGCCGGTGGTGCGTCGCTTCCCTTGCTCAACCGCCACGCCGTCCTGACTCCCGTGCGCAGCGGAAACGAAGCAGAAGCTCCTCTCGCCGTTCCTTGTCCAGCCCTCATCAGCATACCCGACGCTGTTTGTCCCGAAGCTCCAGGGGATCGGCTACAAGGCGCGTGGCGACCTCGCAAAGGTCCTCGGCCGACCCGTGCCGGACGAGGCTCAGACGTCCGTCATGATCAAGGAGCAGTGCGTACCCAAACGCTTCGCTCAGCTCTTCGAGTTCTCACTCGGATCCACTGCAGCACCGCATCCATCCCACCACCCGCACCCGTGTACGACAGCTCTCAAAGCGCGTACTGCGGCAACTCAGGCTACTCGTCCGGGCGCTATTCGAGCAACCTCCAGCGCAGCGGCAGCGGCTCGAACCTTCAGCGCAGTGGAAGTGGCTCGAACCTCAGCCAGCAGTCGGGTAGCTGGAGCCAGGGCGGGAGCCAGTCGTTCGCACCGCGCGCATCCGGCCCTGCCCCCGTTCCCGCCGGCGCAGGCTTCCAGTCCGCGCTCGCGACGTACAAGGCGCCTGGGGTGCAAGTGAAGACGACGACAGACGGGTTCGCGCCCGTCCCAGGAAGACAGCCTGCGTCACTGGAGCGGATCCTGTCGTTCTCCCGCCCAAGGCCCGCCGTTTCGGCTTCGCAACCGCCAGCCCTGACACCCGGCCCGTCGCAAACCCCTCCCGTCGCACCGCCAAAAGCAGCCGCGCCCCCACCTCCGAACCCATCACAGCCTTCCGTCTCGACCTTCTTCGCCGCCCCAGCCGTGCCTTCCGCCACCGCACCGCCGCCACCTCGAGCCGCACCCATGGCGAGCACCTCCGCCCCCGCGCACGTCCCCGCCTCGCTCGACAGGATTCTCTCCTTCTCCCGCCCCCGACCAGTCCTCTCGCTGCCCGAAACGCGCGCGTCACTCATCAACGACGCCGTCCTGCTTAACCCCGTCGTCCAGCCCCCGCGCGGCGACCTGCTCTCGACGTTCCAGGCGAACGAGGCGCAGAACCTCGACCAGATCAAGAACCTCGGTTCGCCGAAGGGCAAGGGGAAGGCGGTGGTCACGGTTGACCTCGTTTCGTCGAGTCCTGCGCCCGCGCCCGCGCCGGTCGAGGAGAAGCCCGTCAACAGTGGGAGGCCTAAGCGGGGAGCTGCAAAGAGGGCTGCCGAGGGGTTCCCGAAGAAGCCTGCGCCGACGAAGAAGGGTAGGAAGACGGTTTAGGTGGTGGGCTTTAGCAGAGTCTGTTGGAAGACGTTCAACCCAACAAGAGATTGACCAGTGTCATTGGACATAAATTGGACTCAAAGACTGATCTTAAATATTCACTTGCTTGAAGTTCCTGCAAAAGACCACGACCAACGGTTCTTGCTTCCACGGACTGTCAGTCACTCGGTAAGACCAGATGGTGGCAACTTACAACAGCTCAAGAGCCTTCACTCGAGGGCAAAGAAAGGGTGGGGTTCCTCAAACGCCAGCTCGATTCCTCGCTCCGTGAACCACCAACCGAAGAGGTCCAGCGCACCCGCGGTCCCCGAGAGAGTGGTTCCGTTGCGACAGGCGACGGCTTCGAAGCTTCGGCGGAAGTTTCTGACGCTGGCTGGCTCGGCCCTTTCTCTCTGATCTCAGAAGCTCACAAACCAAGTATTTTGATACTGAAATTTCGCTCGATGCTTCGAGTAAGGCGGTCCCTGCGATGATTGCAGAAGCTACTCCTTCAACAACCTTGGCCACACTGCCTCAAAACGCCTGGTACCCCTTCCCCTTGACGAAAGTGTGGAGTGGTTCGCTCTGAATCTCCTGCTGAACCAGGGTCCAGTATTCGTCGGCGTGCGCGGTGCCGCTGATGTCGTTGTACATCGGCCCGCCATCCGCCGACCGCTCATCTGCGTAGTAGAACCTGGTGCCGCCAGATTTCACCCACGCTCGCAGCTCTGAATATCAGAAGCTTACCTGGCACCCTCAGAGCCGTACCGCTGGGCGCCCACAATGATCAAGTGGGCCCCCGCGCTCTTCCCCAGACCAAGCGAGTAAAACGCCGCGTAGCCTTCCGGGAAGACGGCCGAGCTGAGCTTGGGGTCGTTGAGAGCGTTTCCGGTCAAGATGAACGTCGAAGTTGTTCCAGCCGACTTGGCATGGTCCTGGATAAACTCGTGCGCCGCGGCGTGGACCGAGACGGCGTTGACTGCAAGAGTCGCCTCGAGCTCCTTGGCTGGGATCGCGAACGGCGCTCCGCTTGGAGTGGGAACAAATGCGTAGGCTGGAGACCGAGAATCAGCCGACCGAGGTCCTCGGTGATGACTGAGCGCTCGCACCGTTATAGACAACGACGGTCGGTGACCCAAGCTTGTCACGCACGACGCCGAACGCCTTCTTGATGTCCTCAGTTTTTCCCGCATCAAGATTGAGTGTGAGGTAGGCCTCCGGCGACGTCCCGTCCTTGAGCGAGCGAGACGAGATCGGGACGCGGTACCCCTTCTTCGCGAACGTCGCCGCGACGTCTTTGCCGACGCGGCCGCCGGACCCAATAATGAAGAGAACTGGTGGGGCCTCGGTGCTCATGATTATGAGAGATTGAGTGGAGAGAACTTGAACAAAGGGAGACGTCCGCGGTTCTGAAGTCTTGTCCCCACCTGCAAGTGAGCGAAAGTCCCCGAGGCCCCTGGATGCTTATGCGCCGAGCTCTAGCCCGTCAGCGAGTCCGACAAGTGGAGAGAGAGGCCGAGAAGAAGGCAGCGTCGGACGATCTGGTGTCGAGCACCGCTCCCTCCCGGCCACACCGACTAGGTACGCAAGCCTGAGAGTCGGCGTCGGGCGTCGACTCGGAGTCTGGGAGCGCGCAGACAACTGGGCGCACCAGATCGTCGATCTCGCATGAATGGCTCGGCTACATAGTTGCGCCCCCCTTGCTGTAGCACGAAGACGTCCCCAAGAACCCGCTGCACTGTATTGGGGATGGAGCGTTCGCAGACAGAACAATCGGAACTTGGAGATCTGACGACGGTCAAGCGCGCGAGTGTTCTAAACCCCCCTGAAAGCTTCCGATCTCTAAGTGCGCGCATCTTTTCATCAAGAGTCGTACCTCACGCATCACCAGTACTCGATGCGGGAGGGGTTCACATCATTGCTTCCAGATGAGGAGTAGCTACCCAACGGTCATGCTCGACGCCAGGCTCGTGCGCACATCCCTACGTATGGACACGGGAGGAATCAACTGACAAAGGAAGGTGTGGGGGACGCAGATCCTACTCAGCCCACTCCCGGTGGACCGCGCACGCCGTCCAGGCACCTCCTGCGGGTGTTCTGGCTCCCGCGTTCGTGCTGTCTCTGGCGACGATCTGACCGGCGCACCGAGACTTCGGCGACCCCATCCTTCAGCGCAGGCTCGTTCTACAGCTTGCTACTTGCCTCACCTCACCACAAGCTCAGCTAAAACCTCGCCGCCTTGGACCCCAGAGTCGCCACTGCACAGCCCCCCGCCACCGGTCGCGTCGCGCCTCGCACGAGCGCACGAGGGGCTCCGCCATGAAGGCGTTCTTCAAGCGGCGTGCGAGCACCCAGTCGTCGCCAATCGAGGACCCTCCGGCGGTGCCGTTCTACACCCTCCCTGGCAGCAACAAGTCTCCGAAACCGCGCCTGTCGAGCGCACGGGTCCCACCGCCCAAAGTGCGGTTGTCGATGCTGGAGGACGTCGATACCTCCAGGAAGCACCAGTCCACCCCCGTGCTCTACATCTCTTCGCCCATCGCCGAGTGTGCCCCTTGCGCCGACGTCGAGCTTCAGTCAGAGCCAGTTCCTCAGGGGACATTGGGCCTGCTCGGGGATTTCAGGTCCTCGATGATTATGGCAAGCTTCTTCTCTCACGAGCCATGAGATACTTCTGACGGACGGATGTGCAGGCGGACCTGAGCAAGCGGTTCTCGCTCCTTCGTAGCGACGGCGCGCAGTACGGAGGAGGAGCGTCGCGGTCGTTCACGCTCGAAGGGCTGTACGAGTACTATGAGTGAGTCTCGCCGCCCTCGACGAAAGCTCACAGTAACTCACACGCATTTCATCCAGACCAGTATCGGAGAGTCTGCCGCCGTTCAAGCAGCGGCGACCGAGCGCGCCCTTCCCCGCGCTGCGAACGAGCAGTGCCATCCGCGCCGACAGCGAGCGTCGAGCGCTCCCACGAGTTCCTGCCTCGCCTTGTCCCTCCATCCTCGAGTCCGAGTCATCCTCGATGACAGTCACACCCTCGACCTTGTCGGCCCTGAAGCCGAACGGGTTCACTTACGACCAACCTCCATCGGCGCTCGCCACCCCTCGCCCCCGCCCCATCGGCGCCTCTTCCTCCCGCCCACTTTCCCACCGCAATTCTCGACGACTTTCCACTGGGCCCCGTACAATTTCCAACTTCCGCCGCGGCGGCACGGGCGTCAGCAGCCTCTTCGGCGGACGAGTCGAGGAGATCGCGCTCGCGAAGGGCGCCAGAGCGCGAGCGGCTCGCTCCTCGAGAGCGTCCCGCGCTGCCGCTCGAGCCGATCTCGCCTACTTTGAAGACGAGTTCCCGCTCGAGTCGTCCGAGCGCGACTCGGGGCTGTACGTCGACGCGCTCGAGGACCACTCGTGGAGCGACACCCCGAGGAGCAGGCCCGCCCCGCCGACCAGACGCGCGAGACCGAAGCACGTCAGGATCTCGTTCGTGCCGTTTCGTGCAGAAAGTCCGAGGACGTCGGTCGTCGAGATTGAGCCGCCGCGGAGGCCGTCGTGCGTCTCGTTTGGGTCCGACACTTTCGGCTCGTCGCGGCGGACGCGGACAATGTCGTGGGAGAAGGAGGCTCCGCCTCGTACGCTGTTTCTTCGGCTTCTACATACCTAAATGGGTTGCTGACTCTGGATTGGCTGCAGAAGGCCCAACCGATCCAGTCGTGGACGCCCCCGCCCAGCGCGCGTTCGACAGCGACCCGTACACGTTCCTCAGCGCGCTCCTGCCGCCCCTTCAGACCACCGCCCCCACCTACCCAGACGAAGACTACCCCTCATCCGTCTCCACTCCCAGCCCGCCGCTCTCGACCCGCGTCGGCCGCACCTCGCGGCAAGACAGCTCCGAGTCGGACGCGTTCTCGCAGTATGACTGGAAGCGGTCCGGGTCGATCTCGACCGTCGCGATGGACACTCCTCCTCTAACCTCCACCGACGCCGGCGTCGAAACGGACGCGTCAGGCGACGTGATCTGGCGCATGGTCGCGGACCTGCGCAACAAGCGCGAGAGCAGCAAGACGGTCGACTCGCTCAACACGCTCATCTCGTCCGATCCGCGAGACGCGGAACTGCCTCCTCCCCCGATGACGGCGGGCAAGAACGAGCGCTGGCCGTTCTTCAAGCGCCCGAGTCGGGTCGTCGTCGTCGACGACGCCGACCCGTGGGGCGGAGCGCTCGCCGCCGTGGCGCCGAGAAGGCTGCGGGCTGCTCGT
>ERZ1463038.428-NODE-428-length-14353-cov-12.895510_pt1 | contig 14353 bp, 27 predicted proteins | sample MGYA00564479_ERZ1463038 | MGnify/ENA primary metagenome ERZ1463038 (study PRJEB39244, sample SAMEA3635134) | Helicobacter pylori | study: EMG produced TPA metagenomics assembly of PRJEB11511 data set (Assembly of a 5300-year-old Helicobacter pylori...
AGACGTGTGCTCTTCCGATCTTGCAGCGAGCGACCTGGAGCGGGTGCTCCTCTCCCATGCGCTGCTTGTCCGCGGGCAGGTCCCACAGATTCGGCGGCGCGAGGCCCGTGTCGAGCTCCTTGACGCCTGCGGTGCGATGAGTGGGTCAGCCACGAAGCTGCAGAGGGCCCAGGGGAGCTGAGCCGGTGACACCAGCGCTTGGACGAACCCATCTTCTCGTTGACGCGCTTCTGGATGCTCTTGAGGTCGTCCTCGACCTGCTTGAGCTGCTTCGCGTACGGTCCTTGGCCGTACGTGCGCAGGATGATGATGTCCTCATCGTCCAGAGCTGAAGGGGACCCAAACAGTTCAGTGCTTGCTTCGTACAGCGTGTGCGGGTGGGGGTACTGACGATTGATCTTGGCCTCCTCCTTGCCGTCGACCTTCTTCTCAACTGCGTAGCGGGTAGCGGCATCAGTCTCGTTCAGGCTCCACTAGCTCCTGCTGAGCACCCACACTTCTCCCAGTCGCTGCAAGAATGGCAGCGGGTCAGCGACAGCGCGGACGGGCGCGACTCGGAGGGTGACGCACGCTTTGGGCGGCATCGCGCGCAAAGGACTTGGTACGGCTGGGGTGAAGGTGGTGGGTCCTGGGGTGCCGTGAGAAAGCTGAGGGAAGTCGCAAAGGGTCGAGTGGGGTGACTGTCGCTGTCCACGGACGCGCGGCCTCCGACCAGCTGCTGGTCGGTGAATTTCAAATTTCGACCTAGCACCAGTCAGACAAGCAGTTGTCAAGTCGGGCCCGCCAGCAGCGGAGGAGCGAAAGAAAGGATGTGCTTCCCAGAGGACGCCTACGAGCACCAAACGCACTAAACGCCACGATGGAAGCTCATGCGAATGCTCGAGAGCAGCTCATCGCCAAGGAGCGGGCGCGGTCCTTCCACCACCTCAGCCGACGTGCGGCTGTGGACCGCCAGTGGGGCCAATCGCGCGAGTGGCTGACCTGGTGTCCTCCACAGCCTTGACCGACAGGGATATCCGCTGCAGTCCTTGTGATCGAGGCTCTCCGCGAAGATGAGCTCGATTCTGTGTGGCACCTGGGGCGGGAGAGCGCTGGTCCGACCAGCAAGTGGCTCGGAATGCCATTTACGAGTGCAAAGGAGCACATTCACGAATCCAAGCTGTTCCAGTTTTTCAGACAGGTGGCTTTGCCATCCCGGTGCCGAAGCCGGCAGGCGCTGACCTGCACTGCTTCCCCAGATGCCGAAAGGTTGCCTGCTTCACGCGCACCTTGACGCTATGCATGGCCGCTTCACGACTCACATACCACACGCCACTGATACGTATCCAACGATAGGAACGACCCACACGCGCTTCTCCGTCTCGCCTTCCAACACTCGTCCCTCTGCATCGTCGCTAGCGCACCGCTGTCGTCGCCCGGCGCCACCATCTCGTTCACTACGCTACCGCCCTCCGACCCTCGACTGGACCGTTTGTACAAGCATTGTCCACTCGACTCGCCCGACTATATTCCCGGAACCCCGATCCCCGTCGCCGTCGCGCGCCCCGCGTACCCCGGCGGCGCGAGCGGGTTCGACGCATTCGTCGTCTCGAAGCTCGTCGTCAACCCATCTAGTGTCGGGTGGAGCCCGAAGGAGGTCTGGGCACATTTCGGGTGCGTCCTGGCTCTTTCTTCGAAGCTGTATTGCCCAGTACTCACGAAGTGTCTGCGTCCCGACCTTGCGTGCCCATCAGCTCGACGTTCCTTGTCACGGATGGACTATTGCGTTTCGAGCCAGTCTGGGAAGAGTACATCTACGAAGTCTTCACCCTCTGTGCCCAAGTGCGTCAATCTCTGTGGAGTCACTGCCTCTCGCTGAGCCCCTTCCAGGATTGTGTCCCGTACATCGGTTGGCCGAGCCGTCTCAACACAGCTCCTGCATCTGACAACCATTTCGGCTCCAGAATGCCGCATCGATTTCCTGCACGAGGTCATCAAGTCGAGCGCGACCGGCCGGCTCGACCTTCCGCACCGCGACTGGCTGCGCCTCTTCCATCGCGCGATGGAGCGCGTGAAGGCAGCGACAGCCAACACCAATCGGCCTTTGTGGGGCGCCAAGATTATATACTCGACAATCCGCTTCATCGAGCCTGGGGTGGGCGCCCCCGGGCCCGAGAACGGCGTCGGTCGGCTACGCTGGTACCTAGAGGACTGCATCGCGCTCAAGCGCGAGTTCCCGGACCTGATTGCTGGTGAACTATTTCCTGTATCTGTCCTTGCACGACAGTGTTGATCGCTGACATCCTTTTCCCAGGGTTCGATCTCGTCGGGTGGGAGGACGGGCTGCACCCGCTCTCTTTTTACCTGGTGGACCTCCTTTGGTTTAAGGAACGTCTGGTTGAGGAGGGTCTCGACATCCCGTTCGCTTTTCATGCTGGTGAAACGCTCAGTGATGGTGGGAAGGCAGACATGGTGCCTCAAACCTCTTCCCCTCAAGTTCGCATGCGGACGCTGACTTTCACCCTTGGCCAGAACCTGTACGACGCCGTGCTACTCGACACAAAAAGGATCGGACATGGCTTCTCCCTACCTCAGCATCCGCTCTTGATGGAGATCTGCAAGGAACGCAAGATCGGTCAGTTTTGCTCTCTGCGTCTGGTCGAGGCCAACGTGTTGACCCATCGGTCGCCCAGCCGTCGAATGCTGCCCGATCTCAAATGAGCTACTACGCTACACCGCCAGCTCTTCCACTCATGTGGGCCTGCTTTGCTCCTCTAGGTGCCACCTGTGAGATCTGACCGTCCGTCCAGCCCCTTGCGGTGCTGGTCAACAACGACGTCCCCGTGTCGCTGAGTTGTGATGACCCACAATTCTTTGGTATCTCACCTTTCGCTTTGGAGCCATTCGATAGTCTGACTTGTTGCCCCTCAGGCAACTACGGGCTCTCGTACGACTTTTATCAGGTCTTTGCCGCCTCGGAACAGATGTCAATCATCGGGCTCGGCAAGCTCGCACGCCAAAGCATTGACGTGCGTATGCGGTGGCTACACACAGCGCCAGAAGCTTATGTAAGCTTATTTTGTTGCTCTAGTATTCGTTCATGAGCGAGGCGGAGAAGCGCACTCGACTGCAGGAGTTTGACGCTCAGTTCGACGAGTTCTTGAACCCGTACTGGAACATCAGTAGAGTAGCAATAAATTAGTGTACGTCTCTCTCGCACGCGAGCGTGAAAAAGGGGCTTCGAGTCGAGCTCGAAAAGAAGTAAAGCGGATTTCAGGGGCCGCATGCTTGACCTGGAACCGCACACACTTCACAGCTCCGGCGACGACACGGTGCAGACGCGAGGATGGTGCGAAGTACGATCATCGCGAGGAGCACAGACGGTCGGTCCGACCTGTGAGGTCCGCCCCGCTCACCTCGGCTGACACGACACCACCCCGCTAGGGCTCCCGCTCGCCGCGTCGAACGACGACGATGAGCAGGTACGGCTTGTGGTCGGAACCTGGTGAATTGTGCATTGGCTGGGATGGCCGGCTCGGCGTACGCCAGGAGTGTCGTTGAGCAGCGTGCGCGTTGAGAGCGGCGACTGGGTGCAGCGCAGGAGTGGCCAGGCCGCCATTTTGAGGCGGGGACACAGACGGTTCGAGGGTACATTTGGTTCGAAGCTGACTCTCTCCCGCCCCACTCTGCCCCGCCGTCCATCGCGTTGACCGACTCCCCCGCCCAATCCTGCACCCGACGCCACAGGACCAGGTCAAGCTGCCCGAGTACAAGCAGCAGGCGAAGCTCATCTTCCGTCGCGTGACGCCGCAATCTGAACCGCGATGCTCCATCGAGTCCGGCGCGTGCACCCTCCAGTGCGTTGCTTCCCCTTGGTGTCCGCCACCTGCGCCGCGACTCACCCGCACGACCTCGCAGCTACCTCATCTCGGACTCGATCATCTATCTCACGATCGCGGACAAGTCCTACCCGCGGAAGCTCGCCTTCTCGTACCTCTCCGAGCTCTCGACCGAGTTCGCGCGCTCGTACCCGCCCTCGATGTCGCTCAAGGCCGGACTGCGACCATACGCGTTCGTCAAGTTCGACACGTTCATTCAGCGAACGAAGCGCCTCTACCTCGACCCGCGGGGCGCCGAAGCGTCGGGCCTCGGTGGCGGAGCCGGCAGCGGGCTTGACCAGCTCAACGAGGACCTGCGGGACGTGACGCAGATCATGACGAAGAACATGGAGGACCTCCTCTGGCGCGGGGACAGCCTCGACCGGATGAGCACGATGAGCTCGAGCTTGCGGGACGAGAGCCTCAAGTACCGCAAGCAGGCGAGGCAGATCAACCTCGACGCGCTGTACCGCAAGTGGGCGCCCGTCGGGGTCCTGACGTGCATGTTCATCATCGTGGTCTGGTGGAAGTGGTGTGCGTCTCGTCTATGCTCGAGTCGGGGAACTGGAGCTGACCGAGTGGGGCTTCGCAGGGTGATCTTCGCGCCGAAGGAGTCGTCTGTAATCCTTGTGCAATACGCGTACAAACAAATGGCGCTACTCCAAGTACTGTACCCCGATTCTGAATGACGTGAGAGGGGACGACACGGAGCCTCTCGACCGCGTGACTCGAGGCGGATCCGAGCCAGAGGCTGGGCAGCTCGAGGGCGGGGTCGCAGGCTGACGGCGGACACAAGGCGTGATCTTTCAGTAAGGCTCTATGCGGCTCTACAGCTGTTGATCAGGCTGAGTGGACGATCAGTGCGGACGCGACTTGACCGGGCGCGTTGCCGAGCTCGGGGGCCCAGACCTCTGCGGCGCCGTTGCCTTTGCGTTGCCTCTGACCGTCCCCGCTAAAGTTCGCGCTCTCCGTGCGACCACACCGACACCGTGTTGCTCTCTCGCACCGCAGGAAGCATCCCCTTGCGGAGGTTCCTTCCGACGCGCCTCGGCTCGCACCAGCCAGCAAAGCTCAACTCCGAGCACTCGACGGGGCGCGGCTGCACCCGGCTCAGGCGGGCCGCCTTTCCGTTCAGCCCTGCTTTCGTCCACTTCCGACTCGTACACACTCTACCCCATCGCCATCTCTCCCTCGCCACGCCGACGCCGCGCTCGTCCGAACCCCAACAGCTCGGCAACATGACCATCGTCCTGCACGCGGAGAATGGCATCACGCCCTCAGAGGAGACGGAGTTCATTGGGTCAGCGCCGTCCCACTCGTTCCTGTTTCTGGTATGCTAACGAGGTCCGTCGAGCAGCTCGATAGATCTTGGAACGAGCTCTGCAAGGTCGGCGCATCCCCACCGTCTCCCTGCGGAGGTCCGAGATCCGGGAAGCTGATCAGGTGGTCGAGAGTGCAGGTTCTACATCTTCGACCAGTGGGCGAACGTCATCTGCTCGCACCAGATCGAGTTCAAGCAACGTGCGTCCCGGCTGCTCGCTTTGTTGTCACGGCGCGGCTCTCGGACGCCACACGGTCGCTGACGCAGGTGCGACTGATCTGCAGTCTATCCAGAGCCAGGGTGGCACGAGCACGACGCAAACTCGTACATCAGCTCGATCGACGAGTGCATCCGCCACGCCATGGACGAGTTCCTCGCGCTCGGCCACCAGCGCAGCATGCTCAAGGGCGTCGGCATCACGAACCAGCGTGAGACGACCGTCGTCTGGGACCGGGAGACGGGCGAGCCGCTCTGCAATGCTGGTGCGCACCCTTTCTTCCATCGTTCGCGGCCGCGATCTGGGCTCTGTGCGGGGGTGTTGTTGCAGAGCGCGATTGCCTCTCGGGAAGTGCGGGGCGGAGGCGGCCGCCTGACCGATAGTGGGTGTGGGGCCGCTAAGCCGTCGATCCTCGCAGAGCATCCTGCAAAACATACCTGATCGCCACTACCGCTCCGTGCTGACGATCTGTTCCTTGTTGCCTCTTCGCCGACAGTCGCTTGGCCCGACACGCGGAACACGGCGACAGTCCGGGCGCTGCGGGAGCGAGCCGAGAGCGTCGAGTTCACGACGCCGGACGGCCCGGTCTTTGGCGAGGAAGGAGTCAAGACGATCACTGGGTTGCCGTTCAGGTGAGCGTCGGGCGTTGGTGGAGGTGGGGGAAAGCGCTGACCGCACAGACTCGCGCAGCACCTATTTTACTGGTGCGAAGTACGCATGGCTGATTGAGCACGTACCGGCGGTGCGGAAAGCGAAAGAAGAGGGCCGCCTCTTGCTCGGCACTGTCGACAGCTACCTCCTTTATGCGTGTCCCCCTCTCTTAACTACCCCACATCCTCTCCAAAATGACAACTAACACACGTGCGACGCAGAAATACACTGGCGGCACGAAAGGTGGTCTGCACCTTACGGACCTGACCAACGCCTCCCGAACGCTCTGCCTCTCGCTCCACACCCTCGACTGGTCCGACGAGCTCCTCTCGTTCTTCGACATCCCCCGAGCCGCGCTACCCGACCTCGTCTCCAATTCGGAGATCTACGGACACTTCATGGAGGGTCACCCGCTCGCAGGGATTCCCATCGCGAGCTTGGTGGGCGACCAGCAGGCGGCGCTAGTGGGCAACAAGTGCTTGAGCAAGGGAGAAGCAAAGCAGACGTATGGTGCGTCCCATCACTGAGACTTGCAGTATCCCCATTGACAGCAGTCGACTCACCTCACTTCCATCAGGAACGGGCTGTTTCATGCTGTTCAACACTGCTCAGGACATCGTGAAGTCGACGCACGGCTTGTTGACCACCGTGCGCTCCGTGTCTGTCTCTTTGCTGGCGTCGGCTTTCACTCATCGAGACTTACTCTTCAGATTGCATACAAAGCGGGTCCGGAAGCGTCAGTCAATTTCGCGCTCGAGGGCGCCATCGCGGTCGGCGGAAGCTCGGTCCAGTGGTGCGTCCTTTGAGCTCGCACTGCGCTTGAACTTGCACGTCATCACATCATCTGACTCCTTATTTACTTGGATTCAAGGCTACGGGACAACCTCGGGATAATTAAAAACGCACGCGAAGCTGGCGAGCTGGCGTCGCAGGTCAAGGACTCAGGCGGGGTTTATTTCGTCACTGTGAGTACTTTCTTAGAAGAAGCTTTACCCGCTTCATCGACAGCATCTAATTCCCAATTTCTCCTAGGGCTTTAGCGGGTTATTCGCCCCGGTCCGTGGCACACGCCCGCTTCGCTCGTCGCGGTCTGGCAGCTGACATTCTGAACCTTTATAGTATTGGGACATGCGTGCATCTGGCATGCTCATTGGTCTATCTGGCTACACCACCAAACATCATATCGCCCGAGCCACTTTGGAGGCTACGTGCTTCCAGACGCGCGCGATTCTCGAGGCGATGGCCAAGGACACACAGATCGCTAGAGAGGATGCGACGGGGTCCGTGGGTCTCCGGTGGCTTGCTGTCGACGGAGGTATGACATCAAGCGACCTCACGATGCAGCTGCAGGCCGACATCCTCGGGATCAAGGTCGACCGGCCTCTGTGCGTCTCTTCCCTAACCCTTACCGCGCGCCTCAGCTGACATGCATCTTACTGCAGGATGAGAGAATCAACAGCGCTGGGTGCGGCCCTCCTCGCGGGCGCGGCGCTCAAGATGTTTGGGTGGGACCTCGCGACTCCGGCGACGCTCAAGCGGGTCAACACGGCCGGCTCGCGCGCATTCTCGCCGCACATTTCGGACGAGGAGCGCGAATGGAAGTTCGCGGGATGGAACCGCGCTGTGCAACGGTCAATGGGGTGGCAAAGTGAGCTAGTTTGACGTTTTTTTTTTTCCGAACCTGCGAAGCGCTGACTGGGGCTCTCGACACCAGCCGATTCAGGACATTGAGTTGGCGGATAAAGTTGAAGTACCTTGTAGTAGTGTCTCAGGGGTGGTTGAAATTTGGGTTGTTCGGGCTCACCGAGTCGGCAGACAGGTTTAGCTTCGCATGAGCTTGCGCCGCCCCATCCCTTTCTCGCGCCTGTTTCCTATTCATCGTTCACGCCACATCTTTCCCCATTCGTGAGAACCCACCCCCGGCCTGCAGCCGGCCATATCCAGACGATGCTGGAGGCAATCGCATCGCGACGTAGCTGGAAGGAAGGCGGTGCAGGCGTTTTGCCTGCGCTTTGTCCGACAGCGCAGGGGAGCGACAACTCCTGCGTTAGAAAGAAAACGGTTTTGTTCCACAAGCTGTATTCGAAGCGAAGGTGAAAAAGACTCGGTTGCCCGCGCTTCGATTCGAGTTCGGCAGGGAAGTGACCTCGTGCTGATTGCTAACGGCCCCGGGTCGCCGGGCGAGCGCTTGACTTCGCTCCTCCGCCTACTGCACCACCATCTCATCATCCAACCAACTCCCCTTCCTCTCTCAACCACCCAGGATCCCGTTTGTGTACTCCATATCGCGGTTGGAGCCGGAACAACGCATGTCAGGTGCAGGGGCCTCGGAGCGGCACGGTCGGCATGGCGAGAGGTCAAAGTCGGGCCCCGGTCATCTTGTAGGTTATATGCACCATGTGATTCCTTGGCTGGCCTTCTCGGACAGCATTTTGGCGAGGGGACGTGCTGGTGCTTTTTGGCGCCTGGCGCAGTGGGGTCGGCGACCAGCTCGGGCGTGTATGGCGGCTGCGGGCGACCGGCGCATTCGGAGCGTGATCGGTTCACATTGCGAATGCTGTCACCGTCCGCGAGACTGATGTGCTTGCGCGGGCTGAGTCTGTACAGGACTCAACGCACAAGACGATTCGGTAGGCGTCAGGCCCCGCCTCGGCCATCGGGGGGCAGGATTGGCTGGCATTATATCTATTCGAAGGATTCTTATTCATCATCCTGGGGCCTAGCGCTTGGCGCAAGGCGGCACTCAGGTCCATTTGACCGGCAGTCCGGCCAGGCTCGTCGCGGACAAGTGTGCTTCAGGCCTACGCAAAACGTTATCTGATCTAAGTTTTAATCCAGGAAATGCATCACGAGGACTCGACGTTAATGGATCGCCCGTGGACATGCCGGTCAGAGCGGTACGGCATCGCCACTGATCTCCCCTACGCCTCGTTCGTTCCTCGAAGGAACTCTGATGATACGCGGAAGCGGAGTATCAGAATGGGACAGGCTGGATGATATCAGAGTGCGGCCGGGGAACCACCGGATGCGCCGATTGTCGGCCGGTGCCGGTGGTCGAACGTTGAACGTCGGACTCTCCTCAATCACAGGCCTTGGCTCCCTCCTTGTCCACCAAACCTGTTGCACGTATGGACGACACCGATCAAAGAGTCGGTGAGACTGCATTCCATCACTCTCCTTCCTCACCTCTGCCACCTCTCGACAACGCTGGCGCCCCAGTCGCCGTACTCGGTCTTCACTCCGCAGCCCCGGCCCGCCCTCTACAACACGCCCAGAGCGCTGAGCTACACCAGCGACAGAAGTATACACCAGACACAGTCATCCAGATCCCTCTCGCCGGCACCGGGCGTTCCGGTACGAGTGCGCGGGTCGGCGTTGCCCCGACGTCGCTCGCACCGACCTCGCGGACAGGATCGCACCCGTACGCGGGGAGCACCGTTCCAAGCCCTACTCTTCCGCGTCGACCTTTCGATCTTACTCTCCCTGGGGTCTCTGTTGAGAACCGCCCACGTACGACAGACAAGAGCTGCATTTGCTGCCGGTGCGCTCGGGCCCGCGTTGGATCATCGGATCAGGGCACTAGCTAATGCTTAACGGCGCCCAGTCAACGGAAAGTCAAGTGCGGCAGGGAATGGCCATCCTGTCGACGCTGTCGCAAGCGACGCGAAGATTGCGTGTACCCCCAGGAGGCGAACCTGTAAGACACGCGAGCGAACGAGCCCGCGACCCGCACACTCGACGCGCAGGCGCTGACGTACTCTGGAATACTGCTGATCAGAGAAGAAATCGAGCTTGACCAAGACTCCGCCTTTCAGCGAGTCCGAATCGAGCTCCTGGAGTCGAAACTTGGTGAGTTGGGTCTGCGGCGTCTCCGGGCGCGGCCGGCTGAGTGCTGTGTGAGCAGCTTCTCTAGAGTCGCGGCTCGGAGATGCAGACGACCGGACATCTATAGGGTCAATCACTGGAACCTCTGACACCTACGAGTCAACCCCGCCGTCCCCGATCTTTTCACGCGCGACCGACTTCGCGTCTGCGGTGTTTGACGCCGTCGTTTCCGCACTCCGATCCAAATTTGGTCAGGAGGAGGAGACCCGCCTTTATGAATTTCTCAGCGTCAGTTATCTAGAGAACACGCTCTGTCTGGCGCCCTCCTCCCGTGACCTTGGTCTGCGCTTGATATCGGTCCTGCTCGAGGGTGAGGCGGCCGATTACTTTCACCTCCCGCTCATTCACACTGACTACCACTCATCAGATTTAGAGGGATACGAAGGACGACATCTCTCTTGGGTCCAGTGGCTGTGGGACATTGTGAACCCGTTGAACCTCAAGTCGCTGGTTCCTCTGGCGCCGCAAAACTTTGACATCGTTGCCCAGGCGAGTGACTGCTTTTAAGTGCAACCGGTAGAATTGAAGCTCAAACATCAACCTTTAGATTTCAATCTGTACCTTGTGCGCTTTCGGAGCTCGACGTTCTTCTTCCTCCGTGAGTTCTCTCTCGACTTGTTGGGAACACTGCTCACCTGGTGCCTGCACCACAGAGGCTACTTCAAGCCATGTCTGGATCGGATTGTTCGTCATATTGGATGGGTCACTATCGTGATAGCCTTTGCACCACACTCGTTGACTACGCGTGGGCGTCTGCCGCCAACCTGAGCGTGAGCGGCCTTGGCTTGAGTCCCGCGGACAGGCTGCGGGCAGCAAAAGCGTACCTCTCCCTCGTCAACATTCTCTTGGGGTGTAAGTCCAAATTCCTTTTCGATTGGGGGTGGTAGATGACTGCTTTCACTCCAGTGGAGGCCAACGATGCTTGGCGCAGTCGCGGCGTGTTGGTCGACTTGATCGGAGCAGGTGGTCTTTCTTCTGACCAGCCGTCGGAGGTCACGAGCCTCATCCATGTCAGTATCCGCCGAAAAGTTTCGTCCAAAACTGATTTGACTTCCGCAGGAGGTAGACTGCACGATCTCGGCGTTCCTCTCCATCGCCGCGGTCATCGTCGACTCACATCTGAGCACCCTCTTTGACGCACCGGCTCAGTTGCTTGAATTCACCGGATCCATAGATCTTATGAAGTCTGGTGCTCAGACCACTGCACTTGATCTCGACAATCTGGTCGCGACTGCAGCCAGCTGGACTTGTGCTTGCGAGCGTCGCTTTGGATTCATTTCCAGTCTGTTGACCTTCCTCGGCGGCCTTTCCTCAAGCATTCTGAATGATTCTGCTCCACCAGTTGAAGACTACACGTACATGCTCGACATGGCTGCCATCACTTCGCTCTGGGCCACCGTTGACGAGGTCCACGATGCGGTCCGTCGGATGATGGCGGCGCTCCCAACTTTGAACGTCGTCAGCTCCGACGGTGGTGAGATGCCATTTGCCGGGGAAGCGTACAGTCTACCGTTCATTTGCGTGAGCACTCGTCTGGCTGGTCTTTCGGGGCTTGTCCACCGCTACCTCGGCCGCTTGGACGCGTCTAGCAAACGCTCCCACCAATGGGAACCGCTTTTCGCGATCAGTGAGGAGCGAGTCCGGAAGGCCATCAAGCTCTTTGCGTAAGCCAGCTCTGGGAATACACTCTGGCTCTCAATCTCACTTACACATCCTTCCCCATTCTCGCAGGACGTACTCTCAGGCGAGTCCGGTATCAAAGCACGCTGGCCACGACCCGACGCTCATCCTCATCCTTCTGCCTTTCCAGATCTTTTTTCGCTCAAATCGTGTCGAGCTCTTTCACTCCCTCATCTGGTATCTGCATCTTCCGCCAACCTGGACGAGCATGGCAGTACAGCAAGTCGGCGACCTATCGGGGCCGTTATCACCCGAGCACGTCCTCACTTCGGAGGAACTTGACTGGTGTGTTTCAGCTTTAAAATGAATTCCTTGCAACACAAATGCTGATCATGCCTTTGCCAGTATCTTGCTGGGCCTTCGCCGGGCTTCCAGACATACCACTCGCGTTCACCCGCACCTCCAGAACCTCACCGACTTCCAGAGCCCCCAATCACCGATAAGGCGACAAACAAGTTTTTCTGCATCATCATACTGTACTCAGTGCTGCTAAACTCTGCTGAATCCGAAACTGACCCGTTGTTGTCACTGCAGGCGCCGGCCAAAGCGCGCAACGTGCCCAGGCCAACCACGCAGCGACTATCTCGCGTACCTCGTCCCTTGAGTTCCAAAACTTCTGGAACGGATCCATTCGAGGACCGGAGGGCAGTCTGGGCCACGACTCTCGCGGATCCTCGATGCCCGTCCCCTCACCGTCGCTCTTCACCTCTTCGTACGGAAGCCGCAACGATGCTTCCCCCGATCAACTGTCCTTTGGGGATCCAGTCGAAAACTTAGACCGTGTATCGGGAGTCGGGACATCCCATCCGCAAAGCTCACTTCCCCTCTCGACTTTGCCCGACGAGATTGGCGCCTCGCACACACACAGCTTTGCTCTCGGACTTGTCGGAGCGCAGGACATGGAGTTGAAGATTGGAAGCTGGGAATTTCAGTAAAGACGTGGCCCGAACCCGAACCGCGACTTGTTCATATTGGAGGTTGGCAGATGGGTTCACACAACGTTTCGTGCGCCTTTCAGCATGCCCGCACTTCTCTTAATGTGATGCAGGGTCGGGCAGGTCCTTGCTCACTTATTCGGCGACAGTGGCGCAGGGTGGGTGTGACGTTGCGAGCAGAACAACGGGTGTGACTGTGCTCTCCGCATCGGAGCAAGAGGAGAGCCTGGTGCCCCAGCAAAGCTCCATTTAGTATCCACCCGGCATCTGAAGGTACAGTGCCGCGCGACTCCGCGCGCTGCGTTGGTCGCCTCCCGCCTCCGACTCCCGCAAAGCAGCTCACGCGACTGGACAGCAGGCGCGAGCGCAGCTGGGATCGGGTTCGATGACGGCCGAGCCATGAGATCTGGCGAGAAAGAGCTAAATCGGTCGGAAAGAGTCCGGCCGACACGCGCACGCTGGCGCACGAGACCAACGACGACTGGCTTCGCGACGCTCTAGATCCTCCCCGGGCTCATCTTCCGGGGCCGGGCGGCGGTTTTTACATAACCTGGGGATGCTGAGCCCTTCATATTCTTTCTCTTCGCCATCTCTTTCTTACCACCTCCCGCTGCACTACTCAAGATGGGCATCGTGAGCGAGATCAGTGAGTCCCGAAGCCACACTCCGAGCATCGCGCTGACCCCTTGGTGGTCAGTCGCCAATCTGCCGGCGCTTCCGAAGCGATCAGCTGTGCGTCCCGAATCCATGAACAGATAACTCCGGCTTACGGGTAGTGTGTCCTTCGCAGGAGCAAAGCACCAACCCCATCACGCTCATGCGCTCGCTGTCGACCGTCCAGTGGCTCCTCTTTCTGTCGGGATGGCTGGTGTGTTTACATTTTGTGTCTTCAAATCGTTCGATGACTGAAATTCATTACTCCAGGCGTGGACTTGTGATGCTATCGAGTGAGTTTACTTCGAAGTGTGGCGCCGACGTGCGCCGACTGCCCAGCCTGGCACGCTGCCCAAGGTGTGGGGCCCCGATCGCTGACCTTGCACCGCCTCAAAGCTTCTTTGCGGTATCTCTCAGCGTGACCCGTCTTACGAAGACTTTCGACAAGCTGCCCCACGCGATCACGACCTCAATCACGCGTGCGTCTCTTTGCATCGACGCAATTTCAGGCGCTGATGATCCTCGATCGGTAGTCACCCTTCTCTTCCGTCCTTTGGGCGCAATCATCTTCGGACTCCTCTCCGACCGCTTCGGCAGAAAGTGGCCGCTCGTCTCCAACCTGGTCATTGTCGCAGTTCTCTCTCTTGGAACGGGATTTGTGAGGACCTTCAGTGAGTTTCTGGCCGTTAGGGCACTGTTAGTGATGCTCTCCCTCATATACACCCGCAAGTGACTGACCTTGTGGGCGTGCAGGTTCGGCATCGCTGTTCGTTAAGCTCCACGATCATTTCGGGGCTCTCGCTGACAACAATCGACGCAGATGGGTGGAATCTGGGGTCAGGCGGCTGGCACTGCACTGTGAGTGTCCTCACCAGTACACACCGTCCACGCGTTGCTGAGCTCACTCTACTGATCCAGTGAGAACATGCCCGTCGAGGCTCGTGGACTATTCTCTGGCATCCTTCAGCAGGGCTACGCAGTCGTCAGTCTTTATTTTTGGTACGCTACCCAAGCTGATGCCCTCTACTGCCGCCCAGGGTTACCTTATCGCGGCCGTTCGTTACACCTTTCTCTCGTGACGGTCTACGGCTCAACCCACCTTCCCACAGGTACTGAACCTCTATGTTGTCCCCCGGTACAACAGATCGGAAGA
>ERZ1463038.429-NODE-429-length-14338-cov-16.648883_pt1 | contig 14338 bp, 30 predicted proteins | sample MGYA00564479_ERZ1463038 | MGnify/ENA primary metagenome ERZ1463038 (study PRJEB39244, sample SAMEA3635134) | Helicobacter pylori | study: EMG produced TPA metagenomics assembly of PRJEB11511 data set (Assembly of a 5300-year-old Helicobacter pylori...
TGGAGGGGATTCGTGGTGGTGGCGGCTTTGCAAGAGGGTGCGCTCAGTCGCTGGCTTATATACTTCTTCGGGGCGAGGTGGGGGCGAGCCGAGAGTGCTCGGTGGGCTCCGGCTGCCGAGCGAGCGATCTTCGCGCGCCGCACCCGCGACAGACAACAACGAGTAAATTTCAGCTACAAAACGGGTCGCCTCGGCTTTCTGTGCGACTCACGATCTGTCCTGACTCCTGAACGACGACCGAGGCTCCCTGTCGCAACGGGCGGCGTCGAGTCGAGTGCGAGTTCGTCGTCATGGCAAGCCGCCAAGAAGATGTCAGAACCGATGTGAGTTGGAAATCAGCCATCACATGATCCACTCGAGTTCTGAAAGCGGTCTCGTCGATGCTTCAGGCTGCCGTCTGCGCCAGGCGGCAGCGGCGCTTCCGGCCCAAAACTCCGCTCGCCGTTGGCAACGACGCTCAGCACCGACCCACCATGTCGCCGATCCGAGTCGCCGCCATCCAAGCCGCTTCCGTCTCGTACGACCTCCCGGCATCGCTCGCCAAGCTTCGCACGCTCGTTGCGACTGCGGCGGCGGGCGGCGCCGCGCTCGCTGTGCTTCCCGAGGCCTTCCTCTCCGCCTACCCGCGCCACTTGGCGTTCAGGATTGGGTATCGCATTGAGGAGGACCGGGAGTGGTTCGGGAAATACGTCGAGGTGGGTCGCATCGATCCTTGCGAGAACGGGCGCAGCTGATGAGTCCGACTCGAGCCTGTAGTCGTCGGTGCGAGTGCCCGACCAGGTCGAGGGGCAGTGCTGGCTCGAGGGACACGAAGAGCTGGATCCATCCCACGAGTTCTGGGCTTTCCAACAGCTCGCCAAGGTTGCGAGGGAGCACCAAATCGTGAGCCACCTGTCCACCTTCCCCACACCGCTTCGAGGCGGACCGCTGATCCTCATACCACGCTCAGCATGTCTCGGTAGGCGTTATTGAGCGCTCGTTGGTTGGTGCGACGCTCTGGTGCTGCAATCTTCTCTTCTCGCCCGCCGGCATCCTGCTTTGTAAGTCCTCGCCCCCCTCCGACTCGCGGGGCGCCGACCGGCTCAGGCTGAACCCAACTTGCGGTTTTTCTGCACAGCGAAGCACCGGAAGCTTCAGCCAACAGCCGCCGAGCGAATTGTGTGGTCGCAAGGTCACGCTCGGAACCAGTCGCCGTTCTTGGACAACCCGTCCTCATCCACCGACAACCTCGCCGTCGTGGACACGGAGATTGGCAAGGTACCTTTCCAGCTCGTATCAAGATTCAGAACTCAACCCTGACATTTTCATCCTCGTCAGATTGGCGGGTTGATCTGCTGGGAGAACTTCATGCCCCTGGCTAGATACGCCATGTACAAGAAGGGCGTCGAAATGTGCGACTTAACACCCAAGACCTCGATATACTGTCAGCTGATGAATTCAACCTCTAGCTACACGGCCCCCACTGCGGATGGTCGCCCCACCTGGCTGCCGGCAATGCAGCACATCGCACAGGAAGGCCGGGTCTTCGTGATCTCGGCGAACCAGTTCCAGAAACGCGAGGACTTCCCCGCCGCGTACCCGCCTATTGTAGAGAGGGCGGAGAAGAACATGGACGCTGGGGACGAGCCCTGGACGCGCGGCGGGAGCTGCATCGTTGACCCGCTCGGAAACGTGCTCGCCGGCCCGCTCTGGGACGAGGAAGGGCTTATTTACGCCGATGTGAGTTTGTCACTTTAAAATCAAACGAGCTCACTTGACACATCATGGCTACAGATTGACCTCGCCAAGCTTAACGGCTTCAAACTCGACTTTGACCCGACGGGTCACTATGGGCGCGAGGACCTCTTCGCGTACAGCGTCAAGGCGTGATGAGGACACTTGTAATGCCTCACACAACGTGTATCGCTTGACGTGTCTCAACTTCAGCTTGGCTGCATATTCTAGTCGGTGAGTAGCCGCGCCGGACGCGCATGGGTCGCTCACTGTCCGCTGCTCCGACCCAGCCAATATCCCTTCAAGTTTACGGCCTCGCGATCGTGCTGGTGAGATTCTATGTCGTGCTCAGCCTGGGTCTGATTCCCATCTCACAGGTGCATGGTGTCAGATCTTGACTTCGTGCCATGCCTGCGCGGCACAGACGTTGCAGCCCCAAATCTCCAGGCACTTTGCGATCGACGCTATGCAAATCCCGGCCGTCTTTGGGCTACGCTAAGCCGTGCCGCAATATCCGGTGGACAGTAAGACATCCGCATCGCCGAGGCACGATGCACGAGCCCCAGTCCGCCGTCTCCTGATCGCCTCGACGCAGGAGACAGTCGAAGACGAAAACCCCTTTACTCTCACCAAGTCTCTGCACCTAATGTCGGCGCTCTTCTTCTCTTCCCTGATGATACATACAGTGTCGTGAACCTCCCGCCGATCCACCACTCGACCCTCGATCCGGCAGTGGCACCTGCTGGCGCGGTCCTCTCTTCCAACCACCATTCCATCTTCAAAAGCTTTGACAGACACTTCCGTCGACATGGCCTTTCAAATCGAAGCCTACCTACTCCAAGCCCTCGCGTCGGCACCTCAGGGCTCCAACCCCTACCTCGTCCTCTCGCGGGGCATACTGGACTTGCTCCCAGGACCGTACCCGCAGAACTTCAAGTACCAGCTGTACGCTTTGTCTGGCACCTTTGTAATGTGAGACGCACTTCACTCAGACTCTTGGGATGTAGCTGATTGTGGTGGCGCCAGAATTATCGCCTTCATCTCGATCGGTCTTGCCATTCGAGTCGGCCGAGGGACCTTCTGGATCGTCAAGATTCGCAACGGGTACATACTTCCACACTGGCAGGTCGCATGGACGACGTTTGGTGTAATTTTCTTTGGCTGTGAGTGCGTTTGGCTCCGCGGGACTGGTTAGGCGCTGACTTCCAAGGGGCTCAAGTATTGGAGGGCTACATCTGGCGAAACGTACAATCCCTGGAAGGAGAATTTTCAAGAGACTTGATTCTGTGGCGAACCCTCGTCTGGTGCGTGCTTGAAAACTCGATGGGCGGGACGCTCACTGCGTTCCTCGAGCAGGATTCCTGCCTGGCTTGGGGGTTGGGCGGCGACGTGGGTACTTTGCATGTCCTATCTCATCGGCGTGAAGTCAAAGGGAGTGGATCTTACCTCTCCCTTCGCCAGCCCTTGCTTCGTCAACACCGTCGCTCTCGTCGTTCCGGTGCTGTTCACGGGGGCGACGATCGGCACCGGGATTGCGACGTCGAACGCTTGGCTGCAAGTCATCGACCTTCTCGACACAATACTTGGGGATCTGCGAGTCGCGGCCGAATCATTCGCTGGGACCTTCACTCTGTCGGACCTGGCCCCCGAGCTGGCAAAGTTTCGGAAGGCGGAGCCGGTGGCGACAGCGCTGATTCGGTGGCTACGCATTGCCTCGGCGGTCCTCTTCGCTTGGGGGTTTCTACTTCTCATTTTGAGTCTGCACTTCTTTTTGAAGTGATCTCGGGCTTAGTTCCTGGACGACTAGGCAATCTCCATCGTTGCGTTCTTCCAGCTGAGGGCGATCCGGAAAGCGCTGAGGCCAAAGAACTCGTCCACCGGTGCGACAGCTGGCTCCAACGAGACTAATCAGGGATCAGGTGGAGGGGTGGTTCACGACCGGAATCTTCATCGATCCCTCGGGGTGCGTTCAGCTCGTCCTTCCACGTGCAGCCACTCGCTGACCATCCGAGTCCAGTCCCTCGCCTTGACGATTTCGGCGTTCATCTGCATGGACAGTGCGGTCCATTGTCCAGAGGTATTCAATACATCTACTTACTTCTCTCCGACTAGTAACCATGCTCGGCGTGTGCCTTTACATCGCGGTCGACACCGTCCCAACGCTCACATCCAAGCGAGGGCTTGAGGCCTCCATCCTTGCGCCAGTGTAAGTTCCGGGCCCGGATTGCCTTGACTTGTTCTAACCATCATCTTATGCTGCAGCTACGTCTTTGCACTTTTCGGTCTGCCGACATCCATCATCCTCTTGGTTCGCACGATCCGCGATCCTCCCCCGCCGACCCTGCCCTCAAGCAAGCCACCACGCCGCAAGAGCGCTCGATCGGAGACAAGCTCGAGAATATTCCTTTCTCTCGGATCCACCACCCCGACTCCGTCATCCCCAGTCCCAGGGTCTGGCTGGGCTCACGCAGCCAGGGCGAGCGAAGAAAGCGACCAACCTCGCTCAGACTCGCGGTCGACGATCCCGCTCGAGCTATACCGATTCTCGTTCGAAGCACAAAGCATGGGCCCGCAAGTGAAGGGGGTCGCACTCTGATTGCCAACAGTGCGGAGGTTCTCGAGCAGAAACGACGTTGGCTGACATCCTCATCCGATCCTCAGTGGACCCAGACGGCAGAGAGAAGGGGATGGGGTTTGAAAACGCTTATACGTATCAGCTGTCATACATGATGTTGTGCCGCCTTGAGCGGAAGGTGGAAACAGCGCCGCGCGCGGAGGTCCCGGAATCAAGCTCACTGACGCGCTATGTATGTCGGAGCCTTTGCAAAAGACTTTGACTCCCACTGGAGGTGTGCCTATCGCAACCCACCGCGAAGGTGATGCGATCCTGAAGAAGACAGTCGGCTCAACACGACTCCTAACTGCGGTGGGCTCCTCCCGTGATATGACGCCCTCGCAAACAGCGACAACGTCGAGATCCCGCTCCCTCAGTACAAGTCACTCTGCCATGCAGAGCATCGAATCCTTGCTCAGCTGCGCCTCGCGGTCAGCTATCTTCGCGCCTACTCAATCGCTCCCGCCTACTTGTCCGAGTCCCCGGGCCGCCGCTCGTCCAGCCCGATCGCTGGGTTGTCCCGCCTTCGCAGTGATCCAATCTCTGCTCCCGCCTGGGCCTCAAGTCTCGGGCATACGGAGCTGCGGATTCGCCTCGGGACGTGCTTGCAGTGCTGGCGTCGTCTGCGGGGAGACGATGCGTGCCACGGGCGAGGGGCTGATGTGTGCAGCTCCGATGTGTGAGTCGAGGCCCGCAGACGTGTTCGACCTGGGGGAACTGGGGCGACTGGTGAGCAGCTTGTCCCGTCCGCGCTGCAGCGTTTCGGCGACTCAGACTTCGGACTCGGACCGCAGGGCCTAGGATGTTGGTGGCTGATACACTTGCCAACGACAGCGCACTAGGACAATGGCCTATGATTGCCTATCACCTTCACTCGGCCAACTTGGCCGAATCGCTCACCCAACTCGCACTAACTCTGGCGCAGAGCGAGGATCATCCGCACATCCGCTCCGCTACAGCGGCACCGATTGGAGCATCAGACAGCATCCGACACTGCGGGCGAATCTTACGCTGCACGCTGCGGCGAGAGCCTCCCACTGTGATATCCTCTGCGCTACGTCAAAAGCTCTCGCGGCGCACGCACTTTTCCCTTCCCTTCATCCCCTTCCGCTCGTCCTCCTGGATCCAGGCTCTCTTCTCGTTTCCTCACCCGCCCACACTCGTTAAAACTCCCGGCTCATCATCATGCGGCTCAACGCCATCCTTTTCCAGGCCGCGGCGCTCACCATCGCCGCGTCGCCCGCCCTCGCCAGCTCGCACGGCTCCAAGAAGCGCATGGCGCAACACGTCAAGGTCCCTCGGGCCAACAAAGGGACCGACAAAGGTTTTCTCGGCGGCATTGTCCCTGGTGTGATCGACGCCGCCGGCCCCATCATCGCCACGGTCTACGAAACTGCTCAGGCTCCCCAGCAGTCCATTGTAAGTACTTTCCGTTGACTCGATTTGCCGGCACCGACGGACGTTTTTGTGTAAGGTGTACGTCACGGCCCAGGCCCCCAAGCCCCAGGTTGTCACCATCACAGAGGTCATTCCCGCCGGAGGAATCAGTGCGTCCGACTCGCGCTCAGCTCCTTTCCCCGGCGTGCTGAGCTGATTCGCCGCCCGTGCTCAGCTTTTGTTGAGACTGTTTCTGCTGGCGGGAAGACTGTGACGCACACGGCCCCGCCCAACGGGGTCACTCGCACGGAGACTTCTCCCAACGGGCAGGCGACGACGCGCGCCTTTGGACCTGGCGAAGTCGTCACTCAGAGTGAGCTAATCTCAGTCATGCTTGAGCGTCGTATCTGACCCATCTGTGCTTAGCTCTACAGGGTGGAGCTACCTACACGCGCCTCATCCAGGCCGGAACCACCATCACGGGTGCGCACCTCATCCTGCGCTTCTGCCTGCAGCTCGCTGCGTCGCTGACTTCGCGTCAAATTTGCAGAAAATCTGCCGGCCCCTGCGGCAGAGACAGTCACTGTCGTTGTTCCGGGCTCTGGTGCGCCGTACACGTTCTACGTCGAGGACGGCTCGGGCTCTGGAGATCAGACCGTCGAGGTCTACCAGCCCGGCGAAAGTGAGCTTGATGCTTTCTTCAAAGGATTTGGTCGCGACTTGAACCCCACGCTGAGCCTACTCCACACCTTCACAGCCGCCGTCCTGACGATCCCGGCGCCGGCTCAGCCCTCCGTCGTCGTCGAGGTCGCCGGAGCGTCCCCGTTGACGATTACCGAGTACATCCTCGGAGAGGATCGCACTGTTGTGATTCCCGCCGGACAGGTGAGCTGATTTCGCTCCAGAAGCACGCTTGCACACCAGCATCGCACCGTCGGCACACCGCGCTTCTTGCTCACACCCTTTTCTCCGCAGACTGTCACCCACACTCTTCCCCCAGACTCTGTTGAGACGGCTCGGGCTGCTCCTTTGAACCAGGTTAGTCTAAACTCGGATTGCAGGGTGCATTTCTGGATGGGCGCTGATCGATCTTCACAGGCTCTCACGTACACCCAGACCGTCTTTGGGCAGGTCGTTACCCGCACGGTTCCGGCTGGACAGACCATCACGAATGTTATCCCTCGCCCGACGCCAACTGGGCCGACAATTGTCTATGTCACCGAGGACCCGGGCTCGAACCAGCCGGTTACTGGTGAGTTCCGAGTTCTCCGCAGTTGGCGGCTCTGAATTGGACTAAACCTGCCTCTTTGAAGTTACGGAGCAGGCTCCTCAGCCGAGCGTAGTCACTGTGTACGTTACTGAGGCGGGTCAGGTCGAGCAGACTGTGAGTCGTCCTCCCCGCCATTGCGTCGCTTTCCGGCGTCTGACGCGCTCCATTTCAAGGCCGTTCCTGCTCCGACAGGAAACACTGGAGACGTCAAGACGATCACTATCACGCTGCTGGACCAGGAGGTCGTCACAAAGACAATTACTCTTGGAAAAGCCGAGCCCGCGAGTCTTCTAGTCGCTCTTCCGCGACTCGCAAGCTCCAGCTAACATCCACATGCAGAGCCCTCCCAGCGTTGTTACTGTCTACGTCACCGATGCTGGGCAGGTCGTTCAGACTGTGAGTCGCGATGCTATCCGCTGAACTTGCACGCCAGAGCTGATCCCCCCCGCCTTCCAGACCGTTCCCGCCCCAACTGGGGCGCCCGGAGCCGTCAAGACCATCACTCTCACGCTTCCGGACCAGGAGACGATCACTAAGACGATCACGCTTGGTTCGCCAGAATCCTCGCCCGTGAGTGCTGTCCCGACTCGGCGGGGGCGCGACCCTCGTGCTGAAATAGATTCCAGGCGCCGGTCGTGGTCACCCAGACGCAGCCTGCCGGCCCGATCAGCACCGTTCTCCCCCCAACCCCGGCTGGTGAATGCCCGCCCAGCGTTGACCTCCTCTGTGGAAATGCCGATCCGTCGAAGAGCAGTATCGAAGCCGACATCATCACCGGTGCCTTCGAGTGCGTAAAGTTCTCGCAAGCAGCGTATGTCCCTGCTAATAAGTATTTCAGCATCATCACCTCCCTTTCAGCCAACCTTACGGATGTTGTCAAGACCCTCGACTTTGTGAGCTCTCCCGCCAAATCTCACCTCGACGTCGCTGACCTGATCCCTTTCACAGTTTAATGCTCCTGCTGTCGTCTTCCAGATCGTGCCCGGATTTTCTAAGATTATTGCTACCATCACCGCGGATGCTGGCGCCCTCGGCGGCCCCGATATGGCCCCCGTTGGATGTGGCGACGCGGACGCGATTGTTATCGCTCTCTCCGACTTTGTCGAGGTTCACCAGGCGCTCCTTGGTGTTGTTATCGGAAAGGTGAGCAGCCGCTTCAAGTCGAATCTGCACTGTATCTGACACCATCGCTTCCACAGAGGGGTCTCCTCAACCAGGTCCCTGGCCTCCAAATCGCTGTTCTTCCGATCAACGCCGTCCTCGTTGTTCTCGAGGGTATCGTCGACGTGAGAAGCTCATTCCAACTCTGAAAAGACTCAATCTGACTCCGTGCTTCCCAGACCATCGCCGGTATCGTCATCGGCTTCATCCCCTCCCGCTCGTGCGAGGCGACCAAGAAGGTCGACGCGCTTCGCAACTCGGTCGTCGCGGCCCAGCAAGCCTGTGCGTCTCGCCCACCGATTCTAATCTCAGTACACCCCACTCATCGGCAGCTTTTCCACAGTCACTCTCTGATTGTCTGGAGCGTAGGCCGCGTGCTGAGATCTGGAATAATACACTCCACGGACACTCTTCTGCACAAACTCGATCCCTCTTTCGCCATCTATTCCTTATCTGCGGCTCGGAAGTCATATTTTCAAGCCAGCCCGGCGTAGATTGCCGCCTCGATCCGCTCCTTCGTCCTGCTGTCCTTGATCACGGACGCAGTGTGGGGAAGAATGTTGGTAGTAAAGACCATCTGAAGGCGCAACACTTTAGTAAAGTTATACTAAAGATCAGGCGATGCCCCTCCAAAACGCCGCGGCGCCCCTCGAGACCTGGCGTCCCGCATGTGCGCAGACCGGCAGGTGGGTGGTGCCCTTAGCCCACCGAAAAGTTGAGAAAGTCGACTCACGGTAATACCAGTCGCTGGGTCGATGAAGTACTCCGTTCCGCCAGCTCCGGCCCACCCAGCCGAGCCAGTCCTTCGACCCCAACCACCACGCGGCTCCTTCTTGAGGTACAGGCACATCCCCGTGCTCCAATCCAAGTCGCCGACCTCGTTCGCATCGTACCACTCTCCAACCATGTTGTTGAGGCCGATTCGCGCGCCGAGAGGCAGGGTGGGCTTGAAGAGCGAGGTGACCGACTCCGGGCTCAGGATCGCGGACGCGCTTGGCGTCTGGTAGTTCTTGAGGAGGTGGCGGAGGAGCTTGGAGTAGTCCGCGACGGTACTGAACACTCCTCCGCCTCCGACCGCGTATTCGATATCCGCGGTGCTGTGACGAATCGAGGTCAGGACCGGCTCGCGACTGGGTTAATAACCCTAACGCACACTCGCGGCAAGGTCAGGCCGGGGAACTGGTCCGTGAGGACCTCGTACTGGTTGCGCTCGTCACTCCAATAGCGAAGGGGCATCAAACGAGTCGCCTGCTCGCCATCGAACGGGAAGAAGGTCGTGTTGCTCATACCGAGCGGCTTGAAGATGTGCTCCTGCATGTACGCCTCGAGCGACTGGCCCGTCGCGTTCTGAATGAAGAGTCCGAGCCATCTTGAGTTTCGCGATGTATCAGCTCCCGTAATAAATATAACAAAGCATACAGGCGGGACTGACTCGGCGTTGTTGCCGTACATGTACAGCGTCCCCGGCTCCTCGACAATGGGGGTGTGGACGAGGTTGTCCTGTATTAAAGGATATCGAGTCAAAGCTCGCATCACAGGAATAAAAGAGAGACCTACAATCTTGCACGAGTTGACGAACCCCTTCCCCTTGTCGTTCGGCCCCAGCGTCGCCTTCCACGCAGTGACCTTCTCCGCAAACTCCTGCCCGAACCCAGCCGTCTGGTTCAACAGCATTCCGACGGTAATTTCAGTACTGGTGGTGCGGTATTTCGCTGCGCCAGCATCGTCCACGCCGTCGAAGATTCGGAGTGGCGTCGCCAGCTGCGGGAGGTTAAGCGACGCAGGGGTGTCGAGCGTGAGGGACGTCGAGTCGATGAGCTGCAGGATCGCGACCTGATTCACTCGAGAAGTAAGGATCGCTTATGGGGCTTTCACAGGCAGACTGACGGAGGTGAGTAGCTTGGTCGTCGAGGCGAAGAACTGGATAGTGTCGGCGTTGGATGGCGGGGAGGCGGGGTCCATAGGGTCGAACTTGCCGGCTGTGATGGCGCATGGTGTTAGGATGAAGCTTGGAGGCTCCCGCGAGAGCGCACGCACCATAGTGCTCGAGCAAGACCTCGTCGGCGGACGAGACGACAACGCCGAGGCCGGGAAGGTGGGCCGCTGACTCGTCGAGGATGGCCTTGATGGCGAGCTTGCCGGCGGGTGTGAGACTGGGCATGATGGGCTGGTGATGTGTGCGGAAGCAAAGCACGGTGGGGCGGGTGGTAGAGATCTCGTCCCGCCCGGATTTCTCGCTTCGCTTCCCGGACCGTCTGGGAAGATTGCAGGGGGCGAACTTGCACAAGCTCGCAGCACATTTCTATAGTGAAGAAACGTCAGGCCACGGTAAATGTTAAGTAGTTCCCCGTGAAGCAAGCTCGCCTCAATCACTCGGCAAGTCCATCGCAAGCTTGAGCAAAATCGCCTCCGGCGACACCTCGTCCATCGCGCTCAGCAGCTCCAAATCCAGCGTCCGCCCCTGCTTCTTACTCGGCCCAGATCCTAAGGGCGAACTCCATTTCCACCTCACGAATCTCCTCAAAGCACCGCAAATTTTTAGATGAGCGCTTCGAGGACCGTTTAGGCGGGTAGGCTGGGCTTGAGCGCCACGAAGGTCTTGACAAGACTTGAGCGGCTCAGCTCGCGTGGTAGTCCGGGCCTAAGGTACGAAACGACTTTGGTGGCCAATCTCAAGCTGTTTACATGACAATGATTGGAGAAAAGAGCACGCACGTGTTCCACGGACACAGCGGAAGTCCGACTTGTGACGCGCTCCCGCTCCGACCAGCTCTGGCCACCACGCGTGGACTGTAGATACGCGCAGGAAGTTCAAGGAAAACAGAAAACTCATGTTCACTTATTCTACTCTTCTTCGCATTCGTCTGCCTCGCCGCCGGAGCACCCATGCCCGTTCCGGTGAGGGCGGTCTGCGATCCTTCCTCCGCCGTCGCTCCAATTTCCTTGCCAAACAGACTCCAGCCCCTACGTTCGAAGGTTTTTACAAGACGAATGAGCCTCGTGTCAAGAAATGCAGGCCGAGGGGAGCGGTCGCAAAGATCTGCTGAGGTGCGGCTTGCTGCTGCTGCTGCTGCTGCTGCTGTTAGAAAAAAGGTAGCTGACTGTCCATGAAGGTGATCGTCGTCGGGTTCCGCACAAAGATGGAAAGAAAGCTCTACGAGTTCGGATTGGTCAATGTAATCATGGTCTTGGATTTGGTTCAATCAGGCAGAGGAGCAGCCAGTGATCGTGTTTGGATTCAAGCGTCCGCGTCGCCCCTCCGCCTCTTCGGGCCCTTCGCCCGCCTTTCGACCTCCCTCCGATCCATCTCTTCCTTCCCCCACTCCTTCCTCCGCTTCCGCTCCACCTGCGCCGGGCTCTCGAGCCACGCCTTCGGCCGATCCGGGTCGTGCGACGTCGTGCGCGAGTACGAGCGCGCGACGGAACATCCTCGCGTCGTCCCTCGTAAGCTTTCCGCCCGTCTTCCATTCGGTGGGCGCGGGCGTCGAGCGCGGGACGAGCGGCGAGTTTCGAGTGGCGGAAACAGGACCTGTGGCCCGGGGCTGCGAGCGTCACCATGGTGTAAAGCGAGCGATAGGGTCTACCAGTCACCGTCGGTTTCGAACGCTTTTACGAGGTACGAATCCGGATTGGCCTAGCCGAGGATCGAAGACGACCACCACTGGCCCTTCGAGTCCGCGTCGTTGACGATCTGCGGTCATCGGACTCGCTCAGCTTGCTGTGTACATCGGGGCAGGCAATGATGAAGTACGTACGACGGAAGGCCACAATCCATAGTCGTCCCAATCGGCCATGACCGGCTCGCCGGGGCTGTACCGTGGCGCCGGCTTGGAGCGCGTGAACGTCGGAAGCGGCGGAAGACGAATGATGGGCGACTTCGGAGATGGGATTCGGGGCGAGAGAGAGCGAAGAAAGGTGCGGGCCGCTCGAAGGTCCCGGGGTGGGTGGGCGCGGCGGGCTCCAGACGCGAGACTTGCGCTTTTCGGGCACGGCGGCGCGAGATGGCCGAGGCGAGGGCGAGGCGAGTCTCGGCGCGGTGGCTTTCCGGGCTGGGATCGTGATCGTAAACTTCTGCGCCGAACTGGAGGACTTGACTACGGCCTCCGGGAGAGGCGGCGGCACGGGAACGGGCGAGGGTGCGTTCGAGCGGCTCAATGTTGGCGAGTCGCCGTAGATGGATGGATTTTGTGGAGTTGGAGTTTCGACGGATTGGGTTGGAGCGGCTTCTGCGGGTGTCGGAGTCGGCGATGGAGGTTCGTTGCTGGCAGGCGCGAACGGCACTTGCGATGGCGAGCGACGGGACGGGGGTGAGGCGGGGGTCGGATTTGGTGGCTTCGGGAGTTCTTCTGATTGAGGTTTCGAGGCGGTTTCGGCGATTGGGTTGTCCCTGCTACTTGAGCGAGCGGGTCAGGTTGGGCTTCAGACGGTGACTCGAGGCAACGTACGAGGCCACAGCGGCAAGGGCCGAGTCCGAGCTGGTTTCGGATGAGGTGGCCTTGACGCTTTCCGATCAGAACAGCTCTTCCTGCGCGGCGAGCTCGAGGTGGAACCACTCCGAGGAGGACGCGAAGGTGTCTGGAGGGTCGAGCGGGCCGAGGAACGGGTCGGAACCTAGCCTGTTGACAGTGTGGTCAACAAGTTGAAGCTTCACAGTCCAAAGTCGAAGACGAACGCTTGTTGGAGGGCACTGAAGGACCGTCAGCACGTTTGCCCAACGCTGTTCGAGGGTTGCATCGCTTACTCTCGATCGTCCATCATCGCTCGCAGGCGCTTCGTGGCGAGCAGCAGAGCAAACAGCCACTCCAGCGCCTCCTTCTTATCCTCGCCCTCCAACGCACCCAGCTTGACCGACCCAACGCGAACCCACAGCTGTCGCACGAGCTCGACGCCGCCCATTTCCTCCGCCGGCACGCGCTCGGGGCTCGTCCAGACGAGCTTGAGTACCAACAAGAGCTCGGTCCAGGAGTGCGATGGTTTCGGCGCGAGTGTCGTGTGGAAGAGGTCGCTGTGTGGGGAGACTGGAGGCGAGCTTGGTGGGAGCGCTGCGACGGCGAGCGCGAGAGATGCGAGCGTAGAGGCAAACATGTCCGCCGACGAAGACGCCTGGATCGACTTTGGATCCATGGGGTTGGTGGCAGGATGAGAAGCTGCGAATCGCGTGCCGGAGACTTGACCGCGTGTGAGTATCAGGCGAGGCCGCTCGGTTCTCGCCCGAGGGCGTGGCTTTGTTGTTTGATCGTGCCCCCATGGAGCGACCTAGTTTTTAACTGGTATCGGTCAGCTGAAAGGTGGGCTCACCCCCAGCTGGACGCGCTCAATGCGTTGATTAGCGCTCCGCTGTCGCTCGGGTTCGATCGGCACCAACGGCCGATTGCACACCACACTGGCTTGCAGGAGCCTAGATGGATGAGCCTGGTAGGTTCACATGGTGACTGCGCTGGCGTCGGACCGCCGAAGCTCGATGGTCGGCGGGCGGCGGCGGCAGGCCGACGAGTCCTAGGGGACAATGCAGGGCTGGCTCCGAAATGATAAAGTTGTCAATAACCGGTGCTTACAGCTGCTGACAGTGTGTAGTCGTTCGATGTCGCGGGAGTCAAGAGCAGAGCGAGTCAGCGAAGTGCTCTTGCGCTCCGACTACCGCGCTCCGCTGCCGACGACCGCAATCCAGCGCGCTCACTTTCCCCATCCAGTCGACGGGCTGCTAGACGTCTCCCGGAAGGCGTCTGCGACCGCCGATCGTTCCGACCAAGCCAACCCAGTCTTGCTGGCGAATCGCACGACGACATCGCTCGGCAGGCGTTGGACGGGGGCAGGCTTTAGCTGAAGGTCACCGCCGTCGACTCTTGAGGTCGCACATCATGCCAGTGGGCGCCGGTCCGCTCCAGCTCACGCTGGGCATCATCAAGCCGTCCGTGTATGCGTCTCAGCCGCAGGTGCAAGGTGGGCCTGCTTTGCTGCCTCGCCTCGCTGGGCTGACTGAAACCTCAGAGATTATGAAGACGATCAAGTCGACTGGGCTCGAGGTGCGTTTGAGGGCTAGGTGGAGGTGGGCCGGCCGCTGACCCGCTCGCTGCCGCAGATCGTGCGGAGCAAGAAGATCTATTGGAAGGAGAGAGATGCGCAGGAGGTGTGCAGATACCTTTCGTAGACCTTTCGTAGACTAGGATCGAAGCTGACACTCGTCCGTGCAGTTTTACGGCGAG
>ERZ1463038.430-NODE-430-length-14336-cov-12.726000_pt1 | contig 14336 bp, 17 predicted proteins | sample MGYA00564479_ERZ1463038 | MGnify/ENA primary metagenome ERZ1463038 (study PRJEB39244, sample SAMEA3635134) | Helicobacter pylori | study: EMG produced TPA metagenomics assembly of PRJEB11511 data set (Assembly of a 5300-year-old Helicobacter pylori...
GAGGAAAATCCCCGCCGGTACCGGCAGTGCGCGGGTGTGTGACCCGGAAGGTGGGACGAGCTCTGGGCGGCGGAGTACGCAGGAATTTAGCTGCCCCCGAAGAGATAGCCTTTTCGTAGGGCTTCCTGTCTGGTCCCGCCGGCCAGGTCTGGTTGAGAAGAGTGATGTTGCGTTGCGCTGCCGGGGGCAGGTGTGAGAGCTGTCTATTAATCAAGGCATCATTCATGTGGACAGCAATGCTGCCTTCCCACCAAGTCGTGTCATCAAGGATGGCCCACCGGGGGAGGGCAAGGGTGGGAAAGCGGATGTGCACATTTGGATCGACGTGCGCGAGTTGTGCTTGGTTGTCTGCACGCTGGTTTCGCAGGGATTTCTCATCATTTCCTGCTGTATGGGCCTTCACATGTTCTAGGGTGAGGTTGTATTTTCCAAACAAGGCAATTCACAGGCATTCATAGGAGGCCCGTAGAGGTGGGGAGGGGGAGGAGTAAAGAAACGCACAAGTTTGTAGATGTCACCCATTTTCTTGAGGACGGCGGGGTGGGGGCATGATTCGAAGCCGTTGTCGATGCCTGCGGGGTGAGTGCGGAGGCAGGCCCAGCACGGGCCGCGGACGGGCTTCTTTCCGGAGCCCGAGACGTCTGGCTTGACGCTTGCGTCGCGAAAGTCCGAGCCTCGGCCAGCCCGGTCGGCGGTGTCGGGGTACGGCGAGGCTCGCGCGACGTGCTCCTTGCTTGAGTGGCCGCTGGACGAGTTGGCTGGCTCTCTCGCGGCCCGGTGGTCGCTCACCGAGTTCTGCCGCGTCGCGGCGGCCAGCTGGACCCTCAGGAGGTCGAGGTCCGACGCCTGGCTGGCCATGCGGGTCCGAGTTGACGCGGGCGACGACCGACCTGAAGCGCTCCTCGTGCCAGACGCCGACATCGAACGACCCTTTCCACGTGCTGACGATGTAAAAGATCTCGACGATGTACCTCAGTACGTAGTCGACCTCATGCGCGCCAACGGCCTGGTCGAGCCGAAGGTCGACGAGCACGAACATGCGAGTCCAGCGTGAGGCCGAGTTGACGCGGTCTTCCTCGGTTCCGCAGAACCAGTCCTTGTTGGTAATGAACGCGACGTATCGGCCCTGCGCCCGCCTGCGCTGATGCCCGTCGACGAGCGTGAGGCCGAGGAGCGCGTCGAGCGGCGCGCCCATGTCCTTCATCGCCTTCGCCTCGGCCGAGGAGGGGTCGGCGTGCCGCGTGAGCGAGTGGTCGGTGAAGTGGGTGAGCGATAGCGGGTGGCAGCGCTCGTGGTACCGGACGAAGTACATCTGCGGCGTGCGGAACGCGTCGAGAGATGATGCGCCGGCGAGGATGCGCGCGAGCTCGAGAGGGTCGCCTCCCTCAGCGATGGTCGCGCGGAAGCCCTTGGCAGTGATGCCCTTCTCGGTATCTTCCTTCATGCTCTTGATGGTGGCCGCGAGGTCGCCGATGAGCGCGTTGGCGTCTGGCGCCGGGTCCGGCTGCGCCTGCGCGGCCGCCTCGCGTGTGGCGCGCTCCTGGTCCTGCGCGACCTTGGCTGCTGCCGCGTCGTCCTGCATCGATTTGATCTGTGCGAGGAGCGTGTTGATGACTGGGGCCATCGAGGGGTTCGCCGCGAGGGCGTCCTGGATTTGCTGGGTTGTGTCGGTCATGGCTGGTGTCCGGTGCTGGTGTCGGGTGCTGGAGTCAAAAGAAAACTCTGAGGCGTTCGCACTGAGGATCAGGTCGGATCCAGTCGAGGTGCTGAAGGCGTCTGAGGGAAAGCTCATCGCCGCTGGCGCTGTTTCTCCTCGCTGGGCCGGCTGGGCCGGCCCGCGCTTTGCCAGACGTTTCACGCCCTCTCTTCTGGACTTCGCGCCTGAGGAATCCATTGAGCAAGTAATTAGATTCCATGCACCCTGGCAATCTGCGAGCTTGCAAGCGCGGCGGTCCAGAACCGCTTCGCTTCTGGAGAGGCGATGAGGGCTCGCCCAGACCTTCGCCGCTGAGGCAGCAGGCTGGCGAGCCCTCGCTCAGAAACTCTGAGCACGACAATCGTTTGGCGATTGGAGTGGGAAGAGAGGAGCGGCAGCGCGCGGAGCGCCGCCGCCCTCGCACCGAACCCCAGGCCGTGGCTCATCGCGGGCCAAGCCAGGGGGATGGGGACTGACTGAAGGGAAGCTCGGATTTCAGACTGAAGAGAATCTTTAAAGGCAAGATTCTGGGATGGCGGGCGGGGTCTGAAAACGAGCTGAGCGCGGTCGACCTGCTCGGAGGCGCCTGTCGACTCGAAACGAGATGCGGATCCAAGGCGAACCCGCCGCCGGCCTGTTGGCCCCGGCGGTTCACCGATCGCATCTCACAGAGGTTTCGCGCGCTCGTCTGCCCGACGCGCCGAAGGGATCTATTCGCAGGCTTATTGATCCCAAACAGCTTGATCTGCCGATCGGTCTCCGCTTGCCGTCCCCGCTCGCCACGCTGTCCGAGAGCCCTCTCCCCGCACGCCCATCTGCGACTTTCGTCGTCAACGCCTCACGTACACTCGCACACTCGCACCCGGATCGCGTTGCGTCGCGTCGGCGCGTGGTCGACTACGTTGCGGGACGAGGGAGGGCGCTCACTTCTCTGCTTGCCATGCTTGCAGGTCTTCTCGTTCCCCCTCACCATGTCCTTGCTCTCCCCGTCCTCGCTCGCTCCGATCTCCGCCACACGAGACACGCCTTGCCTCGCTCGAGAGACGGGGCATGCGAGGGGCCCGCCCGTCACTCTCGCCCTTCCCGCACCCGTCTGGCTCAACCTCCCCCGCCCAGGCGACGACACCGAACCCTCTTCGCCCCTCGACTCTGGGTACGACAGCTCGGACTCAGACGTCTTACGTCTTCCCCCAGCCCGCGTGCGAGCGCGCAGAGCCCCTCCGAGTTGAACGTTGACGGTTGAGCGAGTCGGGCAAGGGACGAAGCAGAAGGAGGGGTCGAGTTGAGAAAGTGATGTGCAGCAGGCATGTTGTCAAGGATCTTGCTTCTAGTCGATGTGGTACCGTCGCCGAAGCCCAGGTCGTAGCCCAGGTCGTAGACGCGGGCGTGCTTGAGACGAGCAGCGAGGGACGAGCAGCGAGGGAAGGGGACGCGGCGCCTCAGGGTCATCTGTGATCGCGTTGTTCCTTGCAGTCATCGACGCGAGGAGCGCTGAGCAGTAGGGGGAGCGGTTGCGAGTGCGGGGTGTGGTGGAAGTCGAAGGGGAGTGACGACGCCAAGCGCGCTCCGCTTCTCGCGTGGCCCAGGTCGATGCGGGGGTTGAGAGCTCGCGAGCTCGCACCTTTGTGCGAGCTCGCTCCAGCGAAAGCACTTGTTCACCCATTGCGGGGACAATGTGACGACCCACCGCCTGAAGGGGCGGGTGGGTCTCATATTAATTACCAATGAATGAGTGCTTCTCAAAGCAGACTCTTCAGGTCAGGCAATATAAACACAGAGTGTGGCTATGAGGAATATGCATAAAAATTGACCAACCCCGTCTACCCTTCCCCAGCTCTCCACAGCACAGACAGACACCTACGTGGAAAACACTCCAAACATCTTGAAGCGAGCGTGGTCTATCCCCGGCTGCCCTTGGAGCTCACACACAACGTAGTGTGGGCCCTTTGTGACCCCCGTGTCGATTTGTGTTACACTGCGCGTGAGGCAGTCAGTGAGCCACCCTCCCACGCGAGCAGAATCAGAAGGAGCTCACGTCGGCTGCCCGTACTCGCGGTTCCAGCTGCCTTTGAGCTCGACCGCACCCTCCGTGTTGTCGTCGACCCAGCAAAGAACCGTTCCCCACCCTTGCGTCTCGGGGCCGCGAAGGTAATACACGGCGATGTCTCCGGCACCGCACTTGATCGGGACCTTGAGCAAGCTGCCGGGCATGTCCGTGTACCAGTAGTGGCGTTCGTCCTCGTCGTCGAGCTTGGGCACGACGGGGGTCCAGCCGGAGCCCTGGAAGACGGACGCGGGGAGGGGGTTGATGAGGTCGTTCGCGCTCGCGCAGTTGGGCTTGATCTCGCGAAAGTGGGCCATCGTCTGAGGCTTGTCTGTGATGCGGAAGGGAGGGATGCCGAAGAAGCCAGCGCGGGTGCCCGAGGCGCCGCGCTGGGCCGTGTCGCTATCCTCGGCGTCGAGGCCGGCGTCGGCGGCCTTGCGGAGGCCCTGGCCCGAGAGCAGCGAGGGGTCGCCGCCAACGTTGAGCGAGAGAGACGAGGACGAGCCGCCGTAGTAGGCGAGGTCGGCCTCGAGCGCGGCGGCGTCCCAGAAGGTGCAGATCTCGGCCTCGAGGTATGCGATGATCGTGTCCGCGAGGAGCTCGTGGCCCTTCGAGTTGGCGAGGATCGGGTCGAGGAAGTACGACTGGCGGACCTTCATCGGGTTCATGAGGTACTCCTCGTACAGCAGGCCCTTGACGCTGTGCAAGTATCCGTCAAAACCCGCCCGTTCCTGCGTAGCAATCGCAAATGGAAACTCACGAGAGGTGCACGACGTCGTAGAACTGGGCGACGGCCGAGTGCCAGACCTCAGGACCGGCGTAGCCGTGCTCGCCCTGGATCTGGGGACTAAAGTGGCCGAGGAGGATCACTGCGGGCTGGTCCGGGCGCAGGAGCAGCGACCGGACGAGCAGGTCCGTCGTTGCGAGCGAGGTCGGGTCGCTGCAGAAAGCTTGAGTCAGCGCAAGTGCGAGGGCTAGCTGAGCAAGGAACCCACTGAGGATCCTCCGTGTCAAACTCGACGATGACGAGGTCGACGCGGTCTGGCAAGTGCATGTTGGAGCAGAAGCCAAAGTACGACGTCCCGGTGCGACGCACTGCACGGCAGGGCGCCAGGTTAGCCTTTGATCGTGTCGTCGCGTCGACGCTGGCGGGACACGCGCACGAGACCGCCGTCACGGCGCCTCCACCACTATGCTCCACACCAGGAGAGGGACTCACAGGCACCGTTGGTGAGCTCGTTGGCCGGGTGGGGGAAGACGTCGTTGAGCCAGCTGAAGAGGCGGTGCGGGTAGCAGTTGGGGCCAACGGGATTCCCGAGCGGGTGCGCCATCGTCGCGTCAAGTCCGTGGCAGCTGCTGACACTGCCGCCGAGGACGCCGATCGTGATCGGGTAGCCCTGCATCGCGCGCTTGATGAGCTTCTTGACCCGGTCCGAGCCGCCGACGTGTGCGCGCGTCTTCATGATCGAGTCGCGCCCGTAGATGGAGCCGAGCTCGTCGCCCTGGCCGAACGTCGGGCAGAACGTGAACGGCGGCGGCTCGGAGAAGTTGGCCGGGTGCGAGCCTCCGGGCCCGCCGTGCGAGAGCGACGCCTGCGTGCGCTGCTTCTTGACCTGCCGCACGAGCGCGTCCGTCCGGCGCGAGGCCGCCGTTCGCGAGCCAAAGCCCGGCAGCGAGCGGCCGCGGGTGAAGGACGACGTGTTCGGGTTCGGCGCGAGGAAGTGGAGGAACAGGAACAGCACGAGGAACGGCGACGCGAGCAGCAGCACGCGACGCAACGACGTTGGCTGTTTGCCGTCGCCAGCGGCGTCCGATCCGCCGAAGAGACGCGAGAAGGCGCTCTGCGTCGCCGGCGCGCGACGGTCCGACTGGGGCGGCGACGGAGACGTGCGGCCCCCGGTCTGTGGGCGGCGGTGGAGCATCGTCGTCATGGTCGAGGCGTGGTCGGAGAGGGTGGTGACGGCGTCTGCGCGGACCGAGGGGGGCGTGGGGAAGCGCAAGGACGAGTGGGAGGGCTGAGCCTCGTCCTGGTCGACGGTGAGGAGCGCTCAAGTTGGAAGAAGTGCGCAAGACTTCGCGAAGGATGGGAGGCGTCCGCTCCCGGCCAATCACACGCACGCGCCTGCTGCGGGCCAGCTAATCACACATCTCTTTTCTCTGGCGGTGAATGCAGTAGCACTAGTCGATGAGAAAGTACTGCGTCTCCTGTCCTATGCATAGGGTGCAGGCCGCTCACATGAACACTTGACTGAAGCGCGACGGCGCGACCATGCGAAGCAGAGCACACGCCGGAACGACAGAGGTCCAGATCCGCACGCAAGTGGCATTTCTGATTCATGTCCTACAATGTGATGCCCATTGTTGTGAGTTCCGAGCTCAGCGGTGCGTCGGCATCGAAGTCGTCGCGCGCTGCGACTTTGCATCCTCGCTCCTCCAGAGCGAGGTCGTTGTCTGCGGGGAGTCATTGTCAGCGAGAGGATGTCAGTTTATCGTGCAGAAAGCGCACCTTGTGCTGGGTCCAGAACTCGATACCGCTGCGAAGGACCATGCCAAGATTAGCGCTGCACTCGTCTCCGATACTCGCTGACAGAAGGGGGGCGTACAGCTTGCCGTAGAGCGACGTCTGTCCCAGTACGGAACCCTTGTTGCCCGACCAGGCAAACATGGGGAGCGGGACCGGGATCGGGACGTTGATGCCGATCTGGCCAGCGTCGACGTTGCGCTCAAACTTGCGCGCCGTCGCGCCATCCTGGGTGAAGATGGCGGTGCCGTTGCCGTACCGGTTCGAGTTGATGATCTCGATCGCGTGGTCAAGGTCGCGCGCCTTGACGATGCAGAGTGCCGGGCCAAAGATCTGCGGAGCGATTATCGTCAGGTCGCGAGGCGAAAGCGGAGACGCGAGGGATCATACCTCCTCCTGGTAAGCCTCCATCGTGGGGTCAACTTCGAGAATGGTGGGGCCGACAAAGTTGCCGTTCGGGTATCCGGGAACGGTGACGCCCCGGCCGTCAAGCGTGATCTTGCCGCCATCGCGCTCGACAGAGGTGATTAGGCGCTCGACGCGCTGCTTGGCCGCCGGGGTAATGAGGGGGCCGCTGTGCAGTGGGGTACTCAGTTTCGAAGTCGGGACCAGCCGTTGTTATGCGTACATCTCGGTCTCAGGGTCAAAGCCGTTTCCGACCTTGAGGTCCTTTGCCCGCGCGACGAGCTCCGGGATCCAGTCCTGCGCCTCGCCGACGGTGACCACTGATGTGAAAAGTAGAAGGCTTTAGCCACTGGCCAAGGTCCGCGACAGGGAGTGGGACTCACAGACGGAGAGGGCCATGCATCGCTGTCCAGCAGCTCCGAAGGCAGCGCCGACGATCGAGTTAAGCGCAAAGTTCTTGTTAGCGTCCGGCATGATGATGCAGTGGTCTGGGGTCGAGCGGTGTAAGCCAGAAGTGACAACTTTCTTGACTAAAGGTACGCACTTTTGGCTCCAAGGTTGGCCTGTACACGCTTGCCGTTGGCGCCTGCCGTGTCGTAAATGTACTTTCCGGCCTGATCGGATCCAACGAAAGAGATGGCCTTGATCCGGGGCTCCTCACACAGGAACTTGACCGCAGGGACGCCACCGTGGAGGACGGAGAGCACACCCTTGGGCAGGCCTGGCGGGACACGGAGCGTGAGCAACAGTCAAGCGCGCCGCGACGGCGCGAGGACTGACCGGCCTTCTCCGCGAGCTCGGCGATGATCATCGCCGCTCCGGGGTCCCGCTCACTCGGCTTGAGGATGAGAGAGTTCCCGGTCGCGATGGCCATCGGGATCGACCACAGCGGGATCATGGCAGGGAAGTTGAACCTGCGAGGCGGATAGGGGTGTCAGTCTGCGATCGGCGGCCCAAGTTGCCGGCGTCCCGACGGCTCACGGGCAAATGGCAGCCCCGACGCCGAGGGGCACACGACGCGTCTCGGTGTCCATGTCCTTGGAGACCTCGAGCTTCTCACCCATGATAAGGCTGGGCATTGCGCAGGCAGCGTCAACGACCTGGCAAGGACGGGCGGTGAGCTTGACGTCGCGCGATGTGGGGTAAGCGCGCAGACCGAAACGCACCTGAAGGCCACGAAGGACGTCTCCTTTGGCATCTGAGAACGTCTTGCCCTGCTCGAGCACAATCGCCCTCGCAATGTCGTCGTGGTGCTCGCGGATCAGGCTCTGGAGCCTGCGCGAGGTTGAACCGGCGACTTGTTAGCGATTCAGCCGTGTGCAGGTTCTCGTCCACAGGTCTGCCACCGGTGCACCCCGCACAGGGAGTAGACGTCCGGGGGAGGCAGACTTACTGGAGCATGACCGCCTGGCGCCGAAGAACGCTGACGTCCCTCCACTCGAGGAACGCGTCCTGCGCCTTGTCGACGACACGGGTCATTTCCTTCTGCGAGGTCGAGGGTACACGGGTGAGTAGGCGCTGGGTGCTCGGGTCGTTGACGTCGATCCAGCTGTCGGCCTCGGCGGTCCACTCGCCGCCGACGAGGTTGAGCGTCGGGCCTGAGTACCACAATCGCGAGGGTCAGCGGGGGAAATCTGAGGCGAGCTTCTCACACGAGCGACTGACCACCCGAAGTGCTCGTTCCCTTCCAGACATTGACACGTTCCGCCTCGGCGTCGGCGAGCGACGGCGCGGATGAGCGCGACGATGCGGCGAGCGCGACGCGCGGCGAGGACGAGAGCTGCCTGGCCGACTGGGCCAGAGGGGAGCGCGCTCGGAGTGAGAGGGCGAGCATGGTGTTGGTTGGAAAAGAAGGAGTTGGAGGTAGAGAAGCAACGAGCGCGGATCCCCCCGGTCTCGACTAATACTTCGGCCGACGCCACGGCTATTGAGGACGTAGGCTACGGTTCCGACTCTGCCTTGCCCGCATACCTCAAGGTAATTGCTGAATAGCGTATTGATAGCTGTTCGTCTCAGTGTCCGGAGGTGTTGCCAATTCGACAATTCGCTAGTCGATAAGAAGGGGAGGACTCCTAAACTGGCCTTGACTGGCCGCTGCACTTCTTCTCATACCGCGACGTCCGCAACTCGGCAGCTCGAACCGGCAGAGGCAGGCTCGACCGCTCGCTACCCCACCGAGCAGACACGCTACTCCGTTATCAGCTTCAGCGTCGCGCTTCACGGATCGTCTCGAGACTTCAAGTTGCGCCCATCCTCGGCGATGGAGCGGGTCCTCCGCGTGTTTGGGTCCGAGTCCGGGAAGCAGGAAGCTGGGTACGAGCCACTGCAGCTCGATGAACTGGCCGACTCGCGAGTCTCGACGGACACTGCGGTCCGGATCGGCACGGCGGCAACCGACGACGACGACGCGATGTCAACGTCGCCGCCGCCGCCCATTTCCCGCGCCGCGTTCGCGTTCTGGATCGGCGTCAACGTTGCTGCGACGCTCTCGATCATCTTCGCCAACAAGCTCGTGCTCAGCTCTGGGCGCCTGTCGGGCTCCAAGACGCTCTTCATCGCATACCACTTTGCGCTCACGGGGCTCACGCTCCAGCTCGCGGCCGTGCTCAAGGCGCTCCCCGCGAAGGCAGCTCCCGTGCTCGCCATTCTCCCCCTCGCGTTGATCTTTGCGGCGCGTACGTCGCTGCCGCTCGCTCCGCTGCCAGCCGCTGACGGACCGATCCTACATACAGACACGGTTGTCACCAACTGGTCCCTCGTACACCCTCTGTCTTTGCAATTAGCTGAACTGCACTGACATCACTCGTTCCAGGCGCTGCTCGAGGTCGTGCTGTACCAGGAGATGCGGATCCTCATCACGCCAGTCACGGTCGCGATCAACTTCCTCGCCTACCGCAAGACGATCTCGCTCCCGGCCCTCGCCTCCCTCATCGTCGTATGTCTCGGGATCAGCATGACCGTGTACGCCGACACAAGCCAGAAGCGCGCGATAGCGCTCGCGGCGGCCACAAGTGCACCGCCCGCGGCCTCGCACTCGCTCGTCCTGCGCGGGCTCGAGTTTGCTCGCAACGGGTTCGTTGGATACGTGTTCGGCATGGGCGGCGTCGTCCTTTCGGCGTGGTACACAATCTGGATGGGCGTCTACATGAAGCGGCTCGACGTGAGCGCGATGCAGTTGCTGCACAACCTCGCCCCACTCGGCTGCATGCTACTCCTCGTCGCCGTGCCGTTCCTCGACGACCTGCCCGTCTGGGGCGACGTCACCGCGCACGAGTGGACCCTCGTCGCCATCTCGGGCCTCTGTGCCGTCCTGATCAACGTCAGCCAGTTCTACATCGTCGCCGGCAGCAGCGCGCTCTCGTCCACCGTCGTCGGACACGGCAAAACGATCGCGATCGTTGCCGTCGGCTGGATCACCGCCACGTCCGTCATCGCGCTCGGGAGCGGCGTCGGGATCCTCCTCGCGCTGGGCGGGATTGTCGCGTACGGGGCCGTCGGGCTGCGGCAGGCGAGTGTTGCAAAATAGACGCGTGTTATATCCCGGTTCTCTTGGCACGCGCTTTGAGCACACCCAAACATGAATCGATCGAGCAGCACCGGTCCTTCAGACCGATTCGGCGAGCTGACCCTGACCCGAGGCGAGCGGCGTCTCCGAGTTCGCCACGAGCTCGCCCACAACTCGACGGCGCGAAGAAAGACAAGGACAACTGCGCATTCACAAACGAAGGAAAGGAGAACGGGGGGAGGAGCGCTGCAGCTATGTCGGAACCCATGGCGCGATCCAGCTGTGGCGAGTGGGTGGACGAGTGAGTACTTCAGCCTGCATTCAAGTGAAGACTTGAAACGTACGAGAAGCCAGTAAAGTCCTGCTGGTCCGAGGCGGTCAACGTCGAGTGGACCGGGGTGAGTGTCGGCTGTTCGCTCGTGAACTGTGAATGCGAGGTGGTGAGCGGGCATGACCTTTCGAAAAGACCGTGGGACCGTGGGAAGTCGGACGCACCTCAGAGTCAAAGTTGGAAGTGTCCGTAGCCGAGGCCTGGAAAAGGTATCAGAGTGAGCTTCTGCCTCGCGTGGGCACAGAACTCGAGCTCGCGGCTCACGATGGAGGGGAAGAACGGCGACGGGACGCGTTTGTGCAGGATGTCATCCCAGTTGGTGTCCTTGAAGAAGAGGTGCGTCTTGATCTCAGCCGCGTCTGTCTCGCCCGAGCCGAGTCGTCGAGCGGGGTCGCGCGTGAGGAGCTGGTTGGGCCGGGGGGGTTCAGAAATTGCGGAAAGCGCCCGAGATCCAGGAAAGGGGGCGCACCTTCTGCAGGATGCTGACGCTGTCCTTCGGCATGTGGATCGGGTACAGCGGCTCGTCCTCGAGGATCGCATCAAAGATCTCGTCCTCGTCATCCCCGCGGAAGGGCGACTGGCCCAGCAGCATCTCGTAGATGAGCACGCCAAACGCCCACCAGTCGACCGCACGGCCGTAGCGCTGCTCGAGGATAATCTGTCGCGGTCGAACCCGTCAGTCTTGAAAGCTCAGATACTTGTGGGAGAGCAGGCGCACTTCTGGGGCCATGAACTCGGGTGTGCCGCAGAAGGTCGACGTGGTGCTCCCGAGCCACATATCCTCCTTGCAGAGTCCGTAGTCGGCAACCTTGACGTGCCCGTCGAGCGTGAGCAGGATGTTGTCGAGCTTGAGGTCGCTGTTGTCACCAAGTAGGAAGGGTTCAGTGATCGTCCAGCGCAAACCAAAGAAGGACGAAAGGGCGCACCGGTACACGATGCCGCTCTGGTGGAAGTACTCGAGGGCGAGGAGGACTTCGGCGGCGTAGAACTTTGCGCGGCGCGGGGTGAACTGCTCACGCTGGATGTGGAGCATGAGGTCGCCGCCGGAGACGTACTCCATGACAAAATAGATGCGCGTCTCGGTCTGGAAGCACGAGTGCAGCGCGAGCAGGAACGGGTGCCGCTCGCGCGCGGCGGCGAGGAAAACGCGCTTCTCCGACTTTGTGCTCTCGACCTCGTCGTTCTCGATGATGAACTCCTTCTTGAGGACCTTGATCGCGTACAGCTGGCTCGTCTTCTTCTCCTCGGCGAGCATGACCTTGCCAAAGTTGCCCTTGCCGAGCACGGCAAGAAAGTTGAAGTCGTCGAGCCCGATCCGCCGCTGCCGGGTCGTCGGTCGCCGCGCGGGTGGGCCGGGTTGCGCGTACTGCTGCACGGGCTGACTCGCCAGAGGCGGCAGCGGTTGCGACAGCCGCGGGTCCGCCTGGCGCGGGTCCGCGAGGCGGGGGTCCGACGCGCGTGGGTCCTGCTGGCCCGGCTGGGCAAAGACCTGGCCGGGCTGAGGCCCCGAGCTCTGCGGGTGCGGGTACGCACCCTGTGGGAGTTGCTGGCTTGCGTACGTCGACTGGTGCTGCTGAGCGAACGCCTGTTGGGGCGCGGGCGGGTACCGCTGGCCTACTTGAGTCGGGACTTGAGTCGGGCGCTGGTTCTGGCCGACGTCCGACGCGGACGGGCGCGATGGCGGCGGGGGTGGCCGCGACGATGGGCCCGAATCCTGAGAGGGGTACTGGTTAGACGCCTGCGGTGGTGGGCGCTGCTGCTGGGGCTGCGGCTGGTAGCCGCCGTCTGGACCGATCGCGAGGCGGCCGACGTCCGACGCGAGGTCCGGCGGCGGGCGGTCGTAAGCGCCCTGTGGCGTGCGCTGCCCGCCGTACGCCTCGAGGTCGTCAACCTGGATCCGATCCGCGGGGCCACGCGCAGGTGGCGGCTTCGTCAGGCGCGAGGCGGGGGCGGGCCGACGCGTGTTGTTGATCGTCTTGATGTCAGCGAGGAGCTTGTTGGCCATCTCCATCGACATGCCGCAGAAGTCGGGCACGAGGTGCACGCAGTCGGCGTGCGCGGTGATGTTGCACTCTGCGATCGGTCCGAGCGTCAGCATCGACCAGCTACGAGCGAGTATGAGTCGGGCTCGCACCTGAGCACTTGCGCGCGTTCTTGCGGCCGAGCGGGAGCACCATGCCACAGTGGCAGCACCAGTTGGGCGAGACGTTCGTGATGGCCTCGAACCGGTGCGGGATGCGGTGGTTCAGCTGGTCCTCGTCCTTGTCCTGCGCGGGTGGTGGACTAGCAGTAAGCAGCGACTCCCAGAGCAAAGGCTGAAGAACGCACCGAGTCGGCGTTGCTCTTGGAGATGCACTTGGTGACGACCTTTTGGTAGCAGTTCTTGTGGCAGGCATACTTGCAGTCCTCGCACTGCATGCCCGCGCCCTTGAGGAGGAACTCGCCGCAAAGCGCGCAGAGGACGACGGTGTAAAACTGTTTCTGAACGAACTTGTGTCCGTTCTGCTCGTGGATCTCTTCCTTGCGCTTCCGGACGGCGCCCTGTCGCCCGAGCCCTCCGGCGTCGTACGGTCGCTTGCGCACGTTCGACTTGACTGGGTGGAGGTGGGGCGTGTGAGTTCTCGTAGTCAGCACGAGTAGAAAAGGGACAAACCAAAGTTGAGGTGCAGCGCGATCGCGCCCTCGGGCTCGACGGCGAACCAGGCGTCGACGCCTTCCGCGCTCGATTGGGCGCCACTCGCCCCCGCGCCGCCAAACTCGGCGGGCGCACCTCCCGGGCCGGGGATTTGGGCACCGAGTGCGCCGCCTCCGCCACTGCCACTGCCGCCGCTCTGGTGGCTGTTGACGCGCGCGGCGGTGACCCACCCCGGACCGGCCTCGAGGCCCATCTTCTTGCGCCGGAGCTCCTCGACGATGTCGCTCAGGCGGAGCCAAAGCATTCCGATCGGTACGGGTGCGCCCTCGCCGGGGATCTTGTCGTATATGGTGACCTCAACCTCGTTCGCCTTGTCGACATGGATCTCAAAGTCCTCGTTCCAGCGGTCCGTCCGCGACGGGTGCGTGCGCGCGCGCGGCGTGTCCTCAACCTTGACGTAGATGACCGTCTCGGACGGGTGCTTGCTCTTCTTCGGCTGGAGCGCGTGCGCGAGGTCCCGCGCCGACTTGACCGTGATTTGCAGCGCACCAGATAACGGCTTGCGCATGTTCGACTTGACGTCGTCCGGGATGCCTGCGCGTTGTGATCAGAGCTCGATGGTTCAGGATACGCGGACCGGCAGGGCGCACTGTCGTCCTCCTCGCCGAGGTCACCCATGACGTCGAGCGTCTTGTACCGCTTGAGCGCCTGGTTAAGCAGGACCATCTTCTGATTCGATTCGACGCGCTTGTTCTCCGTGTCGGCACTGCGTGGGAAGGAAGCCGAGGTCAGCACCGGGAGGTCGCACGAGCTGGGGCGCGCGGGCGAGAGACGGACCGAGCCTTCTTGTCGCCGTCGAGCAGGTAGAGCTTGGCCATCTTATCGATGCCCTCCTTGTACTGGCGCTCAACGTGCAGCTTGAACTCGAGCTGGTGCAGCATGCGCGAGATCTTGGCCGACGTGAGCGGGGTGTCGGCCTTGATGAGGTCTGTGCCGTGCGCGGGGCCGTGGTCAGCGTGTTGCGCGCTTACGCGACTTGGCGGCGGCAAGGCTGCTCACCGAGGCTCGTGTAGGACGTCTTGGGCAACGCCTGACCGGCCTCCTGCTGCTGTGGCGGCTGCTGACCCTGCTGCTGTGGCGGCTGCTGACCCTGCGCTTGCGGGCGCTGCTGCTGCCAGCTCGGCGCCGCGCCGGGCGGT